>WNGB01000694.1_pt1 | contig 74599 bp, 68 predicted proteins | sample 5400681 | NCBI WGS metagenome assembly WNGB01 (sample SAMN13153367, study PRJNA577476) | soil metagenome | isolation source: 115 cm soil or saprolite under grassland replicate 2 | place: USA:California | collected 2016-06-15 | reverse complement strand
CTGGTCCCTCACCCGCGGGCGAGGAGCTGACGCTGTTTGCGCGGGGACGGTGCGCCGTGCTCGACGTAGTGCTTGAGGTCATCGAGGAGGTGCCGGCCGGTGCGCCCGACCTGGCGGAGGATCCACCACCGCGCCAACCTGCCGAGCACGCCACGCACCTCGAACTGGGCTTCGACAGCGATCCGGGTGCGCCGTTCATCCAGCGCCGTGACCCGCCAGCGGTTGCGGGCCGCGGTCACGAACGCCGGCATCCCGGTGATCGCCTCGTAGGTCAGCGTGCGGCCGGCCTCGTCATAGGCGACGATCGCCTCGGTCACCTCCGGTACCAGCCGGACGCCGGTACGGCAGACCCGCCCGGCGACGGGCGCCCCGAAGGTTGACGGCGCACCGCCGTGGGCGGTGGAGGCCGGGACGGCCGTGGCCCACTGCCCGATGCGGTCGAACTGGTGGGCGACCACCTCCCAGACCGCGTCGGCGGGTGCCTCGACGGTGATGTGGTTCGACAGCCTGGACATGGGCCCAGAGTGGCCGCGACCGGCCGGGCAGTCGATTCCCGCGGAGGGATCGGCGCCCACCTGCCGACCCGGGATACTCCCGTCCGTGGACACCATGCTGGCCGGGGCGCCTCGCGCCGGCCGACGTCGAGCAGCTCGACGGCGAGCACCGGACGGGCGGGTAATCACCCGACGGCCGGCGCCTTTCGTGCGGCTTCGAACGGCGCGCGGTCGAACACAATCCGGATGTGGGTGATCGTGCCGTCCCGGACGGTCACGCACTCACTGCCGGGCGCGCTCTTGACCGGGACGGTTTCGGTGTCGTACATCAGCAACGCGGTCTGGTCGTCACCAAAGGCGGCGATCAGGTTCGAGGCGGTGAGGATCTGCGCGAAGGGACCCATGAAGGCTCGAAAGGCCTCCGCGCCTTCGATGCGTCCCGCCGGAGCGTCGCAGACGATGTCCTCGGCGATGTAGGTCATGGCTTGATCGAAGTCGTGGCTGGTCCAGGCCCGGTGATAAGCCAGTGCGGTGTCAAGGGCCGGGCTGGATTTCTCGGTCATGGCAATTCCTCTCTGTAGGGGTGGTACCGGTGATCCGTTTCCTGTCACGGTGACAAAGGCGTAGAACCTGCCAGCGGTCTTCAAGCCAGCCGAGTGCAACATGCGCCCCCGCCCGTCGGCGGGATGCTCCTCAAGCAGCTTCCGGCTGACGCGTTCGAAAACGTCCATGTTCATGGCCAGTTGCCACCCTTGGTTCGCGCGCGTCGCGGTCGTTCGCTTGTTGAGACACCGCCAGCCCACAGAACGGAACGGTCCAGGCCGGACGAGTCTGTGTGCCGGGTGGACTGCCGTGGTGCTGTGGGAGGATGCCGCGGTGAGCCAGGCCACGCTCGACCGCGCGCGGGCTGGGGATGCGCACGCGTTCCGCGAGCTCACCGACCCCTACCGGCGCGAGCTGCAGCTGCACTGCTACCGGATCCTCGGGTCGCTGACCGATGCCGAGGACATGCTGCAGGAGACGCTGATCGCGGCGTGGCTCGGCCTGGACAACTTCGCCGGCCGAGCCTCGCTGCGGACATGGCTGTACCGCATCGCAACCAACCGCTGCCTCAACGCGCTACGCGACGCCGGGCGACGCCGGCCACCCGAGCCGGTACCGCCGTTCGATCCGCCCGAGCCCACCCGCCGCGGAGAAGCGACCTGGCTGCAGCCCTATCCGGACACGCTGCCGGAGCAGATCGTGGACAGCGCGCCCGGGCCCGAGGCCCGCTACCACACCAAAGAGGCGATCGAGCTAGCGTTCGTTGCAGGACTGCAGCACCTTCCGCCACGCCAAGCCGCCACCCTGGTGCTACGTGACGTACTCGGCTACTCCACCGCGGAGGTTGCGGCCATGCTCGGGACCAGCAGCACCGCAATCAAAGGCGCCCTGCAGCGCGCCCGCGCGTCACTGGACCAACACCGCCAAGCCATCGACCCCGAGCGCACACCGCTCCCGGGCTCACCGCAGGAGCGGGACCTTACCCAGCGCTTCGCCGACGCATTCACCACCGACGATATCGACGGCATCATCACGCTGCTGACCGACGACGCGTGGCTGGCCATGCCGCCGGCACCACACGAATACCACGGTCCAGCGGCGATCGCGGCCTTCCTCAGGGCGAGCGCCACATGGCGCGGACGCCGCCGCGTCCGGCTGATACCCACCCGCGCCAACACCCAGCCGGCGTTCGGCTGCTACCTCACCGAGGCCGACAAGCCGACCGCGCACCCAACCGGACTGCTCGTCCTCACCCTCTCCGATGACCGGATCCGCGCCATCACCCGCTTCCTCGACGACGACCTGCCACGCCGCTTCGGACTGCCCGAAACAATTGGCTGATCCGTCACAGATCTCCATGTCCTGGCCCCCGCGCCGTCCACCGCCACACGGATCAACTTAGTTAAGAGAAGCACCCGGACCACGACCCGACTCCAATACCGCCGTTCTCATCCCGCCGGCGCGAGCAGGCCAACCTCGAGCTGAACGGTGGGCCCGGCCGCGGACCCGAGCTGACCCGGGCGGCGAACCGGCTCGGAACCGGGCCGGAGAACCCGCTGGGAACGGGTCGGGAAGGATTCTGGCCGGGATGTCGAGAACCGGGCGCCCGCTCCGACCGGGGGTGAGCGCCCGCCCCGGGCGCCGGACGAAAGGACCGAGATGAAGTACATGATCATGATGTTCGGGGGTCTGGGCGCCACGATGGAGTCTCGGACACCTGAGTGGATCACGGGCATGCACGAGTTGATGCTGAAGCTCGACACCGAGTTGAAGGAGGCCGGCGAGGTGGTGGCCGGACACGGGCTGGTGGACCCGAGCCAGGCCAAGACGGTCCGCTTCCAGGGCGGTGTCCCGGTGTCGACCGATGGGCCGTTCGCCGAGGTCAAGGAGTCGCTGGCCGGGTACTGGATCGTCGAGGTGAGCGAGGAGCGGGCGATCGAGATCGCGTCCCAGGTCGTCGCGTACACCGAGTACCCCATGGAGGTCCGGCAGGTCATGAAAGGCTGAGCCATGGGGAGTCTGCGTAACCGGGTATCGCCGGCGGCGCGGTGACCGCGGGGCACCGGATCGAGGACCTGCTGCGAGAGCTCGCGCCGCAGGTCCTCGGCACGCTGGTGCGCCGGCACGGGCAGTTCGACGCGTGCGAGGACGCCGTGCAGGAGGCGCTGCTCGCGGCGGCGCTGCAGTGGCCGGCGGAGGGGGTGCCGGACCGGCCGCGGTCCTGGCTGCTGAGGGTGGCCGGCCGGTCGCTGGTCGATGAGTGGCGCAGCGAGAGCGCGCGGCGCCGCCGCGAGGAGACGGCGGCGCTCGATCCGGCCGGCCGTGAGTCGGCCGCCGATCCGCTGAACGCTGATTTCCTGGGCGCCGGCCACCGGCCCGCCGACGCCGACGACACGCTCGTGCTGCTCTTCCTGGGCTGCCATCCCGCGCTGTCGCCCCCGTCGCAGCTCGCGCTCACGCTGCGTGCCGTCGGTGGCCTGACGACTACCGAGATCGCGGCCGCGTTCCTGGTTCCCGAGGCCACGATGGCGCAGCGCATCAGCCGGGCCAAGCAGCGAATCAGGAGCGCCGGAGCCCGGTTCGAGCTGCCGCCGGAGCCGGAACGGGCGACGCGGCTCGGCGTGGTCCTGCACGTGCTCTACCTCGTCTTCAACGAGGGGTACACCACCAGCTCGGGGCCGGCGCTGCACCGGGCCGACCTGACCGCCGAGGCCATCCGGCTCGCGCGTCTGCTGCACCGCCTGCTGCCCGGCGAGGGCGAGGTCGCCGGGCTGCTCGCGCTGATGCTGCTGACCGACGCACGCCGGGCCGCCAGGACCGACGCCGCCGGGTCGATCGTGCCGCTCGCCGAGCAACGCCGGGAGCTCTGGGACAGCGCCGCGATCGCAGAAGGCCTGGCGCTGGTCACCAGGACGCTGGGCACCGTCCCGCTCGGTCCCTACCAGCTGCAGGCGGCCATCGCCGCGGTGCACGACGAGGCCCCGACCGCCGAGGAGACGGACTGGCCGCAGATCCTCGCGCTGTACGAGGTGCTCGCCCAGGTGGCGCCGGGACCGGTGGTCACGCTCAGCCGGGCGGTCGCCCTGGCCATGGTGCACGGGCCGAAGGCCGGGCTCGCCCTGCTCGGCACCCTCGACACCGACGACCGGATGGCGCACACGCACCGCCTCGATGCGGTGCGGGCGCATCTACTCGAACGAGCCGGTGACACGGTCGCGGCGCGCGAGTCCTACCTGCGGGCGGCGAGGATGACCGCGAGCGTGCCCGAGCAGCGCTACCTCGCGCTACGCGCGGCCCGGCTGCACCACCCCGCGCCGGGCGATTCCCGTGGAGGGAATCGGCGCCCGCCGGCCTAACCGGGATACTCCCGTTTTGTGGACAGGTTGCCGGCCGGGGCGCCGAGCCCGTTCGGGGCCCGGCTGCGGCAATGGCGCACTCATCGCGGTATCAGCCAGCTTGCCCTGGCCGGGCAGGTCGGCTCCACCCCGCGGCACCTGTCGTTCCTGGAGACCGGCCGATCGCGACCCAGCCGGCAGATGGTGCTGCGGCTCGGCGAGGCGCTCGGCGTCTCGCTGCGAGAACGCAACCGGCTCCTGCACGCCGCCGGGCTACCCGCCGCCTACCCGGAAGCAGACGTACGTGGGCCGGACCTGGCGCCGTACCTCGCCGTTATCGACTCGCTCCTGCACGCCCACCTCCCCTACCCGGCGATGGTCCTGGATGCGCACTGGAACGTGATCATCGCCAACCACGCCTGCACCAGGCTGTACGGCGGCGACGTGGTGGGGGCGAACATCGTGCGCCGCTTTCTCGACCCGGCCGCCGCGCAGGCGATCCTCAACTGGCCGGAGGTCGCCTGGGCAGGCCTTGACCGGCTGCGCCACCAGCTCGACCGTGCCCCCTTCGACGAACAGCTCCGCGAGCTGGTCACCCTCTCCGAGACAGCCGTGTCAGGCCTGCCCCGCCCGCACCCACACCCACCCGAATTCGTGGTGTGCCCGTGGTTCCGCATCGGCGACCAGGTGGTGAAAACCATCGGCATGGCCGCCCGATTCGAACCCACCACCGAGGTGACCCTCGACGAACTTCGCATCGAACTGACCTACCCGCAGGACCGCGACGCCGACCGCTTCTTTCACGACCAGACTCCGCCAACGCCCCGCGAACGAGGCCACCAAGGCCACCGCCGGACGTAGCCGGCTCACCGGCTGGTGGTGGTGGCGGCGTTGTGGCGGCTTTCCGCGCCGTCGAGCCGGTGGGGTCACCGCTCAGCCTGGTTCCGAGCTGTGGCGCGGGCCCGATGGGAGGGTCCTGACCCGGGGGCCCGGTTGCGGTCGTATGCTGCCGGAACGCACGAACACGAACAGGAGAGGTGAGGGTCCGCAGTGGAGCGGCCAACCTGGCTGTCGGAGGAGTTCGACCTCGATCGGCCGAACGCCGCCCGCGTCTACGACTACTTCCTGGGGGGTTCGCATAACCTCGCCGCCGACCGGAAGCTGGCCGCGCAGGTCCTCAGCGCGATACCTGACGCGGCGCTGGTAGCTCAGGCCAACCGTGCGTTTCTGCGGCGCGCGGTGCTGTATTGCGTCGAGGCTGGGATCCGGCAGTTCCTCGATCTGGGTTCCGGCATCCCGACGGTGGGGAATGTGCATGAGGTAGCGCAGCGGGCCGCGGCGGACAGCCGCGTGGTGTACGTCGACATCGAGCCGGTGGCGGTGGCGCACTCGCGGGCGATCTTGGCTGGCAACGACCGGGTGGCTGTCCTGCAGGCGGATGTAGGTGACACGGAGCGGATTCTGGGTGACCCGGGGCTGCAACGGCTGCTGGACCTCGGTCAGCCGGTGGCCGTGCTGATGGTGGCGGTGCTGCCGTTTGTCTCCGACGCCGTTGATCCCTGGGGGATCGTGGCGCGGTTCCGGGATGCCGTCAGTCGTGGCAGCTACCTGGTGCTCTCGCACGGCACCGCGGACGCACGACCGGAGGATGTCGCGATGTTGACCGAGCGTTACCGCAGCACCAGCACGCCGGTGACGATGCGGTCGCGGCACCAGGTGGAGCGGTTCTTCACCGGGTTCGAGCTGGTGGATCCGGGTCTGGTCTTCGTCCAGCAGTGGCGGCCCGACTGGTTGGGTGAGGTCGAGGGCCGCCCGGACTGGTCCAGCATCTACTGCGGAGTCGGACACAAGCCATGAGCGAGGAGTGGGCAGCGTGAGCGACCGGGCCGGCGGCCGCGCCGGCGTGAGCCGTACCGGCCCCCTGCAGCCGGGTCCGGCCGGGTGTGTGCGTGAGCTGGTGCGGGCGGCTGCCGGGACGGGTTACGTGCCGCTGAGCCCGGTGGAGGTGGAGGAGGTTCTGCGCGGTCTGGTGGGGAGGCTGGTCGAGGCCCTGTTCGCCGAGCCGTTCCGGACCGGGCCCGGCTACGAAGTCGGGCTTGCCCTGGTAGAGGCGGACTTCATCGCTCCGGAAATGCTGGGACGCACCGTGAAGGTCCTGGGCGGCCGGCTGCTGTATGACCTGGGAGCGGACACCGCCGAGCTGCGCGGGCGGCTGGCTGCGCTGCTGGGCGGGGTGTCGAGCGGGTACGCGCGTGCGCTGCGCGACCGGGTCAGGGACGACCAGGAGTCGATCGCCCGGGCGATGGTCCTCGCCCAGCACCTGGCGGAGCAGGCGGTGCGCGAAAGCGAGGAACGGCGGTGGTGGGAGGCCCGGCACGATCCGCTGACCGGACTGCCCAACCGGGCACTGTTCACCGAACGGCTGGCCGCGATCTTCACCGATCCCGCGAAGGGAGCCGGGCTGGGGCTGTGCCTGCTCGCCGTGGACAGGTTCGGCGCGATCAACGACAGCCTCGGCCACGACGCCGCCGACGCGCTGCTCGTGGCCGTGGCACGCCGGCTGGAGGAGCGGTTCGGTCCGGCCGGACACCTGCTGGCGCGGACAGGCAGTGCCGAGTTCGCGATCCTGGCGGCCGGCCTGTCCCGGGCCGAGGATGTGGATGAGATCGCCGACGCCGCGATCGCAACCCTCGACCTGCCGTTCGCGGTCGGCCAGCACAGCCTCCATGTTGCGGCGAGCGGGAGTGTGGTGCACCGGCTTGTGGGTGAGACGACCCCGGCCGAGGTGGTGCGCTGGGCCGAGATCACCCTTCGGTGGGCGAGACTCGACGGGGGCGGCCGCTGGCTTCGGTTCGACCCCGCACGTCACGCCGGCGACGTGGCGCGGTGGGCGTTGACGGCCGCGCTGCCAACGGCGCTGGAGCGTGGCGAGTTCACCGTGGAGTACCAGCCGATCCTTGGGCTGGCCGACCGCGACGTCCATGGGGTGGAGGCTCTCGTGCGCTGGCGGCACCCGGGGCGCGGACTGCTGGGGCCGGACCACTTCATCGGGCTGGCCGAGGAGACCGGGCTGATCGTCCCGCTCGGACGGTGGGTCCTGGAGCAGGCGTGCCGCGAGGCGCGCCGATGGACCGGCTCCGGGTCCACCTTCGTCTCGGTCAATCTCGCCGTTCACCAGACCCGCGACCCGGGGCTCGTGGCCGACGTGGCCAGGTTGCTTGCCCAGACCGGCCTCGAGCCGTCTCGTCTACAGCTGGAGATCACCGAGAGCGCCTTCGTCGGGCCGGGCGCGCCGATGGACGCGATGCGCGCGCTGGCCGGGATGGGTGTGCGGATCGCCATCGACGACTTCGGAACCGGCTGGGCCAACTATGCCAACCTGCGCGCCCTACCTGTCTGCGAGGTCAAACTTGCCGCCGCGTTCCTGGACGGGCTCCGGTCATCCGACGCGCCCGATCCGGTCGACCAGCAGGTCGTCACCGGCCTTGTCTCGCTCGCCCACACCCTCGGCCTGACCGTCACCGCGGAGGGCGTGGAGACCGCAGCCCAGGCCGAGCGGCTGCACGGACTCGGCTGCGACGCCGGTCAAGGCTGGCATTTCGGCCGGCCGGGCCCACCGGAACGGCTTCCACAGCTCCTCATCCGGGCCTGACCGGCTGAGAAGTAGCCGCATCTCGATCAGACCGGGCCTGCTGACCTTCACGGGCTCGCCGTCCGGGCTGAGCCCGGGCACCCGGGCGCACACCGACGGCATGACCGGGACGGCGCCGCCGCGAGCCTATCCCTGTTCCATGCAGTGGTACGCTGTTCCGCATTGCGGAGTCCCCTGGAGGCCTCGATGCGATCGACGGGCTCGGCTGAAGCCGGTGTCCAGCGGGATGTGGTCGAGTCTGTGCTGAAGGCCACGCGTCTGCTCGACTGCTTCGAGCGCGGCCGACCGGAGATGACGCTGACCGAGTTCCTGCGGTGCAGCGGGTACTCGAAGACCACCACCTACCGTCTGCTGACCACCTTGGAGGCGGCCGGTTGGTTGGAGCGCACCCGCTCGGGCGCCTTCCGGCTCACGATCAAGCCCTTCCAGCTCGGCACGATCCTGGTGGACAGCCTGGAGCTGCGCCAGGAGGCGGCTCCCGTCATGGCGAGTCTGGCGGCCGCATGCGGCGATACCGTCTACCTCATCATCCCGGCGAAGGGCCAGGCCACCTGCCTGGAACGGATCGATGCCGGGCAGGCGATCCGGGTCATGGAGCTGCAGGTCGGCGGCTCGCAGCCGTTCCACCTCGGGGCCGGGCCGCGTGCGCTGCTCGCCTTCCGGCAAGACGAACTGCTTCCACCCCTGCTCCGCTCGGGGCTCACGGCAACGACCGCGGCCAGCATCGTGGACCCGGATGCGCTGCGGGCTGACCTGGCCGCAACCCGGCAGCGCGGCTACAGCATCTCTCGCGAAGACGTGACGCCCGGAGTGGCAGCGATCGGAGCTCCGATCTTCGACGCCGGCGGACTTGCCATCGCCGCCCTCAGCATCGGTGGCGTGGTGGAACGGTTCCGGCCGTCCCGGGAGGAGCAGATCGCCGAGCACCTGCTGAGGGCGTGCCAGCAGATCTCCAGCAGGCTCGGCTACACGCCGTCCTGACGCCGCCGTCGGCACGCCTGGCGTCGGCACGCCGCCGACCGACCGGCTCGGGTGCCGGCGGAGATGTGACGAACGTCGTGCGCGCCATCCTATTGACTCCTTCGGCGACGGGTCGTAACTTTCCTGTACCGCGATATGGAACTTGGTTCCGCATCGCGGAACAACCCCTCCCACCCGTCGAGGACGTTCCGACCTTCCGCAGCTCGGTGCGTGCGCTTCGGGCGTCACCCCCCGTCGAAAGAGATGCCGATGTCCCTACACGCTCCCGCGCCGCCGCGAGGCGCGGAACCTGCCGTCATGGCCGAGCCCAGGTCAGCGCCGCACAAGCGCTACCTGGCCAGGATCACAGTGATCGCCACGCTTGGCGGACTGCTCTTCGGATACGACACCGGGGTCATCTCCGGCGCCCTGCTCTACATGCGACAGGACCTCCAGCTGACCTCGCTGGGCGAGGCGACGGTCGTCAGTTCACTTCTGTTCGGCGCGGCGTTCGGCGCGCTGCTGGGCGGCAAGCTGGCCGACGCCCTTGGCCGCAAGGGGAGTCTGCTGGTCTGCGCGGTCCTGTTCCTGGTCGGAGCGCTGGGGAGTGCACTGGCGCCGAACGTGGAACTCATGGTGTTGTCCCGGGTCATCCTGGGCCTCGCCGTCGGTGCCGCCTCGGCGACGGTGCCGCTCTTCCTCGCGGAGATGGCGCCCGCCGATCGACGCGGTCGCATCGTCACGATCAACGAACTGATGATCGTGAGCGGTCAGATGCTCGCATTCGTCATCAACGCGGGGCTGGACCGGTGGTTCCAGGGGGCCCACGTGTGGCGGTGGATGCTCGCCGTCGCCGCTGTTCCCGCGGTCCTGCTGTTCTTCGGCATGCTGCTGCTCCCGGACTCGCCGCGCTGGTACGCGATCAAGGGCCGCCTCACGGACACCCGCCGTGTCCTCGGGCTGACCCGGGCCCCGGCGGAGGCGGCGGAGGAGTACAACATCATCGCCGAGCACGCCCGGCGGGACCTCGCGGAGGACCGGGGCGCCGCGATGCGCGACCTGCGGGCGTACGCGTGGATGCGCAGGATCCTCATGGTCGGCATCGGTCTGGCGATCGCGCAGCAGGCGACCGGCATCAACACGGTGATCTACTACGCGCCGACCATCCTGGAGTCGACCGGTCTGGCCGCCAGCGCGTCTCTGATCGCGACGATCGCCGTCGGCGTCATCTCGGTGGCCATGACCATCGTCGGGATCGTGCTGCTGGGCTTCATGAGCCGGCGCCCGCTGCTGATCACCGGCTTCTCCGGGGTGGCGGTGTCACAACTGATCCTCGCCCTGTGCTTCCTGCTTCCTGAGTCGACCACCCGCAGCTACATCGTGCTGGCGGCCATGGTGCTGTTCGTCGCCTTCGTCCAATGCTTCATCGGCGTCGGCGTGTGGCTGCTGCTGTCGGAGATCTTCCCGATGACCATCCGGGGATTCGCGATGGGCATCGCCGTCTTCGTGCTCTGGACGACCAACACGATCATCTCGTTCGTGTTCCCGCTGCTGCGGGAGGCGTTCGGGCCGACGTGGACCTTCGGGCTGTTCGTCCTGATCAACATCGCGTCCGTGGTCTTCGTGACCAGGTTCGTCCCGGAGACCCGGGGCCGCACGCTGGAGGAGCTCGAGGACGACTTCCGTGAGCACGACCCGGCGCACTTCGTGCGTGCTGCTCCGGTCGGTGTGCACGGGTCATAGCCGGCTCGTCGATGTCCCGGCCCGGCTGACGTCCGGGCCGGGACATCGCCCGGCATCGGTGCCGTCCGACCCGATGCCGCGGTGGTGGTCGTGGTGGGCGCCCGTCGTTGAGGGGAGGCAGAAGACGTGGCAGGAAACTCGGCGGAGACGGGCCGCTCGGTGACGAGCAAGGTCATCGCGATTCTGATGACCTTCACCGACGGCAGCACGCACTCCCTCACCGAGATCGCGCGCCTGGCCGTGCTGCCTATCTCCACCGCGCACCGGCTGGTCACCGAGCTGGCCGCCCGAGGCGTTCTGGATCGCACCGAGGACGGCAGCTACCAGGTCGGGCTGCCGCTGCGGATGATCGGCACCCGCGCCTCGAACCCGCCGAACATCCAGGAGCGGGCGCCTCGGGTGATGGAGGACCTGTCCACCGCCACCCGCGCCAGGGTGCGGCTGGGCGTCTTCGACGGATTAGAGGTCGCCTACATCGAGAAGGCCCCCGGACACCGGCCGGTCACCACGTTCGGCGCCGCCGCGACGTTGCCCGCGCATGCCACCGCGCTGGGCAAGGCGCTGCTGGCGTTCACCTCGCCCCGGGTGGTCGACCTGATCATCGCCGAGGGCCTCAGGGCGTACACGCCCTACACCCTGACCACCCCGGACCGGTTCCGCCGCGCGCTGGCCGTCACCCGGCTGACCCGCATCGCGGTCTCCCGGTGGGAGCTCGATCTCGGCGTCTCCACCGTGGCCACGCCGGTCTTCGCACCCGGCGGGCACGTCGTGGCCGCCCTCGACCTGCGGGTGCACGACCTGCGCAGCGATCTTCAAGTCGTGCAGCCCGCGCTGATCGTCGCCGCCCGCAGCCTGTCCCGCGAGCTGGTCACCGCCGGCGCCGTAGAAGGCTCCGGCATGGGAGTCGAACGGCGACCCGACCGCCGCCTGCCCGCAGGTCACCTGCGAGGGGGTCTGTGGCCTCGCGGCGTCGGCCTACCCGAACCGCGGCGCGGCTGAGGCGGCAGGCCAGAACATGAGCCTTTCACGATCCGCCCCGCCGTCGGGCTCGCCGAACTCGGGTCCGACCGGACGCATGCGGGCGAGCACGTTTCCTGACAGGAGCGGGCCGCGGGTCGCTGACCGCAAAGTGGAGAAGATTCCCGTTGGGCTGAGACTGAAGGGCCGCCGGCGGGGTCAAGGTATTGTACCGGCCTGTGCGCCGAAGAAAGGTCGCGGGTATAGAACTGGCGCCACGCCGAGTGGAGATCTCCAGTCCCGTCCGCGGGCGGTTCCCATCCAGCGGGAAGAATCGACGGTTTCCCATCCAGCGGGAGCAGGTTTCGATCTCCACCACTGCACGCTCGCCTCCACGGGTGGGAGCGTGCCGGGCCGGCCGCCCGCTTCGAGCGGCGCGGCGAGATGAGGTGTCCTGACCCCGTGTGTCTGGTTGCCGGGATTGACGCGCTGACAGCGCCGACCTAGCGTTCCCGATGCCCGGGCGCCCGCCGATGTCCGGCGTCCGGCGTTCGATTCAGGCCGCAATGCCCTAAACCCAACCTACGGCAGGGCCGACTTCGGCTCGGTCATGAAGGAGGGCCTAATGTCGGCGACGGAAAGGCCCGCGGAGTACGCCGGAGCGGCCAGCTCCGGTTCCGGTCAGTACAACCGCTTCCTGATCAAGCTCACGGTCATCTCCACGCTCGGCGGTCTACTTTTCGGGTACGACACCGGCGTGATCTCCGGTGCCCTTCTCTCCATGAAGACCGACCTCCATCTGACCACGCTGAGCGAGTCGATCGTGGTCAGTTCGCTCCTGTTCCCCGGCGCGGCGCTCGGCGCGCTGCTCGGCGGCAAGCTCGCCGACGCCTTCGGCCGGAAGGGGAGCCTGCTGGTCTGCGCCGGCCTGTTCCTGGTCGGCGCCCTCGGCTGCGCCACGGCGCCCAGCGTCCCGATCATGGTGTTCTTCCGGGTCGTCCTCGGCCTCGGCGTCGGCGCCGCCGCGACGACCTGCCCGCTGTACCTGGCCGAGATGGCCCCCGTGCACCGGCGGGGGCGCATGGTCACCATCAACGAGCTCATGATCGTCAGCGGTCAACTGCTGGCCTTCGCCATGAACGCACTGTTGGACGCGGTGATCAAGGATCCGCACGTGTGGCGATGGATGCTCGCCATCGCCGCCATCCCGGCCGTCGGGCTGTTCGTCGGCATGTTCTTCCTGCCGGACTCGCCGCGCTGGTACGCCGTCAGGGGTCGTCTGGAGGAGACCCGGCGTGTCCTTCAGGCGAGCCGTCCGGCGCCGGAGGCGGCCGAGGAGTACAACGTCATCGCCGTGCACGCCCAGCGGGACGTCGCCGAGGACAAGGGTGCGGCGCTGCGCGACCTGCGGGCCTACCCCTGGATGCGCCGGATCCTCTGGATCGGCTGCGGCCTCGCCGCCGCGCAGCAGGCGACCGGCATCAACACGGTCAACTACTACGCGCCGACCATCCTGAAGTCGACCGGCCTGGGCACCAGCGCCTCGCTGACCGCAACGATCGCGGTCGGCGTCACCTCGGTGACCATGACCGTGCTCGGCATCTGGCTGCTGGGCTTCATGAACCGGCGGCCGCTGCTGCTCGCCGGCTTCAGCGGCGTCGCGGGCTCGCTGGCGGTCCTCGCCCTGGTCTTCCTGCTGCCCGAGTCGACCGCCCGCAGCTACATCATCCTCGGGGCGATGCTGCTGTTCGTCGCGTTCGTCCAGCTGTTCATCGGCATCGGGGTCTGGCTGCTGCTGTCGGAGATCTTCCCGATGACGATCCGGGGTTTCGCGATGGGCATCGCCGTCTTCGTCCTGTGGTCGGTCAACGCGTTCATCTCGTTCGTCTTCCCGAACCTGAACGAGACGCTCGGGTCGACCGGGACCTTCGCGATCTTCGTCGTGGTCAACCTGGTGTCGATCTGGTTCGTCTGGAAGTTCGTCCCGGAGACCAGAGGGCGGCGGCTGGAGGAGCTCGAAGACGACTTCCGCATGCACGATGCGGCGCACCTCGTGCACACGGCTCCGGCAGGCGTGCACGGCTCGTGACCCGCTGCCTGACCAGCAAGGCCAAGCAGAGGGTGATGAGCGTCGACGCACCGCTCTACGGCTTCGTGACCAGCGGGATGCTCGCGCCGTACGGTGAGCCGGTGGAGCTGGCGAGGTTCATCCACCAGCCGGGCGTGACGGTGAGTGCGGAGATTGCCGGGCTGGGCAGGGTCGAAGTCCACGGCCGTGACGACCGGAGAACCCTCGAACAATCGTCATCAAGGAGAAACGTGACCGCCGAACCAGAGCTGGATCCGCTGCCCCCGGGCGTGCTCGACACGCTGCGCCGCGTCAGTACCTCCACGCTGGCCACCCAGCTGTACAGGCGCGGGTTCCGGCAGCCGACGCTGCTCGGCGTGAAACCGCTCAGCCAGGTGGTCGACGGCTTCGTCGGCGAGGCCTACACGATGCGGTTCATCCCGGCGCGGGAGGACGTGAACACGCTGGACCCGTACCGGAGCGGCAACACGCTGCAGTGGGAATCGATCGAGAACGTCCCTCCGGGCCACGTCATCGTGGTGGACAGCCGAGGCGACACCAGTGCCGCCTCCGGCGGCGACATGCTCATGACCCGGGCGATGGTCCGCGGGGCGGCCGGTTTCGTCACCGACGGCGGCCTGCGCGACGGCCACGTCCTGTCGCAGCTGCGCTTCGCCACCTACGCCAGCACGGTCACGATCACCACCCGGGCGGCCTTCCACCACGTGGCCGACCTGCAGGTGCCGATCGGCTGCGCCGGAGTGGCGGTCTACCCGGGCGACGTGCTGGTGGGGGACCGCGACGGTGTCGTGGTCGTGCCCCGCGCACTCGCACCCGAGATCGCGGCACCCGCGCTGGAGCAGGAGCAACTCGAAGGGTATCTGCACACCCGGCTGAAGGCGGGCGAGCCGCTGTGGGGCATCTACCCGCCCAGCGAGCAGACCCTCGCCGACTATCGGGCCTCCACAGCGGCGGCGCCCGACGGCTCCCGCTGACATCGACGACGAGGAGGTTCTGACAGTGACCACCGTCCGTCTCACCGTCGCCCAGGCGTTGGTCCGATTCCTGGCGAATCAGTACAGCGAGCGCGATGGCGTCGAGCGGCGGCTCGTGTCCGGGTGTTTCGGCATCTTCGGGCACGGCAACGTGGCCGGCGTCGGCCAGGCGTTGCTGGAGGCGCACGAGACCGGATCGGCCGACCTGCCGTACTACCTGGCCCGCAACGAGCAGGGCATGGTGCACGCCTCGGTCGCCTACGCGCGCACGCTCAACCGCCTGCAGGCGATGGCGTGCACGGCGTCGATCGGGCCGGGGTCGACCAACATGCTCACCGGCGCGGCGCTGGCCACGGTCAACCGCATCCCGGTGCTGCTGCTGGCGAGCGACATCTTCGCCACCCGGGTCGGCAGCCCGGTGCTACAGGAGCTGGAGGACCCGGGCGGCTATGACGTGTCGGTCAACGACGCCTTCCGCCCGCTGTCGCGGTTCTTCGACCGGGTGTGGCGGCCCGAGCAGCTGCCCGCGGCGCTGCTTGGCGCGATGCGGGTGCTCAGCGACCCGGCGGAGACCGGCGCGGTGACCCTCTCGCTGCCGCAGGACGTCCAGGCCGAGGCGCACGACTGGCCCGAGGAGCTGTTCGCGAAGCGCGTCTGGCACGTCCCGCGCCCGGTACCCGAGCCGGCCGCCCTCGTCCGCGCCGTCGAGGTGCTGCGCTCGGCCCGCAAGCCGCTGGTCGTGGCCGGTGGGGGCGTCATCTACGCCGAGGCCACCGACGCACTGCGCAGGTTCGCCGAGGCAACCGGCATCCCCGTCGCCGACACCCAGGCCGGCAAGGGCGCGCTGCTCTGGGACCACCCGCTCGCCGTCGGCGGTGTCGGCGCCACCGGATCGGCGGCCGCCAACGCGCTGGCCCGGGAGGCCGACGTGGTGCTCGGCGTCGGCACCCGGTACAGCGACTTCACCACGGCCTCGCGCACCGCCTTCGGCAACCCCGACGTCCGCTTCGTCAACCTCAACGTCACGTCCCTGGACGCCGCCAAGCACTCCGGCACCATGCTCGTCGCCGATGCCCGCGCCGGCCTCGACGCGCTTACCGAGGCACTGGCCGGCTACCACGTCGAGGAGGCCTACACCGCGCGGCACCGCCGGCTCGTCGAGGACTGGAACCGCGTCGTCGACAACGCCTACCACCTCGGCCACCAGCCCCTGCCTGCGCAGAGCGAGGTGCTCGGCACCCTCAACGAGGTGATCGGCCCCCGCGACGTCGTGGTGCAGGCCGCCGGCAGCATGCCGGGCGACCTGCAGATGCTGTGGCGCGCCAGGGACCCGAAGCAGTACCACGTCGAGTACGGCTTCTCCTGCATGGGCTACGAGATCGCCGGCGCGCTGGGCATCAAGATGGCCGCGCCCGACCGCGAAGTGTTCTCCCTCGTCGGCGACGGCTCCTACCTGATGATGGCCCAGGAGATCGTCACGGCCGTCTCCGAGGGCATCAAGCTGATCGTCGTCATCGTGCAGAATCACGGCTTCGCCTCGATCGGCGAGCTGTCGGAGAAGCTGGGATCGCAGCGGTTCGGCACGTACTACCGGTACCGCAACGAGCAGACCGGGCGGCTCGACGGCGAGAAGCTGCCGGTCGACCTCGCCGCGAACGCCGAGAGCCTCGGCGCCGACGTGATCCGGGTGAGGACGATCGAGGAGTTCCGCGACGCCCTGGAACGGGCGAAGGCGTCCGACCGCACGATCGCCGTGCACATCGAGACCGACCCGCTCGCCCCGATCCCCTCCTCGCAGGGCTGGTGGGACGTGCCGGTCTCCGAGGTTGCCGCGCTCGAGAGCACCCAGCAGGCACGCAAGACGTACGAGGCGAGCAAGGCGAACCAGCGCGTCTTCCTGTCTCCGCCCGAACGAGAGGCATGACGATGACCGCACCGACCGACCTGTCCCGGCTGCGGCTGGGCACCGCCCCCGACTCGTGGGGCGTCTGGTTCGACAAGGACCCGCACCAGGTGTCCTGGACCCGGTACCTCGACGAGGTTGCCAGGGCGGGCTACGTCTGGACCGAGCTCGGCCCGTCCGGGTTCCTGCCGCAGGACCCCGAGCAGCTGCGCGACGAGCTAGGCCGGCGCGGCCTGCAGATCTGCGGCGGCACCGTGTTCGCCGGTCTACACCGCGGCAAGGAGGCGCTCGAGCAGGCGATCGAGGACTTCAGCAAGGAGGCGCGGCTGCTCGCCGCGCTCGGGGCGAAGCATCTGATCCACCTGCCGGAGCAGTACACCGACATGCACACCGGTGCCGCCACCGAGCCCGGCCAGCTCGACCGCGAGCAGTGGGAGAACCTGGTGACGGGGACGTCACAGCTGGGGCGCGTCCTGCACGAAGAGTTCGGGGTGGAGCTGGTGTTCCACCCGCACGTGGACACCCACGTCGACACCCAGGAGCGCATCGAGCGGTTCCTCACCGACACCGACCCGGAGTTCGTCAACCTGTGCCTGGACACCGGACACATCGCCTACTGCGACGGGGACAACGTCGAGATCGTCCGGCGCTTCCCGGAGCGGATCACCTACGTGCACCTCAAGCAGGTCGATCCCGCCGTCCGCGACCGTGCCCGGGCGGAGGGCCTGCCCTTGTCCGAGGCTGTCCGGCTCGGCGTGATGGTGGAGCCGCCGTACGGGCTGCCCGAGATGCCGCCGCTGCTCGACGCGCTCGGGAACCTCGGCAGCGATCTCTTCGCGATCATCGAGCAGGACCTCTACCCGGTCGAGCCGGACATCCCGCTGCCCATCGGCGCCCGCACGGCCGGCTACTTCGTCGCCTGCGGGCTGGGTCCGGTCCGCCACTGGCCGTACCACCAACCGCCGCGCGAGCCCGGCCTCGCCTGACCAGGCGGCAGGCGCCGTCCCGCCTCGCCAACCCGTCGCACGCACCCCAAGGAAGGACACGGACATGACTCTGAATGTTGGCGTCGTCGGCGTGGGGATGATCGGGCAGGATCACATCCGCCGGCTCAGGCACATCCTGTCCGGGGCTCGCGTCTCCGCCGTCACCGATGTGGACCTCGACCGGGCGAAGTCGGTCGCCGGCGACCTGTCGGACGCCCGGGTCCACGAGACGGGCCAGGACCTGATCCACGACGACGCGGTCGACGCGGTGGTGGTCGCCTCGTGGGGGCCGACCCACGAGGAGTACGTCCTGGCCTGCATCGAGGCGGGCAAGCAGGTCTTCTGCGAGAAACCGCTGGCCACCACGCGGGAGGCGTGCGAGCGCATCGTCGACGCGGAGGTGGCCGCCGGCCGGCGGATGGTGATGGTGGGCTTCATGCGCCGCTACGACGCCGGCTACCGGGCCATGAAGGACACCCTGGCCCGCGGGGAGATCGGCGCGCCGCTGGTGTTCCACTCCGCGCACCGCAACCCCTCGGTCCCGCCGGGCGTCACCACCGAAGGCGTCATCGTCGACACCTGCGTGCACGACATCGACGTCTCGCGGTGGCTGCTGGACTCCGAGGCCGTCGCCACCCAGGTGTTCAGCCCGCGGCGGAGCGCCCGGGCGGCCGAGCACCTGCAGGACCCGCTGATCCTGCTGCTGGAGATGGCCAACGGTGTCCTCGTGGACGTCGAGGCGTCGATCAACGTCGGCTACGGCTACGACATCCGCGGCGAGGTCCTCGGCGAGTCCGGGACCGTCGAGCTCGCGGAGACCAGCGACGTCATCGTCAAGCGCGAGGGGCAGTACGCCGGGCGGGTGCCGAGCGACTGGCGGGAGCGCTTCCTGCGCGCCTACGACGTCGAGTTCCAGGAATGGATCGACGCCGTCACCGGCGGGGCGTCCACCGGACCGAGCTCCTGGGACGGCTACGCCGCGACGGTCGTCACCGACGCCGGCGTCGAGGCGTTCCGCACGGGGCAGCGGGCTGCGGTGTCGCTGCGCGAGCAACCGGACCTCTACAAGGAAGACTCCGGCCGGACGACGGGCACCGACTGACCGAGCGACGAACGATGTAGTGAGGCGGTTTCCATGAAGATCGCAGTTGATCCGTACATGCTGCGGCACGAGCCACTGCTCGAGCTGCCGGCCCTGGTGGCCGAACTCGGCTACCAGTACATCGAGTTCTCCCCGCGTGCGGACTTCATGCCGTTCTTCCTGCACCCGCGAGCCGACAAGGCGACGATCGCGGCGTTCAAGAAGGAGCTGTCCGGGGCGGGCGTCGAGGTCTGCTCGGTCCTGCCGCTGTACCGGTGGGCGGGCCCGGACGAGGACGAGCGGCAGGCGGCCGTCCGGTACTGGAAGCGCATGATCGAGATAACGGTGGATCTCGGGTGCACCGTGATGAACTCAGAGTTCAACGGTCGGCCCGAGGAACCCGGCCGCAGCGAGGCGCAGTTCTGGCGGTCGATGGAGGAGCTGCTGCCGATCTTCGAGCGCGAGGGGATAGAGCTGCGGCTGGAGCCCCACCCGGACGATTTCATCGAGGACGGGCGGCACGCGGTCGACCTGGTCCGGGGGATCAACTCCGAGGCGGTGACGTATCTCTACTGCGCCCCGCACACCTTCCACATGGGCGGCGACATGGCGGGGATCATGCGCTACGCCGGCCCGCTGGTGACGCAGCTGCACATCGCGGACTCCTACGACCACCGCGGGTCCTCGAACCTGCGCTACATCCTCAACCCGCCCGGCACCCCCGCGCGGGTGCACCAGCACATGGACATCGGCCAGGGCGAGGTCGACTGGGACCTGTTCTTCGCCACGCTCGCGGAGATCGGGTTCGACGGCATCGCGACCGTGTGCGTGTTCGGCTGGGAGGAGCGGGCCCGGGAGTCGCTGATCTACAACCGGGAGAAGGTCGAGGAGTACGTGGCCAAGCACGGCGTGGGCAAGAGCTCCGGACCGGGAAGGTAGCGTTCACATGAAGCTGGGTGCGTACACCGCCGTCCTTCACGACACGCCCCTTCCCGAGGCCCTGCGGATTCTCCACGATCTGGGTCTGGAGAGCGCCGAGATCAACTCCGGCGGGTTCCTGCCCGCGCCACACCTGCCCATCGCGGACATCCGCGCCAGCCGGGACGCGCGGGAGGAGTACCTGGGGCAGTTCGCCTCGGCCGGGGTGACCCTCACCGCGTTGAACTGCAACGGCAACCCGCTGCACCCCGATCCGGAGGTGCGCGACAAGCACGGGAACGACGTGCGCGAGGCCATCGAGCTGGCCGCGCTGCTGGGGGTGAAGCGGGTCGTCACGATGTCCGGGCTGCCGGCCTCGGACCCCGGCGGCCGGCTGCCCGCGTGGAGCGTCCTGCCCTGGGACAGCGCCTATCTCGATGCCCGGGACTACCAGTGGAACGAGGTGGCGATCCCGTACTGGAAGGACATCCAGGCCCGCGGGGCGGCCGCCGACGTGAAGGTCTGCATCGAGATGCACCCGCACAACGTGGTCTACAACCCGGGCACGATGGAGCGGCTGGCCACGCAGATCAACGCGACGCACGTCGGCGCGGAGATGGACCCGAGTCACCTGTTCTGGCAGGGGATCGACCCGATCGCGGCCGTGAACTCCCTCGGCGGCCTGGTCTACAACGCTGCGGCGAAGGACTGCCGCATCAACGAGGCGGCGAAGGTGAACGGGGTGCTCGACGACCGGCACGTACGGGTCCGGCCGGACGAACCCGACGCGGTGTCGCTGGGTGGCCGCTACACCCTGAGCCGCTGGCCGGAGAACGCCTCCTGGGACTTCGTCGCCGTGGGCCGCGGGCACGACGTCGCGTTCTGGACCGAGTTCCTCAGCGCCCTGGAGAAGGTCGACCCGGACATGGCCGTGAACATCGAGCACGAGGACCAGGAGCTCGATCAGCTGGAGGGCCTGCGCTACGCGGCGCAGACCCTGGTCCGGGCGTCGGGCCGGTCGTTATGAGCCGAGCTTTCGGATCTAGCGGTTGAGGAGGGGGAGGACCTCGCGGCAGAAGCGCAGCGGGTCCGCGGGCGCGCTGCGCATCCCGCCCTCCTCGGTCAGGGAGATCCGCTCGAGCCCATATCGCTCCTGCCGCTCCACGAGTGCCTCCGCCATCTGCGCCGGGCTGCCGAAGAGCAGGTAGGGGCTGCGGTCCAGGCGGCGGGTCGGAATCCCGGCCCAGGTTGCGCACAGCTCCTCCTCCGCCGCGCGGACGTCCTCGCGGGAGCCGTAGGCGGTGTACCAGATCTGCGTCGACACGCTGACCGCGTCCCGCGGCCTGCCCGCCTCCGCCGAGGCCGCCCGCACCAGGCCGATCCGCGCGGCGAGGTCCTCCACCGTCGTCAGGGCACGCCGGCGCACGTCGCCGGCACGCGCATCGGCCATTGTCGCCCCTGCGACCCTGCCGTGCCGGGGGTCTCCGTGCAGGTCGAGCACGTCGGCGTACCGGCCGGCCATCTGCAGCACGCGGTCCGAACCGCCGCCCACCAGCAGCCGCGGGGGACGCTCCGGGACGGGGGACAGGGGAAGATCGCGCGCAACCACGTGCCGACCCTCGAACGTCACGGCGCCGCGGTCGTACAGCTCGCGGGCGAGCCGGAGCACCTCCTCCAGCCGGTCCATCCTCGCCCGGAAGGGCGGCAGCTCAAGGCCCAGCGCCTCGAACTCCTCGGTGCTCCAGCCGGCGCCCAGACCGGCGGTCACCCGCTCGCCGCCGATCAGGAGGGCCAGCTGGGTGAACTGCCGGAGCAGCAGGGCCGGATGGATCCACGCCGTGTTCATGACCACGGTCTGGACCTCGAGCCGGTCCGACATGGCCGCCACCGCGGCCAGCGTGGTCAGCGGATCGCAGCCGTGCGCGACCCCGCCGCTGCGTGGACGGCCGTCCAGGGTGACGAAGATGTGATCGGAGACGCTGACACCGGTCGCCCCGGCGTCCTGCAACCGGGAGACCATGTCCCGCATCGCGGCGCGGCCGGCGGTCGCGGCGAACCGGGTCAGCTCGACGAATACCTTCATGTACGGCCCGACGCGGCGGTGCGCCACCACCCGCCGATGAGCATGGGTGTGCCAGACATGTCGCGGGTCAGTGGATCTCCGGCTCGGGCGTGGGGGCGCCCGCTTCGAGGAAGTCGAAGTCGCAGCCCTCATTGGCCTGGGTGATGTGTTGCAGGTACAGCGCGCCGTACCCGCGGCCGTACTTGGGCGGCGGCTGCCGCCACGCCGCCCTGCGCTTCGCCAGCTCGTCGTCGCTGACGGCGAGCGTCAGCCGGCGGGCGCCGACGTCGAGCTCGATGACATCGCCGTCCCGCACCAGCGCGAGCGGGCCGCCGATATGCGACTCGGGCGCGACGTGCAGCACGCAGGCGCCATAGCTCGTGCCGCTCATGCGTGCGTCGGAGATCCGCACCATGTCGCGCACGCCCTTCTCCAGCACCTTCTTCGGAATCGGCAGCTGCCCCCACTCGGGCATGCCCGGTGCGCCGAGCGGCCCGGCGCTCTTCAGCACCAGCACGGAGTTCTCGTCCACCGGCAGGTCGGGGTCGTCGACGCGTGCCGCCATGTCGTCGTAGTTCTCGAACACCACCGCCGGTCCGGCGTGCCTGTGCAGGCGCGGCTCGGCGGCGGGAGGCTTCATCACGGCGCCGTCGGGCGCGAGGTTGCCGCGCAGCACCGCAAGCGTGTCCGATTCGACGAGCGCGTCCTCGGGTGTGCGGATCACGTCCTCGTTGAACACCTTGGCGCGCTCGATGTTCTCGCCCAGTGTGCTGCCGTTCGCGGTCACCGCCTTCGTGTCGAGGAGGTCGCCGAGGTTGCGCAGCAGCGCGGGCAGGCCACCGGCGTAAAAGAAGTCCTCCATCAGGTACTTGCCGGAGGGCCGGATGTTGGCCAGCAGCGGTGTGCGGCGCGCCAGCGTCTCGAAGTCGTCGAGTCCCAGCGGCAGGCCCACCCGGCGGGCCATCGCGATCAGGTGGATGATCGCGTTGGTCGAACCTCCGAGCGCCAGCACCGTGGTGATCGCGTTGCGGAACGCCGCGTCGGTGAGCAGATCGGAGAGTTTGACGTTCTCCCACACCATCTCGACGATGCGCCGGCCGGTGTGCGCGGCCATCACGGCGTGGCGCGAGTCGGCGGCCGGGATGGACGCCGCTCCCGGGAGCGTGACACCCAGCGCCTCCGCGGCGCTGGTCATCGTTGACGCCGTGCCCATCGTCATGCAGTGCCCGGGCGATCGCGCGATACCGTTCTCGATCTCCTGCCAGTCCTCCTCATTGATCGCGCCGGCACGCAGGTCGGCCCAGTACTTCCAGGTGTCCGACCCGGAGCCGAGAATCGTGCCGCCCCAGTGGCCTCGCAGCATGGGGCCGGCCGGCATGAACACGGTGGGAAGATCCATCGACGCGGCGCCCATGAGCAACCCCGGTGTGGTCTTGTCGCAACCACCCATGAGCACCGCGCCGTCGGCGGGGTAGGACCGCAGCAGTTCCTCGGCCTCCATCGCGAGCAGGTTGCGGTAGAGCATCGTCGTGGGCTTCTGGAACGGCTCGGACAGCGACATCGCGGGCAGCTCCACCGGGAAACCGCCGGCCGACCAGATGCCCCTTTTCACGTCCTCCACGCGCTCCTTGAAGTGCGTGTGGCACGGGTTGATGTCGCTCCAGGTGTTGATGATGGCGATCACCGGCTTGCCGCGGTAGTCCGCGGCGTCGTACCCCATCTGCGCCGTGCGGGAGCGATGACCGAAGGAGCGAAGATCCTTCACCCCGTACCAGCGATGGCTGCGTAGGTCTTCAGGTCGTCTGTGGGCCACGAAAGGCAATCTCGCACGATCCCTTCGGATGGTCCATCGAGCCCGATGATCAGCTTCCGGTAGGCGGGAACGGGGCCGGTCGTTCCCGGTCGTTCAGGTGACCGGGCGGCCGGGCAGCACCTGCTTGCCGTACCTGGCGTCCCACGTCTCCTGGGCCCGGTGCAGCACCCGCATCGCCGGCAGCACGGACCAGCCCGGGACCGCGGGCTCGCGCCCGTGCTCGACCGCGTCGACGAAGTCTGGCGCCACCAACTCGGCGTTCTCCTGCTCGGTCGGGATCGGACGCTCGCCCTCGGACGTGGTGAGGGTGGATGCCAGCTCGTCGACGTGGTAGTCGTCGCGGTCGCTCACCGCGAGCACGTCGTAGATCCGCTGGTGGGCGTAGTAGGACCCGGTGCACACGACGGACTGGTCGTCCCTGGTCTCCACGACCAGCACCACCTCCATGGGGATGCCGGTCCGGGGCTCGACGGCGGGCATGAAGCTGTAGAGGTTGCGGATGCGGTCGTCGGCGGTCCTCATGTCGCCACCCGACACCATCCACAACCCCACGTCGACCAGGTGCGTCATGTGGTGCCACAGGATGTTGTCGGTCCAGGTCCGCTTCAGCCCGGTCGCCCCGACGTTCTGCATGCGGTGGATGAAGAACCGGCCGTGGACGTGGGTGACCCGCTCCTCGCCCCTGCTGACCCGCTGGACCACCGGGAACCGTTCCTCCCGGAACCGCATGGGGTGGACGACGCCCAGCGTCAGCCCGCGCTCCTGGGCGGTGGCGACGGCGCGCTCGGCACCCTCCAGGTTCATGGCGATGGGGATCTCGACGAGCGTGTGCTTGCCGTGCTCGAGCGAGGCGATCGTCATGTCCGCGTGTGTCTCGCTCGGGCCGGCGATGATGACGACGTCGACGTCCGGGTCGTTCAGCGCCTCGTCGAGGTCGGTCGTCCATTTCTTGTAGCCGTATCTGGCGGCGAACTCCGCGGTCGACTCCGGCTGCCGGCCGGCCGCCGGCTCCGGGGTCGAGTCGGTGGTCGGCGTCGGTGGCCGGCCGACGACGGTGTGGAGCCGGCAGTGGGCCCGCTTCAGCCCTTCCGAGTGCCAGGCCCCCATCATCCCGTGGCCGATCATGCAGACGTTCAGCATCGCGTCCCTCCCTGGTTCCTTCCTCGCGGTCAGCCCTTGAAGCGAGCGACCAGCACGCCCTGCACCTCGACCTGAACGGCGAAGATGCCGCCCGACAGCGGCTTGGCCGCCAGCACCTCGGCCGGCACGTCATGGCGGAGTGAGGTGATGAAGATCGTTCTCAGGTCCGGGCCGCCGAAGCACGGCATGGTCGGGTTGGAGCAGGGCAGGGGGATCGTCCGGTCGAGCCGGCCGTCCGGAGCCCACCGGTTCAGCACGCCGGCCGAGATGCCGGCACTCCAGTAGAAGCCCTCCACGTCGGCCGCGGCGCCGTCGGGACGGCCGGTCTCCTCGCTCGGCCGGGCGACCACGCGGCGGTTCGCGATCGTCCCGTGCTCCGGGTCATAGTCGTAGGCCCAGACCACCTCTGCCTTGCTGTCGGAATGGAACATGGTCCGTCCGTCGACGGTCCAGGCCAGCCCGTTGGACACGATCAGCCCGTCGACCATGCGGCAGAGGCTGCCGTCGGGATCGAGCCGGTACAGCGCCCCGATGGGCCGGGACAGGCTCTGCTCGTCCATCGTGCCGGCCCAGAACCGCCCGTCGGGCGAGACCTTGCCGTCGTTGAACCGGGTGCCCGGTACGTGTTCCGGGCCCGCCACGAAGGAGACGTCGCCGGTGTCGAAGTCGAGCAGGTGGAAGCCGTCCTGCAGGGCCACCACGGCCCCGCCGGACGCCCTCAGCCCGAAGGAGCCGACGCGCTGCGGCAGGGCCCAGCTCCTGGTCGCGCCGGTGGCGGGGTCGAGTCGGTGCAGCGCGGGGGCATGGATGTCGATCCAGTAGAGTGCCTGTTCCTCGACCGACCAGACCGGGCATTCCCCCAGCTCCGCTCTGGCGTCCAGGACGCAGGTCGCCTCGGTCATCAACGAATCCCCTCGTACCTGGTCGACCGTCGGCACGGCGACGCGGGCGCCGGAACGCGGCCACGCGGCATGCGGCATGCCCGGCCAGGGTGAGCGGTCGCTGCCCGCTGCCCGCTGCCCGTCAGTCTGTCGCGTATCCGGCTCAGTCTGTCGCGTATCCGGCCGGTGGGCGGATCCTTTTCACTGGACGGGATATGCGGCGGTCTGAGCGCCTCGGAGACGCTGTCGGTGCGATGGTCGAGTCTCGACTCGCCCCTGCCTGGCCATGCCCACAGCCGATCACCCCACCGCACGAGCGGGTGCGTGTGCGGGCTCGAGCGGCATGCGAAGTCCTGTGCGAGAGGAGGAGACAGGTCATGACGAGCGAACGGCACCGGGTGGTGGTGATCGGCGGCGGCTTCGGCGGGCTGAACGCGACCCGCGCACTGTCCGGCGCCGACGTGGACGTGACCGTGGTGGACCGGACGAACTACCACCTGTTCCAACCGCTGCTCTACCAGGTGGCGGCCGGCATCATGCCGGAGGGACTGATCGCGCCCGCGCTGCGGAGCGTCATCACGAAGCAGGCGAACGCGCGGGCGCTGCTGGCCGACGTGTACGACCTCGACCTGGGGCAGAAGGTGGTTCGCGCCAGGCAGCCGGACGGACGGCCGCTGGAACTGGCGTACGACACGCTGGTGGTGGCGACCGGGGCGACCCACTCCTACTTCGGGAACGACCACTTCGCGGAGTTCGCGCCGGGAATGAAGACGGTGGAGGATGCGCGGTACCTGCGGGACGGGATCCTGTCCAAGTTCGAGATGGCCGAGATCGAGAGCGATCCGCAGGAACGGGCCGAGTGGCTGACCTTCGTGGTGATCGGCGCGGGACCGACCGGTGTGGAGTTGGTCGGGCAGGTGGCGGAGCTGGCGCACAAGGTCCTGCCGCGGGACTACCGATCCGTGAACACCACGGAGGCGCGCATCGTCCTGCTGGAGGGGGCGGGGGCGGTCCTGCCGCCGTTCGACCCGAAGCTCCAGCGCTACACCAGGAAGCGGCTGGAGAAGATGGGCGTCGAGGTCCGGCTGAACACCCTCGCGGTGGACATGGACCACGACTCGATCACGGTGAAGGGCCCGGACGGGCTGGAGACGATCCGGACCCGTTCCCGGATCTGGGCGGCCGGCGTGCAGGCCTCCCCGCTGGCGCGGATGCTGGCTGAGAAAACCTCGGCGGAGACCGACCGGGCCGGGCGGGTGGCGGTGCAGCCGGACTGCACGTTGCCGGGGCATCCGGAGGTGTACGTCATCGGCGACATGGCGTCGCTGAACAAGCTTCCGGGGGTCGCGCAGCCGGCGATTCAGGAAGGCAAGTACGTCGGCAAGGTCATCGGGGCCCGGCTTGCCGGCAAACAGGTCGAGCCGTTCAAGTACTTCAACAAGGGCAGCATGGCCACCATCGGCTACAACGCCGCCGTTGCCGACGCGTTCGGGATGAAGTTCACCGGCTTTGTCGGATACATCATGTGGAGCCTCGTCCACGTCATGTACCTGATCGGCTGGGGCAACCGGCTCGGCACCCTCTACACATGGGGCCGGGCGCTGGTGTTCTCGAACAACCGCGCCCACCGCATCATTACCTTCGAGGAGGCCCGGGACGAGCTCGCCGAGGGCCGCAACCGCGCCGGGCGTCCCGCCCCGATCCTGCCCCGGACTCCGGCCGCGGAGGACCCCCCGACCCGTGCCCGCTGACCTCAGCCGACGAGCCGAACGGCCACCGCAGACGGTGTCGGGACCTCAACGCCCAGGATCGACGCTGCCCACCCCATTCCCGCCACCCCGTTCCCGGCGTACGCTCACCGCTATAGGAAGCGTTACTACGTAACGTATCACTACCTATAACGTCCCCCCGGGGTGTCGCGGTGACTGAGGCCAAGGACAGCAGCGGGACTCTGCCGGCGGTGGCACCTCTCATCGCGGCGGCGGAGCTGGGCGCCGAGGTGGTGGGGGTCAAGGCGTTCAACCTGGCCCGCCTGGCGGCGGCCGGGCTGCGGGTGCCGGACGGGTTCGTCGTCACCGCCGACGCGCTACGCGGATGGGACGCCACCGTGCCGGCGGTACGCGCGGCCGCCGGCGAGCTGGGCGCGGACCGGTTCGCGGTGCGCTCGTCGGCCGCTGCGGAGGACCTGGCCGGGGCGTCGTTCGCCGGCCAGTACGACACCCTGCTCAACGTCCCGCTGCCGGACCTGCCGGCCGCGGTGCGGCGGGTGTTCGACTCCGCCGGCAGCGACCGGATCGCCGCGTACCAGCGGGCCCACGCCGGCCCGCGCCCGGGCGGTGCCGGCATGGCGGTGCTGGTCCAGCCGATGATCGCCGCAGAAATGGCCGGGGTGGCGTTCACCGCGCACCCGGTCACCGGCGACCGGCGCCAGGCGGTGGTCACCGCCGTGCGTGGCCTTGGTGAGCGGCTCGTCTCCGGTGAGACGGCCGGGGACGAATGGGTCATCGAGAACCGCACGGCCCGTCGCACGCGTGCCTCCGGCGACGACGTGCTCGACGCCGGCCACGCCCGCGCGGTCGCCGCGCTCGCCCGGCGGGTCGAGGCGTCCTTCGGCAGCCCGCAGGACATCGAATGGGCCATCACCGGTGGCCGGGTGGTGCTGTTGCAGGCCCGGCCGATGACGGCGCTGCCCGACCCGGTGTCCTGGACCCCACCGCGGGACGGGTGGTGGATGCGCAACTTCCGGCTGGGCGAGTGGCTACCCGAGCCGGTCACCCCACTGTTCGCCGACTGGCTGCTGCCCGTGCTGGAACGCGGCACCGCCGCCGCGCTGCGCCGAGACCTGGGCATGCCGGTGCGCCCGGTCAGCATCATCGTCAACGGCTGGTACTACACCAGCCCACCACCCCGTCCCGCGGAGGACGGCCTCGGGTGGTGGCTGCTTCGCCACCCGCGGGCGCTGCTGCGGATGGCGGGCGTGGTGCGCTTCATCGCCCGGCCCGACCTCGCCTCGGCCGCCCTGGGCCGGCGAGCCCGGTACTGGCGCGAGGAGCTGCTGCCCCGCTACCGGCACGCGGTCACCAAGGCGGCCCCGACGGTGGCGACAGCGTCGGTGGCCACGCTGGTCGGCATCGTGGAGACGGTCGGCGGCATCGCCGGGGAGTACCTGTGGTCGACCTGGACGGTGGCCGGCTCGCAATGGAAGATCGAGGCTCGGTTGTCCCGGTTCTGCCGCCGGCACCTGCCCGACCTCGACGTCGACGGGGCCGTGCTCACCGCCGGGCTGCCCGGCGCCGAGCCCGACCTGCCCGGGCACGCCGTGCACAGCCTGGACTGGTTCTGGCCCACCGCCGGTGAGGCCGACCGGCCCCGGCCGGCCTTCGACGCCACCGCGGTCCACGCCGACCTGGCCGCGCGGCGGCGCGAGGCGGCGGAGCGCTGTCGGGCCGCGCTGGCCCACCGGCCCCGGCGGCGGCGCCGGTTCGCCCGGCTCCTGGCCCTCGCCCAGCGGTACGCCGTGGTCCGCGAGCAGCAGACCCGCGCCCTGTCGCTGGGCTGGCCGCTGCTGCGCGCCTGCGCCCTGCGGCTCGGCGACCACCTCACCGACCGCGGCGCCATCGAGCGATCCACCGACGTGTTCTTCTGCACCCGCGCCGAGATCGACGCCGCGCTGCGCGAGCGCGTGGACCCGGGCCAGGAGATCAACGAACGGCAAGCGACGTGGCAGCGGCAGCGCCGACTCACCGCACCGTTCCAGATCGGCCACCCACCACGGCTGGCCGCCGGCGTCTCCGCCCGCATGCACGGCACACCCGGCGCGCCCGGCCACGCGCTCGCCGCCGGCCAGGGTGCCAGCCCGGGACGGGCCACCGGCGTCGTCCGGATCATCCTCGATCCCGCCGACGGCGACCGGCTCCAGCCCGGCGACATCCTCGTCACCCGCACCACCACCCCGGCCTGGACGCCGCTGCTCGCCATCGCCGGCGCCGTCGTCACCGACATCGGCACCCTGGCCGCGCACGCCTGCCTCGTCGCCCGGGAGTTCGGCATCCCCGCCGTCGTCGGCACCGGCGACAGCACCGGGCGGCTGCACGACGGGCAAACGGTCACCGTCGACGGCAACACCGGCACCGTCATGCCCGGGTGATGCCCGGACCCCGATCCGGAAGGCCGGCTGTGTGCCGCCAAACCACGTGCCGACCTGTAAAGGCGGCCCGGTCACTAGTGCATCGTTCCGGGGGGTGGCGCGCTCGTGGTCTGTTGACGGTGCTGCCGGCGTGGGCGGGTTTCGTACATCCGCGCCCAGGCGAGCAGGCCGGAGCCGGCGGTGAGGGCGGCGACGGCGGTGGTGGCGGTGCGGATGCCGTAGGCGTCGGCGAGGACGCCGGCGAGCAGGGCGCCGACGGCGAAACCACCGTCGCGCCAGAGTCGGTAGACCCCGATGGCCCGGGCGCGCCAGGCGGGGTGGGCGACGTCGCCGATGACGGCGAGCAGGGTCGGGTAGACCAGGGCGGTGCCGGCGCCGAGCAGCACCGCCGCGAGCGCCCAGGCGGTGAACGAGGCGACGGCGGCGGTCCAGGCCAGGGCGGCGGCTTGGAGCAGCATGCCCGTGACGATGAGGCGTTTGCGGCCGTAGCGGTCGGACAGCGGGCCGGTGGCGAGCTGGCCGAGGCCCCAGACGGCGGGGTAGAGCGCGGCGAGGGTGCCGATCTGGTTCAGGGTGAGCCCGGCGGTGGCGAACAGCAGCGGGAACAGCCCCCAGGCGAGGCCGTCGTTGAGGTTGTTGACCAGGCCGGCCTGCGCGGCGGAGGACAGGGCCGGTTCGCGGTAGCTGACCAGCGCGGCGACGCGGCGGGTGGGCAGCTCGGCGCCGTGCGCGCCGGCTGCGGCGGTGGTGGCTTCGTGGTGGGCGTGGCCACGGGTCTCTTTGACGAAGAACGTGGACAGGCCGAGGCCGAGCGCCGCGTAGGCGAGGGCGAGGAGGAACGGGGCGGGGCGCAGGCCGTGGTCGGCTGCGAGGGCGCCGGTGGCGGCGGCGGTGCCGGCGACGGCGAGGTAGCCGGCGGCTTCGTTGAGTCCCATGGCCAGGCCGCGGCGGTGGGGGCCGGCGAGGTCGATTTTCATGATGACGGTGGTGGACCAGGCCAGGCCCTGGTTGACGCCGAGGAGGACGTTGGCGGCGACGATCCAGCCCCAGGACGGCGCCCAGATGATCAGCAGGGGTATGGGCAGGCCGACGAGCCAGCCGGCGAGCAGGACGGGTTTGCGGCCGTAGCGGTCGGACAGGGTGCCGGCGAAGAAGTTGGTGACGGCCTTGGTGGCGCCGAAGGCGAGGATGTAGGTCAGGGCGGCGGTGTAGGCGGCGAGGTGGAAGTCGCGTTCGGCGAGCAGCGGCAGCACGGTGCGTTCGGAGCCGAGCAGGCCACCGACGAGGGCGTTGACCGTCACGAGCAGGGTGAACTGGGCGGCGTTGGCCCGCAACCCCAGCCGTAGCCCGGTGGTTGCGGGGCGGGTCATGTGCCTTCCTTCAGCGGGTGGCCGGTGGTTGCGGGGCGGGTCATGTGCCTTCCATCAGCGGGTGGCCGGTGGCTTCGGCCCAGTCCTCGGCGCCACCGACGAGGACGGCGAGGTCGTGGTGGCCGGCGCGTTCGAGGAGGGTGGCGGCGGTCATCGCCCGTTCGCCGTGCCCGCACATGAGGGTGACCGGCTTGTCCGGCACGGCGCCGGCTCGGCCGGACAGGTCGCCGAGTTCGATGTGGACGGCGTCGGGCAGGTGCCCGGCGACATACTCGCTCTGCTGCCGGACGTCGAGCACCGGGCTGTCCACCCGGTCAGGCCCGACGAGCCGCGTCGTGGTGAGCCGGCCGCCGGCTGCGTGCCACGCGGCGACGCCGCCGGCGAGGTCGCCGACGATGCGTTGGTAGCCGACGTTCAGGGCGGGCCAGAGGATGTCGGACGGGTCCTGGTCGGGGTTGCGGACGATGACGACCGGGACGGCAGGGTCGAGTAGCCAGCCGAGCCAGGTGGCGAACTGGGCCCGGAGCGGGATCGCGACGGCGCCGGGGATGTGTCCGGCGGCGATGTCGGCGACCGGCCGCACGTCGACCGCGACCGCGCCGCCGGCGAGCAGCCGCCGCGCGGCAGCCACCTCCAGCGGGCTCAGGGTGGGATCGCCGATGACGAGGTCGGGGCCGCGCCGGTTGACCTCGGCGAGCCAGCCGAAGTACGCCGGGTACGAGCCGAGGCCGGCCTGGAGTTGGGCGACGAAGGTGTCCGCGTCCGGTGCTTGCAGCAGCGGGTTGGTGGCCCTCTCCCGGCCGATGGTGGAGGTGCGGGCAGCGCCGGGTGGGGCGGAGCAGAACGATCCGGTGCCGTGGGTGGGCCACACCGCAGCGGCGTCGGGCAGGGCGGCGAGGCGGTGCAGCGACTCGTACTGGGCGCGCGCCAGCTCCTCGGTCCGGTCGGCGCCGAGCAGGTCGGTGCGCGCGGCGGAGCCGACGATCAGTGACCCGCCGGTGAACACACCGACCGGGGTGGCGCCGTCGCGGAGCAGGAACGACAGGTGCTCGTCGGTGTGCCCCGGGGTGGCGAGGGCCTGCAGGGTCAGCCCACCGAGGTCGACCTCGTCGCCGTCAGCGAGTCCGCGGTGGTCGAACCGTCGGTGCCCGGCGGCGGAGACGAGGATCGTCGCGCCGTGGTCGGCGGCGAGCTGGCGGGCGCCGGTGAGGAAGTCGGCGTGCAGGTGGGTATCGGCCGCGTACGCCACGCGCAAGCCCCGGCGGGTGGCGGCCCGCAGGGCGCGCAGGTCGCGGGGCGCGTCCACCGCCAACGCGCGCCCGTCGCCCAGATCCAGCAGGTACGCGCTGTTGCCCAGTCCCTCATCCACCAGCGGGATCAGGTCAGCCGGTTCGATGCTCACGCCCGTGCTCCCATGCTCTGTCGAACTCGCTGCTACAGTATTCCATGGAAGTTTGGAGGAGCGTGTGGGTGATCCGGCTCGTAAGACGGAGCTGTTTGACCGGGTGGCGCGGGTCGGCAAGGCGCTGGGTAGCGGCAAGCGCCTGGAGCTGCTCGACCTGCTGGCGCAGGGTGAGCGCAGCGTGGAGGCCCTCGCCCGGGCGGCCGGGCTGGGGTTGACCACCGCCTCGGCCCACCTGCAGATCCTCAAGCAGGCGGGGCTGGTGGCCACCCGCCGCGACGGCACCCGCATCCACTACCGCCTGGCCGACGCTGAGGTGGCCGACCTCTACGCGCGCCTGCGGGACGTTGCCGCCGCCCATCTCGCCGACGTCGACGCCGCTTCTCGGGCGTACCTCGGCCCCAGCGAGGAAGGGATCAGCCGCGACGAGCTGCTGCGCCGCGCGCGTTCGGGTGACGTGGTGGTACTCGACGTGCGGCCGGTGGAGGAGTACGCCGCCGGGCACATCGCGGGCGCGGTGAGCATCCCGGTCGACGAACTCGCCGAGCGGATCGCTGAACTACCCGAAGGGGTGGAGGTCGTGGCGTACTGCCGGGCCCGGTTCTGCGTGTTCGCCCACGACGCGGTGCGGCTGCTCGCCACCCACGGCCGGCCCGCCCGCCGGCTGGAAGACGGGATGCTGGAGTGGCGGCTGGCCGGTCTCCCCGTCGCCGCGTGACACTCGTTGATCGTGCCAGCGGTGGTTCACATGGTGGGTCTGACCGCGCGGAGCCGCTCGAGCGTTGGGCGGCGGGCGGTCAGGTGACGTCGCGACGGACGGCGAGCAATGTGCCGGTGACGGCGAAGGCGATGCCGTAGGCCGCCAGGGCGAGGCCGCCCTGCCAGGGGTGGAGGAAGTCCTGGTTGTCCAGCGTGATCTGGGTGAGCGCGCTGGCCGCCGGGCCGGGCAGGTACACGGTCCAGTCGTTCAGCGCCGGGATCCGGGTGACGATCGGCTCGGCCACGAACAGGTAGATAAGCAGTGCGACTACGGTGGCGACCTGCTCGCGCAGCAGCGCACCGAGGCCGACGCCGAGCACAGCGAAGACGGCGACCGCCGCGATGACGCCGGCGAGGGTGGCAGGGATGCCGTTGCTGGTGACGGGCACCTCGATGCCTTTGGTGGACAGCCACGGCAGCGCGATGGCGGCGACCACGCCGATGCAGGCCAGCCCGTAGCCGACCCCGACGAGCGCGTAGGTGACAAGCTTGGCGGCCACGACCCGGCCGCGGTGCGGGGTGGCCAGGAATGTGGCGGTGACGGTCTGGTGCCGGAACTCACCGGTCAGCCCGATCGCGGCGAGCACGGCCACCAGGGGTTTCGCCGCTCCGCCGGCCACGGCGAACAGCAGCCGCTGTCCTGCTGGGCTGTCCAGCGCGGGCGCGAAGTTGTCCGGATCGTCGTCGAAGGCGATGGCCAGGCTGGCGTACAGGGCCGTGAGCGCGGCGGAGGCGAGCAGTAGCCACAACCACAGCCGGGTGGTGAACAGCTTGCCGACCTCGCCGGCGACCAGTCGTCGCATCGTCAGCCGACCTTCTGCAGGCCGCCGGCCGGGTCGTGGCCGCTGGCGGCGGTGATGGCCAAGAACACCTGCTCCAGGTCGCTGGCCTCCGCGGCGAGCAACAGCACCTCGGCGTGTTCGCGGAAGGCGAGACGCCCGATCCGCTCGACGTCCAGGCCGGTGACCCGTAACTGGTCCGGGCCGGTCCGCTCGACGCGGTTCGGCGGCACCCCGGCTTCGGCCAGGGCGGCGGACAACCGGTCCGCCTGCGGGGTGCGGACCCGCACCACCGGTCCGTGCCCGGCAGACAGTTCCGCGAGTCCGCCCTGCCGGACACACCGACCGCGGTGGATGATCACCACGTGGTCGAGGAGCTGTTGCGCCTCGGCCAGCAGGTGGCTGGAGACCAGCACGGTCCTGCCCTGGGCGGCCAGGTCGCGCAGCAGCCGGCGCAGCCAGGCGATGCCCTCCGGGTCCAGGCCGTTGGCCGGCTCGTCCAGCACCAGCACCTGCGGGTCGCCGAGCAGCGCCGCCGCGAGGGCGAGGCGTTGGCGCATCCCCAGCGAGTAGCCGCCCACCGCCCGCCGGCCTGCGTCGGACAACCCCACGACCTCCAGGACCTCGTCCGCGCGCCGGCCCGGATAGCCATTGACAGAGCAGTACACCCGCAGGTGGTTGCGGCCGCTGCGGGCCGGGTGGAACCCGGTCGCCTCCAGGGCGGCACCGACCTCGTCGTACGGTCGGGGCAGGTCTCGGTAGGGCCGGCCGCCGATGGTGGCGCTGCCCGCGTCGGGGGTGACCAGCCCGAGCAGCATCCGCAGCGTGGTGGTCTTGCCGGCGCCGTTCGGGCCGAGGAACCCGGTGATCGACCCGTGCTCGACGGTGAAGCTCAGGTCCTCGACGGCGGTAACCGCACCGAAGCGTTTCGTCAGCCCGGACACCACGATCCGGCCAGCATCGTCAGCCATCCGCCGCCCCGCTTCGCTCGCCTCGCCTCGTCCCTGGGTGACTACCATGAACCCGGAGGTTACAACATAGTGAACAAGGCACACAATGAAGGAAGTCCGCGTTCGTGTCGGACGTAGAAGGCGCCTTCGAGCGGCTGTTCGAGCTCACCGGCCGACTCGGCGACCGGATGGGCCACGAGCTGGCCGGGCGTGGCCTGACCACTGCCCGCGCCGAGGTGCTCTGGCATTTGCACCACCACGGCCCAGTCACCCAGCGGGAACTCAGCCAGGCGCTGCGCTGCACGCCGCGCAACGTCACCGGACTCCTCGACGCCCTGCAGGCGGCCGGGTTCGTCGCCCGCGACCCGCACCCCACCGACCGACGGGCCACCCTGGTCACTCTCACCGACGCCGGCGCCGCCGTCGCCGCCGACTGGCATGCCGGGTACCGACAGGCCGCCGCTCGCCTCTTCGACGGCGTATCCGGCGCCGACCTGACCACCTTCGTTACCGTCCTTGACCGCGTGCTCGGACGACTCGACGCCGCCACCCCGCCGGCCGGCGCCGACACGCCTAATGATTGACCGACCGAGTCGGTCGGTTATAGTCGAGCGGTGGCACGCGTCATTCCTCCGAGGCGGTTCTCCGCCGTGGTCGCCGCCGCGGCGGGCGTGTTCGTCGCCCACGGCTACCAGCGCGCGCAGGTCCAGGACGTCGCCGACGCCCTCGGCCTGGGCAAGGGCACCCTCTACGGCTACGCGCGCAGTAAGGCGGCACTGTTCGCCGCCGCCGTCCGCTACGCCGACGGCCACGAGGCCTTGCCCACCCCCGACGAGCTGCCGGTGCCCGCGCCGGCCGACGGGGAGATCGCCGCGTTGGTCGCCGGCCGGCTGGCCGGTGAGATCGCCGACCTGAAACTGGCCCAGGCCCTCGCCCGCCCGCTACCAACCGGCGCACACCCTGCCGACGGCGCCGGCGAGCTCGCCGACATCGTGATCGACATGTACCAGCGGCTCGCCAAGCATCGCGTCGCCATCAAACTCGTCGACCGCTGCGCCTCGGAACTGCCTGACCTGGCGGAGGTGTGGTTCGGCAGCGGTCGGCGGGCGCATGTTGGCGCGATCGAGGAGTACCTGACCCGCCGCCACCAGGCCGGCACCCTCACCCTGCCCGGCCCGGCGCCGCTGCTCGCCCGTACGGTCGTCGAACTCTGCGCACTATGGGCGGTGCACTGCCACTTCGACCCCGCACCCCTGCCACCCGGCACCGATCAGGCCAGACCGATCGATGACGCGGCGGTCGCCGCGATGCTCGCCGAACTTCTCGTGCGGGCCACCACCCCACCACCGCGCTGATCGGAGGACCCGCGATGCTCTGCCGCTCCTGCCCCGCACCCGGCACCACCCAGCCAGCCTGGCCGACCCGCATCAGCGGGGCCATCCTCGCACCGATCGGCCGGTACCTCTCCTGCCAGGCCGCCGAACCCCACGGCCCGATCGGACGCCTGTTGGCCCGGATCTGGATCCGCGAGACCGCAGCCGTCAACGACACCGCCCTCGACCTGCTCGCGCCCGCCCCGGGCGAGCGCATCCTGGAAATCGGCTTCGGACCCGGCCGCACCCTCACCCGGCTCGCCGCCGCCGGCACCGACGTCATCGGCGTCGAGATCGCACCGACCATGCTGGCCGCCGCCGCCCGCCGCAACGCCGCGCACATCGTCACCGGCCGCATGCACCTGCACCACGGCGACGGCACCACCCTGCCCGTCGAAGACCGGAGCCTCGACGCCGTCATCGGCGTGCACACCATCTACTTCTGGCCCGACCCCGCCGCCACCCTCACCGACATCGCCCGAGCGCTGCGCCCTGGCGGCCGACTCGTGCTCGCCTTCCGGGCCGGCGAACACCCGCTGCCGGCCCGGTTCGATCCGAACGTCTACCATCTGCCCACCACCAGCCAAGCCACGCAGTGGCTCCACGCGGCCGGCTTCGCCAACGTCCGCGTCGAGGGGCGGCCACACACGGCAGCCGCCGTCACATGGCTGGTGGGCACGACGACTTGAGTTGCGTCCAGCGTCGCACGCAGGCGGCGCGAACCCGAGGAGAGCGCGAAATGATCGTCTCGACGATGAACGACCTGCCGGGCTTCCAGGTGACCGAGGTGATCGGCGAGGTGTTCGGGCTGACCGTGCGCTCCCGCAACGTCGGCTCGCAGCTCGGCGCCGGGCTCAAGTCGCTGGTCGGCGGCGAACTGCGGGGGCAGACCAAGATGCTGGTCGAGAGCCGGCAACAGGCGCTGCAGCGGCTGATCGAGGAAGCCGAAGGCCGAGGCGCCGGGGCGATCCTCGCCATGCGCTTCGACGCAACGGAGATCGGTGGCGGCTGGCAGGAGATCTGTGCGTACGGCACGGCGGTAAAGGTGAGCTCCGTGCAGTGACCGGACTCACCGCCGGACGACGTCGCGCTCCATGCTCCGGCGCCTGCGGCATCACCGGCAGAGGGTAACGGCTACGGTGCGGCGCGGTTGGGCGCTTGATGATTGTTCCAGGGGTGTGGCGTGGTGTGGCGGCCGGTGAGGTGAAGGCCACGCTCGATGATCATCGCCGAGAAACCCGCTCACGACGGCCACAACCCGGCGACGATCACAGGGTCCGGCCACGGACCGCCGACCCAAACGGTCGGCCTGGCGCGTGTCGCGGCGGGACAGCACGTCAGGCGTTCCCCGATGGCCCGCTGACCTCCTGGAATCGATCATCTGGGTACTGCTCGGCGCGGATCTGCCGCTGGTCGTGGCGGCCGGCGGGCGGCCTGATCACGCAGAACTCGTTGTCCTGGGGATCGGCCAGCACCGCGGTGAGAAACCCGTCGTCGTCGTGCGGCGGAATGACGATACGGGCGCCGAGCGCACACAGCCGGGCCACCTCCGGCGCCAGGTCGGCGACCTGGATGTCCAGGTGCATCCGGTTCTTGCCGGTCTTCGGCTCGGGCACCTGTTGCAGCAGCAGGTCCGGCCAGTGCTCGGCGGCGTCGACCAGCCGGACGTAGGGCGGGCGGAACGGGCCACGCCGGAACCCCAGCGCCGAGGACCAGAAGTCCGCCAGCGCATCGGCGTCGACGCAGTCGAGGACGTAGACCAGACGCATCTGACCCCCCATCGGGCGACGCGGACAGCGACCCGGACACCCTGCCGCATCCGACTCCCGCTGACAACATGACTCCGGTCAGGCCACGGCCGATCGATCTGCGACCCAGCCTGCGCCGGGCCAGCACAGTTGCGAGGGTGGGCGCCGGGAGACCGGCGCCCACCCTTGTCGGATGCGAGTTGTCGAATGAGCCGCCGCTGTCACCGGATGCGGCGTAGATGTTGGTCTGGTCCAGCCTCCTCGGTCCCCTGATCGGCACCGCCCTGGGCACCGTCGGCCGCGAGGCCGGGGCCGCTCGACGACCCGAGCCACAACCGGACGGCTCCCCGTCGGCCGCCCCCGCATCCGCTCCGAGTAAGGCGATGCGGCGGTTCTACCGCGCGTATCGCTTGACAACGCTAGGTAACTATTACGATACCCGCCGTGACAGCAGCGGTTCGGCCGCATGGCCTGCCCCGGGAGCGGATGACCTTACGAGCCCGTATCGGGTAGCGGTCGAGCATGTCCGCCGCCGGGGTGGGTCCGCCGTGTCGGTCACCCCGGCACCGTGCTTGCCGCCTGCACATCCAGGCCGAGTACCCCGCCCGTGCAGCGTGCGCGCCGGCTGCGTGGGCGCTCTGTGTCCTTTTCGTGTCAGGAGAGATGCTGTGCGTCCAGTTCCAGAAGTGTATGGCTCGGAAGTGTGGTCGGCGGGCAAGGTCCGGGCGTACCGGCACCTGGCCAAGCTCGACGTGTTCGACTACTACCTCGGCCTGCTGGTGGTCTGGTCGCTGCTGGCGCCGGCCGACCGGCTCGGCGGGACGGTCCTCGGCTTCCTGGTGCTGTTCCTGCTGGGTGAGGTCTTCGTGGTGGTCGCGATGGTGGCCCTCGACGACCTGACCGGGTACCGCGACGGCAGCGACGCGACGAACTACGGGCCCGACGCGCCGGCCCGCAAGCGTGCCCGCAAGCCGCTCGTCGCCGGTTCGCTGACCGAGACGGAGGTGCTGCGGTTCGCCTGGCTCACCGCGGTGGTGGGCGGTCTGCTGTGGACGGTGGCGGTCCTGGCGGCCCCGCACCGGCCCGGGTGGGCCGTTGCCGTCACGGCGGCCACGTTCGTCCTGGCCCTGCAGTACTCGTGGGGCGTGAAGCTGAGCTACCGCGGTTTCCAGGAGCTGTTCCTCGCCGCGCTCGGGTGGGCGTTGGTGCTCGCGCCCTACGGGCTGGCGGCCGGTGCGATCGGCGGGTTCGTCGTGGTCCAGGCGTTGCTGTTCGGGCTCGGCCCGCTGCTGTTCGGCGTGTACTCCAACACCAACGACGTCGGCGGGGACCGGTTGGTCTGCCGGCCGACCGTCGCCTGCCTGGTCTCGCCGCGCGGCAACGCGGTCTTCATCGGGGCCGTGTCGGCGGCCGAGACCGCGCTGATCGTGGGTGCGACGCTGGTCGGCGTGGCGCCGTGGTGGTTCCCGTTCGCGATGCTGCCGACCATCGCGATGCGGGCCAACCAGTACCACGTGGGCTTCCGGCGGAGCGACATCCTGCGGGCCCGCAAGCTGGGCATGTGGACGCACCGGCTCACCGTCGTGCTGCTCGTCGTGGTCAACCTGGCGCAGGGGGCGGCGGCGTGAACCCCGACCTCGACGTGGCGGTCGTCGGCGCCGGGGTGGCCGGGCTGACGGTGGCGCACACGATGCGCAAGGCGGGCCGGTCGGTCCAGGTGTTCGAGGCCGCGGACCGGGTCGGCGGCCGGATGGCCACGCTCCGCCACGACGGGTACAGCATCGACGCCGGGGCCGAGCAGATAGCCACCCACGGCTACCGGGCCACCTGGGAGCTGCTGCGCGAGCTGGACGTCCCGGTCGCGGACGTGCCGCTGATCGGCGCCCGCATCGGCATGTGGCGGGACGGTCGGGCGCACGCCGGCGTGGCCCACCCGCTCGGCCTGGTCACCGGTGCCGGGCTCTCCGTCCGCGGCCGGCTGGACCTGGCCCGGCTGATGACCTGGGTGGCGCGAAACAGGCGCGGGTTCGACCCGGATCATCCCGAGCGCAGCCCGCTGGGTGCGGCCACCGTCGCGGAGCTCGCCGACCGCTACCACCCCGACCTGGGCCGTTACCTGTTCCAGCCGGTGGTCGGGGGGTTCTTCGGCTGGGACACGCAGCGGTCGGCCGCGGCGCCGTTCCTCAGCCTGCTGCGGGCGGTCGGCCCGTCCACCGGCTGGCGGACGTACCGCGAGGGGATGGACACGCTGGCCCGCAGGCTGGCGGAGCGGGTCGAGGTCGCCACCGGGCAACCCGTCCGGGAGGTCGTCGGGGGAACCTGCTCGGCGCGGCTGCTCACGGCCGGTGCGACCGTCACGGCGCGCTCGGTGGTGCTGTGCGTCCCCGCGCCGGTCGCCTGTGAGCTGTACCCGAACATGCCGGAGGAGGAGCGACCCTTCCTCGAGGCGTCCAGCTACACGCCCATGCTGAAGGTGAGCTGCCTGCTCGACCGCCCGGTCTCGGCTCAGGGCGGCCGGCGGCTGTACGCGCTGCTCGTCCCGGCGGCCGAGGACGCGGTGCTCTCCGGAGCGATCATGGACCACGTCAAGAACCCCCGCCGGGTGCCGACCGGGCGGGGCCTGGTCACGCTGCTCGCCTCGTCCGCCGTCATCCCGGACCTGCTCGGCGCATCGGATGAGGAGGTCGTCCACCGCCTGGTCGGGCCCGCAGAGCGCTACCTGCCCGGGCTGACGCGCGCCACGGTGGCGAACTTCGTGCACCGCTTCCGCAACGGACTGCCGGAGGCCACCCCGGCCGCGCTGCGGTTGCGTGCGGACTTCGTGCGCCGCCCGGCCGGCGCGGTGGACTACGCGGGCGACTGGGTCATGGTCCGACCCAGCAGTGAGGGCGCCGTCCGGGCTGCCCTGATGGCGAGTGCCCGTGTCCTGGCCCGGCACGGCGCCACGCTGCATCCAAAGGCGCCGGCGTGAAGCGCGCCGACACCGCCGACATCACCGGCACCGCCGACCGCGCCCCCCTCGCCGCGCCACGGCTGTCGGTTTCGGCCCTGACACCGGGTACCTACCGGGCGATGGCCGAGTTCGGGCGGGTCGCCGAGGAGGGGCTGGATCCGGTCATCGCGAACCTGGTGAAGATCCGCGCGTCACAGGTCAACGGATGCGCGTTCTGTGTCGACCTGCACACCCGGCAGGCACGCGCGGCCGGGGAGACCGAGCAGCGGCTGTACGCCCTGCCGGCCTGGCAGGCGGCGCCCTTCTTCGGTGACCGGGAACGCGCCGCGCTCGCGCTCACCGAGGCGGTCACCGCCGTGTCCGAGCAGCGGGTACCCGATGAGGTGTACGCGGCGGCGGCCAGCCGGTTCGACCAGCGCGAACTGGCGCAGTTGCTGTGGACCGTCGCGGCGATCAACGCGTGGAACAGGATCGCGGTCTCCACCGGCATGACACCGCCCGCATCGTGACCTGCCCGCCGGCCCGTCGCTGATCCGCCGCCCTGCCGCTGACCCGCCGCCGAGCCGCCGTCCCGCCGCCGACCTTCACTGCCGTCTACCTTCCGTCGAACCGGTCTTGTCCGACAAGACCGTCCTGCCTGGCGGGACAGGCGACATCCCGGCGTAGCGGCTCGACAGACCTTGATCACTATTGGTAGTGTCCTGACCACGGAGAGTCTCCTAGAGCCGGACCTCCGGCGCCCGGGCGGACGCGCCCGGGGTTCATACGGATGCGATCGAGACGGGGAGAATTCGGTGCCAAGTAGTGCTGTTCTGGAGCGGCTGAACCAGCGTTTCGCGAAGTGGGATGTCAACGGCGACGGGATCATCGACCGCCATGACTTCGAGGCGGAGGCGCAGCGCATTCTCAAGGCCTTCAACGAGAAGGAGAACACCCCGAAGGCCAAGCAGGTCATCGCCGGCTTCACCGGGATGTTCGAGTACCTCGCGGAAAAGTCGGGTCAGGGCGCGCAGGGAAGGCTCACCCCTGAGCAGTTCTCCACGGTGGCCGTCCAGGAGGTCATCAACCGGGGTGACGCCGGGTACGCCACGGTCGTGCGGCCGGCGATCCAGGCCGTGCTCAGCCTGGCCGACGCGGACGGCGACGGGATGGTGAGCCAGAGCGAGTACAAGACATGGATGAAGGCGATCGGCGTCAGCGAGTCGGCGGCCGAGGAGTCCTTCAAGAAGATCGACGTGAACCACGACGGTGAGCTCTCGATCGACGAGCTGGTGATCGCGGTGAAGCGGTACCACGCGGGCGAGCTGAACGTGCCCCTGCTCGGCCGCTGAGCCCGCTCACCCGAGACTGCCCCGAGGCGCATGGCGCCCGGGGCAGCCTTTTACCCGTCCGCGGGCTGGAAGCGGACCGTGGCCTCCGGGGCAAGGGCGAGGTCCCGGCCGGTGACCGGCGCGTCGGTGCTGATCAGGATGTTGTAGTGGTTGGGGAAGTGGCACCCGTCGAAGCCGAGCACGGTCCCGACCAGGCTGTCGTTGATCCAGAGCTGGTCGCCCCGGTCGATGACGCCGGCCCGGGAGATCTCCACGAAGCCGAGGAAGCCCACCCGGTCGATGCGGGCGCCGGCCGTGGCCTGCCGGTGGTCGGTGGTGACCAGTTCGTGCACCTCACCGGCGCGTACGCAGCGGCTGGCGAACGGCTCGAGCGACATCCCGCGCCTGTCGCGGCGGTGCACGAGCACCTTCACCAGGTCACCGACGATCGGCCGCTTCGGCCCGTCGCCGTTCATCGTGGCCACCCCCCTGCCAGGCCGCCGGCTGCCCGCCGGGACGGGCGCTCGGCCCGGTAGGCCGCGTGCACGAGTTCCAGCGCGGGCAGCCCGCCGTCCCGGTGGGTGCCGCCGGCCGCGATGGCCCGCTCGAAGTCACCCAGGACGCCGACGTACTCGTGCCACAGCGACGCCTTGAACCCGGGATGGCCGGCGAGCAGGTCGGCCATCCGACGGCTGCCGTCCGCGAGCCGGACCTCGACGTCCTTGCGTTCCCCGGGGTAGGACCAGTCCAGCGCCACCCGGACCCTCGCGCCGGCACCCGAGGTCAGCCGGACCCGGGCCCGTCGGTCCACGCCGTGCCCGTCCCTGTCGGTGGCGATACCGGCCACGGCGAGGTCGCCGAGGAGGAGGCGGGCCAGGTCGAAGGCGTTCGGGCCGTTGTCGGCGACGCAGCCCCCGCCGCACCGGCCCGGATCGAGGTACCAGCGGTCGCGGCCGGCGTGCTCCTCGATCCGCTCCAGGTACCGCACCGTCACCGACTCGATGGGCACGTCCGGCGGCAGCCGTCCGGCCAGCGCCCGTACCGACGCGTTGTACCGGCGGTGGAACGCGGTGAACAGGCACAGACCCCTGGACCTGGCCTCCTCGGCCAGATGGCGCCCGTCGTCGAGCCGGGTTGCGAGCGGCTTCTCGACGCAGACGGGCAGCCCGGCCGCGAGCACGTCGCGGCACACCGGTGCGTGTACGTGGTTCGGGACCGTCACCACAACGGCGTCGACGTCGGCGCGGTCCAGCATGTCGCGGTGGTCACGGTGGCAGGCGACCGTGCGCCGGTGCGGGGCGAGCGCGCCCTCGTCGTGGTCGCACACCGCCGCAAGCGTCAGCGACCGGCTGGACCGCAACGCGGCGAGGTAGAACCGCGAGATGACCCCGAGGCCGACGATGCCGATGCGCAGCGGGCCGGGCATCAGCCGGCCGCCGGCGTCGGCGCGGCCAGGCCCAGTGCCGCGGCGAGGTCGCGCAGTTCCAGCCACAGCGGCTCGGCCAGCGGCACCCCGAGTTCGGCGTTCTCGCGCGCCCGTTCCGCCTCGTGCCAGCCCGGGTACCGGACCGGTGCGCCGCCGCGGACCGGTGGGCAGGCGAGCAGGCTGCCGAACAGGGTCCGTGTGTCCCGGTCGACCGCGGCCGGGCCGCGCAGCACGCCGGGGGCGATCGCGAGGACCAGGTAGCCGATGTCGTCGTCGCGGCCGGTCGGCGTGCCGTCGCCGGCCAGCGCCTGCGGGGCCGGCCCCAGCCCGGCACCGGAGACCAGCCCGGCGAGGACCTCCACCATGACGCCGAGGCCGAACCCCTTGTACCCGCCGGACTCCGGGGCGCCACCGAGCCAGAGCAGGTGCGCGGCGCCACGGTCGAACGCCGCCGGGTCGGTGACCGGGTTGCCGTCGTCGTCGGCCAGCCAGCCGGGCGGGATCGGCTGCCGGGCCCGGGCCGCGGCCCGGATCCTGCCGGTGGGTGCCGCCGTGGTGCTCATGTCGAGGACAAAGGGATGGAGGTCGCCGGCGGGCGCGGCGACGCTCAGCGGGTTGGTACCGAGCATGGCCACCCGCCCGCCGGGTGGGCGGGCGATGCGCTGCCGGCCGCAGTTGGCCGCCACCACGCCCACCATGCCGTGCCGTACCGCGCGCGCGGCGTGGTAGCCGGCGCAGCCGAAGTGGGTCGCGCCGCGCACCGACACCAGGCCGACGCCGTGCCGCCCGGCGCGGACCGCCGCCAGGTCCATCGCCTCGGTGGCCGCCCACAGGCCGAGCGCCCGCCCGGCGTCGAGGAGCACGGCGGCGCCCAGGTCGCAGAGCACCCGCGGCTCGGCGCCGCAGGCGACCCGCCCGGCCTCGAGCAGGGGCAGGTAGAGCCGGGTGAGGTTGGCCACGCCGTGTGAGCTGGCGCCGATGAGGTCGCCGTAGCACAGCGCGTCGGCGGCCGCCTCGGCCCGGCCGGGCGGCACCCCGCGGGCGGCGAAGACGAGGGCGGTGAACGAACGGAGGTCGGCGTGGGCCACCCGGACCGTGGGGTGGGCTGCGTTCCGGGTCATGGGGTCCTGTCCGTGCGACGGGTACGGGCAAGGTCGGCGAGGATCCGCGCCACCGCGCGGGCGAACTGCTCCAGGTCGGTCAGGTCGGCGAACTCGCCGTCGGCATGCGCGTTGTTGGCGGCGAGGTCGCCCGGTCCGAGCACGACGGTGAACGTGTCCGGCACGCCGCCCAGCCAGATGGCGTCGCAGGTGAACGCGGGCTCGTCGTCCGGCCAGCGGGCGATGCCGGCGGCGGCCAGCACCGCCTCCATGCCGGGGTCGGCGTTGGCCAGGGTGGGCAGTCCGCGCTTGAGCCACTCCAGCGCGGTCACCCTCGCCGCGTCGGCGGCGGTGCGGGCGAACTCCGGGAGCGCGCCGAACCGGTCGGCGAACGCGGACAGCCCGCTGGCCAGCGCCGCTTCGAGGGCGCGTTCGAGGCGGCGGCCGGTGTCGGCGCAGCCGTAGGCGAGGTTGAGGAGCAACTCGCCGCTGCCGTACACCCGGTTGTGCCGCAGGCCGGTGTGCAGCCCGGCGACGCAGGTCCGGCCGTCGGCGGCCGGCCGGGACAGCGCCGCGGCGAGGTGCTGGGCGAGGAACCCGAGCAGCACGGTCGCGTTGTGCCCCCGCTCCGGATGGTCATCGACGGCGCCGTGGCCGGTGACGCTGACCCGTGCGGTGGCGGCGGCGGTGGCGCGCGGCAGGTACCGCAGTCCGGTGGGCTCGCAGAACACGTTGAGGGCGCCGACGTGCCCGGCCTCGACCAGCGGCCGGGTGCCGGTGGTGCCCATCGCGCCGCCCTCCTCGCCTGAAACGGCCTGGATGAGTACCCCGAGGTCGGTGCCGACGGCCGGTTCGGCGGCGCGGGCGGCGCGGACCCCGGCGAGCAGCGCGACGGCGGGGCCCTTCGCGTCGATCGCACCGCGGCCGTGGAACCGGGCGCCGTCGAAGCGGACCGGCTGCCGACCGGCGACGGTGTCCAGGTGCACGTTGAACATGACCGTGGCCGCCCGGGGGAGCGGCGGGCCGAGCCGCAGCACCAGGTTCGGCTGCTCGGCGAGGAAGGCCGGGTCGGTGGCGGCCGCGGCGCGCACGGCCAGCGGCACGTCGGCCCGCCCGGCGACGGCGCGGTCCGGGGCCGCGTGGTAGAGCACGGCGAACCCCAGCCGGCGGGCCGCGTCGGCGTAGGCGAGTTGCGCCTGGTGGATCCGTGGTCGCGGCTGGCCCGGCGCGGTCTCCAGCGGCCCGGCGGTGGGGATGCGGAGCAGGCGCAGCAGCAGGTGCCGGTCGGCGGCGGTGAAGGCGGCGGCGGGCAGGGTGGCGGCCGGCGGGGCGGTGGCAGGGCGGGCGGCGGAGCGGCCCACTGCGGAGCGGGTGGCGGCGGGCCGGATGGCCGCGGGGCGGGTGGTGGCGAGCAGGGCAGCGGCGGGCAGGGTGGCGGCGGGGCGGGCCGCTGCGGAGCGGGGGGCAGCGGCGGTCACGGCGCCGGCTCCCGGGTCAAGCCCCCTGGTGCGGCCCGCCAGGCCGGGAAGTCCGGCAGGATCTCGGTCCGTACCAGGCGTTCCAGGGCGCGGCCGCTGGCCACGAAGCCGGCCGCGAGGTCCGAGCCGGTCCGACCGCGGTCGGTGGCCTCGTGCGGGCGCAGGCTCAGGTGCGGTTCGAGTGACCAGCTCCCGCGGTAGCCGCCGGCGAGCAGCAGCCGCAGGCAGCCGGCCACCCCGGCCTCGCCGGCCCCCGGGACCGTGTACACCGGCCCGGCCCGGCCCCGTGTCGCGTCCTTGACGTGGACGTGCCGGACGTGGTCCAGCAGGACGCGAAGCATCGGGTACGCCTGGTAGCCGTACGCGAGGCCGTTGCCGGTGTCGAACAGCACGCCCAGCGCCGGGCTGCCGACCGACTCCAGCAGCCGCAGGGTGCGCCGCGGGTCGGCACCGGCCCAACCGGCGCAGTTCTCGTGCAGCAGGACCAGCCCGGCGTCCTGCGCGCGGCACGCCAGGACGGCGAACCGCGCCAGCACCCGCCGCTCCCACTCGGCGTCGTCCAGGCCGGCGTTCGGGTAGGACATCACCCGCACGTACCGGGTGCCGAGGACGGCGCACCGGCGGGCCAGCACGTCCAGCTCGGCCAGGTCGGGCGCGAAGCCGCCGGCGATGCTGCCGGCCCAGTTCCCGATCCGGGCATCGACGGCCACCACCGCGGTACCCCGCAGCGACAGCACCTCGGCCAGCCGGTCGAACGCGCGGTCGTCGAGGTCGGCGACCGGGATCCCGTCCAGCGTGCGCAGCTCGATGGCATCCCAGCCGAGCCGGTCGAGGGCGGCGAGCTGGTCGGCCAGGCCGACGCCGGCCTCGTCGCCGATCCCGGCGTACCGGATGCCGGTCGCCGCGGCCGGGCGCGGTGCCGGGCGCGGTGCCAGGTGCGGTGCCGGGCGCGGTGCCGGGCGCGGTGCCGGGCGCTCAGCGGACACCCTGGCCGACCTTCTGCCCCAAGGCACGGGCCAACGGCGGGTGCGGCGCGCTCATCCGCTTGGCCGCGTCGAGCAGGCGGACCACCTCGACGTTGACCGCCAGGTTGTCGGCGAGCGGGCCCGGCGAGGCGAAGTGCCGGTACGCCGCCAGGATGAACGCCTGCAGGGAGTCGTCCAGGAAGACGATCCGCCGCTGCTGGCGCCCGACCACGGTGCGCAACTGGGCGTAGTCGTCGGCGTCGCTGTTCGGGTAGTGGCCGATGAGCGTTCCGTGCTCGAACTGCACGACGACCCGGCGCTCCCGGCCGGGCGCCTGCAGGTCGGACCGGATCCGGGTACGCACGCCGGACTCGTGGTCCAGCCACAGGTGCGCCCCGCCGAGCCGCGGCAGCAGCACCTCGCCGAGCCGCATGTCCTCGGACCGGGCGTGGCGCACCCGCGCGGCGCCGGCCAGCGCCAGGGCGACGCCCACCGAGTGCGGCAGCTCGATATCGAACGCGGTGGGGTGTCCGTTGCCGGCCAGCGACCGGCCGAACCGCGGCTTGCGCTGCACGAACGACACCGACCGCAGCGCGCCCAGCTCTCCGCCGGCCACCGCCTGGCTGAGCCGTTGGGTGAGGGTGCTGGCCAGCCACGGCGCCACCACGACCAGCTCGAGGCCGCAGCGGGCGCGGACCAGCTCCAGCTCGGCCAGCCCGCGCTCGTCGAGGGCCAGCGGCTTCTCCACCAGCACGTTCCGGAAGCCCAGCCGGCCGAGCTCCGCCAGCACGCCGACCCGCGCGGTGGGTGGCGTGCACACGTGCACGACGGTGCGATCGGTCTGCGCCAGCGCGGCCGCCTCGGCAAGCGAACGGGTCGCCGTCACGCCGGTCAGCGGTCCACGCGGCTCCCCGCCGGGCAGGCCGCGCGGGTCGAACACCAGCGGAGGTTCGGTACCGAGGAGCTGCCGCGCGTTCGGCAGCCCGGCCGTGCGGCGCAGTACCGGCAGGTGGAGCCCGGCCCCGGAACGGCCGAGACCGACCACGAACGACCGGAACACGATTGGGTCATTCCCCCGAAGAAAGGCGCGGCTGAACGTTGGCGACCGGCGCGAGGTTGCTCTGCACATCCGGTCGCTACAGGTTGGCCACGCCGGAGCGATCATGTCAAACCGCCGCGTGGCGGGCGCTGCGCAAATAGTGACATGTCCAGGTTCGGGCCGCCCGTTTTGGCGACGGAGGCCGGTGCGGCCTATTGTCTGCGGCTGCCGTGAATTCGTCGAGAGGGGATCAATGGGGAACGCTCCGGCCCTGCGCACCGACGCCGGCGCGGGCACGGCCGAACGTTCGGTGCCCTTTTTCACCCAAGCGGCCACATTCGAAGGCTTGTGGCCCGCTATTCGAGCCCAGGTGAACGAGGTCGCCGATCGCGGGAAGTACTCCCACGGCGCCAAGGTGGCCGAGTTCGAGGAGGCCCTGGCCGCCTGGACCGGTGCCGTCCATGCCGTCGGGGTCAACTCCGGCACCGACGCGCTGGTGCTGCTGCTGCGCGCCTGCGGCCTGCGGCCGGGCGATGAGGTGGTGGTGCCGGCGTACAGTTTCGTCGCCTCGGCGTCGTCGGTCGTGCTCGCCGGTGGGCGGCCGGTCTTCGCGGACATCGACCCGGTCAGCTACGCCGTCGAGCCCCGGGCGATCGCGGCCGCGGTCACGCCGCGTACCCGGTTCGTGCTGCCGGTGCACCTTTTCTGCCAGCTTGCCGACATGCGCGGCGTGCTGCAGGTGGCGCAGCGCCACGGGCTGACGGTGGTGGAGGACAGCGCGGAGGCGATCGGCATGCGCTGGGACGGCGTGCACGCCGGGCTGCTCGGTGCCGGCGGGGCGCTGTCGTTCTTCCCGACCAAGACCCTCGGCGCCATCGGCGACGCCGGTGCGGTCATCACCGACGACGCCGAGGTGGCCGGCACCGTGGCCGCACTGCGCCACCACGGACGTTTCGGTCGTACCCTCGACAATTTTCCCGGTATCTCCGACCCGACCGGGGTGGCCGGGATGAACAGCAAGATGGACGACATTCAGGCCGCCGTGCTGCTGGCCAAGCTGGGCCGGCTGCATTCCGACATCGCGCGCCGGGCCGAACTCGCCGCCGGCTACACCGAGCGGTTGCACGACCTGCCCGGAATCGTGCAACTGCCGACGCTCGTGGACCGGGCGGCGCCGACCAGCCCGGTCTACTACGTGTACCTGGTCGAGGTGGTGCGCCGGGACGAGTTGGCGGCATTCCTGACCAGCCAGGGAATCGGGACGGAAACGTACTATCCGGTGCCACTCCACCGGCAGCCGTGTTTCGCGTACCTGGGCTGTCCGGCCGGGGCGTTCCCCAATGCGGAGGCCGCCGCCGGCCGCGCGATCGCGCTTCCGCTGTACCCCGACCTCACCGAGTCCGACCTGGATCGGGTATGCGACGCGATCCGCGCCTTCTACCGCGGCTGGGCGCGCCGATGACCGTACCGTTCTTCCCGCCCGACCTGTTCGAAGCCGACCGTGAGGTGCTCCTCGACCTCGTCCACGACATCGGCACGTCGGCCGACCAGCGGTTCATCCTCGGTGAGCGCACCGCCCGGTTCGAGGCGGCGCTGGCCGGGTCGCTCCGGCAGCCTGCGGGGCAGGTCGCGGGAGAGGTCGCGGGCGGCGTCGCGGGGCAGGTCGCGGGGCAGGTCTCGGCCGAGGACGCGGGGCAGGTCGCGGCGGAGGTGATCGCCTGCTCCAGCGGCACCGCGGCGCTCACCCTGGTGCTGCACGCGATGGGCATCGGGCCGGGCGACGAGGTGGTGGTGCCGGCGTTCGGCTGCGCCCCGCTGGCAGCCACGGTGGTCAACCTCGGTGCCGTCCCGGTCTTCGCCGACATCGACCCGTGGACGATGGTCGCCGACCCGGAGGAGATGGCAGGGCTCGTCACCGCGCGGACCAGGGCGCTCATGCCGGCCCACATGTTCTCGGTGATGGCCGACATGCCGCGGCTGCGGCAGGTCGCCGCCGGGACCGGCCTGCGGCTGGTCGAGGACTCCGCCGTCGCCCAGGGGGCGGTGCTGGACGGACGGCCCGCCGGGCTGTGGGGCGACGCCGGCGTGTTCTCCTTCGTCCAGGTCAAGACCTTCGGCACCGCCGGCGAGGGCGGTGCGGTGGTCACCGCCGACCCGCAGCTCGCGCGTTCGGTCCGGATGCTGCGCAACCACGGACAGGACGGCCGGCACCGGTTCGTCCACCACCGCGTCGGCTACAACAGCCGGTTCGACGAGATCCTCGCCGCGTTCCAGCTGCACCGGCTGCCCGGCCTGGCGGCCCGGTTGGAGCGACGCGCCCAGATCGCGGCGTACTACAGCGACCGGCTCGGCCCGCTGGCGGAGTACGGCGTGGTGCCACCGCCGCCGGGGCGCAACGGGCGGTGCTACTACGTCTACTGCCTGCTCGCCGAGCGGCGGGACGAGCTCGGCCGGCACCTCGCAGCCCGGGGCGTGGCCAGCCACGTGTACTACCCGCTGCCGCTGCCCAGGCAGCCGGCCTTCGCCCGGTACGCGCCGCCCGGCCGGCGGTGGCCGCACGCCGAGCTGGCCAGCCGCCGCTGCCTGGCCATCCCGATCTACCCGCACCTGACCGACACGCAGGTCGAGCGCATCGCCGACGCGGTCTGCGAGTTCGCCACCGCAGGGAGGACGCCGTGAAGCCGCAACCCGATCTGGGGACGCTGTTCGACCTGCTGGCCGAGCGCGGCAGCCGGACGGTCGTGCACCTCGACAGGCCGTTCGACATTGCCCCGGACGGCGGCACCAGCTACGACGTGCCGGCGCTGGCCAGCCTGGTGAGGGAGGCGGCCGGTTGGCTGGCCGCCGCCGGGGCGCGCGCCGGCGACCGGGTCGCGGTGCTGAAGGACAACCACTGGGACTACGCCATTCTGTGCTGCGCCGCCGCCCGGCTCGGCGCGGTGCCGGCGCCGATCTCGGGGCACCTGCCGGCCGAGACCGTGCAGGTGCTGCTCAAGCGGCTGGAGCCGGCCGTCCTGGTCACCACCGGCCACGCCCTCGCCCTGGCGGCGGAAGCCGGCGCGGACCTCGGCCCGCTCGTCGGTCGTACCCTCAGCCTGGACCGGCCGGTGCCGGGCGCGCTCGGCCTGGACGACGTGCGCGGCACCCGCCCGCCGCCGGTGCACCGCCGCCACGACGACGTGCCGCTGGTGATCAACCACACCTCCGGCACCACCGGCGTACCGAAGCTGGTCGTGCACTCCACCACCACGATCATCCGCCGGCTGGCCGGGTTCGAGGCGCACCACTGGCCGGTGCTGGCCAGCCGGGCCGACGACGTTGTCGCCACCGCGAGCTCCTACGTGCACGGCCGCGCCATCGCCTGGACCGCCAGCGTGTTCTGGCTGGCCCCGGCCAGGGCCGTCGTCGTCACCGACCCTGACCCGGCCGCCGCCGAGCCGTTCCTGCGGACCCACCTGCCCACCACGCTGGAGGCGCTGCCGTCCACCTACGTCCGCTGGCAGCCGCTGACCGCGGATCCGCTGAACCCGTTCCGCCGGGTCCGGTTCTACATCAGCACCTACGACGCGATGCACCCGTCCACCGTGCGGGCGTTCCTACAGGCCAGCAGCCGGCGCCGGCCGCTGTGGATGCAGGGCTGGGGGCAGACCGAGACCGGGCCGCTGACGTTCCGGTTCTTCACCCGCCGGTCGGTTGCCGCCCAGGCGGAACGGCACCCGACCACCCGCGACCTGGGCCGGCCGGTCCCGACCCGGACCAGGCTGCGGGTCGTCGACCCGCGGACCCTCCAGCCGGTCCCCGCCGGGGAGCCCGGGCTGGTGCTGGCCGACACCAGGGCCCGCTGCCTGGGGTACGTCGGCGAGCCGCAGCGCTTCGTCGAGAAGGTGCAGGGCGGCTGGTTCAACACCGGCGACCTCGGGGTGCGCACCCGCACCGGTCGGCTGCGGCTGCTGGACCGCGAGGTGGACGCGGTGCCCGGGCTGAGCTGCCTGGAGCTCGAGGACGTGATCGACGACCGGCTGCCCGAGGTGGCCGAGTGCATCATCCTCGGCCGGTCCGGCCGGCTCCCGCTGCCGGTCGTGGTCACCGTCGACGGGCAACTGGACGCCGAGGCGTGGCGGCGGGCGGTCCACGACCTGCCCGAGCTCGCCGCGCCGGCCGTCCTGAGCTGGGACCGGCTGCCGCGGACCGGCACCGGCAAGGTGCGGCGGAACGAGCTGCGGGAGCTCTTCGAGGGCGCCGCCGGCACCGTCGGCACCGGCCGGTGGACCTGACCCGATGACGTCGACGATCGCACGGCTGTCCACCGCCGCGCCGCTGGCGGGCCTCGCCGTGACCGGCAACGGCGCGCTGCCGGCCGAGGTCGGGGTACGGCACCTGCGCGCGTTGGGCGCCGTGGGCCTGGGCGCCGGCGGTCTGGGCGTCGGCGCCGCGGGTCTGGATGCCGGCGGTGTCGGCGCCGGTGGTCTGGATGCCGGCGGTGTTGGCGCCGTGGGTCTGGGTGTCGCGGCGCGGCCGAGTGGTTTGCCCGGCCTGCTCCGGTTGACCGGTGACGTGGGGCAGCCGGTCGCGGTCGAGTGCTCCATCGCCTGGGCCGGGCCGGTCCGGGCGCCGATCACCGACGAGCTCAGCGCGCAGGCGGCGTGCGGGATCATGCAGGTGCACGGGCGGCGGTACGGCCGGCCGGTGGCGCTCGGCGTCGACTACGCCTCGACGCTGGCCGGCGTGCTCGGCGTGCAGGGCATGCTCGCGGTCCTGGTGGCCCGGCTGCGCGGGGCGGACCTGCGGCGGGTGACCACTTCGGTGGCGCAGGCGGCGCTGCTGGCCGTGACGCAGTACCTCGCCGCGGCCACCGCCGGTGACGACTGGCCGGAGCCGGAGCAGCCCGGCGGCCCGCCGTTCACGTCTGCCGACGGGGTGCGGTTCGAACTGGAGACCCTGGACGCCGGCAGGTGGCTACGGTTCTGGACGCTGCTGGCCGCCGAGCCGCGGCTGGTCGGGCAGGCCTGGCGGTCGTTCCAGCACCGCTTCGCCACCGCGACCTGCCCGCTGCCGCACCGACTGCACCGGGCCGCGGCGAACCACCGGTATGCGGACGTCGTGGCCGCCGCGGCCACCGCCGGCGTCAGCCTGCTGCCGCTGCAACCACCGCCGGCCACCCCGTGCGACCGGCCGCCCTGGCGGTTTTCCGGCGCCGCGCTGCCCGGTTCCGGCGCTGCGCCACCCGGTTCCGGCGCGCCACCCGGTCGAGTCGCCGCGTCGGCGGCAACCGCTCCGGCGACCAGGCTGCCGCTGGACGGCCTGCTCGTCGTGGAGGCCGGCCGGCGGGTGCAGGGGCCGCTCGCCGGTCACCTGCTCAGGCTGCTCGGCGCACGGGTGGTCCGGGTCGAGCCGCCCGGCGGGGACCCGATGCGGGGGATGCCGCCGATGGCGGGCGACTGCTCGGCCCGGTTCCTCGCCCTCAACCGCGGCAAGGAGGTCTTCGAGGCGGACCTGAGATCCGACGGTGGCCGGCGGGCGGTGCGCGACATCGTGGCGCAGGCGGACGTCTTCCTGCACAACTGGGCTCCCGGCCGCGCCGCCGAGCTGGCACTGGACGCCGGGGACCTGGCCCCAGTCCGTCCCGGGCTGGTGTACGCGCACGCCTCCGGCTGGGGCGAGGAGTTCGGCGACCGCCCGCCGCTGGGCACCGACCACCTGGTGCAGGCCCACAGCGGCCTGGCCGCGATGCTCGCCCCGCCCGACTCGCCGGCGACCCCGTCGCTGATGACGATCACCGACCTGCTCGGCGGCGCGGTGTGCGCGCAGGGCGTGCTCGCGGCCCTGGTGGCCCGGCACCGGACCGGCCGGGGCCAGCGGGTGGACACCTCCCTGCTGTCGGCGGCAACCGTGCTACGGCCGGGCACCCGGCCCGGGCCGACGGTCCGGCCCTGCACCGACCTGAGCCGTCTGGCCGCGGACCCCGGGTTCGCGGCGGCCCTCGAACGCGACGGCTGCACGCTGCCCCGCGCTCCGTGGGAGTTCCGATGATCTGGACGTCCCGCGCCGGCCTGGTGCTGCGCGACCTGGTACCGGCCGGCCGGCGCCGGGAGTGGGTGAACCGCGGGTACTGCCCGGACCGCGACCTGTACGCCCTGTTCGCCGCGCACGTGCGCGAGCACCCCGACCGGCCGGCGGTCATCGACCCGGCCGGCGCGCTCGACTACTCCGGGCTGGATGCCCGGGTCCGCCGGATCGCCGCCGCGCTGGCCGAGGCGGACCTGGGCCCGCGCGACGTCGTCGGCATCCAACTGCCCAATGGCCGGGACGCGGTCGCGGCCGAGCTCGCGGTGGCCGCGGTCGGCGCGGTGGCGCTGCCGTACCTGACCGGCTGCGGGCACCGGGACGCGCTGAGCCTGCTCGGCCGGTCCCGGGCCAGCGCGGTGATCACCACCACCCCGGCGGCCGAGGCGCTGGCCGCACACCGGCCGTCGCTGCCGCACCTGGGCACCGTCCTGGTCTTCGGCACCGCGCCGTCCGGATGCCGGTCGCTGGACCCGTGGCTGGCCGGGCGTACCGACGTACCGTGGCGGCCGGCGCCGATCGACCCCGAGGCGCCGGCCCGGATCCTGACCTCATCCGGCACCGAGGCCGAGCCGAAGATGGTCGCCTACTCCCACAACGCGCTGGCCGGTGGCCGCGGCAACTACCTGCGCGCGCTGTCCTGCGGCGCCGACCCGCCACGCAACCTGGTGCTCGTCCCGCTGGCGACCTCGTACGGCTCGCTGGGCACGCCCGTCACGCTGGCCCGGCACGGCGGCACCCTGCTGCTGCTGGACGTCTTCGACCCGGTCGCCGCGTTGCGGATGGTCGCCGCGCACCGGCCGACGCACCTGTACGGCGTACCTACCATGTTGCGGCGGATCGCCGACCAGCCGTGCGTGCCCGGTGAGGACACCGGCTCGTTGCGGGCCGCCGTCTCCAGCGGTGCCGCGCTCGACCGCGCCACCGCGGTGGCCGCCGAAACCCGGCTCGGCTGCCGGGTGATCAACGTGTACGGCTCCTCCGACGGGGCCAACTGCCACACCGCCAGCGGCACGGCCATCCCCGGCACCACCCGGTTGGGCCGGCCCGACCCGGCCGTGGCCGCGCTGGTCATCGCCGACCGGGACGGCCCGGTGGGGCCAGGCCAGCCGGGGGAGATCTGGGCGCTCGGCCCGATGACCCCGCTGTGCTACGTCGGCGCGCCCGAGATGGACACAAGCCACCGCGCGCCGGGCGGCTGGGTGCGGACCGGGGACCGCGGCATGATCGACGCGGCCGGGTACCTGCACGTGCTGGACCGGATGCGGCAGGTCGTCATCCGCGGCGGCTACAACATCAGCCCGGCCGAGGTGGAGCGCCAGGTCCGCGCCCACCCCGCCGTCGCGGACGCCGCGTGCGTCGCCGTCCCGGACCCCGACCTCGGCCAGCGGCTGTGCGCCTGCATCGCGCCGCGGCCGGGCAGCGCGCCGGTCACGCTCGCCGGGCTCAACGGGTTCCTGGAGAACGAGCGCGGCCTGGAGCGCCGCAAGCTCCCCGAGCTGCTCGTCGTCCTGCCCGAGTTGCCACTCGGCGCGGCCGGCAAGGTCTGCCGGCAGACGCTGGCCCGTCTCGCCGCCCACCGGCACGGTGCGGCTATCCGTTGACGACCGACCTGGAGCGGCCCGTGTCCACCACGCTCAGCGGCCAGCCGGCCGCCGGACCCCGGTACGTCTTCGACAACGACAGCGCCCACGCGCCCGACCAGCACCGGTGCCTGGCCGACCTGCTCGACCCGATCACCACCGCGCGGCTGGCCGCGACCGGGGTCACCGACGGCTGGCACTGCCTGGACGTGGGCGCCGGCGGCGGCAGCGTGGCGGTCTGGCTCGCCGGGCAGGTGGCGCCGTCCGGACGGGTACTGGCGACCGACATCAAGCCGGTCCGCATCCCCGCGGCGCCCGGCCTGCGGGTGGCCCGGCACGACATCGTGCGCGACCCGCTGCCGGAGGCCGGGTACGACCTGATCCACGCCCGGCTGGTGCTCCGCCACCTGCCCGGCCGCAGCGCCGCGTTGGGCAAGCTGGTCCGCGCGCTGCGGCCCGGCGGCTGGTTGCAGGTGGACGAGTTCGACACCAGCTACGGCCCGCCGCTGCTCATGCCGGACGCGGCGGCGCAGGAGCTGTACGGGACCTTCGTGGCCGCCAGGCTCCGGCTGATGGAACGGGCCGGTGTCGATCCGACCTGGGGGCAGCACGCGCCGGCGGCCATGCGGCGGGCCGGTCTGGTCGGGGTCGACCCGCAGGTCCGGCTGCAGGTGTGGCGCGCCGGCTCGCCGGGCACCCGGCTGCTGGCACACAGCACGCGGCACCTGCGGGACGCGTTCGTCGCGGAGGGGATGACCGACCAGCAGCTCGCGGACGTGCGTGCACTGCTCGCCGACCCCGCGTTCGCCGCCGTGTCCTGCGCGATCTACTCCGTACAGGGTCGCCGCCCGTGACCGGCCCCTCCGCGACACGACGCCGAACCGCAGCCGTCCGCGGCAGTCGGGGCTCCCGGCGGGCGACCCTGCACGCGGCGGCCGGGCGGGCCCACCGGCGGACGAACCGTCGCACGACGCTGCGCACGGCGCTACGCGCGGGACTGCTGCTGTTCGCCGCCGTCGAAGGGACCGTCGGCGCCTGGGCCACCCTGGCGCCGCGCGCCTTCTACGACGGCTTCCCGCTGCCCGGACACGGCTGGCTGACGATGCTGCCCCCGTACAACCAGCACTTCATCGTCGACTTCGGGGCGCTCAACCTCGCCCTCGCCGTGCTGCTGGCCGTCTCCGCCCGGCACCTGGACCCGCTCCTGGTCCGCACCGGGCTGACCGCGTACCTCGTGTTCACCGTGCCGCACCTGGCCTTCCACGCGACGCACATGGCGCACACCGGCGCGGCCATCGCCGCGGTCCAACTGGGCAGTCTGGTCATCGCCGTCGCCGGCCCGCTCGCGCTGCTGGCCATCGCCCCGAGACCGGGCAGCCGGCGACCCGCCAGGCACCAGCGTCACGCCGGGGACCGTCCCACCGCCGACCTCCTGCCGGACCCCCCGCAGTGACCGCACGGACCGGGTACGGCCAACCCGCCCCGCGACCGCCCGGGCTCGGGGTATCGTCGGTTGGCCACGCCCGAACGGGGTTGGCGTCGCCGTACGTTGACCGGCCCTACGGGCATGTCCCGGCGCGGTCTCTTGGCTTCGGAAGGAACCCAGGGTCATGGCTCAACGCGTCACGCTCCTACTTGTCGATGATCTCGACGGCGGTGCAGCCCAACTGACAGTGGCCTTCGCCCTGGATGGTCAGCGCTACGAGATCGATCTCAGCACCGCCAACGACCGCCTGCTGCGGGCGGCGCTCGAGCCGTTCGTCGCCGCCGCCCGCCGGACCGCCCGACCGACGGACGGCACCCGCCGGACCGGCACCCGCCGACGGCGCCCAGCCAACGGCACCGCGCCGTCCGGCAGCGACGAGACCCCGATCTCGGAGGCGCCGCCGCCGGAGCCCGCGCCGCAGGAGCCCGCGGAGCCGGAGCCCGCGCCACCGACAGCACCGAAGCCCGCCGCCGTGCCGCCGGCTCGCTTCTCCAGCCCGCCGACGCATCCGGCGACCCGGCTCGGCGCCGCGACCAGGCCCGGATCGGTGGAGATCTTCACCCACCGCGCCTGACCGCGCTGACCGCGCCTGACCGCGGTTGAGCGCGTCCGGCCGCCGGCCGGCAGGATCTTGTTCGGGTCACGGTCCCGCACCTAGGGTGGCCGTATGGCGTGGCTTCGAACGGTCTCGCGCAGTGAGGCGGACGGATCGCTGGCCGAGGTCTACGCCGCCATGGCCGCCCGGCCGGTCCCGGATGCCTACCGCCCGCCACACGACGACGCGCCGGGGATCATCCGCGCCCACAGCCTCGATGCCGAGCTATTGGGACGCACCTTCGCCGTGTCCGGTGCGCTGCACGGTATGGCGCTGGACTGGGCGGAGCGCGAGTTGCTCAGCAGCGTCACATCCCGTACGAACCAGTGCTTCTATTGAACGTCCGCTCACGCGGAGTTTCTGCGTGTCGCCAGCGGTGATGCCGCGATGTCCGTGGCCGTGCTCAGCGGGGCGGACGGTCAGCTTCCGCCGCGGGTTGCCGCGCTCGCCCGCTTCGCCGTCACCCTGACGGCCGAGCCGTGGTCGCTGACCGGCAGTGCCGCCGACGAACTCACCGAGCACGGGTTCGGTGCCGATGCGATCGAGGCCGCGACGGGCGTGGTCGCGATGTTCAACTACCTCACCCGGGTGGCCGACGCCACCGGCATCGAGTTCGACTACGCCTCGCCGCTTCCGGCGTTCCAGCCCGACCTGGGTCGTGGTCCGGTGGCCCGGCCGAGGCGGCCGTCGTGGCCGGTGGTCCCGGGGGAGTTCCGGACGTTACCCCGGTTCCCGGCGGTGAGCGAAGCGTGGCAGCGGTGGCGTGGCTACGTGTTCGGGTCGGAGGAGCTGCTTACCCACCGCGAACGGCAGTTGCTGGCGGGCGCGGCGGCGGAAGGGTGCTGCGACCGCTGGCGTGCCGATCTGCTGGCCGGGTACGAGCCGGAGAACGCGGCGGAGTCCCGGCTGGTGGAGTTCGCCCGCAAGCTGACCCTCCAACCGTGGCAGATGCGGGCCGCCGACCTGGACGCGCTACGCGAGGCAGGCTACGCCGAGGCCGCGCTGCTGCACGCGATCGTGGTGGTCGCGCTGCAGAACGCGGAGTCGCGGCTCGCGATGGGCCGGGCAATGACCGGCTCCTGACCGGGCCGGTTCACATCTCACCGTGTTGCGGTTCGTCGATCCCGCCGGACCCGATCTGTTCACCACGTCACCGGGAGCGTGCGCAGCGCGCGGATCGGCATGCCGTCCTTCCAGACGAGCTCGGAGAGGTCGACGGCAGGGGCGAGGTTGGGGAACCGGGCGAGCAGGTTGGTCAGCGCGGTCCGCAGTTCGAACCGGGCGAGGTGGGCGCCGAGGCAGAAGTGCGGCCCGTGGCCGAATCCGAGGTGCTGCGCGGGACTGGTGCGCGCGATGTCGAGCCGGTCGGGTGCGGTGAACACCGCGGGGTCCTGGTTGGCGGCAGCGAGCATGGCGATCACACCCTCGCCAGCCCGGATGAGCCGACCGCCGAGCTCGACGTCCTGCACCGCCACCCGGGGCAGCGTCGAGGACATCAGCCTGGCGTACCGCAGCAGCTCCTCGACGGCCGGGCCGACCAGGTCGGGGCGGTCCCGCAGCAGCGCCAGTTGATCGGGATGCCGGAACAGCGCGACCAGGGAGTTGCCGAGCTGGTTGACCGTGGTCTCGTGGCCGCCGATCAGCAGCATCTGCAGGTTCGCCACCAGCTCGGTCTCGGTCAGCGCATCGCCTTCGTCGGTGACCTGGATCAGCGCCGTGGTCAGGTCCTCGGTGGGATCCGCCCGCTTCGCCGCGACCAGCCCGGCGAGATACCCGCGGATCTCGTCTATCGCGGCGACGATCTCCTCCGGCGGGTAGGCGGTCGTTGCGAGCAACCGCTCGGACCAGCCGCGGATCGCGGCGCGGTCGGCGTACGGCACCCCCATCAGCTCGCAGATCACGATGATCGGCAGCGGCGCGACGAACAGCTCGATGAGGTCCGCCGGCGGGCCGTGGGCGGCCACGTCGTCCAGCAACCCGGCCACGATCTCCTGCCCCCGGGTCGCGAGCCTGTCCACGGCCCGTGGGCTGAAGGCGCGGGACATCAGCCGCCGGGTCCTGCTGTGCTTCGGCGGGTCCATGCTGGTCAGCACGTCGGGGTTGTAGGCGGACCTCACGGTCACCGGCGCGTCCGGCCCCATCGCCGCCTCGCGGCTGAACCTGGGGTCGGACAGCACCTGGCGCACCGCGTCGTGGCTCAGGGCCAGCCACACATCGCCGCCGTCTCCCATCGTGGCGCGCACCACCGGGGCGTCGGCCAGCAGGCGGACGGCCACCGTGTCGATGTCCTGGCTGCTCGGCGTGCCGAGCGGGAACGGCTGCATGGCGTCACCTGTCGGTCATTGCCCGTGGCCAGTCCAAGTATCCAGACATCCGAGCGGTACCAGTTGTCATCCGTCGGGGTGAGGCGCGGGCGGTCCCCGGCGTGGCGGCGGCCGACGTGTGTCGCGACGGGCGCGCGTATGCGAACATATGTTCGTGTCGCGGGGCGCCACGATCCTGCACGCTGACCTCGACTCGTTCTACGCGTCGGTCGAGCAGCGGGACGATCCGCGGCTGCGGGGCCGACCGGTCGTCGTCGGGGCTGGGGTCGTGCTCGCGGCCAGCTACGAAGCCAAGGCGTACGGCGTCCGTACCGCGATGGGCGGAGCGCAGGCCCGGCGGCTGTGCCCGCATGCGGTCGTGGTCGGACCGCGGATGTCGGCCTACGCCAAGGCGAGCAAGGCCGTCTTCGTCGTGTTCGAGAACACGACGCCGTTGGTCGAGGGGCTGTCGATCGACGAGGCGTTCCTCGACGTCGGCGGGCTGCGACGGGTCTCCGGCACGCCGACCGAGATCGCCGTGCGGCTGCGCCGCGACGTGCTCGAGCAGGTCGGCCTGCCCATCACCGTGGGGGTCGCCCGGACCAAGTTCCTCGCCAAGGTGGCCAGCGGCGTGGCCAAGCCCGACGGCCTGCTCGTGGTGCCACCCGACGGCGAGCTGGCCTTCCTGCACCCGTTGCCGATCGAACGGCTCTGGGGCGTCGGGACGGTGACCGCCGGCAAGCTGCGGGCCGTGGGGATCACGACCGTCGGCGAGGTGGCCCGGTTCGACGAGGCGGCGCTGGTCTCGATCCTCGGCCGGGCGTCCGGCCGGCACCTGCACGCGCTCGCCCACAACCGCGACCCGCGGCCGGTGCAGGTCGGCCGCCGCCGCGGCTCGATCGGGTCGCAGCGCGCACTGGGACGCGGACCGACCTCACCCGAGGAGGTCGACGCGGTTCTGGCCGGACTCGTCGACCGCGTCACCCGCCGCATGCGGGCGGCCGGGCGGGTCGGCCGCACCGTCGTGCTCCGGTTGCGCTTCGCCGACTTCTCGCGGGCGACCCGGTCGCACACGCTGCCCCGGCCGACCGCGCACACCCAGACGATCCTCGCCGCGGCGAGAGGACTGCTGAGGACAGCCATGCCGATGATCGAGCGGCAGGGCATCACGATGGTCGGGGTGGCGGTCGCCAACCTCGACCGGCACGGCGCGGTCCAGCTCGCGCTGCCGTTCGACCGGGGCAGCGGCGGTGAGCTCGACGCCGCGCTCGACGGCGTGCGTGACCGGTTCGGATCGGCGGCCGTGACGCGGGCCGTGCTGCTCGGCCGGGACGAGGGCCTGACGGTGCCGATGCTGCCCGACTGAGGAGGCTGAGCGACTCCGGCGCGGGGCGCTGGCCTGGATGCCGCTGCTCTGGTGCCCGGCGCCCGTCAGGTGGCCACCGTGCGGTCCAACAGGCAGTCGTAGCCGGATCTTGGCCCGCGCGTCGCGACCGGTGGCGCCGGGCGGTCGGCTGTGGCAGCCTCCGGTTCTGAGCAGGAGGTGAGGCCGATGGCGGGCAGCGAGCCGGTAACCGAACTGGACGCCCGGTACAGCGGCGAGGATGCAACCCCGACCGGGTGGGCCGAGGCGCAGGGGCGTCTGGCGGACGCGCAGGTGTACTGGCTGTCCACCGTGCGACCGGACGGGCGCCCGCACGTCACCCCGCTGCTGTCGGTCTGGCTTGACGGCGCGTTGTACTTCTGCACCGGCCCGGATGAACGCAAGGCGAAGAACCTCGCGGGCAACCCGCACTGCGTCCTCACCACCGGGAGCAATGCCCTCGACGAGGGCCTCGATCTCGTGGTCGAAGGCGATGCCGCCAGGTTGAGCGACGAGGCCGCCCTCGGACGGATCGCCGATGCGTACGAGAAGAAGTACGGCAGCGACTGGCATTTCGACGTCCGCGACGGCGCCTTCTACGGCGAGGGCGGCCAGGCCCTGGTGTTCGAGGTCGCGCCCACGACGGCCTTCGGCTTCGGAAAGGGCCAGTTCAGCCAGACCCGCTGGCGTTTCGACCGCGGCTGAACACCGCAGCACCCTAAGGTGGCACGGCAGCTCGACGGCACCGCCCACGCCGAGGTCGGCCAGCAGACCTGACCGGCCGGCGCGGGAAAGGCCGCTCAGCAGGCGGGTGGTGGGCAGCCGAGGGCGGCCAGCTCGTCGCGGCCCTCGGGGGCGCGGGAAGGCAGCAGCAGGGTGCAGGCGCGTTCCAGGCGGGCGCCCAACGCCGCGTCCACCAGGGCGGCCGCGCCGTCGAGCCGGCCCAGGTGCAGCGCGACCCGGGCATCCACGAACGACGCGAAGGAGGCCAGGTTCCGCGACTGCGCCGCCTGGGCGACGCCGGCCACCTGGACCGCCCGGGCCCGCCACACGCCGAACCGCTCCTCCTCGCCGAGCAGCCCGTACCCGAGGGCGACCGCGGACACCGCCGGCGCCATCCAGGCCGCGGCCGGGCTGCCCGCCCGCCGCCATCCGTCCCACATCGTCGCCGCATGCCGCAGCGCCTCGTGGAGTTCGCCGGTGAGCACAAGCGGCGGGACCAGCTTGCTGGTGGACAGGTACGGATGGTCGCCCAGCAGGTCGTCGTGCAGCACCAGCCGCGCGGTGGCCATGGCGGCGGCCAGGTCGCCGGCCGCGACCGCGTACGTCGAGGCGACGTGGAACGTGTCCACGATCTCGGCCGCCGAGTACGGGTCGTTGCGCGGCATCGTGGCCAGCATCGCGAGCCGTTCGCTGGCGATCCGGTGCGCCTCCCGCAGCCGGCCGGCCGACACGGCCACGGTGCCGACCGCGTCCAGGCCGCCGCTGATCAGTACCGGGTCGCCGGTGGCGCGGGCGGCGGCGGCAGCGGCCTCGGACAGCGCCGGATCGGGCGAGATCTTGTCCCCGTGCGCGTTCCACGCGGCGGCGGCGGCCAGGTACGCGGCCACCTCCGGATCCGCCGGGTCGCCGGCCGCGGCCGCCTCGGCCAGCAATGCGGAGAGCCGCTCGTGCGGCACCTCGGTCGGGAAGCCGGACGGGAACCGGTCGGCGGTCACCACGGCGTACGCCAGCGCCACCGCCCTTGCGTTGCCGTCGCCCGCCGCCCGGGCCCGCTCGGCCGAGGCCACCAGCAGCTCGAACGCCTGCCCCAAGGTGGTGATGGCGTGCGCGCCGTCCGCCGCGAGCTGGTCCAGCGCGAACGCTCGTACCGTCTCCAGCAGCCGCCACCGGCCGGCCGTCCGCAGGTGCACGACCAGGCTCTTGTCGACGAGCCGGCCCAGCACGTCGGCCACCGCGCCACCGCTGCCGTCCGGGGTCACCGCGACGGCGGCGTCCAGGTCGAAGCCACCGACGAACGCGGCCAGCCGGCGGAACAGCGCCCGCTCCTCCTCGTCCAGCAGGTCGTGGCTCCAGCCGATCACCGCGCGCAGCGAGCGGTGGCGCTCGTCCGGCCCGCGGCCGCCGGCCAGCAGCCGCAGGTGGTCGTCCAGGGCAGCGAGCAGGCCACCCGCGCCGAGCGAGGCGCTGCGCGCGGCGGCGAGTTCGATCGCCAGCGGCATCCCGTCCAGGCGGGCGCACAGCTCGGCCACCACGGCCGGTTCGGCGCTGAACTCGGGGTCCGTCGCGGTGGATTCGTCGGGCCGTCATCCGGCCTAGAACGACTTCCTGCTGTTCCATTCGGTGCCGTTCCCTACCGCGTTGCGACCGGTTCGTGACTCCATGGCCACGGACGGTAGGAACCGGTCCTCCGGGCGGTGGGTACGACTTGTACCCGAGGTGCGGCGCGTACCTACACCGTCAGGCCGATCCTGCTAGCGAGCGCCTGACGTCGTCGCGGGCCGCCGCCGGCGGCTTCGCGACGAGGCTGTCCACGATGGTCTGCGCGGCCGGGCTCCAGCGCACAGCGTCGGTGCCCTCATCGCAGGCGCGCAGCAGGTACCGGGCCGCGGCGACCGGCTCGCCGGCGGCGTGGTGGCCGCGGGCCATCTCCACGAAGAAGCGGCCGCGGCGCTCCCGGGACGGGATCGTGGCCGGGTCGATCCGCCCGGCCCGGCGTAGCCCTTCCCGGGACTTCCACAGGTCCACGTCCAGCGACACCGCGTACGGCGGCCGGTCGGGGCGCTCCACGGTGCACCGCTGCACCGCTGCGCGGATCGCCGTGACGTTCGGGTGCCGGCCCCGGGTGAACGAGGCGACCTCCAACGACTGCTCCCCGGTCAGATCGACGAGGTCGACCACGCCGAGGACCTCGGCCAGTCGCAGCAGGATCGGCAGTCGGGGCTGCCGCAGCCGGCCCGTCTCCACGGCCTTCACCCATTCCGCGGAGCGGCCGACGAGGCCGGCCAGGACCGGGCGGGTCATGCCCGCCTGCTCGCGCCGCTGGCGCAGTCGCTGCCCGAACGGCAGCTCTTCGGCTGACACTGCTGCTTGTCACCTCGCCGGAGCCGCACCGCTTCGGCCGGCCGCCCCCGGGCGTCCCCGGGGGCTTCGCGCTCCGGCGTGGTGCGCACGGCCAGCGTACGCGGCTGGACACGCCCCCGGCCCGGTCCGGGGGCGTTCCCCCGACCGGGCCGGTCGATCATGGTGCGGGCCGTCTCAGCCGTCCGTGGCTCCCGGTCCTGTCCGGGCCGAGGACGCCGCTGCCGTGCACACCGCGGCGAGATCGGAGAACGCCTCGGCGGTGCCGAAGATGGACAACGCGGCCTGATCGCCCACATCGACGATCAGCAGCGCCTCACCGGTCCGCGGCCACCGGCCGACCAGGCCGGCGAGCTGGCCGGGCGGCGGTGCCTGCCCGGCGCTGGCCTGGCCGGCGCTGGCCTGGCCGGCTATTGCCGCCAGCGCCCGCCGATCGGTCACGCCGTACTTGCGCAGCAGCGACGAGACGTGGCTCTCCACGGTCCGGATGGAGATGTGCAGGCTGTTCGCGATCTGCGCGTTCGACAGCCGCGCGCCGAGCGCAGCGAGCACCTCGGCCTCGCGCTCGGACACCTCGCCGGGTCGCGTCGCCGTCACCGGCCCATCATCCCCGATCGTCATCCCCGATCGCGTGCCGCGTGGTGTCCGGGAGCAGGCGCGGTGCGGGCGGTTCCCGAGGGCTCAGCGGCGGCTCAGCGGCGGCGCAGCCGGCGGGCCAGCCGGGGGGCCAGCAGCCCCAGCAGCCCGGCACCCGCGGCGGCGAGCGTGCCGTGGTGCTGCGACGCCCACAGCTGCGGGCTGCGGGCGTGCGAGCGGCGGTCGAACCGGCCGTGTGCGCCGTAGTCCTGCCCGCGCTCGTCGTCGGCGGGCTGCCACAGGTTGGCCGGCGCGTCCGGCGGCTCGGGCTGGCTGGTCTGCTGCGACCTGTACCCGGTCCGGGCCAGGTACCGGTCCAGCAGCCCGGGCGCGAGCTTGTCGGCGATCAGGGTGGCCGCCGTGGTGGCGCCCACCCAGTACTCCCGCCGCCGCGGGTGGTCCGCGGCGTACAGCACCGCCCGGGCGGCCACCTCCGGCTGGTAGATCGGCGGCACCGGCTGCGGCCGGCGCGGCAGCCGGGACTTCACCCAGTCGAACTGCGGGGTGTTCACCGCCGGCATCTGCACCATCGTCACGTGCACCCCGGACCTGTCGTGCAGCAGTTCGCAGCGCAGCGACTCGTGGAAGCCCTGTACGGCATGCTTGGCGCCGCAGTACGCGCTCTGCAGCGGGATCCCGCGGTACGCCAGCGCGGAGCCGACCTGCACGACCACGCCCCGGTCCCGCGGCAGCATCCGCTCCAGGGCGACCCTGGTGCCGTACACGTAGCCGAGGTAGTCCACCTCGGTGACCCGCCGGAACTCCTCCGGGCCGATCTGCATGAACGGCGCGAACACCGAGGTGAACGCCACGTTCACCCAGACGTCGATCGGGCCGAGCCGCGACTCCACCTCCTCCGCCGCGGCCTCGACAAGCTTGTACTCCGCGACGTCCACCGCCAGCGGCAACGCATGCCCGCCGGCCTCCTCCACGTCGGCCGCCGCGCCCTCCAGGCCGGTCTCGCCGCGGGCCAGCAGCGCCACCGCGGCGCCGCGCTCGCCGTACATCCGGGCCACCGCCCGGCCGATCCCCCCGCTCGCCCCGGTGACCACCACCACCTGCCGGTCCGACACGGCGCCTCCCTTCGCTCCTACCGGCCGTACCCGCTCCCGGCCGGCCGACACGCCCGGCGCAGGGTGGAACCCCGGGCCGCCCGGCGGTGTAGAGATCGGTAGGCACGGGAGGAGCCCCACCTGGACGACGGCGAGGTCATCGCGCGGGTGTCGGCCGGCGAGCGGGAGGCGTACCGCGTGCTGGTCGACCGCTACAGCGCGCTCGCGCACCGGACCGCAGTCCTGCTGGGCGCCGGCAGCGACGCCGACGACGTGGTGCAGGAGGCGTTCGTGAAGGCGTTCCAGGCGTTGCCGCGGTTTCGGGCGGGCGAGCCGTTCCGGCCCTGGCTGGTGCGGATCGTGGTGAACGAGACGCACAACACCCGCCGCGGCCGGCGCCGGGCCCGGCTGACGCTGGAACGGGCCGCGCCGCGCTACGACCCGCCGGTGGGCGCCGACGAGCCGGTCGAGCGGGCGCTGTCGGGTGAGCGGCGGGCGGTGCTGCTGGCCGGCCTGGCGGCGCTGCGGTCCGTCGACCGCGAGGTGCTCACCTGCCGATACCTGCTCGACCTGTCCGAGGCGGAGACCGCCAGCGCGCTGTCGATGCCCCGCGGCACCGTGAAGTCGCGTACCGCCCGCGCGCTGGACCGGCTCCGCGCGGTCCTCGGCGAGCCCGCGCCGGTGGAGGTGAGCGATGCCTGAGGCCGGTACCGGGCTGGCCGGCGAGCTGCGCCTGCTCGGCGCCGAGGTGGCCGCCGCGGCGACACCGCGCGCCGACCTCGCCGACCGGGTGCTGGCCCGGATCGCCGAGCCGGCGGCCAGCCGCCGCGCGCGCCCGCCCGGGTGGCTGCGCGCCGCCGCGGTGCTAGCCGGCCTGCTGGTCGCCGTGGGGCTGGCCGCCGCGGTGTCTCCGCAGGTCAGGGCGGCGATCAAGGCGGTGTTCGGGGTGGCCGGGGTGGAGATCCGGCCGGGCGCCGGGCCGACCCCGGCGCCCAGCCCGGTGCTGCCCGGGGAGCACCGCACCGACCTGCCCGGCGCGGGACGCGAGGCTGGCTTCACGGTTCGGGTGCCGGCCGGGCTCGGCCCGCCGGACGAGGTCACGGTGGCCGACCGGCGGGTGGTGTCGCTGGTCTACCGCCGGGCCGGCATCAGGCTCGAGGAGTTCGTCGGCACGCTCGACCTCAACTACGAGAAATACCTCGGCGCCGGCATGGCCGAGCAGGTAGCCGTCGGCGGCCGCCCCGGGCTGTGGTTCGCCGAGCCGGTGACCCTGGTGTACGTGGACCGGGACGGGGTCGCCCACCCCGAATCGGCGCGGCGTACCGCCGGGCACACGCTGACCTGGACCGACGGCGACGTCACGTTGCGGCTGGAGGGCGTCCGGGACCGGGCCGCCGCGGTGGCGCTGGCCCGCACCGTCCGCTGACCGGCCCCGTCCGCTGATCGGCACAGTCGGCTGATCGGCACAGTCGGCTGGCCTGCACGGTCCGCTGAGCGGCACCGCCGGTTGACGGGCACCGTCCGCTGATCGGCACAGTCGGCTGATCGGCACAGTCGGCTGATCGGCACCGCCGGTTGACGGGCACCATCCGCTGACCGGCCCCGTCCGCTGATCGGCACAGTCGGCTGGCCGGCACAGTCGGCTGGCCGGCACTGTCGGCTGGCCGGCACTGTCGGCTGGTCCGGAACCCGGCCGGCCCGGGCGGTGTATCCGATACGGACTGCCGACTTCCGGGTGGAGGCTGCGATGCGGACGCGTCTGTTGACCGTGCTGGCGATGAGCGCGCTGATGGTCGGGGGCACCGCCACCCCGGCGCTGGCCAAGGGGCCGGACCGGGTGGTGATCAGCGGCCCGGAGCTGACCACGCCGATCACCATCGACGGCGCCGGCGAGCCGGGCAGCGCCGACCTGCTGGGCGTGCTGGCCGACGGCTCCGGGCTGTTCCTGGCGATGTTCGGCCCGTCCGGGGGCGGTGGCGAGCTGCTCGCCACCCGGCCGGCGGGCGCGCTCGGGCCGCGCTACACGCTGGTCTACCGGGTGCCGAACGGCAACCCGCAGCCGGCGTCGATCACCCAGGACCTGTACCCGTATGCGGCCGATGGCCCGGTCACCTATACCCGGCCCGGCCAGTTCGGGTTCACCGGCGACAAGACGCTAGGCGGCTGGCACCCGATGCCGGACTCCTTCGGCGCGCTGCTGGTCCGGATCGGGCTGCCTAGGGCCAGCGGCGACCGCCTGATCGCGGCCAGCCCGACCCCGGCGCCGGTCCCGGCCGCGGCGCCGGTCACCGCGCCCGCGCCGGCCGGCCGGCACCGGTCGGCACCCTGGTACCTGGTTCCCGTGCTGGTCGCGCTGGTCGGCTCGGCCGCGGTCGGCCTGTTCGCGGTCTACCGCCGCCGCGCCCGCTCGGCCGGCTGACCGGTACGAGGACAGCCGGTTCTGCCCGTCGGCGCGCCTTGACGGCCCGACCGACCGGGCCGATAGTTCGGCTGGCGGTCAACCAAGCCGGCCGCTGGGCGCCGTCCGGGCTAGCCGGCCCGCGGCGCAGGAGGTGCGGATGGGCGCGCAGGTCGTTGCCGGTGTGGACAGTTCGACCCAGTCCACGAAGGTGGTGCTGGTGGACGCGGACACCGGCGCGGTGCTCGCCGAGGGGCGTGCCCCGCACCGGGTGACCGGGGTCGGCGGGGTTCGGGAGAGCGACCCGGAGCAGTGGTGGTCTGCGCTGCGGGACGCGCTCGGGCAGGCCGGCCCGCTGGCCGCCGAGGTCGCCGCCATAGCCGTCGGCGGCCAGCAGCACGGCCTGGTCACCCTGGACCGCACCGGCCGCCCGGTCCGTCCGGCCATCCTCTGGAACGACGTGCGCGCGGCCGGCCACGCGACCCGACTGGTCGAGGCGCTCGGCGCGGCGCAGTGGGCCGACCGGGTCGGCATCGTGCCGGTGGCCAGCATCACCGCGGCCAAGTGGGCGTGGCTGCGCGACCGGGAGCCGGAGTACGCCGCCGCCACAGCCGCGATCCGGCTGCCGCACGACTACCTCACCGGCCGGCTGACCGGCGCCGCGGTGACCGACCGCGGCGACGCCTCCGGCACCGGGTGGTACGCGGCCTCCGCTGGCCGGTACGACCCGGCGATCCTCGCCCTGCCCGACCTCGACCTCGACCCGGACCGGCTGCCGGCCGTGCTGCCGCCAGCCGCCAAGGCGGGTGAGGTGCGCCAGGACGCGGCGGCCGAGCTTGGCCTGCGGCCCGGCACGGTGGTCGCCGCCGGCACCGGCGACAACATGGCCGCGGCGCTCGGGCTCGGCCTCCTCCCGGGCGAGCCGGTGCTGAGCCTGGGCACCTCCGGCACGGTGTACGCCGTCGCCGAAAGGCCCGCCGCCGACCCGACCGGCATCGTGGCCGGGTTCGCCGACGCGACCGGCCGGTACCTGCCGCTGGCCTGCACACTGAACTGCACGCAGGCCGTCGACCGGTTCGCCGCGCTGCTCGGCCTGGACCGGGAGGCGACCGAGCCGGGCGGGGACGTGGTGGTGCTGCCGTTCCTCGACGGCGAGCGCACCCCCAACCTGCCGTCCGCCACCGGCCTGGTCACCGGGCTGCGGCACGACACGTCCGCCGGCCAGATCCTGCGCGCCGCCTACGAGGGCGCGGCCTACGTCCTGCTGGCCGCCCTCGACCAGGTCACCGCCCAGACTGCCGCGCCGCCGTCGGGCGCGTTGCCGCCGGGCGCGTTGCCGCCGGGCGCGTTGCCGCCGGGCGGGTCGGCGCCGGGCGCGTTGCCGCCAGTTACGTCGCCGCCGGGCGCGTTGCCGCCGGGCACGCGGCCGCCGGGCGCGTCGCCGCCGGACACGTTGCCGCCGGGCACGCCGCTGCCGGTCACGCTGCCGCCGGGCGCGTTGCTACCGGGCGCGTTGCCGCCGGGCACGCCGCTGCCGGTCACGCAGCCGCCGGGCGCGCCGCTGCTGGACTCGCCGCTGGTCCTGATCGGCGGGGGAGCCCGCGGGCAGGCCTGGCGGGACACTGTCCGCCGGTTGTCCGGCCGCCCGGTGCAGGTGCCGGACGCCGACGAACTGGTCGCACTCGGGGCCGCGGTGCAGGCGGCCTGGTGCCTGACCGGCACCGCGCCGACCGAGATCGTGCGGGCGTGGGGGACCAGGCGCGGCCGCACCTGGGACGCGCTGCCGCTGGACGAGCCGGCCCTGGCGCGGCTCGGCGCGGCACTCCGGCGCGGCGGAGCGCTGCTCGGCACGGCGTAGCACTCACCGGACGTACCGGCGTACCCCGAAACACCCGCCGACCCTTGACCGGCCCGTCACGCCGGCGTTAGTTTGTTGGTCCAACAGACGAAATCGGTGCCGTGCATCCCTTGGCTCAGCTCCCGTCCCTGATCCGTGGCCGTCCAGCCGACCAGGCGACCGTGCGCCGCAGCAACCTGGCGCTGGTGCTCCGGCATCTGCGGGACGCCGGCCCGCGCTCCCGGGCCCGGATCGCCGTGGACACGGGGCTGAACAAGGCGACGGTGTCCAGCCTGGTCTCCGAACTGGCCGAACGCGGCCTGGTGCGGGACGGCGAGTTCGAACGGGCCGGCGCGGTCGGCCGCCCGGGGCAGATCGTCGAGTTGGACGGCCGCGGCGTCGGCGGCGTCGGCGTGGAGATCAACGTCGACTACCTCGCGGTGCTGGTGCTCGACCTGGCCAACACCGTTGTCTTCGAGCAACGGGCGGCGCTGGACGTGCAGGCACTGCCGCCGACCGACGTGCTGGACGCGGTGGCCGACCTGGTGGCCGGCGCTATCGGCGAGAGCACCCGACTCGGGGTGGCGCCGGTCGGCGTCACCATCGCCATCCCGGCCCTGGTGGACGTGGCCGCCGGAGTGGTCGCGTTCGCCCCCAACCTGCACTGGCGGCAGGTGGCGGCCGGGGCCGGCATGGCCGCCCGGCTGGCCGCCCGGCTCGGCGGTCCGGTCGTGTTCCCGGTCCGGATCGCCAACGACGCCAACCTGGCGGCGCTGGGGGAGTACGCGATGGGCAGCGTCGCCGGCACCCCCGACCTGGTCTACCTCACCGGTGAGACCGGCGTGGGCGGTGGCGTGATCGCGGGCGGGCGGCTGCTGCGCGGCGCGGAGGGGTTCTCCGGCGAGATCGGCCACATCCCGCTGGACCCGGGCGGGCACCTGTGCGGCTGCGGCCGGCGCGGCTGCTGGGAGACGGTGGTCGGTCTGGCCGGCCTGCTCCGGCTGGCCGCCGGCCGGGACGACCCGGTGCGCGACCCGTCGCTGGACCTGGAACAGCGGCTGCACATGATCCGGCGACGCGCCGAGGCAGGCGACCGCCGCACCCTGGACGCGCTGGAGCAGGTGGGCGCCGGGCTCGGCCTGGGCGCCTCGATCCTGATAAACGTCTTCAACCCCCGGGTGCTCGTGCTGGGCGGCTATTTCGCCAGCCTCGGCCCGTACCTGCTGGGACCGGCGATGGCCGAGTTGCGCGCCCGCGTCATCGCACCGGACATCGGGGGCTGCCGGGTGGAGCTGTCCCGGCTGGGCTTCGCCGCGGCGTCCCGCGGCGGAGCGCACGTCGCCCTGGAGGCGGTGCTCGACGACCCCACCCTGGTCGCGCTGCCCGCCCCGGCCGACGCGAGGGGCGCGCGATGAGTAACCGGGCAACCGTGGAAGGGGCGACCCCATGAGCGAGCGCAGCGAGCGAACCAATGGGTACGGCAGCGAGCGCAGCGAGCCAGCCGATGCGTACAACGGCGAGCACGGCCAGCGAGCCGATGCGTACAGCGGCGAGCACAGCCAGCGAGCCGATGGGTACGGCAGCGAGCGCAGCGAGCGAACCAGCGGAGGCGGCAGCGTGTACGTACCGACCAGGGCGGACCGGTTCAGCTTCGGGCTGTGGACGGTCGGCTGGCAGGGCGTCGACCCGTTCGGGCTGGCCGTCCGGCCGCCGCTCGACCCGGTGGTGGCGGTGCACGAGCTGGCAGAGCTCGGCGCGTACGGCGTGTCGTTCCACGACGACGACCTGATCCCGTTCGGCTCCGAGGCCGCGGAGCGGGAACGGCGGGTCAAGCGGTTCCGTGCGGCGCTGGACGAGACCGGCCTGGTGGTGCCGATGGCCACCACCAACCTGTTCAGCCAGCCGGTGTTCAAGGACGGCGCGTTCACCTCGAACGACCGGGACATCCGGCGGTACGCGATCCGCAAGACGCTGCACAACATTGACCTCGCCGCCGAACTGGGCGCCGCGACCTACGTGTGCTGGGGCGGCCGCGAGGGGGCCGAGTCGGACGCGGCGAAGGACGTGCGGGCCGCGCTCGACCGCTACGCCGAGGCCATCGACGTGCTCTGCCAGTACGTGCTGGACCAGGGCTACCGGCTTACCTTCGCCCTGGAGCCCAAGCCGAACGAGCCGCGCGGCGACATCCTGCTACCGACCGTCGGACACGCACTGGCGCTGATCGAGCGGCTGCAGCACCCGGAGCTGGTCGGGGTGAACCCGGAGGTCGGCCACGAGGCGATGGCCGGGCTGAACTTCGTGCACGCCGTGGCGCAGGCGCTGTGGGCCGGCAAGCTGTTCCACATCGACCTGAACGGCCAGCACGGGGTGAAGTACGACCAGGACCTGCGGTTCGGCTCGGCGGATGTGAAGAGCGCGTTCTTCCTGGTGGACCTGCTGGAGACCGCCGGCTACGACGGGCCGCGGCACTTCGATTTCAAGCCGCCGCGCACCGAGAACCTCGACGGTGTCTGGGCCTCCGCCGCGGGCTGCATGCGCAACTACCTGATCCTGCGGGAGCGGGCGGCGGCGTTCCGGGCAGACCCTGAGGTGCGGCAGGCGCTGGCCGAGTCCCGGGTGGACCAGCTCCGGCTGCCGACGCTGGCGCCCGGGGAGTCGGTGGCGGACCTGCGGGCGGAGGAGTTCGACGTCGCGGCCGCCGCCGAGCGCGGCTTCGGCTTCGAGCGGCTCGACCAGTTGGCCATCGACCACCTGCTCGGCGTTCGAGGCTAACCCGCAACGCCGTTCAGTCGGGCGGGTGGGCAACGAGCTAACGAACGGCGGGTCGAGCGGCCGAGCCGCGGCGCCCGGGGTCGTCCGAACGTACAGCGGCCCCAAACCGCCGGCATCCCGGCGCGATCGGCGACCACCCCGATGCGGGTGATCGGCGACCGCGCGATCCCGGTGTTCGGCCACCGCCGCGACGTGGGTGGTCGGCGACCGTGCGATCGCGGTGGCGGCGGCGGCTCCGATGCGGGTGATCGGCGACCGCCCGATCCCGGTGGCGGCGACGGCCCCGATCCGGGTGATCGGCGACCGCCCGATCCCGGTGGCGGCGACGGCCCGATGCGGGTGATCGGTGACCGCCCCGATCCGGGTGATCGGTGACCGCCGCGAAGTGGGTGGTCGGCGACCGCGCGATCCCGGTGGCGGCGACGGCCCGATGCGGGTGATCGGCGACCGCCCCGATCCGGGTGCCCGGCGACCGCCGCGAAGTGGTGATCGGCGACCGCGCGATCCCGGTGACGGCGACGGCCCGGATCCGGGTGATCACCGCCGAGTTTCCGCGCCTCCCGCCGTCTCACCGCGGCGACGATCACCGAACGGCGGGTGGAGTGGCCAGGGTGTCGAGGCCCTCGGCCACGGCGTGCCGGCCGCGGCGACGAGGGGGTGGAGGTGGCTGGGGGTTACGTTCCAGCCCGGCCTGTTTGGCGGTCGAGTTGGTCCGGGATCGATGGGTTGGGTGCGGTTCCCGGTTTGGGTGACGAGGCGGCGACGAGGGATGGGGGGTTGGCTGGTTGAGTCTCGGGGTTACGTTCCAGCTCGGGGGTCGCCTGGTTGGGGTGAGTGGGGATGTCTCGCCTTTTCGTCGGTGGCGTTGCTGTACGGCGGTGGGTGACCGCGGCGGGTGTGGCCTTTGTGGGAGCGGGTGGGGTACGGCGGGTGAGGTCCGGGGTAAAGTGCGGGAGGGGTTCTCGGTGGAAAGCGCCCCGCTTTTGGGCGCTTTCCGGCGGACGCCCGGAACCCCGGTGCCAGGGTGACCGACCACAGGCGTCCGAGGTACCCGACCACCCACCCAAGCAATTCGTAACCCCGGACGGTCGGTGACTGTT
>WNGB01000292.1_pt1 | contig 74609 bp, 70 predicted proteins | sample 5400681 | NCBI WGS metagenome assembly WNGB01 (sample SAMN13153367, study PRJNA577476) | soil metagenome | isolation source: 115 cm soil or saprolite under grassland replicate 2 | place: USA:California | collected 2016-06-15 | reverse complement strand
ATCAGGCCCCAGGCGATGAACGCCGCGATGTTGGGCATGATCATGCCGGCCAGGAATGCGCCGAGGCGCTGGATGTTGGCCTTGACGCCGGTCCCTTGGACCGCTGGGGTGTAGGACATGGCCATGTGACGCCCTCCTTTGGATGCGCGCCGACGAGGTCAGGAAGCGCTGGGGCCGGGGCGGGCTCCAGCCGCCGGGGCCAGGGGTCGGGTGAGGTCGGGTAGGTCGTGGAGATGGACGATCCCGCGGTGGATGTCGGCGGCGGTCGGCATTCGGCTGCCGGGGAGGCCGACAGCGGCCGCGCCCCAGGCGAGCGCCTCGGCCAGCGCGGCTGCGCCCTGCCCGCCACCGGCCAGGAAGCCGGCGAGCAGCGCGTCGCCGGCGCCGACGCTGCTGCGGCGGGTGACGACCTCCGCTTCGCCGACGGTGACGCTCTGCGCGTCGACCAGTACGGCGCCGTCGGCCCCGAGGCTGGCCAGCACGGTGCCAGCCCCCCACGCGCGCAGTTCCTTGGCGGCGTCGACCGCGTCGCCCAGTGACTCGATCGGGCGGCCGGTAGCTTCTGCCAGCTCCTCGCGGTTGGGCTTGACCAGGGCTGGCCCGGCGGCCACCGCGGAGACCAGCGCCGGACCGCTCGAGTCGACCGCGACGCGGATCCCGGCGGCGGTGCACCGCTGGTAGAGCCGAGCGTAGACGTCCACGGGAACGCCGGGCGGGAGGCTGCCGCAGACCACCACCCAGTCCTCTGGGCCGGCCGCGGCCAACACCGCCGCCGCGAGCGCGTCCAGCTCCGACGGCTCCAGCGGCGCGCCGGGCTCGTTGATCTTGGTGACCGTCCCGTCCGGCTCGGCGATGGTGATGTTGGAGCGCGTCCGGCCGGCGATCGGGACGGCATGGACGTCGACCCCCTCGGCCTGGAGCAGCCGGACGAGCTGCTCGCCCTCCTCGCCGCCGCACGGCACGACCGCCCTGGTGCGGACGCCGTTGCCGAGCAGCGCGCGGGAGACGTTCACGCCCTTGCCGCCGGGGTCCAGGTGGGCCGAGGCGGCGCGGATGACCGCGCCGCGCTCCAGCGCGTCGACCTCGATCGCGCGGTCCAGGCTCGGGTTGAGCGTGAGCGTGACGATCATGCCAGGACCACCTCTGGGCCCGCGGCCTCCAGCTCAGCGATCACGCGCCCGTCCAAACCGGTGTCGGTGTAGATCACGTCGATGTCGCCGAGCTCGGCGAAGCGGGCCATGTAGTCGTTGCTGAACTTGGTGTGGTCGGCCAGCAGCACGGCGCGCCGCGCCGCGCCGACCATCGCACGCTTGACCGCGCCCTCGGCCGGGTCGGGAGTGGTGAGGCCGCGCTCGGGCGTGCAGCCGTTGGTGGCCATGAAGGCGACGTCCACGAACAGGTGCGACAGCGGCCGCAGCGCCAGGTCGTCCACCGTCGCCAGCGTGCGCCCGCGGACCCGGCCGCCGAGCATGATCACGGTGAGGTTCGGGTGCGACGCCAGGGCGATCGCCAGTGGCGGGGCGTTGACGACGACGGTCAGCTCGCGGTCGGTGGGCAGGACCTCGGCCAGCCGGCCGGTGGTGGTGCCGGCGTCGATGATGATGGAGCCGTCCTGCGGCAGCGCCGCCAGCGCGGCCTTGGCGATTCGCTCCTTCTCCGCCGTCATGACGGCGGCGCGGGCGGCCAGCGCCGGCTCGAAGCCGAGGCGCTCGACAGGGATGGCGCCCCCGTGCACCCGGCGCAGGACGCCCGCGCGCTCCAGCACTGTCAGGTCCCTGCGGATCGTCTCCGAGGTGACGCCGAGGTCCTCGGCCAGGGTCATGACCTCGACCCGCCCCTCCGCGCGGGCGCGATCAGCGATCTGCTGCTGCCGCTCTTCCGCGTAGATGTGGATTCACCGCCGTTCGGTTTTGTTTTGTCTGTGTTTACACCCGAGTAGTTGGGAAGTCAAGAAAAGAGACGGCCCGGAGACGCGAAGCGGCGCGTCTCCGGGGCCTCGTGCCGCCGGCTCGGCGGGATGGACTCCGCCGAGGCGGCGTCAGGTCGGGCGGCCGCCGCTCACCTATGGCTCCCGGTCGCGGCGACGACGGCCCGCTGGAGCTGGTTGAGGTGGGCGAGGTCGTGGCCGGCGACCTTGTCGATCATCCGCTGGAGGTCCTCGCTGCCCTGCTCGGCGTGGACGGCGTTGCGGCGCAGGTCGGACTCGCCGAGGCTGCGCAGCAGCGCGAGGTTCGCCTCCCGCAGCCCGCCGAAGGCCTCCACCAGCCGGGCTGGCGCTGGGCGGGCCAGCAACGACCACCGCTTCTCGTCGTAGCCGGGATAGGTTGGGGTGTCCTCGGTGAGCGCCAGTCGCCACCGGAAGCCGTAGACCACGTCGACGTCGAACAGGTGACCGACGACCTGTTGGGCGCTCCATTCTCCGGGCGCCATCGGGGCGCTCCAGGCGGCCTCGTCGAGGCCCGCGGCCAACTCACGCACCACCCTTGGCGTCTCGGCGTAGACCGCGAGCGGGTCGCGATCCCCGAGGGTTTCAAGCAGCGCTTCGACGTAGGCGACCGGCTCGCGGGTCGCGTCCGGGATGACGATCGGCTCCACCACGACTTCCTCCTTGTGGCTGGGGATACGGCAGTCTCGGCAGAAGCCTCGACGCCCGGGGCTGGCCGCGAAAGTGACAAGAACGTCAGCTACCGCTAGATTCTTGCCATGCACGTGGTCGCGGTCGCCGTCATGCCCGGAGCGCCGATCTTCGAGCTGGCGGTGCCGTGCGAGGTCTTCGGCATCGACCGGCCGGACCTGGCCGATCCCTGGTACCAGCTCCGGCTGTGTGCCGTCGAGCCCGGGAGGACGGCGGTCGGCGGGGGGTTCTCGGTCGAGACCGAGCACGGGCTGGAGGCGCTGGCCGCCGCCGATACGGTCATCGTCCCGGCCTGCACCGACGTGCGGGCGTCACCGCCTCCCGCACTACTGGACGCGCTCAGGGACGCGTACGCGCGTGGGGCACGGATCGCGGCGATCTGCTCGGGCGCCTTCGTGCTCGCCGCCGCGGGGCTCCTGGCCGGGCGACGGGCCACCACCCACTGGATGCACGCCGACGAGCTGTCCCGGCGGCACCCCGACGTCGACCTCGACCCCTTCGTGCTCTACGCCCAGGACGGCGCCATCTTCACCTCGGCGGGAACGGCCGCCGGCCTGGACCTCTGCCTGGAGCTGGTGCGCCAGGACCACGGCTCGTCGGTCGCCAACATGCTGGCCAGACGGATGGTCGTGCCACCACACCGCGGTGGCGGGCAGGCGCAGTTCCTCGAGACGCCGGTCCCCGAGGCGGCCGACGGCCTCGCGGGGCTGTTGGACTGGGCGCTGGGCCGCCTCGACCAGCGGCTGACGCTCTCGGACCTCGCGTCGGCGGCGCACCTGAGCAAGCGCACCCTGGCGCGCCGCTTCGCGGCGACCGTCGGCACGACGCCCATGCGGTGGCTGCTGGCGCAGCGGATCGGCCGCGCGCAGCAACTCCTGGAGACCACCGACGCGCCGGTCGAGCGCGTCGCCGAGCTGGCGGGGTTCGGCAGCCCCGCCAACCTTCGCCAGCACTTCTCCAGGGCGACCGGCGTGTCACCGCTGAGCTATCGCCGGACCTTCCGCCACCGCGCCACCGCCGCCGAACTATAGCTGGCGCGCGTCCACGCCGGAGGCGACCTGCCCGGTACCCGTTTCGACCTCGACAGGGCGGTCGCCGATCGTCCTGGCGGTGTCCCGGTCGAAGAAGTGGAAGCGCGCCGGGTTGACCGACAGGCGGACCTGGCGGCCCGGCCGCGCGGCCGTCCGCGAGTCGACCGCGGCCGTGAACACGCTGGTCCCCGCCGCGGCGACCAGCGGTATCGGGGCGGCGGCGGCCTCCGGGTCCTCCTGCACGCCCTCGACCTGCACGGGCGGCGCCTGCACCGTGAACAGCACGTGCATCTCGGAGCCCAGGTCCTCGGTCACGTCGGCGGTCACCTCGATGGTGGGGCGCCGCTCGTCGTGCCAGATGTCGGCGTCCTCGAAGTCCGAGGGCCGGATCCCCAGGATGATCGAGCGGCCCTGGTAGCTCCCCAGCTCGGCGCCGGCCGGTACGGGCAGCCGGAAGCGGTCGAACACCAGGTGGTCACCGCGGACGGTCGCCTCGACCAGGTTCATGGCCGGCGAGCCGATGAACCCGGCCACGAACAGGTTGGCCGGCTGGCGGAACAGCATCTGCGGCGTGTCGACCTGCTGCAGCACGCCGTCGCGGAGCACGGCGACCCGGTCCCCGAGCGTCATGGCCTCGACCTGGTCGTGGGTGACGTAGACGATGGTTGTCCCCAACTGCTTGTGGAGCCGCGCCAGCTCGGCGCGCATCTGCACCCGCAGTTTGGCGTCGAGATTGGACAGCGGCTCGTCCATCAGGAACGCCTGGGGCTCGCGCACCATCGCCCGCCCGATCGCGACCCGCTGGCGTTGCCCGCCCGACAGGTCCGAGGGCTTGCGCGCGAGGTAGTCCAGCAGCGCGAGCACCCTGGCGGCCTCGGTCACGCGCTGCTTGGCCTCGGCCTTGGGTGCTCGCCGCAGGCGCAGCCCGAAGCCGATGTTCTGCTCGACGGTCATGTGCGGGTACAGGGCGTAGTTCTGGAAAACCATGGCGATGTCGCGGTCCTTGGGCTTGGCGTCGGTGACCACCCGGTCGCCGATGGTGACCTCGCCGCAGGTCACCTCCTCGAGGCCGGCGATCATCCGTAGGATTGTGGTCTTGCCGCAACCCGACGGCCCGACGAGGACCATGAACTCGCCGCCGCGGATCTCCAGCGAGACGTCGCGCACCGCCTGAACGCCGCCGGAGAACTCCTTGCTCACGTGCTCAAGGACGATGCTGCCCACTTGGGACCTCCTTGCGCGGTGGATCCTGGACGCCGGTGAGGCGCTGGTGGGTGAGGGAGCCCCGCAGCCGGCCGGCGGCCTCGGGCGGGGCGCCGAGCCGGTCGAGGCCGAGCAGGGCGGCCCCGACCACCGGCGGGGTGGTCACGTGCCTGAGCCTGGCCGCCGGGGCGACGGCGGTGATGCCGGCGCGGATGCGCTCCATGAAGACGGGGTCGTCGCTCCGGAACACGCCGCCGCCGAGCACCACGTCGGTGTCCCGATCGGCCAGGCCCAGCCGGCGGATCGCCGCCGTCGCCAGAGTGACCACCTCCTCGGCCTGCCGCCCGACGATCTCCGCGGCCGCCCCGTCGCCGTTCCTGGCGGCCTCGAACACCAGCGGGGGCAGTTCCCGCACCCTGCCCTCGTCGATGCGCCCGAGGTAGATCGCCTCCACCACGGCCAGCGCCGAGGGCAGCCCGAAGTGCTGGGGGACCAGCCGTTGCAGGGCGGTGGCAGGCCCGCGGCCGTCCTCGCCGCGCAGGGCGGCGCCGACCGCGGCCTCGCCGATGTGGTGGCCGCCACCCCAGTCGCCGGACAACGGGCCGAGCGCCGGGAAGCGTGCCTGGGCGCCGCCCGGGGCCACGCCCGCGCAGTTCATGCCGGCTCCGACCACCACCCCGACGCCCCAGGTGCGCTCGGTCCCGGCGCGCAGCACGGCGAAGACGTCGTTGCGCAGGAGGCTCTCGCGCGTCCAGCCGCGCCGGGCGATCTCCGGCTCCAGGATCGCGTCGTCGGCGGGGAGGTCCAGGCCCGCCAGGCACCAGACCCCGACCTGGGCGAGCGGCCGCTCGCCCGGGTCCAGCCCGCCGGCGTCGCGGCAGGCCGCCGCGATCAGCGCCTCCAGCGCCTCCATGGCGGCCTGGACGCCGAGTGCCTGGTGGGACGCGCCCGGGCCGCGGGCCGCGCCGAGCACCTCGCCGCCGGCGGCGACCAGTGCGATGTCCGTCTTGGAGTTCCCGCCGTCGACGGCGAGGATCGCGATCTCGGCCACCGGCGCCTCACTGACGCGTAGCTGGAAGAATAAGGAAACTTTCCTAACCAACTTACCTTGGGAATAATAGCAGCCACGGTCCGGGCGGCAAGGGCGGCGATGGTCGCCACTGTCCCGGCGGCAAGGGGGGGTCGATGGGCCTCAAGATCGCGGTGGTAGGGGGTGGCAGCACCTACACCCCGGAGCTGGTGGAGGGCTTGGCGGTCCGTGCGGGGCGGTTGCCCATGGACGACCTGGTCCTGCTCGACCCGGACGCCGAGCGTCTGGAGGTGGTCGGCGGCCTGGCCCGCCGCATGCTCGAGCGGGCCGGCTTCGGGGGGCGTCTGGCGCTGACCGGCCGGCTCCAGGAGGCGCTGGACGGCGCGGATTTCGTGATCGTACAGCTCCGCGTCGGCGGCCAGGCCCAGCGGCTGGTCGACGAGACGCTGCCGCTGGAGTTCGGCTGCATCGGGCAGGAGACCACCGGGCCGGGTGGGTTCGCCAAGGCGCTGCGGACCGTGCCGGTCGTGCTCGACATCGCCGAGGAGACGGCGCGCCGTGCCGCGCCGGGCGCCTGGCTGGTGGACTTCACCAACCCGGTCGGGATCGTCACTCAGGCCCTGCTCGACGAGGGCCACCGCGCCATCGGCCTGTGCAACGTGGCCATCGGCCTCCAACGCCGGCTCGCCATGCACCTCCAGGTCGAGCCGGGCCGGGTCGAGCTCGAGCACGTCGGCCTGAACCACCTCTCGTGGCTGCGGGCGGTCAGGGTCGACGGCGCCGACCGCCTGCCCGAGCTGCTGGAGCGCGACGGCGAGGCGCTCGCGGCCGAGGTCGAGCTCCCGGTCGAGCTGCTCCGCCTCCTTGGCGCCGTCCCCTCGTATTACCTGCGCTACTACTACCTGACCAGCGAGGTGCTGAAGGAGCAGCGCCAGGGCCCTTCCCGAGCCGAGCAGGTCGCCGAGATCGAGCGGGAGCTGCTGCGCCTGTACCGCGACCCGGCGCTCGACACCAAGCCGGAGCTGCTGGAGCGGCGCGGCGGGGCCTTCTACAGCGAGGCCGCCGCCCAGCTGGTCGCCTCGCTGCACGCCGGCACCGGCGACCTCCAGGTGGTCGACGTCCGCAACGACGGCGCCCTCCCGGACCTGCCGGCCGACGCCGTGGTCGAGGTCCCGGCACGCATCGACGCGGAAGGCGCCCACCCGCTGCCGCTGAAGCCTCTGGCCCCCGAGCTGCTCGGCCTGGTGCAGCTGATGAAGGCTTACGAGCGACTGGCGGTGGCGGCCGCCCGCGGCGGCGACCGCGCCCTGGCGCTGGAGGCCCTGCTCGCCAACCCGCTGGTCCGCGACTACCAGGTCGCGGTCCCGCTGCTGCACGACCTGCTGGAGCGGAACCGCGACTACCTGCCCAGGTTCTTCCCCGCCTGATCGCGGCTCCAGGCCAGCGCCGGGCAGGGGTCGGCTCGGCGCCAGGCGGCGGGTCAGCTCGGCGCCGGGGCGGTGTGGCGGGCCGCCACCAGCTCGGCGGCGTGGCGCTGGACCTTGGCGAGCGCCTCGACCGCGTCCTCGATCCCCTGGCTGCCCGCGCGGAAGACGTTCTCGTCGATGTAGACGGTTCGCTGGAGGGCGGCCCGCTCGGCCTCCGGGAAGGACATGCGGGCCGGGTCGAGCCGCTCGGCGTGCTCGACCGCCACCGGCAGGCGCGAGAGCGAGGGCTGGAACAGGTCGTAGCGACTCATCGGCGGGTAGCCCACCCAGGCGCCGACGCCCTCGGCCTCCAGCGCCTCGCAGACCAGCTCGTTGCCGGCGCCGGCGAACGCCTCGGGCTCGACCAGCAGGACGTAGCGGTAGAAGCTCCAGCGGGTGATGCGCCGGTCCCGCGGGAGCAGCCGCACCCCGGGGATCCCGGCCGCCAGCTCCTCGAACCGTTCGGCGTTGGCGGCCCGCTCGGCCTGCTGGTCCGGGAACCGGTCCAGCGCGACCAGCAGCAGCGCGGCCTGAAGCTCGCTCAGGCGGTAGTTGGCGCCGAAGGTGTAGTCCTTCTCGCCGGGGTCCTTGGGCCGGCCGCAGTCGATCAGTGAGTGCGCGCGGCGGGCCAGCTGCTCGTCGCCGGTGAGCAGGCTGCCGCCCTCGCCGGCCGTGAGCAGCTTGTACGACTGGTGGCTGAAGGACCCGAACTCGCCGAACGCCCCGGCGCCCCGGTCACGCCAGCGCTGCCCGTGGGCGTGGGCGCAGTCCTCGACCACGGCGAGCGAGTGGCGCAGCGCGACCTCCATGACGCGGTCCATGTCGGCCATCTGGTGGCCGAGGTGGACCGGCATGATGGCGCGGGTCCGCGGGGTCACGGCGGCCTCGGCCTGCTCGGGGTCGACGGTCAGGGTGGCGGGGTCGACGTCGCAGAACACCGGCAGCGCGCCGGCGGCCATGGCCGCGTAGGGGGTCGCCGCGAAGGTCAGCGCCGGCACCAGCACCTCGTCGCCCCAGCCGATTCCCAGAGCCTTCAGGGCCACCTCCATGGTGACGGTGCCGTTGGCCATCGCCACGCCGTGCGCGGCGCCCTGATAGGCCGCGAAGCGGGCGGAGAACTCCGCCGCCAGCGGCCCTGGCTCGGGGAAGCCGCCCCAGCGGCCGCTCCGCACCGCCGCGGCGACCGCCTCGACCTCTCGCTGGTCGTGCACCGGCCACTCGGGATAGCCTTGGGGCCGGACCGGCGTCCCGCCACGCACCGCAAGCTCCGCCATGCCGCACTCCTGTTCCACGCGCGGTGGGCGCACCACCGGCCGCTCCCCGCATCCCCAGGGTTGACTTCCCGGGCGGGCCATCAATAATGAGCGAGGTAGGAAAGCTTCCTAACTATATCAGGTGGGAGCAGTGGCGGAGCTGCCGTTGACAGCGGGCACACCGAGCCTCCTGCGTGCGATGAACGCCCGCACGATACTGGAACTTGTCCGCGGCAGCGGCCCCATCACCCGGGCCGAGGTGGCCAGGGCGAGCGGCCTGTCCAAGCCCACCGTCTCGCTCGGCCTGGCCGCGCTGCTGGAGGCGGGGCTGGTGCGAGAGATGGGCCGCTCCAGCGGCGGCCGCGGCCCCACCGCGGTGCTCTACGAGCTGAACCCGGAGGCCGGCCGGGTAGTGGGCATCGACGTTGGCCGCTACTGGGTGCGCGCCGCCCTCGCCGACATCACGGGCAGCATCGTGGCGCGTCGCGACGAGCGGGCCAAGATCTCCAGCGCCCGCGCCCTGATCGGCCAGATCGGCTCGATCGCCCGCGGGCTGGCCACCGAAGCCGAGACCGGCTGGGACCGGGTGAGCCACGTCATCGTGGGCAGCCCCGGCGTGTTCGAGCCGACCCGCGGCTCCGTCATCCTGGCGCCCAACCTCCCGGGCTGGGGCCGCCACGGGCTGGTCGAGGCGTTGCGCGACGAGCTCGGCAGCAACGTCGGGGTCGAGAACGACGTGAACCTGGCCGCGGTCGGCGAGCAGTGGAAGGGCCACGGCCAGGGGGTCCGCAACTTCGGCTTCCTGTCGGTCGGAACCGGCGTGGGCATGGGCCTGGTGCTCGGCGGCGAGCTGTACCGCGGCTCCAGCGGCGCGGCCGGCGAGGTGGCCTACCTGCCGATCGGCGCCGACCCGTACGGGCATCACGTGCGGCGCCGCGGCGCGTTCGAGGAGGCGGCCAGCGGCGCCGGGGTCGTCCGCATCGCCCACGAGCTGGGCATGAAGGGCAAGCTGACCTCCAAGCGGGTGTTCACCCTGGCTCACAAGCGTGACCCGCTGGCCCTGCGGACGGTGGAGCGGGAGGCACAGCGCCTCGCGCTCGGGCTGGCGGCGGTGGCGGCGGTGGTCGATCTCGAACTGGTCATCCTGGGCGGCGGCATCGGCGGCAACGCCGACCTGCTGCTGGAGCCCATCGGCGTCCAGCTGCGCACCCTCTCTCCGCTGCGGCCGCGGCTGGTCGGCTCGGCGCTCGGCGACGACGCCGTGCTGCACGGGGCGGTGGCCACCGCGCTGGCGGCGGCCCAGGACCGGCTCTTCGACCCGGCACGCATGCTCGATCAGAAGGAACTCGTGGTCTGACGTCCAACGAGCGGAAACCCCTCGCCGGAAAGGGAGTCTCAGATGAGACGACGACTGATCGCCCTGGTCGCACTGGCAATGCTCGCCGCCGCCTGCACGGCAGGCGGCGGCACCGCCGCACCGGTTCAGACGGTGGATCCCAACGCCAAGCACGCCCCAATGACGCTCACCGTGTGGAGCAACTTCACAGCCCGCGAGTACAACGTCTCCTCCGCGGCGATCAAGCTCGTCCAGCAGAAGTATCCGTGGATGACGATCAAGCACGTCGGCGGCAAGGACGACCAGGCGATCCAGCGGGCGATCAGCGGCGGGAACCCGCCGGACGTGGTGGTCGGCTTCACGCCCGACAACGCCGCCAGGTACTGCTCCACCGGTTCGTGGCAGGACCTCAACCCCTACCTGGAGAAGGACAAGGTCGACAAGAATTCGATCTGGCCGGCCGGCGTGTTCAGCTACACCTCCTTCCAGGGCAAGCAGTGCGCGCTGCCGATGCTGACCGACGCCTACGGCCTGTACTACAACGTCGACCTGCTCCGCAAGGCAGGCCTCAACGGGCCGCCGAAGACCCTCTCGGAGCTCGCCGACATGGCCAAGAAGCTGACCGAGTACAACCCGGACGGCAGCATCAAGGTGGCCGGGTTCGTGCCCCTGCTCGGCTTCTACGAGAACACCGTGAACACCTTCGGCCACGCCTACGGCGCGCGCTGGTACGACGACTCGCTCAAGCCGACGCTGGGGACCGACCCCAACTGGGCCAAGATGCTCCAGTGGCAGAAGTCGCTCGTGGACGCGATCGGCTACGACAAGCTGCAGAAGTTCGTCGCGAAGCTGGGCGGCGCCGACTCGGAGTTCTCGGCCCAGAACGGCTTCGAGACCGGCAAGATCGCCATGCAGATCGACGGCGAATGGCGCACCGCCTTCATCGAAGGTGACAAGTCCAAGGTCAACTACGCCACCGCGCCATTCCCCGCGGCCGACGACCAGCCCGACCTCTACGGGGCGCAACAGGTCGGCGGCACCATCATCGGCATCCCCAGGGGCGCGCCGCACGCGGCCGAGTCGTGGCTGCTACTCAAATTCATGGCCACCGACAGCAACATGCTGACCACCCTGGCGCACGGCCTGAAGAACGTGCCGAGCACCTTCGATGCGCTGAAGGACCCGGTGCTGCAGAACGACCCGCATTTCAAGACGTTCATGGCGATCTTCCAGAACCCCAAGTCGACCTTCAAGCCGATCACCCCGATCGGTCAGACCGACTCGGACCTGTTCGGCACCTTCGCCGAGAAGTGGCAGGCGGGCAAGATCAGCGACCTGTCGGGCGGTCTCAGGTCGCTCGACAGCCAGATCGCCAAGCAGATCGAGCTCGGATAGGGGAGGCACGACATGGCCACTGTTGCGGAGCGGCCCACGGCCGCTCCCGAGGCGGCCCGGACCGCTGAGCGCCGTCGCCGGGGGCGGCGCTCAGCGCGGCGCCGGCTATGGGTGGCGCTGGCGTTCATGTCGCCGTGGATCATCGGGTTCTGCGCCTTCTACGTGTACCCGATGGCCTCCAGCCTGTACTTCTCGTTCACCAGGTACAGCATCCTCGAGCAGCCCAGGTGGGTCGGCTTCAACAATTACCGGTTCATGTTCACCAGCGACCCGCTGTTCTGGGTGTCGGTCAAGAACACGCTGTGGCTCATCGCCTTCCTGGTGCCGCTGCAGGTCATCTTCGCGATCGCGACCGCCACGGTGCTGACCAGGCTCAAGCGCGGGCTCCCGTTCTACCGGACGATCTTCTTCCTGCCGACCATGGTCCCCCTGGTCGCGGTGGCGCTCGGCTTCGTGTACCTGCTCAACCCGGCCGGGCCGATCAACCGCATCCTTCGCCTGCTGCACCTGCCGCAGCCGCTGTGGTTCGTCGACCCGCGCTTCACCAAGCCCGGCCTGCTGATCCTCGGCATGTGGATCATCGGCCAGACCATGATCATCTTCCTGGCCGCGCTGCTCGACGTGCCGCAGCAGCTCTACGAGGCGGCCGCGATCGAGGGGGCCGGGCCCTGGCAGCGGTTCCGGCACGTGACCCTGCCGATGATCTCGCCGGTGATCTTCTTCTCCGTGATCATCGGGATGATCCAGGGCTTCCAGTACTTCACCGAGGCGTTCGTCATCTCCAAGTCGGGCGACCAGGCCAACCACGTGGTCGGCTACCCCCAGGACTCGCTGCTGTTCTACTCGAGCCACCTCTACCAGCAGGGCTTCGAGAGCTTCCACATGGGCTACGCGGCAGCCCTCTCCTGGGTGATGTTCATCGTGATCATGGCTTGCACGATCCTGCTCATCCGCAGCTCGCGCCGCTGGGTGCACTACCAAGGGGGGTTCCGTTGAGCGCCGTGCCAGCTCCCGGGCCGGCCGCCGCCGCGCCCTCCAGCCCGATGACGCGCCGGCCGGTGCCGCCGACGATACGGCGCCGGCGGATCCTCATGTCGGTCGCCAACCACTCGGTGGCGATCGCGCTGTCATTGGCGTTCCTGCTGCCGTTCGTGTTCATCGTGGCGACCGCGCTGATGACCAACCAGCAGGCGCTGTCCCCGAACGTGTGGCCGCACCCGTTCGTGTGGTCGAACTTCAACACGGTGTTCCACTCGTTCCCATTCGTCCGCTACTCCCTGAACACGATCACCTACGCGGGGCTCGCCACGGTTGGGGTGGTGGTCTCCTGCGTTCCGGTCGCCTACGCCCTCTCGCGCCTGCAGTGGCGAGGGCGCCAGATCGCCTTCGTCCTGGTCCTCTCGACGCTGATGCTGCCGCCGCAGGTCACGATCGTGCCGCTGTACCTGATCTTCGTGCGGCTGCACTGGATCGGGTCGCTCAAGCCGCTGATCATCCCGATGTTCTTCGGGGACGCCTTCTCGATCTTCCTGCTGCGCCAGTTCTTCCTGACCATCCCGCAGGAGCTGTCCGACGCCGCCCGCGTCGACGGCGCCGGCGAGCTCCAGATCCTCACCCGGGTGATCGTCCCGCTGGCCAAGCCGGCGATCGCCGCCGTGGCGCTGTTCCAGTTCCTCTACTCCTGGAACGACTTCTTCAGCCCGCTGGTCTACGCCGGCGGCAATCCCAACAGCTGGACGCTGGCGGTGGCGTTGCAGCAGTTCACCTCGCTGTCGCGAGGGGTGCTGTGGAACCTGCAGATGGCGGCGTCGGTGCTGTTCATCCTGCCGGTGATCGTCATCTTCTTCTTCGCCCAGAGGGTCTTCGTCGAGGGAGTCACGCTGACCGGGGTCAAGGGGTAGGCGTGGGGCTGCGCGTCGCCCTGCTCGGCTCCGGCTGGATCATGGACTACCACGCCCGCGCCGTGATCGAGCACCCCGGAGCCGAGCTGGTCGCCGCCTCCAGCTGGCGGGAGCCGTCGCTCGCCAGGCTGGCCGAGCGCCACGGCATCGGCCGCACGACCACCGACTGGCGCGAGCTGGCCGCCGACCCGGACGTCGACGCCGCGGTGATCGGGACGCCCAACGCGCTCCACGCGCCCCAGGCCGTGGCGTTCCTGGAGGCTGGCAAGCACGTGCTGGTCGAGAAGCCCATGGCCCGCAACCTGGAGGAGGCCGACGCGATGCTGGCCGCCGCGGTGCGCTCGGGAGCGCGGCTGATGGTCGCGCACTGCTGGCGGTTCCACCCCGACGTGCTCGCGCTCCGCGCCAGGGTGGCGGCGGGGGAGCTGGGCGAGGTGGTCAAGACCCGCGGCTACGGCGTGCACGCCGGCTGGGGCCCGTCGGGCTGGTTCACCGACCCTGAGCTCGCGGGCGGGGGCGCGCTGGTCGACATGGGCGTGCACGCCATCGACACCACCCGCTTCCTGCTCGGGGACCCGCTGCCGGTGAGAGTCTTCGCGACCGTGGCCACCCGCTACGGCGACTACCCCGTCGACGACGACGCGATCGTCCTGGTGAGCTGGTCGAACGGCACCAACTCGATCGTCGAGTCAGGCTGGTGGCAGCCCCACCTCGGCGGGCTGGAAGCCGACACCGAGTTGTACGGCACGGGCGGCTACTCCCGGGTCTGGGATCGCACCGACATGCCCGAGGGCTACCAGCATTGCAGCCAGCCGATGTACTCGGCGCAGATGGCCGAGTTCGTCGAGGCGCTGGCGGCCGGCCGCCGGCCGCGCCCGGGCGGCGACGACGGTCGCGTGGTCATCGAGATCGTGGAGCAGGCGTACGCCGTCGCCGGCGCCGGGGTGCGCTCCTAGCGTGCAGCGCGACCGCCGACCGTTCAGCCGTCGGCGGGCTGGCCCGAGCGGGCGCGGGAGCCCTTGCGGGTCCGCATCGGGTCCGCTTCGGTCTGCCTGGGGAAGCGGCTGGCGAACTCGCGCTCCAGCTCGAGCATGCGCTCGGTGTGGTTCAGAAGCGCCTGGCGCGAGCCGTGGAAGAACGTCTCCTCGCGAGTCGAATAGAGGTAGCGGAGCTCTCGCTCCAGCGCCTCGTCGTCCAGCCGATGAGGATCGAGGCCGAACTTGCCCGGCATGGCAGTCCCCTTCCATCCGGCCGCCGCGAGGCTGAACGCGTCCGCCGCGGGAGTCGTACGCTGTCGGCAGATAGCCGGTCTCCCCAGACAGTGTGCCCTACCAGGGGAAGCCGGTGGCCAAACAGGCGATCGTCCGTGCCGTCACGCCACATCGAGGAGAGCAGATGTACCTGATCCGTGAGCGTTTCTTCCGTCTGGGCGAGGACTCAGAGATCACCGACGACCAGGGACGGCCGGTCCTGCACGTCGACGGCAAGGTGCTGAGCCTGCGCGATCGGCTGGTCCTTCGCGATCCCGAAGGGCGCGAGGTGGCCCAGGTGCAGCGCAAGCTCATCGCGCTGCGGCCGACCTACCAGATCTCGGTCGGTGGCCAGGACGCCGCCGAGGTGCGCAAGCACTTCTTCACGCCCTTCGGCGACAGCTTCACCATCGACATCCCCGGTCCCGGCGACCTGGAGATGAAGGGCAACCTCTTCGACCACGAGTTCACCATCCGGCGCGGCGGCCAGACGGTGGCCACGGTCTCCAAACGCTGGTTCAGCGTGCGCGACACCTACGCGGTCGACATCGCCCCGGGCGAGGACGAGGTCCTGATCCTCGCCAGCGTCCTCGCTCTGGACCTGGCCGAGGACCGCGAGAAGCGCGCCCGCGACCAGCAGTAGCGCCAGCGCACGTCGTGGCGTGCAGCCCGCCGGGTGACGTGCACGCCAACTGACACCCCGAGGCGACGCGGCGCGGGTCGGCATTTGTGCCGATCTTCCCGACTAAGCGGCGAGCAGCCGATCGGGCTGTCGAGGCGTCCGGTAAGTTCCGGCGGGCGAGCCCGGCTGGGGCTCTCGGGGCTCGTGCTGCGGGGGAGGGCGGGGCTGTGGGGTTTCGCGTCGGCCTGATCTACACGAGGTTCTCGGGTATGCCGCAGGCCATGTGGTCCGCACTCCGCGAGGACGGACACGAGGTCATCCGACCCGAGGACCTGGGCATCGCCGTCCCGATGTCGCCGGACGGCATGAGCCGGTTCGCCACGATGGCCGATCCGGACGTGATCTTCTGCCCCTTCTTGAAGGAGATCGTGCCGCCGGAGGTCTGCGAGCGCTGGACGACCTGGATCCCCCACCCTGGCATCCGCGGCGACCGCGGCCCCTCCTCGCTGTCGTGGGCGATCCTCGACCAGGAGCCGGCCTGGGGGCTGACCATGGTCCGCGCCGAGCGGGCCACGCGTGCCGAGGACCTGGACTCCGGCAATGTCGGCGCCTGGCGGGTGTTCGCCATGCCGAGCCAGGCCACCATGCCCGAGGTCTACGCTCAACACGTCATCCCGCTGGCCGTCGAATGCGCCCGCGACATCCTCGACCGGATGGCGACCGACCCCAGCTACGCCGGCCTGCCGCTGGCCGCGACCTACGGACGCTCGGTCGTCGGCCGGCACCGGCCGGCGCTCCGGCAGGACCGGGTGGCGTTCGGCTGGGACGACCACCCCGACGACATCCTCCGGAAGGTCCGCGCGGCGCCCTTCGGCGTCAGGACCGAGCTGGCGGGCCGACCGATGAAGGTCTATGACGCGCATGCCGACGAGGGCCAGAGCGTCCAGTCCCGCCCCGGCGAGATCCTCGCGCACCGCGACGGCGCGGTACTGGTCGGCACCGCGGGCGATCGCGCCATCTGGATAGGGCATGCCAGGATCGAGGCAGCCGACGGCGGCCGGGGGCTGAAGCTGCCCGCGGCGCACGCCGTCCGGTCGCGCCTCCATGGCCTGCCCGATAGCGCCCCGCGTCTCGACGGTCGCCGTGCCTACCAGGTCGTGCGCTACCGGAGGGTCGGCCAGGTGGGATGGATCTACGCCGCGCCGTACAACGGCGCCGCCTCGACCTCGTTCTGCCGCCGGTTGCTGGCCGCGCTCCGCTACGCCGCCGAGCAGGACACCAGCGCGATCGCCGTGGCCGGGGGCAAGGTGGCCTGGAACAACGGGATCCACCTCGGGGTCATCGAGGCCGCCGACGATCCCCGAGCCGAGGCCTGGGAGAACATCCAGCGGATGGACGACGTCGCGGAGCTGGTCTTCAACCTGGCGCGAGGGCTTGGCACGGCCCGCCCGCAGACCACCATCGCGGTGCTGAACTCGTCGGCGGGCGCGGGCGGCGCGGTGCTGTCGGCATGCTTCGAGGTCGTGCTCGCGCGCCGGTCGGTCAACCTCAACTACCACTACGCGACCATGGGCCTCTCGGGCTCCGAGCTGCGCAGTCTGGCGTTGCCGCTGCGCGCCGGCGACGAGGTCGCCGAGCGGCTGCTGGCGGAGTGCCTGCCGACCAGTCCGACCACCGCGTTCCGGCTCGGCCTGGTCGATGCGGTCGGGCCGGACGACCCGGACGAGTTCGACCGCTGGGCCTACGAGGTGGCCGCCTACATCGCCGCCGATCCGCCCGAGCCGCCGCCGCCGGTCGACCTCGCGCCGTACCGCGAGCGGGAGCTGGCCGACATGCGGCTGGACATCTTCGAGGACCGGCACGGGTTCCAGGCCAGGCGTCGCCGGTTCCTCGGGATCGCCGGGTAGCCGCCCCGGGGAGTCGCCCGCCGGCGTCTCCTTCCAGGGCCCCGCGTTCCGCAGCCGACCGCGCGACCTTCGCTAGCTGCCCCGCCGTGGGGGGGCGGGCGGGGTGGCGGTCCGGGTGCTCAGGACGGGGCGGGGGAGGGCGCTGCCCTGGACCCACTCCTTCCAGGGCATCTGCCAGTACCCGTAGCCGTTGTTCCACTCCAGCTCCCGGTCGGTGCCGGTCACGGTGACGATGTCGCCGCGCTGCGAGATGCCGTAGAACCACTCCGCGACCGACGGCGAGACGTTCACGCAGCCGTGGCTCACGTTGGTGTGGCCCTGCGCCCAGACCGACCAGGGTGCCGAGTGGATGTACTCGCCGCTGGAGGAGATCTGCACCGCGTCGAACACGGTCAGCTTGTAGTAGAGGGGGTCCTTCGGGTCGGTGATGCCCATCCACTCGGAGGTCATGACGACGGGACTGGCCTTGCCCATCACCGCATGCACGCCGTTGGTGGTGGTGAACATCCACGAGCCGCCCCTGCCCGCGCTGATCCCGACGTCGCGCACGCGCTTCCCGTTGCGGCTCACGACCATCCGGTGGGTCTTGACGTCGACCCGGCTCAGGTTGGCGTCGCCGATCCTGAACCCCTGCGTGGAGTCGCTGGTCCCGTAGACGTCCCTGGCGGCGCGCACTCCCGCGAGGTGCGCGATCAGCGTGACCTGCTGATGCGGCTGCCAGTACCGGCGGGTGCGGAAGACGACCTGCTGGTCGCTGACCCACCGCCAGGCGCCCTGGACCGCCCTGGTGGAGCGCACCTCGAGCGCGCGCTCCACCCGGTCCTTGTTGAACACCGGCCGATCGAAGGTCACGGTGATCGGCATGCCGACGCCGACGGTCTCGCCGGGGTTCGGTGTGACGTCGCTGATGGCGATGGTCTGCCACGCCTGCTGAGTGGTGAAGGTGCTCGACGCCCTGGCGGTCACGCCCGAAGGGCTGGTGGCGGTGGCGCGCACGGAGTAGGAGGCGCCAGGCACCAGGGTCCAGCGCGTCCGCCAGCTGGTGCGGTCGGCCGACAGCTCACCGGGGAGGCCGTCGCCCTTGGATCCCTTCGGCCGCACGGCGACGTCGCCCAGCTTGCCGTTGGCCACCTTCACCACCACGCCGAGGTCTGGGCGCGCTCCGCCGTCACCGTCACGCGGGGTGATCGTCAGCCGTGGAGCGGTCGCAACGTCCGCGGAGGCCGCCATCCCGGCCGGGGCCGGCCTGGCGCCATTGGCGTCCGTCTGCGACGCCCGCCCCACGATCGTGCCCGAGGCCGTCAGCAGCAGCGCCGATCCCACCAGCACGACGACCCTGCCGGCCAGGCTGAATTCCCTCACGCCCGCGCGTATCCGCACCCGTAGACCTCCATGGAGCTTGCCCGTCCATGGCGGGGATGCTAACGCCGAAAGGGAAAGAAGGAGACATAGTAGCGCCTATCGCAACCAACCCGAGATCAGGACTGGATCGTCGAGTGCCGGCAGGACCGCCCGCATCCGGCGTGGGCGGTCCCGCCCGGTGCCATCCCCCGGAGGCGGCAGGGCAAGGCCGGCCGGCGGTGGCCGCTAGAGTTACCGGGCCGGCTGATCGGCGAACGTCCACACCACGGAGGCTGTGCGTGCCGTTTCTCACCATCGACCTCTGGGCGTCACCCGAAGCGCCAGCGGCGTTCGCGCAGGTTCTGGAGGGCTGAGACGCTGCCGCGCCCGGGGACCTGGACCTGGCCGGCGGGCGCCGACGAGCTGGTCGGCGTCCAGCTCGAGCTGGACGAGGCCAGCCCACCGCCGTGGTCGCCGCCGGCCTCGCCGGCGCGGGTCGGGGGGTGCTTCGTGTGCTTCGCGCGCGGCCTCGCCGGGCCCGGGGAGCAGGGCGACCCGGCGGTCGCCGCGGCGGCGGTGCTGCGGGGCAGGCACGTGCTGGCCCGCGCGGTGGTTCGCGGCGCCGCTGGCGCGCCCTACCTGCCGGCGCTGCTGGCGCTCCGGGAGGGGAGGCTGCTGGAGGCGGCGGTCCGCGCCCTGGACGAGCAGAGCGCCCCCGAGGTGCTGCTGGTCAACGCCTCGGGGAAGGACCATCCCCGGCGCGCCGGGCTGGCGTTGCACCTCGGGGCGGTGCTCGGCCTGCCCACCGTCGGGGTGACCAACCGGCTGCTGGCCGCCGAGGGGGACTGGCCGGCCACGACCGCGGGAGCGACCGCGCCGCTGCGGCTGGATGGCCAGCTGGTCGGCTACTGGCTGCGGAGCCGGGCGGCCAGCAAGCCGGTGGCCGTGCACGCGGCCTGGCGGACCAGCCCGGAGGTGGCCGTCGAGGTCGTGCGCGCCGCCGTCAGACGCGCCCGCACCCCCGAGCCCCTGCGCCGCGCCCGCACCGCCGCCCGAGCCGCCCGGGGGGCGGGCGGCGACCGCTGATGGCGGAATCGGCTCTGCCAGCGGCGGAAACGGCTCGACGACGGGCCGCGGCGTGGCACGGTCGCATCGGCGTGGAGACCGAGCAGCCCGGGAGGCAAGATGTCCAACCTCGTGCCCGTCGTCATCGAGCAGACCAGCCGCGGCGAGCGATCCTTCGACCTGTACTCCAGGTTGCTCAGCGGCCGGATCGTCTTCCTCGGGACTCCTGTCGACGACTCCAGCGCGAACCTCATCATGGCGCAGCTGCTGCACCTGGAGAGCGAGGACCCCGACAAGGACATCAATCTCTATATCAACTCGCCCGGTGGTTCGGTCACGGCCCTGCTCGGCATCTACGACACGATGCAGTACATCCATGCCGACGTGTCCACCACCTGCCTCGGCTTCGCGGCCTCGGCGGCCGCGGTCATCCTGGCCGGCGGGGCCACGGGCAAGCGGTTCGCGCTGCCGCACTCGACGGTCCTGCTGCACCAGCCCTCCGGCGGCGCCCAGGGCCAGTCGGCCGACATCGACATCCAGGCGCGCGAGATCCTGCGCATGCGCGCGCTGGTGAACGAGATCCTCGCGCAGCACACCGGGCGACCGTTCGAGCGGATCACCCGCGACACCGACCGGGACTTCATCCTCGACGCCGAGCAGGCGGTGGAATACGGGCTGGTCGACGAGGTCCTCTCCAACCGTCAGGTCGTCACGACCCTGAGCGCGATCGGCGCCGGCAGGCCCGAGCTGGTCGGCGGCGGCTCCAGCCGAGGGTGAGCACGATGCGACCAGCCGCCCCGCGGGTGCCGGCGCTGACCGACGCCGAGTGCTCGTTCATCGATCACTACCTGGCGCTGGTCGACCTGCTGGCGCGCATCAACCCGGCGCGTAGCGGCGGACGGACCTACACGAGCCTGCGGGCCGCGCAGTCGCTGGTCGGTGAGGCCGAGGCCCTGCGGTGCGCGATCGAGCTGATGTGGGAGCGGGGCGAGCGCGAGATCCACGTGAGCACGCTCACGCGGGCGCTCCGGGCGCTGGGCGGCGAGCGCCGAGCCGCCCGCGTCACCATCCCGCAGTGAGCCGATGGCGGCGGCGAGGGGGCGGTGGGCCGGGCGTTCCGCCCACGGCCCCCTCGAATGCCCCCGCTATCGACCGGTGGGCTGGTAGGTGAGCAGGACGTTGCCGGACCGAAACGTCCGGGTGTCGACCAGCTTCACGCCGATCCGCTGGTTCGCGGTCCGGAACAGGGAGCGCCCGCCGCCCAGCACGACCGGGTGCACCATGATCCGCAGCTCGTCCAGCAGCCCCATCTCCAGCAGGCTGACCGTCAGGTTGGAGCTGCCCATGATCGCGATGTCCTTGCCCGGCTGCCGCTTGAGGGCGGCGAGCTGACCGGCGACGTCGTCGCGGATGAGCCGCGTGTTCTCCCAGGTCGGCTCGCCCAGCGTCTTGGAGACGACGATCTTGGGCAGGCTGTTCATCGCCTGGGCGACCTTGGGGTCGTCCTGCTGTGCCTGGGAGGTGGGCCAGTAGCTGGCCATCAGCTCGTAGGTGACCCGCCCGAACATGAGCGTGTCGACCTCGTCGAGCTGCTGGAGCGCGAACTGGTTGAACTCCTCGTCGACCACCGGCCAGTCGAATTCCTGGTTGGGCCCCTCGTAGTAGCCATCGACGCTGGCCACCAGGAAGGTGAGGATCTTCCGCATCTGCCTGCTCCTTGTGCTGGTCGCTTCGGCACCCGCGGCGGGACGCCCTTCAGGGGAGACGTCGGAGCCCGCCGTCCCTTCTCGACACCGCCGCCGGGATTTCTGGAATTCGGTTGGCCACGGGCCGACCTGTCGCCCTAACGCCGTGCGCCTCGACTGCCGATGACAGGTGATATGCGAGGGATGAAGGGCGCGAGGGGATCAATGGGGCGAAGACGCGCATGACCGTCACCCATGGTCGGCGACGCGGGCCGGTGCTGGTCGCCGCTGTCCTGGCCGCCGCGTCGCTGCTGGGCGCCTGCGGTGGCGGCGGCGGGGGAAGCGGCAGGCCGACGCTGAACTGGTACATCTTCCACGAGCCGTCGGGCAGCTTCGAGGCAGCCGCGGCCGACTGCTCCGCCGCGTCGAACGGGGCCTACAGCATCAAGATCCAGGAGCTCCCCGCGGACGCGGACGCCCAACGCGAGCAGCTGGTGCGGCGCAGCGCGGCCAAGGACAGCTCGCTGGACATCCTGGGGCTCGACGTGGTGTGGGAGGCCGAGTTCTCCGAGGCGGGCTGGGTCGAGAACTGGACCGGCCAGCGCGAGCGGCTGGTCCGCCGGGACGCGGTGCGGGCGGCGCTGGACACCGCGATCTGGAAGGGCCGGATGGTGGCGGCGCCGTTCAACAGCAACACCCAGCTCCTCTGGTACCGCAAGGACCTGGTCCCCAACCCGCCCACGACCTGGGACGAGATGATCGCGCAGGCCCAGAGCCTGGCACGCCAGCGCAAGCCGCACTTCATCGAGATCCAGGGCAACTCGTACGAGGGCTACACCGTCTGGGTCAACGCGATGATCCTGTCGGCGGGTGGGCAGATCCTCTCCGGCGACGGCCAGCAGGTGGTGCTGGGCCCGCCGGCCGCCCGGGGCGTGTCGCTCATCGGCAGGCTGGGCGGCTCGGCGGCGGCCGACCCGTCGCTGTCGGTGCAGCAGGAGGACCAGAACCGCCTGGCGTTCGAGTCGGGTGACGCCGCCTTCCAGGTCAACTACCCGTTCATCTACCCGTCCGCGCAGCAGAACGCGCCCAACCTGGCCAAGCAGATCGGCTGGACGCAATACCCGAGGGTCGACGCGGACAAGCCGTCACGGCCGCCCGTCGGCGGCATCGACCTGGCGGTCAGCTCCTACAGCCCGCACAAGCAGCAGGCGTTCGACGCCATCATGTGTCTGCGCAACCGGCCCAACCAGCTCCGCAACGCCATCAAGGGCGGCTTGCCGCCGACGCTGGCCAGCCTGTACACGGACCCGCGGCTCATCAAGGGCGGCTACCCGTTCGCCGCCGACATCCTGGAGTCCCTCCAGCGCGGCGGCGTGCGGCCGAAGACCCCGGCCTACCAGTCCGTCTCCAGCGCCATCTCGACCACCCTGCACCCGCCGTCCTCGGCAGGCCCCGCCAAGCTCCCGGAGCTGCGCGGCAAGCTGCAGGACGCGATCGAGTCCAAGGGGCTGATCCCATGACGGCCCGTCCCGTCGAAGCGCCCGTCGAAGCCAAAGTCGAGGCACGACCACGGCGGCGGGCCAAGCCCCCGCTGTCGGAGGGCGCGCGCGCCGAGCGGCGGCTCGGCTGGCTGCTCTGTGCTCCCGCGATCATCGTCATGCTGGCGGTGACCGCCTATCCGATCGGCTACGCCGTCTACCTCTCCCTGCAGCGCTACGACCTGCGCTTCCCCGGGGCCAAGGAGTTCGTCGGCCTGGCCAACTACGCCACCGTGCTCGGCGACAGCCTGTGGTGGACGGCCTTCGCGATCACCGTCCTCATCACGGTCGTCTCCGTGGCCATCGAGCTCGTGCTCGGGATGGGTCTGGCGCTGATCATGCGCTGGGCCCTCGTAGGTCGGGGCCCGGTGCGGACGGCCATCCTGATCCCTTACGGCATCGTCACCGTGGTGGCCGCCTTCAGCTGGCAGTACGCGTGGACGCCGAACACGGGCTACCTGGCCAATCTGCTGCCTTCAGGAAGCGCGCCGCTGACCAAGCAGTGGCCGGCCATCTTCATCATCATCCTCGCGGAGATCTGGAAGACGACGCCCTTCATGGCGCTGCTGCTGCTGGCCGGGCTCTCGCTGGTCCCCGAGGAGCTGCTGCGGGCGGCGAAGGTCGACGGCGCCACCGGCTGGCAGCGCTTCACCAGGATCATGCTGCCGCTGATGAAGCCGGCGATCCTGGTCGCGTTGCTGTTCCGCACGCTGGACGCGTTCCGGATCTTCGACAACATCTTCATCCTGACCGCCGGCGCCAACGACACGCGCTCGGTGTCGATCCTCGGCTACGACAACCTGTTCACGGCGCTGAACCTGGGCATCGGGTCGACCATCTCGGTGCTGGTCTTCATCGCCGTGGCGATCATCGCCTTCGTGTTCGTCAAGGGCTTCGGGACGGCCGCGCCCGGCCAGGAGGTGGCCCGGCGATGAACGTCGACACGCGCCAGAAATCACTGTGGGCGGTGCTGAACACGATCGTCATCATCGCGGCGGCCGTCCCCGTCCTGTGGATCGCCTCGCTGTCGTTCAAGGACCCCAGCACGATCACGGATGCGACCTTCTTCCCGCGCAGGTGGTCCCTTGAGAACTACCGCGGGATCTTCCAGGGCTCGCTGTTCAACCGGGCGCTGGTCAACTCGATCGGCATCGCCCTGATCGCCACCGCGCTGGCCGTGGTCATCGGCTCGATGGCCGCCTACGCGATCGCCCGGCTGCGGTTCCCAGGCAAGGCCGTGCTGATCGCCGCGACCCTGCTGATCGCGATGTTCCCGCCCATCTCGCTGGTGAGCCCCCTGTTCAACCTCTGGCGCCAGCTCGGGCTGTTCGACACCTGGCCGGGGCTGATCATCCCCTACCTGACGTTCTCGCTGCCGCTCGGCATCTACACGCTGTCGGCCTTCTTCCGCGAGATCCCATGGGAGCTGGAGCGCGCCGCCCAGGTCGACGGCGCCAACCCGTTCCAGGCGTTCATGCGGGTGATCGCGCCGCTGGCCGCTCCGGGCGTGGTGACCACCGCGATCCTGGTGTTCATGTTCTGCTGGAACGACTTCGTGTTCGCCATCTCGCTCACCTCCACCAACAACTCGAGGACCGCGCCGGCGGCGATCGCGTTCTTCTCCGGCGCCTCCCAGTTCGAGACGCCGGTCGGCTCGATCTGCGCCGCCGGCGTCATCATCACCATCCCGATCATCATCTTCGTCTTCGTCTTCCAGCGCCGGATCGTCGCCGGGCTGACCGCCGGCGCGGTGAAGGGTTAGGAGCCAGCGGTGGCCGAGATCGTCCTCGATCACGTCAGCAAGCGGTTCCCCGACGGCACCCTCGCGGTCAATGACGCCAACCTCGAGATCCGCGACGGCGAGTTCGTCATCCTCGTGGGTCCGTCCGGCTGCGGGAAGTCGACCTGCCTCAACATGATCGCGGGCCTCGAGGACATCAGCGAGGGCGAGCTGCGCATCGGCGGCCGGGTGGTCAACCAGCTCGCGCCCAAGGACCGCGACATCGCCATGGTGTTCCAGAACTATGCCCTCTACCCGCACATGACGGTGCGGGAGAACATGGCCTTCGCGCTCAAGCTGGCCAAGGTCGACCGGGCCGAGATCGATCAGAAGGTCAACCGGACGGCGGAACTGCTGGAGCTCACCCCACTGCTCGACCGGAAGCCCGCCAACCTCTCCGGCGGCCAGCGTCAGCGGGTGGCCATGGGAAGGGCGATCGTGCGCAACCCGCAGGCCTTCCTGATGGACGAGCCGCTGTCCAACCTGGACGCCAAGCTGCGCGTGCAGATGCGCACCACCGTGTCACGGCTGCAGAACCAGCTGAGGACCACGACGGTCTACGTGACCCACGACCAGACCGAGGCGATGACCCTCGGCGACCGCGTCGCGGTCATGCGGACCGGCGTGATCCAGCAGGTCGGCACCCCGCAGGAGCTGTACCAGCAGCCGCGCAACCTGTTCGTCGCCGGCTTCATCGGCTCGCCGGCGATGAACTTCCTGCCCTGCTCGCTGGAGAACGGCCAGCTTCGCACGCCCTTCGGGGACGCGAAGCTGCCTTCCGAGGTCCGCGCCAAGGTCGACCGTTCCGGCGCCGGCCCGCTCCTGATCATGGGAATCCGGCCGGAGCACTTCAAGGACGCGGCGCTCGGCCGCGACCGGAAAGTCCCGAGCTTGAGCTTCTCGGCGGTCGTCGACGTGCTGGAGACGCTCGGGTCCGACATGTACGCCTACTTCAACCTCCAGGGCGTCCGAGCCACCGCACGGGAGCTGGAGGAGCTCGCGGCTGACGCCGGCTCCGCCGACGTCCCGGGCGGCGGCGAGCAGATCGTCGCCCGCCTCGACACCGCCAGCGACGCCCGCGAGGGCGAGAAGCTGGAGCTGTGGTTCGACACCCGCAAGGTGCACCTGTTCAACCCGGACAACGGAGCGCACCTCACCTTGTGAGCGGCCGTGTGGTACACAGGAAGGGCCCCCCTCGCTCTGGGCCTCGTGTCATGGAGCCATGCGAAGAGCGAAATTCGACGCCCGACGGAACGGTCCGGCTCGCCAGGGGATTGGGGGTCGCCGGCTGCGGCTGCTCCAGGTCGTCGTGGCCCTGCTGCTGACGCTGCTGGTGGCTCGTCTGTGGGAACTGCAGGTGCTCGCCAGCGGCCACTACCGCGCCCTGGCCAGAGCCGACTTCGTGCGTGACGTGGTGCTCCCTGCGACGCGCGGGCGCATCCTCGACCGGACCGGCAGGGTGCTGGTCGACAACCAGGCCTCCTGGTCGGTGCTGGTCGACCCCTCCCGGCCGGGCGCCACCGACAGCGCCACCCTCGACCGGCTGGCCTCGCTGCTCGGGCTGCCGCGCTCCCGACTCGACCAGCGGCTGCGCGTCTTCACCAGCTCACCGTTCGCCATCCCCGTGGCCGAGAACGTCAAGCCCAAGGTGCTCTTCGACCTGGCCGAGCGAGCCGACCAGTTTCCCGGAGTGTCCACCGAGCCCATCGGCGTCCGCACCTACCGCTACGGCAGTGCCGCCGCGCAGGTGCTCGGCTACGTCGGCCCAGTCACGGCCGGCGAGCTGAAGACGCCCGCCTACCGGGGCGCGCTGCCCGGCGACGACATCGGCCAGGCAGGGGTCGAGCGGGCCTATGACCAGGCCCTGCGCGGCCGTGACGGCCTGGAGCGCCTGGAGGTCGACGCGCGGGGCCGAGTCGTGCGGGTGCTCAGCGTCACCCGGCCCGTTGCCGGCGCGGACCTTCGGCTCACCATCGACATCGGGCTCCAGCGCGAGCTCGACGCCGACCTGGCTCGGCAGATCACCAGGCTGCAGCACTCCGTCGACCCGCGAACGGGCAGCCCGTACCCGGCGCCCAGCGGGGCGGCGGTCGTGCTGGACCCGCGGGACGGCTCGGTGCTGGCGATGTCGTCCTCCCCGAGCTACGACCCGTCGGTGTGGGTCGGGGGCGTCAGCGAAGCGGCCTACCGGCGGCTGACCGCTGCCTCCGCGCACCAGCCGCTGCTGAACCGGGCGATCTCGGGCCTGTACGCGCCCGGGTCGACTTTCAAGCTGGTCACCGCGACCGCGGCCCTGGACGACGGGCTCATCAACCAGGGCACCACCATCAACGACACCGGCAGCTTCACCATCCCCGGCTGCACCGGCCGGTGCTCATTCCACAACGACTCGCGCGAGGCCCTGGGGCCGCTGGACGTCTCCCGCGCGCTGTCAGCCTCCGACGACGTGTTCTTCTACAACCTCGGCTACGACTTCTGGACCCAGCGCGGCCGCTACGGCCCCGAGCCGATCCAGCAGATGGCGCAGCGGTACGGGCTCGGCCAGGCGACCGGCATCGCCCTGCCGGGCGAGGCGCAGGGCCGGGTCGACAGTCCCACCGTCCGCCAGGCGCTCCACCGCCAGGCCCCGGCGGCCTTCCCGAACACCGGCTGGTACCCGGGCGACAACCTCGAGCTCGCCTTCGGCCAGGGCGGCACCATCGTCACGCCGCTGCAGCTCGCCGACGCCTACGCGTCCTTCGCCAACGGCGGCACGCGCTACCGGCCCCGCATCGCCGAGGACGCGGCCGGCGGGGCCGTCACCCGCTTCGCCCCGACCGTGGCGGCGCACGTGCCCCTGCCGCCCGGCGCCCACGACCCGATCCTGCAAGGCCTGGTGGGCGCCGTGCAGCAGCCCGGCGGTACCGCCACCACGACCTTCCGGGGATTTCCCTTCGGCGTGCTCTCGGTCGCCGGCAAGACCGGCACGGCCAGCGCCATCGCCCGTGAGCCGGCCGCCTGGTTCGCGTGCTTTGCCCCCAGCAGCGGCGCCCGCTACGCCATGGCCGTCTCGATCGACCAGGCGGGCTACGGCGCCGCGGCGGCCGCCCCGGTCGCCAAGCAGGCCTTGGCGTATCTGGCCGCCCACCCGATCGGGCCTGTCCGGGCACAATGAACGATGGAATCGAGGCGAGCGTGAGTCGCAGGAGCAAGGATCCGAACGCGGCGGCCCTGGCCGCGCTGCCAGCGGGTCTACCGGCTGGACCACCTCCCCAGCCAGGCCGAGGTGGTGGCGATCGCGGAAGCGTGGCGGCCGTACCGGAGCCTGGCGGTGAAGTACCTCTTCGCGTCCGTCTACGAGCCTCGCCCCGCCTCAACTCCCGCAGCGACGGGGCGTACCCTTACCGGGTGAGCTCGACCCGGATTGCTCGACACATTCAGGCACCCCGTGCGGCGGTCTATCGCGCGCTCCTCGACGCGCGCGCGATCGCGACGTGGAGGGTGCCGACCGGCATGACCTCTGTTGTGCATGAGTTCGATGCCCGCGAAGGTGGCTCGTTCCGGGTCTCGCTCACCTACGACGCCCCGACCGGGACCGGCAAGACCACAGCGCATACCGACACCTACCACGGCCGGTTCGCCAAGCTTGTACCGAACGAGCAGGTAGTCGAGGTGCTCGAGTTCGAGACGACGGATCCCGACCTGAGCGGCGAGATGATGATGACGACCTCGCTTGTCGATGCGGATGGCGGCACCGATGTCGTGGTCGTGAACGAAGGGATACCTCGTGGCGTGTCCGCCGTCGACAACGAGATCGGGACGCGGATGTCCCTGGACAATCTCGCCGCTCTCGTTGAGTCGAGCTAATGGTCCGTCGCTGAGGTGTCTCGAGCTGCGCCCGAGGAGCCATCCGGGGAAGGTCGGAGCCAGAACGAGACACGGGTAGGCTCCACGGTCTGGTCCACCACCGCCAGCAGCTCTGCGGAGAGAGTATCGAGGTCGATCTGCTCGCGCAGCCGGGTGGAGAACGCCTGGATGGTCTGGGCGGCGTGGTATCTGCGTCGGTTGAAGCGGCGGTCAACCGCCTGTTGGATGCGGCGCCGGGCCGGCTGGAACAGCGCGGCCGCGGCCAGGGTGACGCCAGCCACCGCCCCACTGGGGGTGCCCTCCCCGACTCCGAACAGCTGCCCAAGGGCCAGGACCGCCCCGGCGTAGCCGCCACCCAGCAGCACCGTCAGCAGCCCGTAGGCCAGGGTCCGGCTGATGATGCGGTCCAGGTCGTACAGCCGGTAGCGCAGGACCGCCGCGCCGATCGCCACCGGCACCTTCCCAGCGTCGCGGATCACCTGCTGGTGTGGCCGGGCTGCGTCCCGGTAACGTTACGGACGACGGGACCGGCGCTGCAGCGGTTTGCGACCCGTCGGCGGGGGTCGCAGCTCGATCGCCGCGACCCGTGCGGCTACGCGTTGGCGGCCAGCGACCGCAACACGCAGAACTCGTTGCCTTCCGGGTCGGCGAGCACGACCCAACGCTGCGCCCCCTGGCCCACGTCGGCATGGCGGGCCCCCAGACCGATCAGGCGCTCCACCTCCGCCTCCTGCGAGCGGTCGATCGGGCTGACGTCGAGATGCAGGCGGTTCTTGACCGTCTTGCCTTCGGGGACGGGCACGAACACAAGCGTCGGGACTCCGGGAGCCTGTCGCACCTGCTCGACCAGGTCGGCCGGTTCCTGCTCCCAGGGTGCGATCTCGACAGCGTGGCCGCCGGAGTCCATCACCTGGTAGCCAAGGACGGCGGCCCAGAAGGTCGCCTGCGCCGCGGGGTCGTGGCAATCGATCACGATCTCGATGAGCCTGCTGACCACGAGGACCTCCGCCGCTCGATCTCGTTCATCTGGGGTATTACACGCTTTCCGTCATAGCCTACCCGAGCTTCCATGCGAAACTTCCGTGCGGCCGCTCAGGCGGGTGCTTTGTATACACTCGTATGTAGCGGGGACGCGCGAGGCGCCGGTGAGCCTCGGCGCCTGGTCCCTGACCTGGAGCACCCTGCGTACCCGGGGCTTTCTTACCTGGTCCTCGAACACCACTCGACGACCTCTTGAGTGGCGCCCGCAGACTGCCCGGTACGCAGGGCCCAGCTTCCGATCGAGAGGAGTCCCCATGCCACCCGACCGCGGGGCGGACCGCGGCGCCGTCGCCGCCCGCGACGCCGGCCTTCGCCGGGTGTCCCGGCTGACCCGCTGGCTGCTGGCCGGCGCGCTGGCGCTCACCGGGGCGTTCTCGGCCATCGCCGCGCACGCCTTCCCCGGGCACAGGACCACCCAGAGCAGCAGCAGCACCACCACCGCCGACCAGTCCGGCCAGTCTGGTTCGTCCGACTCCAGCCGGTCGGACTCCTCCGACTCTGGTTCCGACTCTGGCCTCCAGGCTCCTCCGAGCTCGCCGTCCTGGTTCGGCGGGTCGGGCAGCGTCACTTCGGGAGGCTCGTGATGGCCTCGATCGGGCGGGCGAGCTTCCCCGCCCTCGGCACTGGGGCGATCGTCCTGGTGAGCGACCACACCCGGCTGGCGGCCGCGCGCCGGGCCGTCGCCGCCGAGGTGGACGCGATCGACCGGGCATGCAGCCGCTTCCGCCCCGACTCGGAACTGAACGCCGTCAACGCGGCGGGCGGGCAGACGGTGGCGGTCGGCGGTCTCCTGTTCGAGGCCCTCGAGGTCGCCCTGCGCGCGGCCCGGCTCACCGGCGGCGACATCACGCCGACCGTGGGCCAGGCGATCAGCCTGCTCGGATACGACCGCGACTTCGCCAGCGTCCCACCCAACGGCCAGCTCACGGTCCGGGCAGGCGTGGTGCCGGGGTGGCGGGTCGTGCGGCTCACCCGGGAGGGGCGCCACCGCCACGGGCAGGTCCAGGTGCCGGCCGGCGTGCGCCTGGACCTCGGCGCCACCGCCAAGGCGCTGGCCGCCGACCGGGCGGCCAGCCATGCCGGCAGGGCAGCTGGCTGCGGGGTGCTGGTCAGCCTGGGCGGCGACATCGCGACCGCCGGCGCTCCGCCCGCCGGTGGCTGGGCGGTGCGGGTCGCCGACTCGCACGCCACCAGGCCCGACGCCCACGGCGAGGGCGAGACGGTCCGGATCCACGGCGGCGCGCTCGGCACCTCCAGTACGACCGTGCGCGGCTGGACCCGCGGGGACCAGCGGCTGCACCACGTGATCGACTCGGCCACCGGCCGGCCCGCGCTGGTGGTGTGGCGCACCGTGAGCGTGGCCGCGGCAACCTGCGTGGACGCCAACACCGCGGCCACCGCGGCGCTCATCCGCGGGGAGCGGAGCCCCGCCTGGCTCGCCTCGATGGGCCTGCCCGCCCGCCTGGTCCGCGCTGACGGCCGGGTCCTCCACGTCGGCGGCTGGCCGGAGCCCGAGCGGCGGGAAGGGGGCACCGCGGCATGACCAGCACCCCCGCCCTGTGGTACCTCACGCGCGGCAGCGGCATCGTCACCCTGGTGCTGCTGACCGCCACCGTCGTCCTCGGCCTCACCACCTCGGCCAGATGGGCCACTCCGTGGTGGCCGCGCTTCGTCACCGAGGGACTCCACCGCAACCTCTCGCTGCTGGTCCTGGTCTTCCTCGCGCTGCACGTCGTGACCACGGTGGTCGACGGCTACGCCCCGATCCGCTGGCTGGACGCGGTGGTGCCGTTCGGCTCCGCCTACAAGCCTGTATGGCTCGGCCTCGGCGCGGTCGCCGTCGACCTGCTGGTCGCCGTGGCCGTCACCAGCCTGGTGCGCGCCCGGCTCGGCCACCGGACCTGGCGCGTGGTGCACTGGCTCGCCTACGCCTGCTGGCCGGTGGCGCTGCTGCACGGGCTCGCCATCGGCAGCGACACCCGCCAGGCGTGGATGCTGGCGATCGACGCCATCGCCGCCGGCTCGGCGCTGGCGGCCCTCTGGTGGCGGCTCGGGACGCTCGACCAGCCAGTGGCCAACCCCGATACCAGAAAGGTGGCGCCCCAGCATGAGCACCGTGGTTGACCCGTCCACCAGGATCCTGGGGGTCCCGCGGCTGCTGGCCGGCCTCGGAGCGCTTGGGACCGCGGTCGACCTGTCCAGCCACCGGCTCGTCTACCCGACGCCGCCCCTGCCGGGCAGCCGTCCTCGCGAGGACTTCCTGACCGCCGTCGAGCGGTCCGGTCTGCGGGGACGCGGGGGCGCCGGCTTCCCGACCGGCCGCAAGCTCCGGGCGGTCGGCGCCGCCAGGCGCAGCCCGGTGGTCGTTGTCAACGGCGCCGAGGGCGAGCCGGCCAGCGCCAAGGACAAGCTGCTGCTCGCCACCGTGCCGCACCTGGTCCTCGACGGGGCGTTGCTGGCGGCCGCCGCTGTGGGGGCTGGCGAGGTGGTGGTCTGCGTCGATCGGACCGCCACCGCCGTGGACGTGGCCCTGACCCGAGCGGTGGGGGAGCGCCGGCGCGCCGAGCCGGGCCTGCCGGTGCGGCTCGCCGGCGTCCCAGCTCGGTACCTGGCCGGGGAGGAGACCGCGCTGGCGCACTGGCTCAACGGCGGGCCGGCCATCCCCACCCGGACGCCGCCTCGGGTGTTCGAGCGGGGCGTCGGCGGGCGGCCGACCCTGGTCGACAACGTCGAGACGCTGGCGCACCTCGCCCAGGTCCTACGCTTCGGGCCGGACTGGTTCCGCCAGCTCGGCACACAGGAAGAGCCCGGGAGCGCGCTGATCACGCTGTCCGGTGCGGTCGCCGCTCCGGGCGTCTACGAGATCGAAATCGGCACCCCGCTGGTCGACCTGGTGAACGCCGCCGGCGGCGCCGTGGCGGGCGTGGCGGCTGTGCTGGTCGGCGGCTACTTCGGCACCTGGCTGGACGCCCGCGACGCGGGCCGGGCGCACCTCAGTACCGGCGAGCTCCGCCCGCTGGGTGCCAGCCTCGGTTGCGGCGCGGTGGTGGTGCTGCCCGAGGGCGCCTGTGGCCTGCGGGAGACGGCGCTGGTCCTCGACTGGCTGGCGGCGCAGACGGCCGGGCAGTGCGGGCCATGCGTGCACGGTCTGGCGGCCATCGCCGCCGCCACCGCCCAGCTGCACGCCGGGCATGGCGGCGCCGCAGGGCTGGAGCGTCTCCGGCGCTGGGCGGGCCAGGTCGAGGGCCGCGGCGCCTGCCGCATGCCCGACGGGGCCGTGCGATTCCTCCGCAGCGCCCTGGAGGTGTTCGCCGGCGAGACCGATCGGCACCTCCACTTCGGCGGGTGCCAGGCTGACGCCCGGGCGGTCCTGCGCATCCCCGCCTCGGACCCCGTCACCACCCGCACCGACGGGGGAGCACCATGGCGCTGACCCGCCAGCGGCGGCTGCGCGTCGACCCGATCGCCTGCGACCGCCACGGTCTGTGCGCGCAGCTGCTTCCGGAGCGCGTCACCCTGGACGACTGGGGCTATCCGATCGTCGACCCGACCCCGATCGGCCCCGACCTGACCGCCCACGCCAGACGAGCGGTCAACGCCTGCCCGCTCCTCGCCCTGACCCTCGAGGCCAGCCGATGACCCGCCGGGAGACCGTGGCTCCCGGCCGGCGGCCCAGCCTGGTTGCGCGGCGTCGATAGGCTGGTGACAGGAGTCGACGTTGGGGGTTCATGGATGGCGCAGACGCGCGCGATCCCCACGGTGGCGCTGCCCGGCGAGGTGGCGATGCCGCTGGTGGGGTTGGGTACCTGGGGGCTGCGAGGCCGGCGGGGCTATGAGGCCATCAGCTTCGCGCTGGAGATCGGCTACCGCCACCTCGACACGGCGACGATGTACGCCAACGAGGTGGATGTCGGCCGCGCCCTGCGGGACAGCGGCGTGCGGCGAGACGAGGTGTTCGTGACCACCAAGCTGCCCCCTGGCAGCGTGGGACGGGAGCGCGAGACGCTGGCGGCCAGCCTGCGCGCGCTCGGGACCCACTACGTCGACCTCTGGCTGGTCCACTGGCCGCCGGGTGGCCGGGCACTGCCCGGCACCTGGCGCGAGCTGCTGGCGATCCGGGACCAGGGCCTGGCCCGGGCGGTCGGCGTGAGCAACTACAGCATCAGCCAGCTCGACGAGCTGATCGAGGCGACCGGACGGGCGCCGGCCGTCAACCAGGTCCCGTGGAGCCCGCGACGCCACGACCCCCGCCTGCTGGCGGAGCACCGCCGGCGCGGTGTGGTGCTCGAGGGCTACAGCCCGCTCAAGGGCACCCGCCTCGGCGACCGGGTCCTGACCGAGATCGCCGCGCGTCACGGCGTGACGCCCGCGCAGATCGTCCTGCGATGGCACGTCGAGCACCAGATCCCCGTCATCCCCAAGTCGGCGACCCCGGAGCGGATCGCCTCGAACATCGACCTGCTCGGCTTCTCGCTCAGCGACGAAGAGGTCGCCCGCATCGACGCCCTCTCCACCCGCTGACGCCGGCGCCGCGCCGCCGCCGGCCGGCAGGGCGCCCGATTCGCGAGCTAGACCGCCACGCCAGCAGGACCTTCGCCAGCTCGTCGGCGCTGGTCAGGTCGGGCGCACCCGCGGTTCGCGGCGGTGCGGGAGGAGTTCGAGCGCAATTTCGCCGAGCGCGGCGAGGTCGGGTCGCGTGGCGGGTGCGGTCAGCCCTTGGCGGTGGTGATCGTCTCGGCGGGAGGAGCCGCGTCCGGGGTGTCGGGTAGAAGGACGTGGAAGCAGGCGCCGCCGCCAGACCGCGGCTCGACCCAGGCCCGGCCACCGTGCAGGTCGGCGAATCGGGCCACCAGCGCCAGGCCGACGCCGGACCCGGGCGCGTGGCCAGCCTCGCCGGACCCGCGATGGAACGGCTGGAAGATGTGCTCGCGCTGCTCGGCGGGCACGCCGGGTCCAGCGTCGGCGACCGTGAGCAGTGCCCCGGTGTCGCGCCGGCCGACCCGGACCCAGATCGGCGTGCCCGGCGGGGTGTGCCGCGAGGCGTTGACCAACAGGTTCTCGACGATCCGCTCGACCTTGGCCGAGTCGATCGCGACCTCGACCGGCGCCAGGTCCAGGAAGACGGGGTGGTCGCCCACCAGGTCCGCCCGGGCCTGATCGACGATGGCGGCGACGAGCTCGCCCAGGTCGACCCGTTCGAGCCTGGGCTCGACGATGCCCCTGGCCAGCCGGTCGAGGTCGAGCATTCCGCCGAGGATCCGGTCGAGCCTGCGGGCGTTGGCGGTGAGTCGGCCGAGCAGGTCGTCGACCTCGGAGGAGGGCAGCTCCCGGCGGCGCCGCTCCAGCGTCAGCGCGATCCCGAGGACCGAGGAGAGCGGGGTGCGCAGGTCGTGGGAGACCGCTTGCAGGAAGGCGGTCTTCAGCTCGTCCAGGCCGCGGAGATGCTCGGTGGCGGCCTGCTCGCGCGCCAGGGCGGTGGCCAGCCCCTCGGTCGCCACGCGTTCCCGCTCGAGCGTCACGTGCAGGATCTGCTCGGACTCGCGCCGCTCGGTGATATCGCGGGCCACCAGCAACTGCCCGCCCCGCCTCCCTGGCCGTCCTGGCAGGGGAGCGATGGCCAGGTCGTAGGTGCGACCGGCCAAGGTGATCTCGCTGGCGGTGACCTGGCCGACGGCGCGCTCGCCGAGGGCCGGGAGCAGCCGGAGGGCCGGCCGGCCGACCATGTCGGGAACCCGCAGACCGATCAGCCGGCCAGCCGCCGGGTTGGCGTCGATCACCCGGCCAAACGGATCGAGTACCAGCACCGGGTCGCCGATGGTCTCGAAGATCTGGCTGCGGGCCATGGGGCGCTGGTCGAGCAGACCGAACCGGAACACCCCGAAGACGAGCACCCCGGCGGTCACGGTGAAGGCGAACGGGCTCAGGTCGACCAGGCCGAACGGGCCCACGCCGAGGTTGAACAAGAGGTTGGTCCCCCAGGGCAGCAGCACCGAGGCGAACAGGATGATGCTCTGGCGCCGGTACAGCCGGGACAGCCGCGCCGACGCGATCACGAAGACGGCCGTGCCGAACCACAGGAGCACGTCCGTGTAGACCAGGTGCACCCAGAACATCGGTCCGGCCTCGGCGACCACGCCCCCCTCAGGCGTGTAGAAGCGGACCAGGTCGTGGGTCGTGTCGTTGGCCAGCAGGACGAGCACGACCAGTGGTTCGATCGCCAGCAGCGCCCCCACCAGCCGCGGCGCCGGCCATCTCGGCCGGCCGATGTAGTGGAAGACGAAGGCGAGCCACGCCGGCGTGAGCAGGCAGATGCCCAGGTACTTCAGGTCGCCCCAGAGCTGCCGGGCTGCCAGGCCGCCGACGCTCAGCTCCAGCGCGTAGGCGACGCTCCACTCCAGCGCCGCCAGCAACATGACCAGCAGGCTGACCGCGAGGTCGTCGCTCCGGCGGCGCCAGACATAGCCGACGGCGAGCGCGAGGAAGGCCGCCCCGCCGAGCATCAGCCACCCGGCGGCCGACCAGCTCCAGGTCACGACGCCCCGGATGGGACTGCCGGCTCGGAGCAGACCAGCGCTTCACCCATGTGCTGCCGCCTCCCCTCGACCCGGGGGAATGACCAGGCCCACTTCCCCGCCATGCCGTGGGCCGAGCCGGGGTCGATCGCGCAACAACGCAAGAGCATCTGCCCGCACAGCTGGACCAGTCAATCGCGATGCCCGGCAAAGCATCACAACCCGCGCTTCCCGTACTGATCCGCCGTGTCCACGTGTATCAGCGGCACGGTAGGGGGGCTCATCCAGAGGAGCGGGCAACCAGCTCTCCGTGCGAGCGTCGCCGCATCGATGGCGGCAGGGGGTGGGGATGGACGGCTTCCTGGATCTCAGCAGGGGCGGTCGGACGGAGCTGCGGGTCCACGGGGTCTCGGGGACGCCGCCGGAGGCGATGCTGGACCACCCGCATCCCAGGCAGGTGGCAGGTGACGGGATGGCGGGCTTCTACCGGCGCTGGTGGCCGGCTGGACCGCCGACCGGCCAGGACCGCGACGTGGACGGGCGCCGGCGCCGGGAGGCGTACTCGTGGGGCGGCCTGACCTCGGGGGCGGCGTCGCGGGCGCTCTGGCTGCTGCTCCTGCCGTTCATGCTGCTCAACTTCGCCTTCTACATGACCCCGCGGCCGGCCCTCCAGGACGATGGAATGTGGTTGCGCCGGGCGAGCGCCGGTGTCCAGCGGCTGCTGGCGCTGACGCTCACGGGCAGCCTGCTGCTCAGCGGCGTCGGGGTGGCGATGGACCTGGTCGGCTGGCAGTGCGGCCAGCCGGGCGCCGGCTGCGCAAGCCGGCACGGCTGGCTCTCGTTCCTGACCTGGGGCTGGTTGGAGCGGCCAGGCCGCCAGCTGGCGGTCACCTCGCTGGTCCCGGCGGCGGTCGTCGGGCTGCTGTGGTACCTGGGCCACTCCACCTGGATCGCGCACGAGCTGACCCGGGTCCGCGGCCGCGGCTCGCCGTCGGAGGACGCGGCCGAGAAGGTCCTGCTGGAAGACCGTCGGACCTGGAACGGCGGCGGGCCGGTCGGCCGGCTCCGCGCCGCTCACGTCCTGGCGGCCTTCAGCGTCGTCGGAATGCTCCTGATGGCCCCGCTCGCCCGCCAGAGCGTGCTCGCCAAAGGCATGGTGGGCCTGCACCTGGCGGTGATCGCGGTCGTCGCCGTGGTCGTCGCCGCGGGCTCCAAGCTGGCGCAGCGGGACAAGCCGGCCGCGCGAACGGAGGAGGACGAGCCGTCCGACGAGCGCCGCTCGCGGCCGGTCGACCTGGTGGCGGCGGCGGGCGCCGGGTTGTACCTGGTGACCTTCCTGCTGGCGTTCCTCGTGCTGGCCGGCCCCGCCCGCCGGACGGCGGGCGGGCTGCCCTGGTTCACCGCCACGGTGATCTGGACGTTCCTGGTGCAGGGTGGCCTCCTGGTGGCGCTGCTGGTGCTGACAGCGGCCATCGGGAAGCGGACGCGCCGGCGCGAGCGCGATGCCGGGCAGGCGTCGCCGCGCGACCCGTGGGTCCCTGCTCCAGGCCGTGACGGCCAGCCCCCGCCGGACCGGTGGGGACTGGCGGGGCTCGGGACGCCGGTGGTCGCGATGCTGGCGTGGCTGCTGGCCGGTGGCTTCGGCGCCGGTCTGACGCTGCGCACCGCCGGCTTTCTGGGCGCGCCGATCGCCGCGCCCCCCGGGGGCCCCCAGAACGAGCCGGGCAACGTACTGGTCGTTCCCGCCCCGTACTTCTGGGCGGCCGCGGCCAGCCTGGTCCTGCTGCTGGCGGCGGCGGGCGCCGTGCTGTACCTGGTCCTGCGCTGGTTGGCCCTTCGCGGCCAGGAGTACCGGCAACTGCGCGGCGGACCGCGCGACGGCTCGACCTCGCCGGAGCCCGTCAGCAGCGAGGAGCGGGCGCGAAGGGCCCGGTTGCTGAGCATCGCGGGGACGTGGGCTCGGGCACGGCTGACCGACGAGGCCGGTCCGGTGGTCGGCTCCCTGCTGATCGTCACCGCCATCCTGGTGGTCGCGGGCAGCGTGGCCTACGGCCGGCTCGGCTCCACCTGGCTGCCGGAGCACCTGAACTGGCTCACCACCGCGGGCAGCTTCGCGGTGGGCGCGCTGATTCTGTGGCTGATCACGGTGGGCCGCAACGCCTACCGCAGCCCGGGCCTGCGCCGCACGGTCGGGATCCTGTGGGACGTCGGTACCTTCTGGCCGCGCGCCGTCCACCCCCTGGCCCCGCCCTGCTACACCGAGCGGGTCATCCCCGACCTGCTCGACCGCGTGCGGTGGCTCGCGCCCGGGGACGACGACGTGGTGGTCCTCTCGGCGCACAGCCAGGGCACCATCATCGCGGCCGCGCTGGTGCTCCAGCTCGACCCGGATGAGCGGGGGCGGATCCGGCTGCTCACCTACGGCAGCCCCCTTCAGCGCGTGTACGCCCGGTACTTCCCGGCGTATTTCGGATCGGTCACGCTGCGCCGGGTCGGCCGGGTGCTCCCCGCCCGGAAGCCGGCCGACCAGCCGGTCGGCACTGGGGCGAACTGGCCCTGGCGCAACCTGTTCCGCCCCAGCGACCCGATCGGCGGCGCGATCTTCTATGCGTACGCCATCAGCGCCGAGGACACCGGGGACGTCGACTGGCAGCTCATGGACCCCGACGTCGGCCCGCTCGCCGGCGACCGTGCCTGGCCGCGGGCCTACGGGCACTCCGACTACTTCCGGGACCCGGCCTTCGCCGCCGCCTGCCAGCTTCTCGAAGACTGGACCGTGCACACCCCCTGACGAGCCCGCCCGCCAGCAGCCCACCCCGAGGTCCGCCGGCTACCGGTGCCGACCCTCGGGCGCAGGCGCCGGCGCGTTCGAGGAGCAGGGTGCGCTCGCGCCTGGAGAAATGGGATAGCCTCGGGGCCGGCCGCCCATCCCCATGGCATTGGGCCAGCACCCGAGGCGAACCCTCGGAAGCGTCGTCGACGCTCCACCGAAGTAGCACCTGAGGTGCGGGGGAGGCACCTCGCTCGCGCCACTAAGGGGTAGAGCGATGCCCGGCACGCGAGCGTTACAGCTCGACGGTGGGCCGCGGTCCCATCCGGGTCTCCTCGCGTGTCCAGGCAGGATCACCCGTCGCCGGCTAACGGGCAGCCGCGGGCTCCGGTTCCCTTTCATGGTCCAGCACCGGTGCGGGAGCGGTCAGCGCCGGCGCCGAGGGGACCGCCGCCATCTCCCTTGCAAGGAACCCGCTCAGCTCCTGGATGGTGCTCATCAGCGGTGCGGGGATGACCACCATGGTGTTCTTGTCGACCCCGATCTCGACCAGGGTCTGCAGGGTACGGAGCTGGAGTGCCAGCGGGTGGGCGATCATGGTGTCGGAGGCCGCACCGAGCGCATGCGCGGCCAGGGACTCGCCTTCGGCGGCGATGATCTTGGCGCGCTTCTCGCGTTCGGCCTCGGCCTGGCGGGCCATCGCCCGCTTCATGCTGTCGGGCAGTTGGATGTCCTTGAGCTCCACCAGGGTCACCACCACGCCCCAGGCCTCGGTGGCGACGTCGAGGATCTCGCGGATGACGCGGTTGATGCGGTCGGTCTCGGCCAGGGTCTCGTCCAGGGTGTGCTGACCGACGACCTTGCGCAGGGTGGTCTGGGCGATCTGGTTGATCGCGGCGGCGATGTTCTCGATGGCGACCACCGACTTGACCGCGTCGGTCACGCGGTAGTACGCGACCGCGGAGACGTCGATCGAGACGTTGTCGCGGGTGATGATCTCCTGGGACTGGATGGGCATGGTGATGATCCGCAGCGACACCTGCCTGAGCCGGTCGATGACCGGGACGATGAAGTTCAGGCCTGGTTGTCGGGTCCCGACGACCCGGCCGAGCCGGAACAGCACGCCGCGCTCGTACTGCTTGACGATACGCAGTGACAGCGCCAGCCCGACGATCGCCAGTAGGGCGATCACGATGAGGATGGTCAGCAGCACGTTCATGGCGGGTTCCTTCTTGTCGTTTGTCGCCTCGGTGGTGGTGCTACTCGGCGGGGTCGGCTGGGTCCAGGTTGCGCATGGCGGCCAGCAGCCGCTCTCGCCGCTGACGCTCCTGCTCGCCGATCTTGCGGAAGCAGCTCGCGGCGTCGCTGTCGCCGACGGCGTCGGCGTGCTCGGCGAAGGCGCGATAGAGATGGTCGATGTCCTGTTGCTCCTCACGGATGAGGTCGTGGAGGTTCTCGGCCTCGGTGCCGACGAGCCCGGCCAGGACCGCCTCCCTGGCGAAGTGGTCGAAGTAGGCTTCGGAGGCGGTCTCGTCGAACAGGTCGGCGAGCTGGTGGCGTCCGTGGTGGCGGGCCTGGACGGCGCACAACCGGTAACGGGAGAAGGTGAACGCCGCGTGGTGCATAGCGGTCATCAGGTGCTGTCTGGTCTCGGGGTGCATCCAATGACCTCCTTGTCGGGTGGGCGCCGGTGGATCGCCTGTCCCAGGTGATCGTCCCGCTTGGTGACCCGGACCGGCAGGGTCCAAGGGCCCGCCGCTGAGACGACCTTGGACCAGCGTTTCCCAACGGCGGGATCCGCCCGTCGGCCGGGCGCTGGTGCCGAGGCGGTCAGGGCCTGGCTCTTCGCGCGCTCCGGCGCCGCGCATGGCTGCGGATGACCAGCTTGCGGGTCTCCTCGGCCAAGAGGAGGACCCAGGGCGAGACGAGGATCGGGATCCATTGGGCCGCGGTCAGCGGGTGCTGGCTGAGGACGCGATAGACCGGCGGGAAGTACACGAACGCCGCCAGCGTCACCAGCTCCGCCAGCAGCGCGGCGTTGAGCAGCCGGTTGCTGAACGGCCGGATCGACAGCAGTGAGGCTGGCGTGCCGCGGCACTGGAGCGCCACCGCCATCTGCATCAGCGCGATCGAGGCGAACACCATCGTGGACAGGATGAGCTTGTCGGTCCCGCCCCTGGGGAGCGCCTGGACCGGCCAGCCGAAGAAGACGGCCGCCCCCAGCGGCAGCATGGCCATGGACAGCGTCGCTTCCACGGGGCCGAGGAAGCCGAACGCCCGGCCCAGCACACGGCGGTCCAGCAGTCGTGCCCGGCGGGATCGGGGCGGCCGCTGCATGACGCCTGGCTCGGGCCGCTCGGCGCCGAGTGCCAGGGCGGGCAGGATGTCGGTGCCGATGTCCAGGGCCAGCACCTGGAGCACCGTGATCATCAGCGGGATCCGGCCCGCGGACAGGGCCCAGAGCACGAAGGGGGTGAGCTCGGCGACGTTGTCGGTGAGGTGGTAGGTGAGGAACCGCTTGATGTTGTCGAAGGCGGCACGGCCCTCCTCGACGGCTTGGACGATGTGGGCGAAGTTGTCGTCCAGCAGGACGAAGTCGGCGGCCTCGCGGGCCACGTCGGTGCCGACCACGCCCATGGCCACGCCGATGTCGGCCTGCCGCAGCGCGGGGGCGTCGTTGACGCCGTCGCCGGTCATGGCCACGACCTGGCCGAGCGACTGGAGGGCCTTGGCGATGCGGAGCTTGGCCTCGGGCGCCACGCGGGCCAGCACGGACACGGCAGGGTCGGCCAGTCGCCTCGCCAGCTGCTGATCGTCGGCGGGAAGCTCGGATCCCAGCATGACCTCGCCCGGCGGCAGTCCGGCCTTGTCGGCTACCGAGCGGGCGGTGGCGGGATGGTCGCCGGTGATCATGACGACCCGGATGCCGGCCTGTCGGCAGCGGGCCATGGCGTCCGGCACCTCCGGCCGGACCGGGTCGGCCATCCCGACCAGCCCGAGCAGCTCCAGATCGTGCTCGGCCTCCTCGGGTGTGGATGGAGGGTCCGGGTCGGGGAGCTGGCGGCGGGCGAACGCCAGGACGCGTAGCCCGTCCGCCGCCAGTCGCTCCACGTCGGCCTGGACCGCGGCCTTCACGCGGGGCTCCATTGGCAGGGTCTCGTCCCGCTGCCTGTACGACGCGCAGGCCCGGAGGATGGCCTCGGGTCCGCCTTTGGCGAGGACCTCCAGCGCGCCGGACGGCAGGGTGTGGATGGTGCTCATCCGCTGGCGGTCCGACTCGAAGGGAAACTCCCGGACCCGGTGGGCGCTCCGCTCGGCCGCCTCGCGCTCCACGCCCCCTTTGCGCGCCAGGACCAGCAGCGCCCCCTCGGTGGGATCCCCGACGCAGCGCCAGCGGCCGTCCTGCTGCTCGACCCGGGCGTCGCTGCACAGCGCGGCGACCCGGAGCAGGGGGGTCACCAGCGACAGCTCCGAGGCTTGCAGCGGCCGCCCCTCAGCCAGCAGCGTGCCCCCCGGACCGTACCCGGAGCCCGAGGCCGTGTAGTGGTGCCCGCGGATGGCGATGGTGCGGGCGGTCATCTCGTTGGCGGTGATCGTGCCGGTCTTGTCGGAGCAGATGACCGTTGTCGCCCCCAGCGTCTCGATCGACTCCAGCCTGCGCACCAGTGCGCCACGGTTGGCCATCCGGGTGGCGCTCATGGCCATCGACAGCGACAGCGTGGGCAGCAGCCCTTCGGGCACCAGCGCCACGATGACGCCGATGGAGAAGAGGAAGCCGGCGCCCCACCGCTCGCCGAGCAGCAGGGAGACGCCGAAGAGCAGGACGCCGGACGTCAGAGCGAAGGTGGCGATCACCCGCACCGCCTGGTTGAGCTGCATGCGAAGGGGCGTGGGGCGGCGCACGATCGCGCCGGTGAGCGCGGAGATGGCGCCCAGGCGGGTTCGCCCTCCGGTGGCCGCCACCGCCACGGTCGCCGATCCCGAGGTCACGAACGTCCCCGCGAACACCAGGTTCGCCGCGTCGGCGATGTCGGCCGGCGGTCGGTCCAGGGATCGGTCGTCGCGGGCGACCGGCTCCGATTCCCCGGTGAGCATCGAATTGTCCACTTTCAGGCCGGCGGACTGGAGGACACGGGCATCGGCGGAGACGCGGTCGCCCTCCCGCAGCAGCATGATGTCGCCGGTCACCAGCTCGGCGGCCGGCACCTGCGTCTTGTGGCCGTTGCGACGCACGACGGCCGCCTCCGGCAGCAGCGCCGACAGCGTCCGGATGGCCCGCTCGGCCCGGTACTCCTGCGCGAAGCTGAACAGGCCGTTGAGGATGATCACGGCGATGATGGCGACGCCCAGTTGTGGCATGCGGCCGATGAACGCAAGGCCGGAGGCGACCCACAGCATGAGGGCGAAGAAGTGGAACATCTGGTCGAACAACTGCCGGGCCAGGCTGGGCCCTCGAGCCTGAGGCAGGAGATTGGGACCCTGGCTGGACAGGCGGGTCTCGGCCTCGCCGCTGGACAGACCCTCGTTCGCGGTCTCCAGGTCGACCAGCACGCCCCCGGCGTCGAGCAGGGCCGCCCGAAGCAGCGGCCCGGCCTGCTCGGGTGAGCTGGCGATCGGCCCCCCTGGAGCTCCTGCCGTAGGTTGTGGTCGCGACAGCGTTCTCATGGCCCCGACGGTACTCAAGCGGCCCAGCAGGCAATAGCGACCTTCGGCCCGCCCGTACCGGGCCGGTGGCATCCCCACCGGGCCGCTGGCCTCCCCCTCCGGGCCACGCTACGCCTCCGGGACGGGGCTCCCGCAAGCCGCACGTACGGTGCCGGCGACCATGACGCGGCACCCGCCGCGGGAGAGTGGTCGGTGGGCCGGCTGGCGGGGATGGATAGCTCCGTCGTGCGACGGTGGGTCTCGTGGCGCAACGACCACCGTAACCCTCTCGACCCCTGGCCGGTCTCCGCGATTCCGTCGGCGGATGCCGCACCACCATTGTGCGTGCTCTTCCAGGCTACGACCTGGGCCATTCGGCCTCATGTCGGCAGGATGAACGGCCGTGGACGCTCCCGTTCAGCGGTGGAAGGGGGGTCAGAGCTTGTAGCCGATGCGGCGGAGCAGCGACCTGCGGTCCTGGACGTCCTCCTCGGACTCGACCCCCAGCGGTGAGCCGCCGTCCACCACGCCGAGAATGCCTCGTCCCCGGTCTGTCTGGGCGATCAGCACCTCCACGGGGTTGGCGGTGGCGCAGTAGATGCGGCACACCTCGCGGACCATCTTCACCTCGTTGAGGACGCTGATGGGAAAGCCCTCGCGGAGCAGGATCACGAAGCAGTGCCCCGCACCCACCTCCCGGGCGGCGGCGACGGCGAGCTGGACCAGCTCCCGGTCGTTGCCGCTCCGGCGGATCAGGCGGGGGCCGGAGGACTCGCAGAAGGCCACACCGAAGCGCAGCACCGGCGATGCCTGCGCGAGTGTCTCGTGCAGGTCCTCCACCGTCTTGATGAAGTGGGCCTGGCCGAGGATCAGGTTGACGTCCTCTGGCTTGTCGATCGGCACGACGTGCAGGTCCATGGGTTTGTCCTTTCCGGCGACGCGGGCGGTTGTGCGTGCGCCGAGGACGAACCTTATCGGGCTTCGAGGAAACGCTTCAGGTTGGCCCAGATGGCCCGCTCCTGGCGCTCACCCATGCGGGCGATGATCGGGCGCAGCAGCTTGGAGGCGCCCCTGGGCTCCAGGTCCCAGAGCCATTGCATCCGGGTCCCTCCGGGCACGGCGTCGAAGACCAGGGCTCCGTGGATGTCCATGTTGGACAAGGAGGTTGATGACGCGAGGCGCCGGGGTCGCTCGTAGCCCGTGCATTCAATGGTCATCTCGGCGGTTCCCCGCATCGTCCTGGTTTCGGCACGGAACCGCGTTCCCAGGCCGATCGGTCCGGGCGAGACCTTCTCGGCACGGATCATGCGCGGGTTGAACCGAGGTTCGTTGCGCTCGTCGGCGACGAAGTCGAATACCTCCTCCACCGGTCGATCGATCACGATGTCCCCTTGTATGCGCCTCATACCCGCCTCCGTGTCTCAGCGTCACGACTGTTGCCTCGGACGGCGATTCGGGCCGTACTGCCCCGCATCGGCGCCTCCCCAGGATCCACCGTAAGACGCGGCGGGTCACCTGAGTCGGGCCCGATGTCCCCCTTTGCGAGGGCCCATGCCTATCCCCGCCTCGGGAGTCGCGTGCATGGAGGGAACCGTCATGGCCGAGGTGAAGATTCCGGGCCCTCGCGGGCACGAGCAAGATTCCGACCGGCCATGTCATGCGGAAGCCTGCCCCGGTCGTGGCCGGAGTCGGCGCGGAACGAGCGACTGCCGAGCCTTGGCCAGCTCGCGGTTGCGGCCCGCTCGCCCTCGGCGGTGAGAATGTAGTAGCGGCGACGTGGGCGGCCCTCCGCAGCCGGGTCAACCGCCTCCCAGTCGCTGGTGACCCAACGGAGCCGTTCGAGCCTCGCCAGGATCGGCTACAGCGTGCTCGGCGTACCGTCCTCCACTCCGTGCTACGACCGTCATTGCGGCGTCCGCGGTTAGAAGCGCGCGCGGTGAACAGGGCGCGGAGGAGGCTCCACAGTGAGCCGCTGCAACGGTAGGTCATGGCTGCCGCCTCAGGACGGGGACGCCTACGCTAACCCGTTCTTGGCCAGGGTGGGCGACGCAAGGACGTGAAGCGGGCTCGCCGCTCAATAACAGAGCCGTACCGACAGGCGCGGACGAGGCGACCGGGCTGCCCTTTGGGCCGGCGTCGTCCAGCTATCGGGTGTTCAGGTAGGCTCGGGCGCGTGTTTCCCTCCATGCGTGCTCCGAGGCTGCTCGCCCTGCTCTACCGCGCACCGCTCAACTATCGGATCGTGCGGCAGAACGGCTCGCACCGGCGCCTTGAGTCAATCAGCGGCTACCCGCCGCTCGGATTCTCGTGGCACGATAGCGTCACCATCTCTCGCAGGCACGTGCGCAAGGTCCTGGTCGATGACGTGGGGCTGTCGGAAGAGAAGGCGCTCACGCTGATCCAGAGGGGCCGTAGATGACGCGACGCAAGGTCCAGATGCACTACCACTACGAGCCGGAGGGGTGGTGGGCAGAGTCGCCGGAGGTTCCCGGGTTCAGCGCGGCCGGGGCAACCTTCGAGGAGGTCCGCGAGCAGGCTCGCGAGGGCGCCGTGTTCTTCGCTGACGAGCCGCTCGAGATCGAGGACAGGCCACCGGTCATTTCTGTGACCAGCGCATGCAGCAGCGCGGCCAGCGTGAAGCTGGCGGCGCGCCTCACCATCGGTGAGCAGCCAGCGAAGCACGTCGCGGGCCTTCTGATTCCCGCGTTGGAGCGCGCTGTGGAGAAGGTGACCGCGCAGAGTGCCCGCGTGCACATGGAGTCTGCCGAGCAGGTAGGCTAGTCGGCCTATGGACATCGAAGCGCTGCTTTGCGATGCGGCCACGGTCCGGGAGAACCTGCTCCACATTCTCGGCGGCGGCCTTGGCCAGCTTTGGCGCGACGCCTACCCTGCGCCCCTCGGTGTTGACCTTGCATTGCTGTTGACGCTTCATCCTTCGGAGGCGACGGATGAGCACGAGCTCCGCATCCTGATCCAGGACACCGACGGCAAGGAGATCGCTCGGATCGAGGCGACGTTCGCCATCGGTCCCCAGGTGGCACAGATTCCCGCTGGCCAGATGGTGCGTGCACCGATCGCAATCCCGCTGCGGGAGGTTCCCATCCCTGCCCCGGGTCTATACAGCTTCGAGCTTCTGGTCGACAAGCAGCATCGCCGTAGTCTGCCATTCCAGGCGATGCCTGCGGGGGATCGACCGCCATTCCAAGCTCTCCTGCCACCGCAGTAAGCTCCGAGGAAGTAGCTCTGCACGCCAGCCTGGGTCGGTAGAGCCCTGCAACGCTTGTAGCCGCCTTCACCTCGACGTACGTAAAGGCGTCCCCGCGGGCCAGTGTGGGGGCGCCTTGGACTTGGGGTGGCTACGCGCGGCCCTGTCGCCTTGGATGAGCCGCAGCGCCGGCGAGGCGGGCGAGCCGCTCGACCGCGCCGGCCAAGTGCTCGACGAAGCCGAGTAGCCGGTCACGCTCGTCCTCGAGGGTATCGATCCGCGCGGCCAACTCCTCGGTCGTCATGGCCGTTCGTCTCCTTCCTGAGGGTCGATGCCGAGCTGCCCGGCGAGGGCGGCGTGCTCGGCAGCGTTCAGCGTGCGAGCCGTCGCGGTCATGACGACCCGGCGAGGCATTCCGGTGGCGACGACGAGCACAGGGTGGCCGTCCGGGGAGCCGGCGACCGGCCGCATGACGGCGAGCAGCTCGACCGGGCCGGCGACCCGGCACAGCAGCACCGCGCTCACGAGGCGTTTCCCTCGGTGAGTTGGGCGACCTTGCGGTCCAGCTCGCCGGTGATGCGGTCGAGAACGTGGGCGCGGTGCCCTGCCGGACCGCAATCGGCGCGGCGTCGAACATCACCGTCAGGGGGCTTGGTGCGCGATAGGTGGGGTTGGTCGTGGGGGCCTGTGGAGACTGAGCAGGGCCGCACGATCGGGCCGGAATCCGGATGGTCACGGCACCTGGGACGGGGGTTGTCTGCTCGGGAAGTCCAGGCCGCCGATCAGGCCGGGCGACAGCCCTGGTCCTGGTCGCCGTTCCCCGGCAGCGACGGCGTGCTCCACAGGCGGTCGGCGGACCCCCGGTCCAGATGCTCCTCGTATACCTTGACCTTGTAGGTGATCGCATCCAGGCACTCGGTGAGCGCGCGGATCTGGGAGGCGACCTTGTCCTGGTGCCGGCGCAGCAGCGTGAGCCGGTCGGCCTCGTTGCCGGGTCCCTGCCTGACGAGGTCGGCGTAGCGGCGGATCGTGCTCAGCGGCATGCCGGCGGCGCGGAACCTGGTGCACAGGTTCAGCCACTCCACGTCGTCCTGGCTGTAGAGACGATGCCCGTTGCGACCGCGCCGGACGGGTTCGGCGAGGAGGCCCTCGCGCTCGTAGAAGCGCAGCGCGTGGACGCTCAGCCCCGTCTGCTCGGCGACCTGTCCGATGGTCAGTTTCGCTGTTCCCTCAGCCATGCCGTTCAGGATAGCCGCTTGACCTAGAGGTGACTCTAGCTCCTAGGGTGCCAGGCATCGGGATCTGACCGATTCCAGACTGGACCGACCAAGGAGCACGACCATGCGCTACCGCACCCTCGGCGGCACCGGCATCCAGGTGAGCGTCCACTGCCTCGGCGCGATGATGTTTGGTGCCGTCGGCAACGCTGACCACGACGACTGTGTCCGCATCGTTGGCGCCGCGCTCGGCCAGGGGATCAACTTCGTCGACACCGCGGACATGTACTCGGCGGGGGAGTCCGAGGAGATCGTGGGACAGGCGCTGCGGGGTCGGCGTGACGACGTCGTGCTCGCCACCAAGGTCCACTTCCCGATGGGTGAAGGCCCCAACCGCAGTGGCAACTCGCGGCGCTGGATCCTCAATGCGGTCGAGGCGAGCCTGAAGCGGCTGCGGACCGACTGGATCGACCTCTACCAGGTCCACCGCCCCGACCACACCACCGACGTCGAGGAGACGCTCTCGGTGCTGAGCGACCTGGTGCGGCAGGGCAAGATCCGGGCCTTCGGCTGCTCGACCTTCCCCGCCGAGGAGATTGTCGAGGCGCAGTGGGTCGCCGTTCGCCGCGGGCTCGGGCGCTTCCGGACCGAGCAGCCACCCTACTCGCTGCTCGCCCGGGGGATCGAGGCGTCGGTGCTCCCGGTCTGCCAGCGCTACGGGATGGGAGTGCTGGCCTGGAGCCCGCTGGCGTCCGGCTTCCTGTCCGGCCGGTACCGCAAGGGCCAGCCGGTCGACCTGTCCACCGGCCGTCCCGCGCTCAACCCGGAACGCTTCGACCCCGCGATCCCCACCAACGCCGCCAAGCTGGAGGCGGTCGAACAGCTCGCCGAGCTCGCCAGGGACATCGGCTGCTCGCTCCCGCAGCTCGCCGTGGCCTTTACGGTGGCACATCCCGCTGTCACCTCGGCGATCATCGGCCCGCGGACCATAGAACACCTGGATGGGCTGCTCAAGGGCGCCTCGCTCACCCTTGACGACGCAACCCTCGACCGGATCGACGAGATCGTGCCGCCCGGGACCAACCTGTACCACCCCGACGGCGCTTGGCGCCCACCGGCCTTGTCCGACGCCACGCGCCGGCGCCGCCCGCTCGCGGACCGCGCCGCGGCGTGACAGCTGGCGAGGTGCGCCTTCGCGTACTGATCGAGCCGCGGGTCGGCGAGGTGATCTCGGGACGCCTCGAGCAGTCTGGGGCGGCGCGCCGCGGCCTGCGCTCGCCACCCGCTCGGGGAATCGCTGGGCGAGCGCCGCGGCGGCCAGCCGGACCACACGCTCGCCCAGCTCCAACGCCTCGGCGCCACGGCTGGCGCGGGCGGTCAGCTTCCGGTGGGCGAGATCGACGCCATCGGCGATGAGGACCGGGGCGTCGGGATCACGCCGGCCGCACCGAGCTCGGGCGTTCAGCCCTCGATGAGCGACCGGAGGTGGGCGGGGCTCAGCGGCGTCCTGCGGATGACCGGCTGATCCCAGTCCGGGCTGGAGCCGGCTGCGCCGAGGGCGTGCTCGACCGCGTTGGCGATCACCGCGGGTCCCGGGATGGCGCCGCCCTCGCCGACCCCCTTGAGGCCGAGCGGGTTCAGATGCGACGGCGTCTCCATGTGCTCGAGATCGATCCTCGGCACCTCGCCGGCGGTCGGCACCAGGTAGTCGGCGAGGGTGCCGGAGGTGAGCTGCCCCTCCTCGTCGTAGGTCAGCTCCTCGTACAACGCGCCGCCGATGCCCTGCGCCACACCGCCGCGCACCTGGCCCTCCACGATCACCGGGTTGATCACCCTGCCGCAGTCGTGCACCACGGCGTAGCGGAGCACGCGCACCTCACCGGTGTCCGGGTCGACCTCCACCACAGCGGCATGGGCGCCATTGGCCCACGTGACGGTCGGCGGCTCGAAGTACTCGGTGGCGGCGAGCGCTTCTCCGGCGGCCTCGGCCGCCCTGGCCACCTCGTCGAGCCCGAGACCTCGCTGGGGCGCTCCCGCGACCACCACGCGGTCCCCTTCGAGCTCGAGGTCGGCCGGCGCCGCCTCCAGCAGGTCGCCGGCGACCTCCAGAGCGCGCTCGCGCACGGCGGCGGCCGCCGCCGCGACCGCGCTGCCGGCAACCACCGCACTCCTGGAGGCCACCGTGCCCCATCCCCGCTCGAGCCCGGCGGTGTCGCCGCCGACGACGGTCACGCCCTCGGGGGCGACCCCGAGGTGGTCGGCGCACACCTGTGCGAGCACGGTGGCGTGCCCCTGCCCCTGCGAGCAGGCGCCGGTCTGGACGGTGACCCGCCCATCGAGGCCAACCGCGACCGCCGCACCCTCGAACGGGCCGATACCGGTCCCCTCGACGTAGCAGGCGAGGCCGACGCCGACCCGGCGGGGGCCCGGGTCGGCGGCCGCCGCGCGCACGCCGGCATAGTCGACCAGCTCGGCGGCGCGGCGGAGGGCTTGCGGGTAGTCGCCGCCGTCGAGCACCAGCGGCTCGCCGTCGCGGTACGGGATGCCGGCGGCAAAGGGCATCTCGTCGGGGCGCACCAGGTTTCGCAGGCGTAGCTCGAGTGGGTCGGCGTCGAGCGCGCGGGCGGCCAGCTCCAGCGCCCGCTCCAGCGCGAATACCGCCTCCGGGCGGCCGGCGCCGCGGTACGGCGCCGTTGGGACCTTGTTGGTGACCACGCCCGTGGCGACCGCCTCGAGGTGCGGGACACGGTAGGGGCCCATCAGGTGGGCGATGGTGTTGTAGGGGATCACCAGCCCGAGCGGGTTGAAGGCGCCGCAGTCGACCAGGATGTGGTCGCGCAGGGCGACGACCTCGCCCTCCCGGGTCACGCCTAGCTCGATCTCGTGGACCTGCTCGCGGGCGTGGATGGCGCTTCGCATGTGCTCGGCCCGGTCCTCGACCCACTTGACCGGCCGGCCCGTCCGCAGCGCCAGCAGGCCTACGAGCAGGTCCTCGGGGTAGAGCACCCCCTTGACGCCGAAGCCGCCGCCCACGTCCGGCGCGACCACCCGGACCCGCTCAGGATCCAGGCCGGCCACCCGGCTCATCGCTCGGCGCAGCGGGTGCGCGTTCTGCGTCGACGACCACAGCGTGAGCGTGCGCGCGGCGCCGTCCCAGTCGGCCAGCGCCCCGCGGGTCTCGATCGGCAGGCCGGCTTGGCGCTGGACCTCGAAGCGCTCCCTGATCACCAGGTCCGCCCGAGCGAGCGCGGCGGCGGCCTCGCCCTTCCGGACTTCGAACCGGACGGCCACGTTCGAGTCCCAGCCACCGTGCAGCAGGGGCGCGCCCGGATCCAGCGCCGCCTGCGCCGCGGTCACGGCGTCCAGCGGCTCGAAGTCGACCTCGACCAGCTCGGCGGCGTCCTCCGCGAGGTAGCGGTCGCCGGCGAGGACGACGGCGACGGCCTGGCCGGCGAACCTGGCCTCGTCGGGGGGCAGAAGCGGCGGGTGGCACGGTCGCAGGTGCGGTCGCAGCGCGCCGACCAGCTTGGCCGGCGGCGAGTCCCACAGGAACGGCGGCATCGGGCCGGCGGGCACGTGCTCGTGGGTGTAGACGCCGACCACGCCGGGCAGCTCGAGCGCCTTGCCGGCGTGGATGCCGGCGATGCGGGCCCGCGCGAACGGGCTGCGTACGAAGTGCGCGTGCACCTGCCCGGGTCGGGACAGGTCGGCGACGAAGCGGCCGCCGCCCCGCAGCAGCCGGTCGTCCTCCACGCGCCTGACCGACCGGCCCATCCAGCGCTGTGCCACCCTCGTGTCACCCCTCCCGCCCTCGAGGAGCCCTGCGCTACAATCTCGACCTCAAGATACCTTGCCGGCGGCGGGCCGGCGACCGCCACCCACCTGGCGCCGTGTGGCAGGACCGGCTATCCCGGGAGGCGCCGTGACTTGGGAAGTTGATCTCACCGGTTCCACAGCGCTGGTGACAGGGGCCAGCCGCGGGATCGGCAGAGCGATCGCCCTCGGGCTGGCGCACGCCGGCTGCGACGTGATCGCCCTGGCGCGCGGGAAGCAGTCGCTGGACGAGCTGGGTTGCGACGTCTCCGCCATGGGGCGGCGGTACCTCGCGCTGCCGGCCGACCTCCGCGCGGCCGGCGGGCTCGAGGCGGTGGCGGGGCAGGCGTGGAGCTGGAGCGGTGGTGTGGACGTGCTCGTCAACGTCGCCGGCGCGATCGTCCGGAGCGAGCCGCCGGGCGTGGTGCCCGACGACTGGGACCAGACGTTCGCGGTAAACGTTCGCGGGCCCTTCTTCCTGACTCAGGCGATCGGCGCCCGCATGCTCGCTTCCAGGGGCGGCAGCATCGTCAATCTCGCTTCGGTCGCCGGCGAGCGCGTGACCAGGGCGTCGCTGAGCTACCAGGCGAGCAAGGCCGCGCTGATCCAGTTGACCCGTGGTCTGGCCGTCCGCTGGGCGCCGACGGTTCGCGTCAACGCGGTCGGGCCGGGCTATGTGCGGACCGACATGAACAGCGCGTGGCTCGACCAGCCGGCCAACCGCGACTACGTCCTGGGCAATACCCCGCTTGGCCGGGTCGGGGAGCCCGCCGACGTGGTCGGTGCGGTCACCTTCCTGGCGTCTCCGGCCGCCGCGTACATCACCGGCCAACACCTGCGGATCGACGGGGGCTGGAGCGCCCGGTGAGCCCGCCGTCGCCCACCGGGTCGCGCGACCGGGTCGGCTCCAGATGGTCCTCGAACTGCAGCAGCAGCCGGCGCAACAGGTCGGCGAGCGCCTCGCGGTCGGAGGGAGCGAGCGCGGCGAGCAGGCGGTGCTCGTTGGCCGTGTGAGCGTCGACCGCCTCGTCGATGACCCGGTGCCCCTTCCTGGTCAGCGCGACCAGCAGACTGCGGCCGTCATGGGGGTCGGGCATCCGCTTCACCAGACCGGCGTCCTCCAGCCGCCGCAGCCGGTTGGTCATCGCCCCACTGGAGACCAGCAGCGAGTTGTAGAGGTCGGTGGGGGACAGGCAGTGGGGTGGCCCGGCCCGCCGGAGCGCCGCCAGCACCGCGAACTGCGGCTCGTTCAGCCCATGCCTGGCCAGCACGTCGGCGATGGAGTGCTCGAGAAAACGGGACAACCGAGACATGCGGCCAATGATGCCCATCGGGGAGACGTCGAGGTCGGGCCGCTGATGGCTCCACTGGTCCAGGATGTGGTCCACGTGATCCTGGTCGGTCGCGTAGCCCGCGCTGGCCTCGTCCTGGTCACTCGACATGAAGGCATTCTACCGTCAGCGCTGGTGCGCGCTACGCCTGCCTTGACGCGCCCAGAATAGGTAAGGTATCTAAACGCTAAGATACTTCACGTTGAGTCATCTCCGCGGGACGGGAGAGGAACGGGGCCGCACATGGACCGCATCGGTTTCGCTGTTGGCTACGACCCCGCCATGGACGGCCGCGACATGGCGCACTGGATGCGCGAGGCGGAGGAGCGCGGTTACGAGATCGGCTTCTTCTCCGAGACGATCGAGCTGATGCGCGACTCGGTCAGCTCCCTCAGCGCGATCGCGCTGGCGACCGAGCGGCTCACCATCGGTTGCACGCAGATCGTCCGCCTGCGCAGCCCGCTGGTGATGGCGCAGACCGCCGCCTCCCTGGACGAGCTGTCCAACGGCCGGCTGATGCTGGCGCCGGGCTCCTGCACCAGCACGCACGCCAAGCGGCACGGCCTGGAGCCCGTCGATCCCGGTGTGGCGCTACAGGAGTGGATCGAGTCCATGCGGCTCATCCTGGCGGGCGGCAACGTCTCCTACGACGGCGAGGTCGTGAAGTTCAAGGACGTCGCGCTCGGCTTCGAGCCGCCTCGCAAGCGCGTGCCGATGTACGTGCCGGCCACCAGCCGCAAGGGCCTGCGCATCGCCGGCGCGATCGGCGACGGCGTGCTGCTCAATGCCGTCTGCTCGCCGGAGTACTCCGCCAATGCCCTCGAGATCGTGCGCGAGGCGGTGGAGGAGTCCGGCCGCGACTGGGAGAGCTTCGAGGTCGCGCAGCTCATCAACTGCTCGGTTTCCGACGACGAGACGACCGCGCTGGACGCCATCCGCTGGGAGGTCGCGAGCAAGCTGGACCCGATCCAGCTGCCCTTCATCGCCGGCCCGAAGATGCGGGTGGGGGAGCCCTACTTCCACCCGGAGGACTTCCCGAAGTTCGAGGAGGCCTGGCGCCAGGGCGGCAAGGAGGCCCTCATCAAAGCCGTGCCCGACTCCTATGTCCGGGGCATGACCGCCAGCGGCACGCCCGAGCAGGTCAAGGAGAAGGTGCAGCGGTACCGCGACGTGGGCGTCCGGCTGCCGATCCTGCGGCCGGCGGCCAAGCACCAGGCCAAGCGGCTGCTCGACCTGTTCGCCGTGGTGTAGCCGGCATGGAGGCGCCAGCGGGCATCGTCTGCGCACTCGTCACGCCGTTTCGCAAGGACGGTGCCGTCGACGAGCCAGCGCTGCGCGAGCTGATCGACTTCCAGGCCGAGCGCGGGGTCGATGGCCTGTTCGTGCTCGGCACCACCGGCGAGGGCCCGCTGCTCGACGCCGGGGAGCGGCGCCACGCCACCGAGGTGGCCGCGGAGCTGCTGCGCGACCGGCTGCCCCTGGTGGTGCACTGCGGGGCGGCCGACACCCTCACGGCGGTGGCGCTCGCCCGCCACGCCGAAGAGGTCGGCGCGGTGGCGTCGGCGGCGGTGGTCCCGTTCTTCTTCCGCTACGGAGACGCCGAGCTGTACCGGCACTTCGCGACCATTGCCGAGGCGGCGCCCCGGATCGGCCACTACCTCTACGAGAACCCCGAGCGCGTCGGCTACTCGGCCGGCGTCGGGCTGGTGGCCCGGCTGGTCGACGAGGTCCCCGGCGTCCTCGGTGTCAAGGACACCGGCGACAGCGTCGGCAAGCTCGGCCGCTACCTCGCCTCGCCGGGCACGGCGATCCAGGTCTACACCGGCTCGAACCTCACCGTGCTGCCCGCGCTGGTGATGGGCGCGCGCGGGGCGGTCTCGGCGCTCGCCAACGCCGCGCCGGAGCTGCTGGTCGCGATCAACCGCGCGTGGTGCGCCGGCGACCTCCAGCAGGCGCGGCGGCTGCAGCTGGCGCTCACCCGCCTCCAGGACTGCCTCGCCGGGCTGCCGTACATCGCGGCGATCAAGCATTTGGTCGAGCGTCGCGGCCTCCCGGGCGGCCAGAGCCGGCCACCTCAGCCGACCCTGGACGCCGGACAGGCCGCCACGATCGACCGGCGCCTCGCCGTCCACGAGGACCTCGGCCCCTGGCTGGGCCGCTGAACGGGCGGGCGAGCGGAAGCCGGTGACCAGGCAGCCTGCTCGCTCCCGGCTATCCCTGGTCCGGGTGCCGGCCGGCGGACTCCTGGAGGCCGGGGGGGAGGCCGGCGAGGCGGCCGGACCGGGTGACCCGCACGCCGTAGTCCCGCTCCGCGGCTTTGGGGCTGACCAGGCCCTCGGCGACGTCGTGCGCGACGGCCTCGGGGTCGCGGGTCCGCGGGTCGTAGAACCCTCCGCCGCCCGGCAGTTCGAGGGTGAAGCGCGTGCCGGCGGGCAGCGACAGGCTCAGCTTCGGGTTGGGTCGGGTGCCCAGCGATGTCCGGAACGCCCCGGGCGCGCCCGGCTCGCCGCCCAGGTAGCCCTGGGCGCGAAAGCGCATGCGGTCGGCCAGCGAGCTGACGACGTACGGCTCGCCGGTTCGCACCTCGACCTCGATCCGCTGCCCCAGCCCGCCCCGGAAGCGTCCGGGGCCGCCCGAGTCGGTCCGCAGCTCCTTGGAGCGGATCACCAGCGGTGAGGTGGTCTCGATCACCTCGACCGGCGCCGTGGCGATCCCGCTGGGGAAACTGGTCGCCGAGAGGCCGTCCTTGGTCGGTCGCGCGCCGGTGCCGCCCGCCGCGAAGAACACGGTGATGAAGCGGTCGGCGCCCTGCCCGCGGACAGTCGTGAGCCAGATGTTGCCGGCGCCTTCCGCCAGCACCCGCTCCGGGATCACCTGGGTGAGCGCGCCGAACACGGCGTGCGGCAGGAAGTGCCCGACGATGTGGCGGGCCGCCACCGCCGCCGGGAAGCGAGGGTTGAGGATGCTGCCCTCCGGAGCGGTGGTGGTGACGGGCCGGAAGCTGCCGTCGTTGTGCGGCACCTCCGGGCAGATGGCGCACTTGAGCGCGTAGCTGGTGTAGGCGGCTGTGTAGTTCAGCACCACGTTCATGCCGCGGCCGACCTGCGGCGAGCTGCCGGCGTAGTCGACCGCGATCTCGTCGCCCCGCACGCTGACGCGGCAGGCGATCGTCACCGGCTCGTCGAGGCCGTCGGTCTGGATCGTGTGCCGGTAGTCGCCGTCGGGCAGCGCGGCGATGGCCTGGCGGGTGGCGACCTCGGAGCGCTCGAGGATCTCGGCGCCGAGGTCCTGGAGGTCGTCCAGCTCGAAGTCCTCCAGGTACTCGAGCAGCCGGTCGGCGCCGACCTGGTTGCCCGCGACCTGGGCGTGGATGTCGCCGAGCACCTCGAAGGGTGCCCGCACGTTGGCGGCCACGATCCGCAGCAGCTCGTCGTTGGGCGCTCCCCGGTCGAACAGCTTGGTCATGGGGATGGCGAGACCCTCTTCGTACACTTCGCCGGCGTCGGCCGAGAGCCCGCGGCCGCCGATGTCCATGGCGTGGCAGGTGTTGCCGAAGAAGCCGACGAGCTGGTCGCCCCGGAAGACCGGGGTGACCACCGAGAGGTCGTTGAGCTGCCCGGAGGTCTTCCAGGGATCGTTGGTGATCAGCACGTCACCGGGTCCGAGCCGCTCCGGCGGAAATTCGGCGAGGAAATGGTGCATGGACGTCGCCAGCGAGTTGATGTGCCCGGGCGTGCCGGTCACCGCCTGGGCCAGCATGCGCCCGCGGGCGTCGAACACGGCCGCTGACAGGTCGCCCGACTCGCGGACGATCGGCGTGAACGAGGTTCGCTGCAATGCGGCGGCCTGCTCGTTGGTCACGGTGATCAGCCGGCTCCAGAGGATCTCGAGCGTGGCCAGGTCGATGCCCTTGCTCACCGGACTGCCACCTCCAGGTTGCCGAGCCGGTCGACGCGGGCGTGGGCTCCGGGACCGATGACCACGGTGGACTCCCGCTCCTCGACGATGGCGGGCCCGTCGAACTCGGTCCCGGGCTCCAGACGGTAGCGATCGAGCACGTCCGTCTCGACGAAGCCATCGGTCTCCGCGAACCAGACCCGCCGGCGGCCCTTGCGCACGCCCCCCTTCACGCGGTCCCGGACGGTCACGTCCAGCTCGGGGTCGGGTCCCATGACGCGCACGCGCCAGGTCATCACCTCGGACTCGACCCCTGGCGGCCGGTGGCCGTACAGGTCCGTGTAGGCGGCCGCGAACGCCGCCTCGATCTGGGCGGCCGGGTCGCGCTCGAGCTCCCCGCCGAGCTCGACGGTGATCGCCTCGCCCTGCCCGCGATGGCGCACGTCGGCGGCGAGGTCCACGCGGACCTCGGTGGCGGGCACGCCGCTGGAGGCGAGCTGCCTCATGCCCTCCTCGATGAGCTCGCGCAGGATCGCGCGCACCTGCTCCCACGCGGTCCGCTCCAGCGGCGAAGGCAGGCTGCGGGCGAACTCGAAGCCCGGGGCGGCGGTCAGCATGCCGAACGCCGAGGCCACCCCGGCGCTGGGGGGGAACACCAGCCTGGAGATGCCGAGTGCCCTGGCGACACCCCAGGCGTGGACAGGCCCGGCCCCGCCGGTGGCGACGAAGGTGAAGCGCCGCAGGTCCCTGCCGCGCTCGATGGCGTGCATGCGGGCGGCGCTCGCCATGTTCTCGTTGACCACCCGGTGGATCGCGGCGGCGGTCTCCTGGACCCCGAGGCCGAGCTCGCCGGCCAGACGCCCGATCGCGGCGCGGGAGGCGTCCTCGTCGAGGCGCATCTCGCCGCCCAGGAAGAACTCGGGATTGAGGTAGCCGAGCAGCAGGTCGGCGTCGGTCACGGCCGGATCGGTGCCGCCCTGCCCGTAGCAGGCGGGGCCCGGGTCGGCGCCGGTCGATGAGGGCCCGACCCTCGGCAACCCGAACGGCCCCACGCCGGCGATGCTGCCGCCGCCGGCGCCGATCTCGATCAGGTCGATCACCGGCACGCGCAGCGGCATCCCGCTGCCCTTGGTGAAGCGGTAGACGCGGGCGGCCTCGAACTCGCGGGCGACCATCGGGATGCCGTCCTCGATCAGGCAGGCCTTGGCGGTGGTGCCGCCCATGTCGAAGGCGAGCACCTTCGTGGAGCCGCCGCCACCGCCCCAGAACCCGGCGCTGAGCGCTCCGGCGGCGGGCCCCGACTCCAGCAGCCGGACGGGGTAGCGACTGGCGGTGTCGACGCCGGCGAGCCCGCCGGCCCCGGTGGAGAGCATGATCCGCAGCGGCCCTCTGAGGCCGAGCCGCTCCAGGCGCTTGGAGAGCATCTCGAGGTAGCTGGCCACCAGGGGCAGGACGTAGGCGTTGGCGACCACGGTCGAGGTGCGGGCGAACTCGCCGAGCTCGGGGGAGACGTCGCTGGACAGCGAGACCTCCACGCCGGGGAGCTCGCGCCGGAGGACCTCGGCGACCGCGCGCTCGTGGTCTGGATGGCGGTAGGCGTGCAGCAGGCTGACGGCCACCGCCTGGATGCCCTCCCGGTCCATGCGCCTGGCCATCCGGCGGACCTCGTCAGGGTCCAGCGCCACCTCGACGCTGCCGTCGGCGAGCACCCGCTCGGTGGCCTCGAACCGCAGCCGCCGGGGAACCAGCGGCTCGGGCATCTCCAGGAACAGGTCGTAGAGGTCGTAGCGCAGCTCGCGGCGGATGCTGAGCACGTCTCGGAAGCCCTTGGTGGTGACCAGCGCGGTCGTCGCGCCCTTCCGTTCGATGAGCGCGTTGGAGACCAGGGTGGTGCCGTGGACGACTTCGTCGACGTGCTCGGCGCTGACCCGGTCGAGCAGCCGGCCGATGCCGCTCTCGACGGCGATCGAGGGGTCGCCGGGGGTGGTGAGCACCTTGGCGCTGGCCGTGACCCTACCAGCCTCGACCAGCACGAGGTCCGTGAAGGTCCCGCCGATGTCGACGGCGATCCTGGTCCTGCTCATCGCACATCTCCCGGGTCGGGTACGGTCCGCGTCTTCCGGTGGTCAGACCAGCCAGCAGGCGGCGGGGTGTTCAGGGGCCTTGTCCTCGAAGGGTGGTGGGTCGGTGGCGCAGCGGTCCACCGCGATCGGGCAGCGGGTGTGGAAGCGGCACCCGGACGGCGGGTCGATGAGGTCCGGGGGGGACCCGGAGAGGATGACCCTGCGGCGGTGCACCTCGACCTTCGGGTCGGGGATCGGCACGGCCGACAGCAGCGCCTTGGTGTAGGGGTGCTTGGGGTCCTCGTAGATGGCGTCCCGGTCGCCGAGCTCCACGATCTTGCCCGCGTACATGATCGCGACGCGGTGCGAGATGTGGCGCACCACCGACAGGTCGTGGGCGATGAACAGGTAGGTGAGGCCCAGCCGCTCCTGGAGGTCCTGGAGCAGGTTGACGACCTGCGCGCGGATGGAGACGTCCAGCGCCGACACCGGCTCGTCGGCCACGATGAACTCCGGCTCCAGCGCCAGCGCCCTGGCGATCCCGACCCGCTGCCGCTGACCGCCCGAGAAGGCGTGCGGGTAGCGGTGCATGTCCGCCTCGCGCAGCCCGACCAGCTCGAGCAGCTCGGCGACCCGCTCCTCCGCATCCCTCGACTGCTTGACGACGCCGTGGACCAGCAGCGGCTCGGCGACGATGTCGAAGACGCGCATGCGGGGGTTGAGGCTCGCGTAGGGGTCCTGGAAGACCAGCTGCATGCTGCGTCGCAGGTGCCGCAGCGGCTCGCCGGTGACATTGGTGATGTCCTGGCCCTTGAAGCGAATGGTCCCGGCAGTGGGCTCCAGCCGGCGCAGCACGGCGCGTCCCGTGGTGGTCTTGCCCGATCCCGACTCGCCCACCAGCCCGAGGGTCTCACCCCTGCGGACCTCGAACGAGACGTCGTCCACGGCGTGGACGAACAGCTTGTGCTGTCCCCAGAACCCGGCCCGCCCCACCGGGAAATGGATGCTCAGGCCCTCGACCTGGACGATCGGCTCATCCGAGGGTCCGCCCGGCTTCCGCGGGCTCCCCTTCGGTTTCAGCGAAAGCACGCCAGCAAGCCACCTCCCTTCCTCCGTCGTGCCGGTCCAGCGGCGGCATCTCCTCCACGCACCGATCGATGGCCAGCGGGCAGCGGGGCTGGAACGGACAGCCGTGGGGTGGCTGGACCAGCTCGGGCGGGGTGCCCTCGATCCCCGACAGCCGGGGCTGCACCAGGTCCAGGCGCGGGGTCGAGCGCAGCAGCCCCGTGGTGTAGGGGTGGCCGGGACGCTCGAACAGCTCGGCGAGCGGGCCGGTCTCCACGATCTTGCCTCCGTACATCACCGCCACGCGGTGGCACACGCCGGCCACCACCCCCAGGTCGTGGGTGATCAGCAGGACCGCGAGACCCAGCCGCTCCTGGATCTCGGCGATCAGTTCCAGGATCTGCGCCTGGATGGTCACGTCCAGCGCGGTGGTCGGCTCGTCGGCGATCAGCAGCTCCGGCTCGCAGGCCAGCGCCATCGCGATCATGATCCGCTGGCGCATCCCGCCAGAGAACTCGTGCGGGTACTGCTCGGCCCGGCGCCGCGGCGATGGCATGCCCACCAGCTCCAGCAGCTCGACCACCCGGTCGTAGGCCTGCCGGCGGCTCATGGCCATGTGGTGCCTGAGCACCTCGCCGATCTGCGTCTTGACGGGGAACAGCGGGTTGAGGGAGGTCATCGGGTCCTGGAAGACCATGGCGACCTCCTTGCCCCGGATGCGCCGGGAGAGCCGGGCGCCGTCCTGCCCCCGCAGCGACTCGCCCTTCCAGCGGATGTCCCCGTCGGTGATCTTCCCCGGGAGCTGGATGAGCCCCATGATCGCCTGGGCGGTCACGCTCTTGCCCGACCCGGACTCGCCCACCAGGCCGAGCGTCTCCCCCTTGTCGAGCGAGAGGGTGACGCTGCGCACCGCCTCCGCGACGCCGCGCCGGGTGAAGAAGCGGACCTGCAGGTCCTCGACCTCCAGGAGCCTGGGCTCGCCTCGCGCGCTCATGCCATGGTTCCCTGGCTGAGCTCGCTCGACGAGCGGGCGAAGCGCTTCTCGCGCTCCTGCGGGTCAGCCGCCACCCGAAGCCAGCTCGCGAACAGGTTGACGCCCAGCACCGTCAGCGCGATCGCCAGGCCAGGGAAGGTGATGATCCACCAGCCGTCGAACAGGTAGTCCCGGCCCTGGGCGACCATCAGCCCCCAGGACACCTGCGGCGGCTGGATGCCGACGCCGAGGAACGACAGCGCCGCCTCGGCGAGCACGATACGGGCGAACTCGAGCACGCCAAGGGTGAGCAGCGGCGAGGTGAGGTTGGGCAGGATGTGGCGCAGGATCACCCGCCACGGGCGGCAGCCGACGATCTCGGCCGCCTCGACATAGGGCGCCTCCTTGACCGACAGCACCACCCCGCGGGTGATGCGCGCATACACCATCCAGCCGTTCACCGCGAGCACCACGATGATCGTGGTCATGCTCGGGCCGATCGCCGCCAGGATGACCAGCGCCAGCAGCAGGCCGGGGAACGCGACCTGGGTGTCCACCACCCGCATGATCACCGAGTCGAACCGCCCGCCTCTGTAACCGGCGAGCAGGCCCATGAGGATCCCGAACGTGCCGGCGAGCAGGACCACCGACAGCCCCACCATGAGCGAGATCCTGGAGCCGAAGATCAGCCTGGACAGCACGTCGCGGCCGAGGCCGTCGGCTCCAAGCGGGTAGCTCATGGAGCCGCCATCCGCCCAGAACGGTGGCGCGAGGCGGTTGCCGAGCGACTGGGCGGCCGGGTCGTGCGGTGCCAGCCACGGGGCGAACACGGCCGTGACGAGCAGCAGCGTCACGATGCCGATGCCGAACAGTCCCGCCTTGTCCTGCCACAGCTCCACCATCGCGCTCTGGACCACGCGCAGGACGTCGTAGGGGCGCCCGCGAAGGAACTCCTGGTGCTGGGCGGCGTGCTCGGTCTCGCGCCGCCGCGCCTTGCCGAGGTCCGGCTGTGTCCTGGCCATGTCACACCAGCTTGATCCGAGGGTCGACGACCTTGTAGAGGAGGTCGACGGCGACGTTGATGACGACGACCATCAGCGCCACGACGAAGACGATCGCCTGGAGCAGGATCAGGTCCTGCTGGTCGAGCGCCTGGTTGGCGAGGAAGCCGATCCCCGGCCAGGCGAAGACGGTCTCGACCACCACCGAATAGCCGGCCAGCGCGCGGATCAGCTCCCAGCCGGTCAGGGTCAGCGCGGGGATCGAGGCGTTGCGCAGCGCGTGCACGCCGACGATGCGCCTGCGCGGCAGGCCCTTGGCGTCGGCGGTCTTGACGTACTGCTGGTTCAGCTCGTCGATCATGGAGGAGCGCACGATCATGGCGATCCGCCCGAGGGCGGGGAACGCCAACGCCAGCATGGGTAGGACCAGGTGCTCCGGCCCGCCCATGCCGGCGGTGGGGAAGATCCTGAGCCGCACCGCGAAGACCAGGATCAGCAACAGCGCCAGCCAGAACTGCGGGATCGAGAGGCCGGCCAGGCTCAGCACCACGGCGATCCTGTCGAGCGCCCGCCCTGGCCGCAGGGCCGCCAGCACCCCGAGCGGGATCGCCAGCACCACCGCGAGAGCCATCGCGGCCAGCACGAGCTCGAGGGTGCGCGGCAGCGCCTCCAGCACGATGTCGATCGCCGGACGGCGCTGCCACAGTGAGGTCCCGAGATCGCCGCGCGCGAGGTGCGCCACGTAGGTGCCGAACTGCACCGGGATCGACCGGTCCAGGCCGACCTGGTGCTTGAAGGCGGCGCGCTCCTGCGCGCTCGCCTCCAGGGGCAGCATGACCTTGACGGGGTCGCCGACCATCCTGGTGAACACGAACACCATGACGGTCACCCCGAAGATCACCAGCAGCCCCTGCGCGACCCTCCGTACCGCAAACCGGCCCATGACGATCTCCCGTTCCAGCTCCGCGGTCAGCTACCGGAGATGCTCATCTCCTTCACGAGCAGCTTCGCGTCGACCCGCGGCTGCCAGTCCAGACGATCGCTCATGCCGTAGATGTCGTCGTTGTTGACCAGGAAGAGGAAGTAGGCGTTGTCGCACGCCAGCTTGCCGGCCTGGTCGTACATCGCCTGGCGCCTTGTCTGGTCGATCTCGACGCGTGCCTTGTCGACCAGTTGCTTCAACTGGGCGTCGCTGTTGGAGGAGCCGATGCCCCCCTGCTCGTAATAGGTGGAGTACTGGCGGTCGGCGTCCAGCAGCTCGTTGGAGCTGGAGACGAAGATGGCGTCGGCGCGGCTCTTCTGGTCGAACAGGCGGTTCAGGTACTCGTCGAACTGGAAGTTGCGCACGTTGACCTTGAGGCCGACGTCCTGCCAGAAGTTCTGGACCGCCTGGATCGTCTCGGCATCCTTGAGCCAGCGGCCGGTCTCGCCGACCAGCTCGATGGTCTTGCCGGTCGCTCCGGCCTGCTGGAGCAGCGCCTGCGCCTTCGCCTTGTCGTAGGGGTAGGGCTGGAGGCTCTGGTTGTACCCGGTGAAGGACGGGCTGAGGATCTGGCAGGCGTCCGGCTTGGCGAGGCCGCCGAAGATGCCGCTGACGATCTCGTCCTTGTTCACCGCGTAGTTCAGGGCCTGGCGCACGCGCGGGTCGGCGGTGATGCCGCCGCGCGCGTTGAGGATGACCATCGGGTGCTCCTGCCCGGTGACGTGCGCCGACTTCGGCGCCCGTTTCACGTCCTCGGGCAGAAGGTTGGTGACCAGGTCGTAGTCGCCGGCCAGCAGCCCGGACAGCCGCGTGCCGCCCTCGGCCACGAACTTGTAGGTGACCTCGTTGACCGACGGCTTGTCTCCCCAGTAGTTGGGGTTGCGGTTCAGGGTGATGTGGTCGCCACGCACCCACTCCTTGAGCAGGTACGGTCCGGTGCCGACCGGCTTCTCCGCGAAGCCGGGGTCGGAGGAGTACTTGGCCGGCACCATCTTCATCCAGTACATGCGCGAGGGCAGGATGGGGTCCGGGCCCTTGGTGACGATGTCGACCGTCAGGTCGTCCACCTTCGTGGCATCGCTGATGGTCGCGAAGAACCCGGACTGCTCGGACTTGAAGGACGGGGCGACGATCCGCTTCACGCTCGTGACGACGGCGTCGGCGTTGAACGGCTCGCCATTGCTGAACTTGATGTTCGGGCGGAGCTTGAACTCCCAGACGTTGTTCTTCCCGCCCGGGTGGGTCGGCTCGGCCGCGGCCAGGCCCGGCTCGAGCTGCTTTCCGTCGGGGGAGCGGATCATCAGCGTCTCGAAGACGTTGTCGTTGACCGCCCGCTCGCCACCGTCGTCCTTGAGCTGCGGGTCGAGCGAGGTCGGCTCGGACCCGATCGCGATGGTGATCGAGCCCCCGGAGGCGCTGGTGTTGCCGCCGCCCCCGCCGCCGCAGGCCGCCAGCAGCAGTGCGGTCACGGCCAGCAATGCCACAACGCGGGAGGCTTTCATGCCCCACTCCTTTCACCGGACTCCAATGACGACTGACATGAGGGTGGTATGTGAGGCCGCCAACGTTCCCGGTGTGGTCTGGGGAGGATCGACGAGGGCGGAGATCCCTCGATCCCCCGGGGTGAAAATGGCGCCACCGGTGGTCTGGCGATTTATCTTGACGTTCAGATGGTTCTTCGTCAACACACGACGTACTCAGCAGATCTTCCGAGTCGATCGGGTGTCTGGTGGCCGGAAGGGGCGCTGCCGGTGGCGGCTCGCGGCGCTCGGGCGGCAGCGGTCAACCGGAGCCGTAGGGCCCGCTGGTGATGCCGTAGATGTTGCCGTCGGGAGCACGGAAGTGCGCCCAGGTGAACTCGTTCCACGAGTGGGTCTCGTGGAGGAACTCCACCCCGAGGGCCTCCAGCTCCGCCCGCGAAGCGGCGACGTCCTCGACCAGGAACTCCACGACGGGGCCGGTGTCGAATTCGGCGAAATGCGCGTGCGCTGGGCCGAAGACCTCGACCCATTCCCCGGTGGCGGTGCGCAGGATGCTCAGGTCGGGGCTCGAGTGGAAGCTCCCGAGCCCGATGACGTCACGGAAGAACGCGACGGTATCCTCGTAACGGTCAGTCGCGGTGCCGACCCAGACAAGACCCTTTACGTCCATCAGGAAGCTGACCCTCCTCGCTCCGCCTTCGCCTGCTGGATGAGCTGGAACAGGAGCTCCGGGTGCAGGGGCACCCGGTTGACGCTGACCTCGAGCGGTTTGAGCGCGTCGACCACTGCGTTGGCGATCGCGGCGGGCGGCGACACCGCGCCTCCCTCACCGACGCCCTTGATGCCGAACGGGTTCAGCTCGGACAGGAACTCCTGGTGACCGACCTCGATTGGCGGGACCTCGGCGGCGGACGGGGCCAGGTAGTCCATGTAGGTGCCGCTCAGGAGCTGGCCGTCGGAGTCGTAGGAGACCTCTTCGTACAGGGCGTTGCCGATGCCGTGGGCGATCCCGCCGTGGATCTGCCCCTCGACCACCGTCGGGTTGAGCATCTGCCCGCAGTCGTCGACGGTGAGATAGCGCAGCAGCTTCACGAAACCGGTGTCCTCGTCCACCTCGACCGCGACCACGTGGGTTCCCGAGGCGAAGGTCACGGTCGGCGGCACGAAATAGTGCTGGGCCTGGAGCCCGGGGGCCGTCCCCGGAGCCAGGCGGCTGCGCGGGCCGGGGGCCGCGGCGGCCGCGAGCTCCGCGAGGGTGCGGCCACGTTCGGGCGCCCCCTTCAGGTAGGCGCGACCGTCGGCCAGCTCCAGGTCGGAAGCATCGGCCTCGAGCAGCTCGGCGGCGATCGCCAGGGCCTTGCGCCGCACCTCGATGGCCGCCACGCCGACGGCGGTCCCGGCGGTGACCGCGCTACGGCTGGCGAAGGTCCCGATGCCGTACTGGATCAGGCTGGTGTCCCCGGCCTTGACCGTGACCTGGTCGGGGTGGACGCCCAGCTGGTCGGCGCAGACCTGCGCGAGCGTGGTCTCCAGCCCCTGGCCGTGCGGCTTGGCTCCGGTGAACACCGTCACCCGCCCACTCGCGTCGACCCGCACGATCGCGCCCTCATGGGGCCCGTACCCGGAGCCTTCCACGTAGGACGACACGCCGACGCCGATGCGGCGGCCCTGGTCCCGCAGCTCCCGCTGTCGCTCGCGCAGCTCCTTGTAGCCGAACAGCTCGAGCGCGCGGTCGAGCTGACCGGGGTAGTCGCCGCCGTCATAGGTGATGTCGATCCCGTCGCGGTACGGCATCCCCATCCTGTACGGCATGGCCTCGGCGGGGATGAGGTTGCGGCGCCGCACCTCGACCGCGTCGAGGCGGAGCTTTGCGGCGATCAGGTCCACGACGCGGTCCATCGCGAACACCGCCTCCGGCCGGCCGGCGCCCCGCACCGGGGTCACCGGGGCCTTGTTGGTGAGAACGTTGCGCGCCTCGAAGGCGAAGGCGTCGATGCGGAACTGTCCGCGCAGGTGGGCCGCGGCGTTGTAGGAGACGGTGATCGCATACGGGTTGTAGGCGCCGCAGTCGACGAGGAAGCGGTCGCGGAGCGCCAGCACGCGGCCGTCGCCGTCATAGCCGACCTCGACGTCGTGGATCTGGTCGCGGGCGTGGCGGGTGTTGGCGAGGTTCTCGCGGCGGTCCTCGATCCAGCGCACCGGCCGGCCGAGCCGCATTGCCAGGAACGGGACGAGGATGTCCTCACTGAACACGCCGGTCCCGAAGCTGCCGCCCATGTCCGGGGCGACGAAGCGTACGCCCTCGGGCTCCAGGTCGAGCATCCTGGCGATGTAGTCGCGGGTCAGGTGCGGCCGCGCGTTGGTGCCCCAGACCTCCATGGTGCGGCGGCCGGCGTCCCAGCATGCCAGGACGCCCCGGGTCTCCATCGCGTTGCCCAGCGTGCGGCCCATGACGAAGCGCTCGCGCAGCCGCATCGGGGCGGCGGCCAGCGCCGCGCCCACGTCCCCGGTCTCGAACGCGAAGCTGGCCGCCACGTTGTCGCCGAGCTCGGGGTGCAGCACCGGCGCGCCATCGGCGACCGCGGCGTCCGCGTCGGCGACCACCGGCCTCAGCTGGTAGTCGACCTCGATCCGCTCGAGCGCGTCCTCGGCGGTGTAGAGGTCGGTGGCCACCACCACCGCCACCGGCTGGCCGACCCAGCAGACCTCCCCGTCCGCCAGCACCGGCATGGGGCAGGACTTCACCTCGATGGGCACCTTGCTCCGCAGCAGCGGCGAGATCTCGGTGCGGGCGCCCTCGACGAACGGCCCGACATGTCCCCTGAGGTCGCCGGCGGTGAGCACGGCCACGACACCGTCGACCTCGAGGGCCGCGGCGACGTCCAGTCGCGAGATGGCGGCGTGCGCCGCGGTGGAGCGCAGCACGGCCGCGTGCAGCAGGCCGGCGACGCGCAGGTCCGCGACGTAGCTCGCGGCCCCGGTGACCAGCCGCCGGTCCTCCTTGCGGCGCATCCGCCGACCGACGAAGTACGGTGGCCGGACTTCGAGGTCGGGCTCGCTCAACGGGCTCGGCCTCCCTCGGCCGGGGCCTCGCGCAGATGCCGCGCGGCGGCCTGGACCGCTTCGACGATGTTCTGGTAGCCGGTGCAGCGGCACAGGTTGCCGGAGAGGTGCTCGCGTATCTCTCCCTCGGCCGGCGAGGGGTTGTCGGCCAGCAGCTCGCACACGCTCATCAGGAACCCGGGCGTGCAGAAGCCGCACTGCAGGCCGTGGTGCTCCGAGAACGCCTCCTGGATCGGGTGCAGGGTGCCGTCAGCGGCGGCCAGCCCCTCGACCGTGGTCAGCTCGTGGCCCTCCGCCTGCACCGCCAGCAGCAGGCAGGAGCGGACCGAGCGGCCGTCGAGCAGCACCGTGCAGGCTCCGCAGACCCCGTGCTCGCAGCCGAGATGGGTGCCGGTGAGCCCGAGCTGGTCGCGCAGGAAGTCCGCCAGGGTCATGCGCGGCTCGGCTTCCCCGCGCAGCACCCGGCCGTTGACCGAGACCTCCAGGTCACGCCTGCCAGCCATCGCCGCCCCCTCTCCGCTCCGCCCGGGCTCTCGCCCCGGCCAGGGCGCGCCTGGCGAGGGCTCTGGCGAGGTGCCGCCGGTACGAGGCCGAGCCGTGCAGGTCGTCGGGCGGCTCGATGGCGCCGTCGATGGCGGCGACCGCCTCGTCCAGCAGCGCGTTGTCCGGCTTGGAGCCGACCAGCACCGCTTCGGCCGCGCGCGCCCGCACGGCCTGGTCCTTCACGCTGATGAGCGTGAGCCGCGCATCGCTGACCGAGCCGTCGTCGTCCAGCGCCAGCAGGGCTCCGACCCCGGCGATGGCGAAGTCACCGTGGCGGCGGGTCAGCTCCATGAAGGTCGAGCCGACCCGCCCGGTCGGGAGCCGGAGCCTGACCTCCTTGAGAATCTCGTCCGGCTCCAGGGTGGTGGTGAAGTAGGTGACGAACAGCTCCTCGACCGGGAGGGTGCGCGCCCCCCTCGGCCCGACCACCTCACACTCGCCATCGAGACCCAGCGCCAGCGCCGGCCATTCCGCCGCCGGGTCGGCGTGGGCGAGGCTGCCGCCGACCGTGCCGCGGTTGCGGATCGCCACGTGCCCGATCAGCTCGACGCCCTCGGCCAGCATGGCGCAGCGCTCCCGGAGCCCTGGGAGATCCTGCACCGTGCGGTGCCTGGTCATCGCGCCGATCACCAGACGACCGTCGTCGGCGTGCAGGTAGTCGAGCTCGCGGACGCGGTTCAGGTCGACCAGCACGCCCGGGTCGGCCAGCCTGAAGGCCAGCAGCGGCACCAGGCTCTGACCGCCGGCGAGGAGCTTGGCCTCGTCGCCGTAGCGCGCCATCGCCTCGACCGCCTCCTGGAGGCTTGTGGGCGCCACGTACTCGAATGGTGGAGGTTTCACGGCCCTCCCGGTCTTCAGTCCTGGCGGACGCGCCGCCAGAGGTCGCCGAACAGCTCGTCCAGGTCGACCCTGTCCACGCCCGGCGTGTGGATCTCCAACGGGAAGTTGGCCTTGCGGGTCGCGTCGATGCCGACCTTGGTGACCAGGTGGGAGCCCCCGGCGGGGTCGTAGGAAGCCGGGTCCAGAGGTGATCCCCGCGAGTTGGTCACGACGAACGCGTCGGTGTCGAAGCGCGTCCGGGTGGCGATCGCGTGCCAGACGTCGGCGTCGTTGGTGATGTCGACGTCGTCGTCGACCACCACCACGTACTTGAGGAAGGGGTCGGCGGTGAACGCCGCCATGGCCGCGTTCTTGGGGTCGCCCTCGATGAGCTTCTCCATCTGCACGTAGCAGATGTAGCGGGAGCGGCCCGACGGCGGCACGTACACCGCCTTGACCGCGCCGCTGGCGATCCGGCACGTCTTGTAGATCTGGCTGTTGCGGGTCACGCCCGACAGCAGCAGGTTGTCGCGGTGCCCGACGAACGAGCTGTGGTAGTGGGCGTTGCGTCGCATCGTGATCGCCTTGCAGTAGACCACCGGGTTGTTGCGCTGCGGGCCGTAGGTGCCCGGGTACTCGCCGAAGGGCGCCTCCGGCTCCCGCTCGGTCGGGTGGATCTCGCACTCGAGGACGATCTCGGCCCATGCTGGGACCTCGAGGTCGATGGTCTCGCACTTCACCATCTCGAGCGGCTCGCCGAGCATGGCGCCAGCGATGGTGAACTCGTCCACGTCGATCCCGGTGAAGGACAGGCAGCCGAGCTCCACCGCGGGGTGCACGCCGTTGAAGACCGCCATCGGCGTCGGCCGCCCGTTCCTCAGGTTTTTCTGCATGATGTAGTGGCCGTGAGCCGTCTCGGAGATCTGGATCCCGAACTTGTTGCGGCTCTTGGCCTGGAGGCGGTAGATCCCGACGTTGGCGACCCCGGTGTCGGGGTCCTTCATGGTGTCGTAGCCGAGCGTGATGTAGCGGCCCCGGAGGTCCTGGAAGCCCTGGTCCACCTGCCCGGAGTCCAGCTCGTGGTACTTGAGCATCGGCAGCTTGGTGATGTCGACGTCGTCGCCGGTGATGACGACGTCCTTGACCGGGCCGGTGTCGACCAGCTTCGGCGGGATCGAGTTGTCCTCGCGCCGCATGTACTCGAGCACGAAGTCACGCGGCGATGCGGTCGGGTCCAGGCCGATCGCCATGGCGAGCCGCGGGAAGCTGGCGTGCAAGTTGGTCACGCACGGGATGTCGGAGCCCTTGATGTTCTCGAAGATCACCACCGGGAAGCGACGCTCCTGCTCCAGGCGCCAGAGGATCGCGGTGGCCTCGTAGACCGGGTCGACCTCGCGCTTGATGCGCAGCACCTCGTCGGGGTGATGCTTCTCGAGGAACTCGATGAATGACTGCAGATCCTGCGCCATCAGGCCTCCCCGTCCAAGCTCCCGGCGATCCCGAACCCCTCGGCCCCGGCCTCCCGTGGCCCGGCGCCTCCGCGCGCCCGGGGCCCACCGCGACCCCGGTGCCCTTGGAGCCCCTGGACCCCACGTGCGAAGATATCTTAACGTCATAGCATCTTCCCATCCGCATGGCGCTCACGCAAGCGTGACAAGCCGAGGCCCGCGGGCGCCGCTACGCGAATCTGATGATGCAGGCGACGCCGACGACCAGGCAGTAGACCGCGAACGGGGTCAGCGTGCGGGTCTGGAAGTACCTGGTGAGGAAGCGGACGGACAGGTAGGCGGCCAGGCCGGCGGCGGCGCTGCCGGCAAGGATCTGGCCGCCGACGCCGTTGCCGTTGGGGCCGAGAAGGTCGGGCAGCTTGTACAGCCCGGCCGCCAGGATGATCGGCGTGGCGAGCAGGAACGCGAAGCGGGCGGCGTCCTGGTGGTCCAGACCGCGGACCAGCCCGGCGACCATGGTGACGCCGGAGCGGCTGATGCCGGCGAAGAAGGCCAGGATCTGGGTGGCGCCGATCAGCAGCGCCTCGGGGAATGCCAGCGTGGACAGCGCCCGGGAGCGCCGGGTGGGCTGTTCCTGGCGGCGGTAGCGTTCGCCGGCCAGCAGGATGGCGCCGTTGCAGGTGAGGAAGACCGCCGCGGCCAGGGGTTTGGCGAACAGGGTGCGCAGGGCGTGTTCGAAGGCGATGCCGACCAGCCCGGCGGGGATGGTGGCGACCACCAGGAGCCAGGCGAGCCGCTCGTCGGGGGTCTGGATGCGCCGGTGCCGGAGGGAGTGCAGCAGCCCTGTCAGGATGCGGGCCCACTGGTCGCGGTAGAACCACAGCAGCGCCAGGGCGGTGGCGACGTGCAGGCCGACCAGGAACGCCAGGTAGAAGGACTCCTGGGCGGACTGGCTGGCGACCACCTGGTGCCAGCCGAGCAGTGCGGGCAGCAGCACCGAGTGGCCCAGGCTGGAGACGGGGAACAGCTCGGTGATGCCCTGGAGCAGGCCGATCACGATGGCCTGGAGGTAGCTGATCACGTGCTGGAGGCTCCCGGTGCTGGCGAGTGGAACGGTCAGAGGTTGAAGGCGGTTCGCATGCTGGCGGTGGTGGGGTCGGCGGCGCTGCCGAGCGTGGCTGGCAGGCCGAGGAGCTGCTCGGTCGTCTTGAGCAGGCTGTAGTGGTTGAACAGCGCGCCGGAGCGGGTGCCTGGGCGGGTGGTGGGAGCGATGACGATGGTGGCCACCTGGCAGCCGGGCGTGCTGGTGTCGCGGGCGCAGTCGTGGGTGCCGCCGCTGCCGCCTTCGTCCCAGGTGAGCAGCACCACGGTGCTGCCGCTCCGGTATGCGGGGCTGGTGGTGATCTTGGGGATCCAGTTCGCGAGCCAGTCGTCGCCGGTCCTGACCGGGCAGTCGTGCGTGTCGTCGCACAGGTTGGGGGTGATGAACGCGAAATCGGGCAGGGCGCCGGCGTGCAGGTCACCGAGGAGGTTCCCGCCGGAGGTGGAGCCCATGGGCTGGTCCCATCGGGCGCAGTCGGCGGCGATCGGGGTGTAGTAGACGGGCGGGTTGTGCCGCGCCGCGTAGGCGCCGGCGTCGTGCGCGGCGCAGTTGCCCGGCATCGACTCCTGGTAGGCGCGCCAGGTCCTGCCGGCGGCGCGGAGCTGGCCGAACAGGCTCGGCGCCGTGGTCGCGCAGGCGCTGGGCTGGCAGTCGCTGTCGACCTGCGGGTCTCCCGAGGTGGCGGCGAGGTAGTTGGGCAGCGAGGGGTGGGTGATGTTGTGGTAATTGGTGGCCAGCCCGCAGCCGCCGATCAGAGCGTTGTTCTCGTAGGGCGCCCGCGGGTTGCCGACGACGCTGGTGTAGTCGTGGTTCTCCATCCAGATCCAGATCACGTGGGCCCAGGTCGCGGGGGGCTTGGCCGCGCGCCCGCAGATCCGCCCGGCGCCCTGCCGGGTCGCCATGCCGGTCGAGGCCGCGGGCGGACTGGTGACACCGGGGCTGGTGGATGGCGCGGAGTGGCCGCCGGCGCCACCGGAGCAGCCGGCCAGCAGCAGGCACAGCGCCACCGCGGCGGCCAGTCCCGGCCGGCCGCCCTGGAACGTGGTCATCGGCGAGTCCTCTGGTTGGCGTGATAGTGCCGGCGAGGCGATCCTGCCCGCATACGGCGCCGCGGCGAGAGTGTGAGGATCCGGGCCACCACCGTCGTGGTGCTGGAGTGGCACGCAGTCAACCGAACCCCCGATGAGGGTCCGATGAGGCCCGAGACCGGCTCGACACCGGGACATCCGTCCGCCTGGCGGCGGCCGGGAGCCGGCGTCGACGTTTCTGGGACGACCAGAACCCACCAGACTCTACGGCCGGCGGGGTGGCAGCATCGTACTGGTCGGGCTTGCCGGGTCGGCATGGGGCGACGGTCGTGGTCGGGTCGCAGCGGCTTCAGTGCCGGTCGGCGTTGGACAAAACGAGGAGGGAGAGCATGACCTCTGCCGAAGGATTGGGCTCGCAGCCGGCGCAGAGCGACAGCAGTTCCAAAGCGATCGTGAGGATCACGGCGGCAGCAGCCGACCTGCTGGAGCAGGCACGATCGGCCGCGTCGGGTCGGGCAGGGCTGACCCTGACCCCTGGCGCTGGGGCGCCGCTGAAGCAGACGCTGCTGGCGATGCGGGAAGGGGTCCGCCTGGGTGAGCACGAGAGCCCGGGGGCGGCGACCCTGCAAGTGTTGCGCGGGCGGGTGCGGCTGGTCGCCGGCGCCCGCAGCTGGGAGCTGGCCGCCGATGAGTACATCGCGATCCCTGACCAGCGGCATCATCTGGAGAGTCTCCAGGAGTGCGTGGTCTTGCTGACCGTGGCCGCTGATCGCAGCCAGCAAGCTGGTTGACGTGCCCGATGTCCCCGGCGGAGGTGGGTCTTCCGGCCCCTGCGTGTGCGTCGCGGTCTGCAGCACGCTGGGGGTGCGTTGCAAGCCTCACCAGAAGGGAGATGGTGACCATGCCGCCGCACTGTGACGCAATCGACGGGCCGGTCGTCACCGGCGCGAGGCAAGCCCTCGCCCGCGAGGACGTTGACCTCGCGCTCCGGTTCGTGCCTGAGCACGGCGAGGCCGAGGTGCGGGCGGCCTTCGATCAGACGATGCAGGCCAGGACCCAAGGCCCGGCCGCCGAGCAGGTCGCCGACCGCTGGTTTGCCGAGACGCTGGTGCGGGTCCACCGGGCCGGTGAAGGCGCGCCGTTCACGGGCCTCAAACCAGCCGGCTTGGATCACGGCCCTGTCCTGCCCGTCGCCGAGCGGGCAATCCAGACCGGCTCGGCAGACGAGCTCGCCCGGCTGCTGACCGACCTGGTCGCCGCCGAGGTCAAGCAGCGGTTCGACCAGGTCGTGGAGCGCAAGGCGCACGTCGAGGAGGGGCTGCCAGGCGCGCGTGCCTACACGCAGGCCATGCTCGGTTTGCAGGTCTGGGCCAACGGTCTCTACCAGAGTGCCGTTACCGACCCGCACCAAGCCCATCACACCCTCGAGCGCGAGGAGTAATACCGGCTGCACCGCATCTGCATCGTCACGATCGAGTTTCCCGCGGCGTTCCGAGCGCATCCGGACGCGATCGATGAGTGGTCGGGGCGGCCCTGTCAGCGGATGAGCATGCCCGCGCGGGCGTCGGTGCCGACGGCATAAGTTGCTTGACAAAACTCTCTGATTGTTCATAGGGTTTCGTCAAGCAACGCAGCACGGAAGGGAGAGGCCCTTGGCCCGCCGCTGGCTGGTCCTGCTCGTCACCTCGGTCGCGGTCTTCATGGCGCTGCTGGACGTGACCATCGTCAACATCGCCTTTCCAGACATCCGCCGCAGCTTCGCCCAGGACTCGCTGGCCGACCTGTCCTGGGTGCTCAACGCCTACAGCATCCTGTTCGCGGCCGCGCTGGTCCCCGCCGGGCGGCTGGCCGACCGCCTGGGCCGCAAGCGGCTGTTCCTGGCCGGCATCCTGCTGTTCCTGGCCGCCTCGGTGACCTGTGGGCTCGCCGGCTCGGTCGCGATGCTGGTGGCGGCCCGGGCGGTCCAGGCGATCGGCGCGGCGATCCTGCTGCCGACCTCGCTCAGTCTGGTGCTGCCGGAGTTCCCGGTGGAGCAGCGGGCGCTGGCGACCTCGATCTGGGCCGCGACCGGCGCGATCGCCGCCGCCACCGGGCCCTCGCTGGGCGGCGCACTGGTCCAGTGGCAGAGCTGGCGGTGGGTGTTCTTCGTCAACCTCGCCATCGGTCTGCCCGCACTGCTCCCCGCCACGCGGCTGCTGCGCGAGCGCCGCGACGAGCAGGCGACGGGGTGGCCGGACGCGGTCGGTGCGCTGCTGCTGGCCGCCGGGGTGGGCGCGCTGGCGCTGGGGATCGTCAAGGGCGGCGACTGGGGCTGGACGTCCGCCAAG
>WNGB01000313.1_pt1 | contig 74763 bp, 73 predicted proteins | sample 5400681 | NCBI WGS metagenome assembly WNGB01 (sample SAMN13153367, study PRJNA577476) | soil metagenome | isolation source: 115 cm soil or saprolite under grassland replicate 2 | place: USA:California | collected 2016-06-15 | reverse complement strand
GGATGGCGCTGTTGAACCAGATGAAGTTGCCCCCGGCAATCGGAGTCGCGTTGAAACTCGATTCGATCGAGCTCGACCCGGTGCACGCTTTCTCGCTGGCGTTAGCGGAGGACACCGCGGCGCCCGCAGACGCGGCCTGACTCCCAGTCGACGACGGGGATGAGAGCGTCGCGCCCGAGACTGCCGTCAGAGCCCTCATGATCCCCGGTAGCTTGAGACCGACTCCCTGTACCAGAAGCGCGGCGCAGACAACTCCGAGCACCACGTAGAGCAGATTCCTGGCTGGCTTTCTCATGATCCCACCCTCCTTGAACTTTGAGAAACGGCTATCGTACCTTCCTTGATTTTCGGGAGAATATAGACAGAAAGACTCTTGTGTCAACAAACAAATTCGTCTAGGCCGAGAACGGTCTGGCATCCGGGACAGGCTGAAGGTCCGCCGGCCTGTGGCGGTATTAGACTAAAGTCTTAGGGCCTCGCCGAACATAAACGCAGCCGGGGTCCAAAATGCTCCGTGAGTCGACAGGTTGAGACATCGTCCCGCTCTCGACTCCGGATTGCCGCGGCGTCACGCCGCGCCCGTCTCGCGGTATCCTAAGTGGCTCACCCCATGGCTCTTGGATTTCTGCCGGTTCCTGGGATCCAGAACCTCGGCGGCATCCCGCCTGGAGACTCAGCCGCCCGACAACCTCCTGGAGGGCCTGTTCCCGCCCGCGCCGTCGCGACCTCGTCTTAACGTGATGTTAACGTCGGACACCGTGGGTGAAGATCGGTCACCAGGAATCCTGGCCTTTGACCACGCCATGGTCCGGCGGGGAGAGGGCTAGAATCGACCCTCCGCGGACGAAAGACAGGAGGACGAAGAATGTGTAAGCGCTCTGCGGGTTTCCTGACGATCCTGTTCGCCTTAGGGTGGGCGCCGGCAGCGCGGGCACAGCTTCAGGCTCCGCTTCCGAGTCCGAACGCGACGGTCTCGCAGGCGGTCGGTGTCACGAAGTTCGAGGTCGTTTACAGCCGGCCGCACGTCAAGGGACCGACGCGCAAGGAAGAGCGGGTGATCTGGGGCAAGCTCGTGCCGTACGACCAGATCTGGCGCACCGGCGCCAACGCGGTCACGAAGTTCACGGTGGACACCGATGTCACGGTCGAAGGCGAGAAACTCGCGTCCGGCTCTTACGGCCTCTTCACAATTCCCGGCAAGGCAGAGTGGTCAGTCATCTTCAACAAGCAGGCCACGGGTTCTCCGGCCGATTACAAGGCCGAGGCGGACGTCCTGCGTGTGAAGGTGAAGCCCGAGGCGACGGAGATGCACGAGCTCTTCACGATCGGCTTCCCGCAGGTGACATCGAATTCCGCCGTGATGACGCTCGAGTGGGAGAAGCTGTCTGTCCCGATCCATCTCGCCGTGGACACGAACGCCCTCTTCCTCGCCAGCGCGAAGGAGGCCGTCGCCAGGACGAAACCCGACGACTGGCGCACGCCACTGACGGCCGCTCGCTACCTCTATGACAACAAGTACGCGCCGGCCGAAGCGGCGGTATTCCTCGACAAGTCCCTCGCCGTCAAGGAGACCTTCGCGAACCTCTCCCTGAAAGCCGGCGTGCTGGGCGGCGAGGGAAAGAAGAAGGAAGCCGTGGCCGCCGGGCAGAAGGCGCTGGCGATGAAGGACGCGGAGCCCAAGCCCTCACCCGAGGCCGTGGCCGACCTTGAGAAGAAGCTCGCCGAGTGGAAGGCCGCCAAATAGCCATGATCGTCGGCGCGCATTCGATCATCTACAGCGCGAGTCCGGATGCGGACCGCGCCTTCCTGCGCGACGTGCTCGAGTTGCCGAGCGTGGACGTGGGAGGCGGGTGGCTGATCTTCGGATTGCCGCCGGCGGAAGTCGCCGTGCATCCGTCCGACGAGAACGACGTGCACGAGTTCTATCTGATGTGCGACGACGTCGAGGGTTTCGTCGGGCAGATGAAGAAACGCGGCATCGCCTGCGGTCCGGTGGAGAACCCGGGCTGGGGCCTGCTCACCCGGGTGACGCTGCCGGGAGGCGGAAAGCTCGGCGTTTATCAGCCGCGGCACGCGCGGCCGAAGGCGATGAGCGCGGGCAGAAGGGTTACGGAGCGCGCGAAACCCGGTGCGAGAAGAGCGATTGAAACCCCGAAGCGCATCTCGAGGAAGAGAGCGGCAAGAGGCCGCCGTTCCTGAACAGGAGACCTCGGGGAAGCCCGGCTCACGACGGAAGCGCCAGGGCCCACGTCGTCTTTCTCCGCGCGGCCAACATCGGAGGCCGGAACGTCTTCCGCCCCGCACGGCTGGCGGCGGATCTTGCGCATCTGGACGTGGCGAATGTCGGCGCCGTCGGCACGTTCGTCGTCCGAGGCAAGGCGACCGCGGCGGCGATCCGCCGCGAGATCCTGGCGCAGCTCTCGTTTGAGCCAGGAATCGTCATTCGGCGGGCCGGCGACGTTCTCGCGCTGGTGCGAAGCGAGCCGTTCCGCGGCATCTCCTTCTCGAAGGACCTGCGCCACGCCCGAGGGAAAATCGTGGAGTGTTCGCCTCGACAGCGTGGAAGGCGGGTTTGCGCTGGGGCTCTGGCGCCGAAGGCCGGACGGCTTCGAGTTTCCGAACAACTTCGTAGAGCGCTTGCTCGGCGTGGCCGCGACGACGCGCTACTGGGAGACTCTTCAACGCGTCGCCTTGCTCCCGGAGGCGTAGGTGCGGACGGTGCTCACGTCTCTCTGTCGCGGCCCGGCCGTCGCGTGCCGACGAAGGGAGGCGGTCCCGACGCCGGGGCGGGGTTGCAACACAGGACGCTGATCCCGCCAGCTCGCACCAGCGATTCAACTGTTACGGTGAACTCGCTGCCACTTCCCGGCAGACGAGTCAAGTGCCGCAATCGTTCCGATGAACCGGTCAGCGCTCCAGTTTGAAACCGATCCGGACGGTCACCTGGAATTCAGCGACCTCGCCGTCTCGGAGGCGCCCCCGCATCTCCACCACCTCGAACCAATCCATATGCCGGACGGTCTGCGAGGCGTCCTTGATCGCCGATTTCACTGCCTCGGCAAAGCTCACGGGCGACGTTCCGACGATCTCGATCTTCTTGTAGGTCCCCGGCATCGTTGTTTCCTCCTCGGATAGCGGGAGCGTATCAGGCGACGGAGAAGGGTCAGAGTCCGGCTAGAATCTCTCGGCCGCCTGTTCGCGAAGGGAACGCGCGGCCGAAAGCCCTGACTTTGTCGTCTTCGGCGCTTACGGAACCCGTTGCCTTGCCGACCTGCTTTCACTGCGGGCTTCCGATCTTTCCGGGCGGCCGGTGGCGCGCGGCGGTCCTCGGCGAGCCTCGGGAATTTTGCTGCGCCGGATGTCAGGCGGTCGCCCGCGCGATCTCGTCGGGCGGTCTCGAGGATTACTACAGGCTCCGCACGGCAAGCGCGCCGACCGCCTCGGCACGCGATGAATTCCAGGATCGCCTTCTCGACCGGGAGGACCTGCAGGAATCGTTTGTCCGCCGGGTCGGCCGGCATTGCGAAGCATCGCTGGTCCTCGAGGGAGTGCGATGTCCGGCGTGCCTCTGGTTGATCGAGCGGCGTCTCTGCGCGCAGCCCGGCGTGGTCGAGGCGACCGCCGGCTACGCGGGACAGAGCGCCCGTGTCGTCTGGGATCCTTCCCGGATCGGGCTTTCGGGCATCCGGACGGCGGTCCGGGAGATCGGGTACGAAGCGAGACCCTTCGATTCCTCTCATCGGGCCGGGATCGAGGCGGCGGCCGCGCGCCGCAACTCCGCGCGTCTCGTCTTCGCGGGCGTTCTCGGCATGATGGTGATGAACCTGGCGGTCGCGGCGTATTTTCTCGGCGGACCCGACGCCGCCGGGCGGCTCCCGCTCTGGGAGCACTTCGGGCGATGGTGCGCGCTCGTCGCAAGCGCCGTCCTGCTCGCGTATCCGGGGCAGGACTTCTTCGCCGGCGCCTGGCGAGACCTTCGCCGCGGGCGCGCCGGAATGGATACGCCCATCGTGCTTGGCCTCTGCGCCGCGTGGGCCGGCAGCACCTGGGCGACTGTCGAGGGTTCCGGTCCGGTCTATTTCGACGCGATCGCGATGCTTGTCTTCTTCGTGCTTCTCGCCCGCGCCTTCGAGACGCGCGCGCGCCTGGCGGCGGCGGCTGTGCTCGACCGGTTCGCGATCGTCGAGCCCGCGACGGCGCGCCGCGTGGATGGGGCCGGCCTCGAGAGTGAAGTGGCGGCCGTAGACCTCTCTGACGGCGACGTCGTCCGGCTTCGCCCCGGTGAGATCGTGCCTGCCGACGGCGTCCTGGTGGAGGGTCAGTCGAGCTTCGACGAGGCCGTGCTGACCGGAGAGCCGTGGCCGCGGGCACGTGCGGCTGGCGACGCGGTCGTGGCCGGAAGCTGCAATCGCGATCAGCCGGTTCTCCTCCGGGTCACGCGCGCGGGCGAAGCCTCCACACTCGGACAGGTCCGGCGTCTTCTCGAAAGAGGCCTCGCGAGCCGTCCTCCTTTCGCGCAGCTCGCCGACCGCCTGGCAGGCCGGCTGGTCGTCCTTGTCCTGATCCTCTCCGCCGCGACAGCGGTTTATTGGGCTGTCCGGGATCCGGCCGCCACGCTGCCGGCAACTGTCGCCGTCCTGCTGGTCACCTGTCCCTGTGCCCTGGCTCTCGCGACGCCGATCGCGTTGTCGGTGGCGGCCGGCCGCTTCGCCGCGATCGGAGTGCTCCCGGCGCGCATGGAGGCCGTCGAGCGGCTGGCTTGCTCCGACACGGTGGTATTCGATAAGACCGGCACGCTGACGCTGTCTGCGCCCGTTCTGGAATCCGTGCGCACGGCCGGCGGCCTCGACTCGGAGACGGCACTCCAAATCGCCGCGGCGCTCGAGGCCGCATCCTCGCATCCGATTGGCCGCGCGCTCCGCTCGGCGGCCCTGGCCCTCCAAAGCCCTGAGGAAGGAGGGGCCGGCGGGTCGGCGGCGGCGACGGAAGCCCGGGCCGATCACGAGGGTCAGGGCTTTACCGGCACGGTCTCTGGCGTCCAGTGGTGGATCGGGTCTCCCGGCTTCGCTCTGAGCCCCGCGGACGCGCCGGAGGAGCTCGCTGCGGCGCTCTTCTCCTCCCGCGGGGAGGCACGGCTCACGGCTGTCCTCACGGACCGCCGGGGACGCGCGGCGCTCTTCACGTTCGTGGAGGAGCTTCGCGACGGGGCGAGGGCGGCCGTTGCCGACCTTCGCCGCACGGGCATCCGGTACGCGGCTTTACTCTCGGGCGACGCGCGGGAGCCCGTGGAGAGGCTGGGCAACTCCCTGGGCTTCGACGAGGCGCTCGGCGGCATGACGGCTTCGGCCAAGCTCGACTGGATCCATTCGAGAAACGACTCTGGCTCGCATCTTGTCTTCGTCGGTGACGGATTGAACGACGCACCCACTCTCGCGGCGGCCGGGACATCCGCATCGTTCGCGGAAGCGCCGCAGCTTGCTCTGCTCGCGAGCGATTTCGTGATCCTCGGAAAGAGCCTCGCGCCTCTGGCGGCCGCGCGGCGTATAGCGCTGCGCTCCCGGCGTCTGCTCGCGCAGAACGTCGTGTGGGCTGTGGCGTACAACCTCCTGAGCGTGCCGCTGGCCGCCTTCGGCCTCGTGCCGCCATGGGCCGCGGCGCTGGGCATGTCGGTGAGCTCGCTTGTCGTCGTGGCCAACGCGATGCGCCTCGCGCGCCCCGCCCGCGGCGAGTCCCTTGTCCCTGGTCCGTAGTCCCTAGTCGAGCGACCAAGAACTAACTAAGGACCAGGCACTAAGGACTCTTGCTCAGTGGAGGCCGTGCTTCAGGTGGTCACTGAGGCCCGGGATTCGGGCGAGTCCGATGAGGCCGAGAAGGACCACGGCGAGCCCGGCGATCAGGCGCACGCGCGGCGCGCGCGTGAAACGCCGGAGGCTCTCCGCGGCGAGCCCGGCCGCGAGGAGGTTGGGCAGGGTCCCGAGGCCGAAGGCCGCCATCACAGCGGCGCCGCGCACGGCGCTTCCCGACACCAGCGCGGTTGCGAGCACGCTGTAGACGAGCCCGCAGGGGATCCAGCCCCAGGCGAGGCCGACGGCGACGGCCCTCGCGCCGGTGTCCGCGGGCGCCAGCCGCGCTCCCAGGCGCGTGAGGGTCCGCCACACAACGCCGCCGGCCCGCTCCAGCGCGAGCACCGCGGTGCCGATTCCCGCCAGATACAGGCCAAGGAGAACGATGAGGACGTTCGCCACGGCGAGCAAGAGGACACGGACGGGAAGGAGATCGCCGTAGAGCAGGCCGAGTCCTCCGGCGCCGCCGGCCAGCGCCCCGGCGCACGAGTAGCTCGCGACTCGTCCGAGGCTATAGGCGAGCTGGCGGGAGAGACCGGCGCCGAACGTCCGGCCCCTTTGCGCTGGCGCCGGCTGCGGCGCGCGCAGGTTCAGCGCCGCGACGATGCCGCCGCACATGGCGGCGCAGTGAACTCCTCCCGCGAGTCCGATCACAAACGCCGTCGCGATGAGTCCGGCCACCGCTGTGATAATAATTCGCATCGTCCGATCCTGAGGGGGCTCGGGGCACCGCACGGTCCGCCGCGAAGATGACTCGTCCGGCGGATTCTTTTCGCGCTCGAGGAGGTTGACATGGCGTCACCGACCCCGGAAGAGAAGGCGCTGATGGCCGATGCGCCCAGGGGCACCTTCGTCCTGATGATCATCATCGCGGTTCTGCTCTTCGCCGGATGGGCCGCGCTGTACTTCGGCCGTTTTCTCGGGAACGGCCCCGTTCGCTGATCGCCGTGCACATCCATCCCACCGAGAAGCGCTGGTTTTTCGTGGCGGTCCTTCTGGTCGCGGTGATGATCGGCCTGGTCGTTTACACCGCCGTGGCGATGAGCGTGCATCCGCCGAGCAACGTCGAAGCGATCGATTCGACGCGCCTTCACCTGACGCCCGAGTTCGGAGAGGAGAACTTGGGCGTCAGGCGCGAGAGGGACGGGACCATCGTCGCCCGGGTCGTGATGGCCCGCTACATGGTGCACCCGCAGGAGATCCGTCTCCCGGCGGATACTCCCATCGTTCTTCGCGCGGCGAGCGCCGACGTGCTCCATGGCCTTCACGTCGCCGGTACCAACATCGCCACGCAGGTCGTTCCCGGCTACGTCTCCGAGGTACACACCCGGATCAATTTCGACTCCGTCGCGAAGATCGGCATTCAGAACGGGGACGGCAGCGTCACCGTTCCCCTCTTCTGCAACGAGTACTGCGGCCTCGGCCACCAGTCCATGTGGGGCCGCGTGATCGTGACGCGCAAATGAGCGCCACAGGCAGCGCGAACGAGGTCCGCCGGCCGGACGCTCTCGCTCTGGCGCACATCTGGGTGGCCTTCGGGCTCTTCGCGGTCGCGACACTCCTGGGCCTGTACCAGCTACTCGAGCGCGACCAGCTGGTCCGGACCTCCGCTGCCGGGTACTACGGATCCATGACGCTCCACGGCGTGATCCAGGCCTTCGTGTTGACGACCTTCTTCATCCTGGGCTTCGGGTATTTCGTCACGGCCACGAGCCTGCGGCGTCCGATCCGGTGGCCGCGTCTGGCATGGCTGGGCTTTGCGACGATGCTCGCCGGCTCCGTGATCGCCGCGCTCTCGATCGTTTCGGGCAGGGCCACGGTGCTCTATACCTTCTATCCTCCGATGATCGCGCACTGGTCCTTCTACGTCGGAGCGGCACTGCTTCTGGTCGGGTCCATCCCCTGGATCGCGATCACCATCGCGATGACTCTCCGGTGGAAGCGGGAGAATCCCGGCCGCGCGATCCCCCTCCCCCAGTTCGGCATGACGAGCTGCGCGATCCTCTGGGCCTGGACGATGGTGGGCGTCGTGATCGAGGTCGTTTTCCAGCTCCTTCCGGCTTCTCTGGGCCTCGCGCAGACGATCGACGTCGGCCTCGCCCGCGCGCTCTTCGCCTGGACCCTGCACCCGATCGTGTATTTCTGGCTGATCCCCGCCTACGTGGCGCTCTACTCGATCGTGCCGAAGGCGGCGGGCGGATATCTCTTTTCCGACGAGATGGGCCGGGTCGTCTTCGTGATGCTCCTGGTCTTCAGTCTGCCCATCGGACTCCATCACGTGTTCGTCGATCCCGAGCAGGCGGCAGGCTGGAAGCTCATGCACGCTTTCGGCACGTTCCTGGTCGCGCTTCCGACTCTCCTGACCGGGTTCACGGTCGCCGCCTCGCTCGAGACGGCGGGCCGCCTGCGCGGCGGCAGGGGTCTCTTCGGCTGGATCCGCGCGCTGCCTTGGAGCGAGCCCGTCGCGCTCGGAGGAATCCTCGCGCTCCTGCTGCTTCTGCCCGGCGGATTCGGCGGCTTGATCAATGCCTCCTACGCCATGGACACCATGGTCCACAACACGATGTGGATGCCGGCCCACTTCCACCTGATCTTCGGAGGCGCCGTCGTCATCGTGTATTTCGCCAGCGCCTACGCTCTGTTTCCGAAGCTGACCGGCCGCCGTCTCTATTCGCGCGGCATGGCGGCGGCGCAGATCTGGCTCTGGTTCATCGGCATTCTCGCGCTGACGGTTCCCTGGCACATCGTGGGCCTGCTCTGGATGCCGCGGCGCACGGCCTACTCGCCCTACGACCCGCAGATCGTGGCGCGGTGGCGCCCCTATACCGCCGCGATGATCGCCGGCGGCGTCCTGCTCATCGTCTCCGGCGTGATGCTGCTCGTCAATCTCCTCCTGACGCACCGCAACCGGCAGGCCGAGCCCGACCGATCCATGGCCTACGCCGACGCGGTCGAGCCCGTGGTAACCGTGCCGGCCCTGCTCAATGGTTTTGCCACGTGGAACTGGCTGCTCGTCGTCCTGATGGCGATCTCGTGGGCCTATCCGATCGGCCAGTTCTTCTTCATGCACGTCCACAAAGCCCTCGTCTGGGGCGCCCGGTGAGAGGCCGGCTGGCCCTGGCTTTCTTCACGGCCGTGGCGCTCGTTGCCGCGGCTCCGCTCATGAGCGGGCCGTCGTCCCGGATCACCTGGACGCTCGAGACCGTGAAGCTTGCCAGAAGCGGCGACGCTGCCAAAGGCAAGAAGCTTCATGCGGATTGTGCCCAATGTCACGGAGAGGCAGGGAACGTGGACATCCCGGATGTTCCGGACCTGGGAGGCCAGAACTCTCTCTACATCTACAAGCAGCTCTCCGACTACAAGGCCGGGTCCCGCGTCAGCTCCATCATGACCGACATCGCCGCGACGCTGTCGGATCACGACATGGCGGATCTCGCCGCCTTCTACGCTGCGCAGAAGACCCCGAGGTCAACGGGAAAACCGGCGCCGCCGAATCCCGCCGCGGTGAAGCTCGCCACCGTCGGCGACGGAGCGCGTCTCATCCCCGCGTGCGACGTGTGCCACGGCGACCGCGGCGCCGGTAACCCGAGCTTCTACGGAATGCCCGCGCTGAAAGACCAGAAATCCCAGGATCTCGCCGTGCAGCTCATGGCCTTCCGTTCGAGCGAGCGCGCCAACGACGTCTACCGCGTCATGCGCGACCCCTGCAAGCACCTGACCGATTCCGAGATCGGCGCCCTCGCCTCCTACTACTCCGGAGCCCCGCCGGAACAGCCGCCCGCGATCTCCGCGACCAGGCCGCCTGAAAAGAAATAGGCGAGCGTCAGTTCGCTGCGGCTTGCCTGGAGGCTTTCTGGCGCAGCTTGGCGGCGATGGCGGCGGCCGCTTTTCGGCCGTAGCCCATCGCGGGGACCGTTGAGGCGCCGGCCACGACGTCGCCGCCGGCGAAGACGCCCTTGCGGGTCGTCATCATCGTGGCTTCGTCCACGACGAGAGTGCCGTGGCGCGTCGTCGCTCCTCGCGGCCCGAGCCGCGGTGCGCAGCCCTGGCGAACAAGGTGGTACATAAATCTGTGTTCGATGATATGCTTTAATGTATGAGAACGACGCTCGATATCCCGGATGAGGTTCTGGCGAATGCCAAGCGCAGGGCAATCGAAGACAAGACGACGCTGACGGAAGTCGTCGAAAGAGCCCTGCGCGGCTATGTGTCGCCCGGCCGCGGTCGAAAACGCTTCGTGATGAAGAACTGGGTCGTCGTCAAGGGCCGGCGTCTCCCGCATGTCGATATCAGCGATCGCGACCGGCTCTTCGAAGCCATGGAGAGAGCCGGCGATGATCGCCGTTGACACCAACATTCTCATCTACGCGCACCGAGCCGAGTTCCCGGAGCACGCGGCCGCTCGAAAGCTCCTCGCGGGCCTGGCGGAAGGCTCGGAACTCTGGGCTCTGCCGGTGTTCTGCCTGGGGGAGTTTCTTCGCGTGGTGACCCACCCGGCGATTCTGAAGCCGCCGAGCGACCTGCCTGCGGCAAGGCGCTCGCTCGAGGCGCTACTCGAATCTCCTTCCGTCCGTGTCCTGTCGCCGGGTGACCGCTTTCCTCAACTGCTCCTGCAGACCGTGGCCGACGCCAAAGCCACAGGTAACCTCGTCTTCGACGCGCAGATCGTCGCGGTCTGCCGCGAGAACGGCGTCGAGACGATCTGGTCGAACGATCGGGACCTTCTCCGTTTCCCCGGCCTCAAACCCAGATCACTCAGCTAAGCAGATTCCTTACGACCTCGACCCGACCGGAGGCGGTAGGCGCAAGCGCCTCCCCTACAGCACGAAGATCCCGAGGAGGGGCCGCGGGAGCGTAGCGCGAAGCGGGTGACGAGGCGGGCGGTCGAGGCCGCATCCGGCCGAGCCGCCCGCCGGTGGCCGTAGCCACGTCGCACGCTCCGCGCGAAGCGACGGTTAGTTCGCGGTAGCTTTTTCGGCGGCTTCCTGGCGCAGGTAGGCGTCGATGGCGGCGGCGGCCTTGCGGCCGTGACCCATCGCCAGGATGACGGTGGAGGCGCCGGCCACGATGTCGCCGCCGGCGAAGACGCCCTTGCGGGTCGTCATCATCGTCGCTTCGTCCACGACGAGAGTGCCGTGGCGGCTGACGGTCAGGCCGGACGTCGTCTTGGGGATCAGGGGATTGGGGCCGTTGCCGATCGCCTCGATCACGATCTCGACGGGGAGCTCCTCGTAGGCCCCTTCGATCGGGACGGGGCGGCGGCGGCCCTTCTCGTCGGGCTCGCCGAGCTCGCACCGCTGGACTTTCAGCGCGCGCACCCAGCCGTCTTTCGTCGAGAGGATCTCGACAGGAGCGTTGAGCAGGCGGAACTGGACGCCCTCCTCTTCGGCGTGGTGAACCTCTTCCAGTCGGGCGGGCAGCTCGACGCGGGAGCGGCGATAGACGAGGTAGACGTTCTTCGCGCCCAGGCGCAGCGCTGTGCGCGCGGCGTCCATCGCGACGTTGCCGCCGCCGAGAACCGCGACGTTGTCGCGGCGCAAAACCGGCGTGTCCTCCTCGGGGAATCGGTACGCGCCCATGAGGTTCGCGCGCGTCAGGTACTCGTTGGCGGAATAGACGCCGTTCAAGTCCTCGCCGGGGACGTTGACGAAGTAGGGGAGGCCGGCGCCGGTCGCGACGTACACGGCCTGGAATCCCTCGTCGAAGAGGTCGTCCACGGAGAGCGTCTGTCCGACGACGGTGTCGAACTCGAACTGGACTCCCATCTTCGCGAGGTTGTCCACTTCCGCCTGCACGATGTCCTTGGGCAGGCGGAACTCGGGGATGCCGTAGACGAGGACGCCGCCCGCCTTGTGGAAGGCCTCGAGGACGACGGCCTCGTGGCCGAACCGGCGCAGGTCTCCGGCGCACGTCAGTCCCGACGGGCCCGCGCCGATGATGGCGACGCGGAAGCCGGTCGGGGCGCCGACGGACGGAAGCTCGACGCCCCCGACCTCGCGCTCCCAGTCGGCCAGGAACGCTTCGATCTTCCCGACGGAGACGGCGAAGCCCAGGTCCTTGTGGATCTTCGCCACCATGCAGTTTTCCTGGCACTGGCTCTCCTGCGGGCACACGCGCCCGCATATGGCGGGGAGGAGATTCGTCGTCTTGATCGTCCGGATGGCGCCTCGGAAGTCTCCCTCCGCGACCTGGCGAAGGAACTGCGGGACGTCCACGCCCACGGGACAGCCCGAGACGCACGGCTCGTTCCTGCACGCGAGGCAGCGCAGCGCCTCGGCGCGCGCCTGGTCCGGCGAGTAGGCGAACGGGACCTCGTGGATGTTCTTGACGCGCTCTGCCGGGGCCTGCTCCGCCCAGAAGACCTTCGGGAGCTGGCCGCGCATCTTGTTCGTCAGGCTCGCGCGGTTCTCGATGCGGGCCGTGAGCTCTTCCGGGGTCAGGTCCTTCTTCTTATCGTCGGACATCAGGCTTCCCTCAGCGCGTCCGGTTGAGCCGCGCCCTCGGCCTCGGAGACTGCGGTGGCGACCGCGGGTTGCAGCAGGCAGCTCGGGTCGTTCTCGCGGTAGCGCTCGAGGCTCGCGGCCTCCTCCGGCTTGTACATCGCCTGGCGCCGCATCATCCCGTCGAAATCCACGTGATGGCCGTCGAACTCCGGGCCGTCCACGCAGACGTATTTCGCGACGCCGTCCACCATCACGCGGCAGCCGCCGCACATCCCGGTGCCGTCCACCATGATCGTGTTCAGGCTCACGAGAGTCGGGACGGCGTAGGGCTGCGTCGCCTTCGAGCAGAACTTCATCATGATCGGCGGGCCGATCGCGATGGCGAGGTCCACATCGCCTCCCGCCGCGCGCCGACGTTCGATCAGATCCTTCAAGACATCGGTCACGAATCCCTTCCGGCCGTAGGAGCCGTCGTCCGTGCAGACGAGGAGCTCGCTCGAGGCGGCGGCGAGGCGATCCTCGAAGACGAGAAGGTCCTTCCGACGCGCGCCGAGGATCGTGACGACCTCGTGCCCGGCCTTCTTGAAGGCGCGGGCGATGGGGAGCATCGGCGCGGCGCCGATCCCGCCGGCGACGCAGGCGACGGTCCCGCGGAAATCGTCCGCCTTGCCCGGGATGGCAATGTGTGTGGGGTTGCCGAGCGGCCCGGCCACGTTGGCGAAGGCGTCCCCTTCCTGGAAGGCTTCGCTCATCTCGAAGGTTGTCTTTCCGACAGCCTGGACTACGAGGCTGATCGTCCCCTTCGCCTTGTCGGTGTCCGCGATCGTCAGGGGGATGCGCTCCGAATGGTCGGTCGGGCGCACCATCACGAACTGGCCCGCCCGGTGGCGCCGCACCACGCGCGGGGCCACGACCTCGTAGAGGGTGACGTTCTCTCCCAGAGACTTCTTGACGAGGATCTGAAACACCTGATTCACCTCACGGATCTGCAGGAAGGCCGCTCATTATGCGGACGGCCGGCCGGGGAAAAACTGATGCATTTGCACCAGAAGGGACGCTTCCAGGTATGGGGGGGGCCCGCTGTCATCCCTTCGCTTCCTCCCTGTCATCCTGAGCCCTTCGCACCCATGTTGTCATCCCTTCGCTTTCCTTCACTGTCATCCTGAGCGCAGTGAAAGATCTGCTCCCTCCTTTCGAGAGGTTTCTTCCTGCTCAGGGCAAGCTCTGAGCGAAGCGAAGGATCTGCTCTCTTCCGTTCGACGGCACTCTGCCGCTCAGGACAGGCTCCGCGAAGGATCTGCCCTGGTCAGGATCAGCCGATTCGACCGGAGCAGTTCCTCCCTTGGAACCTCAGAGTGACAAATAGCGCGCCTGCGCCCCCGTGGGACTTTCTAAGCAATGGAGGGATAACAGTCGGTCAGTGACGGCCGCGGCCGCCGTGGCCGCCGGAACCGCGGTGGCCTCCGCCGTGCCCGAATCCCCGGTGCCCGAAGCCTCCGCCATGGAAGGACCGGCCGCCGAAGAAGAACGTCGTCGAGAAACGCGGCCCGTAGCCGTACCAGTATGGATAGCCGTAACCATACCAGTACGGATAGCCATAGGCGTACCAGTAGGGATAACCGTAAGGGTAGGAATAGGCTTCGTCCTCTTGGTAGGACGGCTCGACGGGAACAGCCGGCCCCTCTCTCGCGTCGTACGTCGCCTCGCTGTCGATACTGCTCCGACCGCCGTCGAGACCCGTGATCCCCGCGATGCTGCCGACCACGGCCTCGCTGACGCCGGCCTGGCGGAGCCGGATCAGGTCATCGGCATTGACGTCCGAATCGAGCCGCGAGCGGCGGGCCTCGACGTAGGCCACGATCGTTGCGTCCGAAAGGCCGGCCCTGGTCATCTCGACGACGTCGTTGAAGAGACGGTTCGAGAAGCGGGACGGCGAGGAGCGCTGGGCAAACGCGGCGGAGGTGCCGAGAAAGAGGATCGCGGAGAAGACGAGAGCGCGTTTCATGGTATTCATGGCAACCTTCCATTCGCCGTTTTTATTCTGCAAAGATACTCTGCTCAGAATTCGTTAGGCCGGCAACCAAGCCGTATCCAACCAAGCCGTATTCATCGATGCGGCCGCGGTGTCCTCTTCGCAGGGCGTGCTGGATCGGGTGTTCGCCTATGATCCGCACTGAACCAACTTCGGAGGTTGCATATGCGCTTTGCTCTTGCGGTCGTCGCGGCTTTCCTTGCTCTGCCGGCGGGGTCGGCAAGCGCTCTCACGTTAGACGAGATCCTGGCGCGATACGTCGAGGCGCGGGGAGGGGCGGCGAAGATCGAGACGATCAAGTCGCTTCGGGCGACGGGGAAGGCGGTGTTCGGAGGAGGTGAGTTCGCGATCGAGGCCGCCTGGGGGCTGCTGCAGAAGCGGCCGGGCATGATCCGGAACGAGATCACCCTCCAGGGCCTGACCGCCGTCGAGGCCTTCGACGGGCAGGAGGGTTGGAGCCTGTCGCCCTTTCAGGGGCGTCGTGATGCGGAGAAGGGGTCGGCCGACGACGCCCGGGACCTGTCGCAGCGCGCGGACATCGAGGGGCCGCTCGTCCGATGGCACGAGAAGGGGCACAGGGTCGAGTACCTGGGTACTGAGGACGTGGACGGCACGCCCGCGCACAAGCTGCGCGTGACGTTGAAGGGGGGCGACACTCAGTACGTCTTTCTCGACCCCGACTACTTCCTGGAGATCCGGGTCGAGACGGTCGCGCGCGTCCGCGGCACCGAGCGGATCACCGAGACGGATCTGGGCAGCTATGAGCAGGTCGGGGGAATCTGGTTTCCCTTCTCGATCGAGTCGGGGCGCAAAGGAGAACCTCGGGGGTCCCGCGTCACGATCGAGCGCGCGGAGGCGAACGTCGAAGTGGACGATGGGCTCTTCAAGTTCCCGCCCGCGGGTACGCCGATCGGGCGTGCCATCCCGGCGGCGCCTTCCGCGGCGTCTGCGTCCCCGGTGGCGCCCGCGAAACCACCCGCTCCTCCGGGTACGCGCGGGCCGGCCTTCGATTCCGGGGTTCTCTCGGGTCTCTCGGCGCGCAACATCGGCTCGGCGGTCATGAGCGGCCGCGTCGCGGCCGTGGCCGCCCGCAACGTCGAGGGAAGGACAACAGTCTTCGTTGGAGCGGCAAGCGGCGGCGTCTGGAAGTCGGAGGACGGCGGCACGCGGTTCAAGCCCGTCTTCGACAAGCAGCCGGTCCAGTCCATCGGCGCCGTCACGATCGATCCCTCCAACCCGAAGACGGTCTGGGTCGGCACGGGCGAGTCCTGGATGCGCAACTCGGTCTCGGTCGGCGATGGCATCTACAAGTCCACCGACGGGGGCGAGACCTGGACGAACATGGGACTCTCCGACTCCGAGCACATCGTGCGGATCCTCGTGAATCCCAAAGACGCTGGCACGGTGTACGCCTGCGTTCCCGGCAGACTCTGGAGCGACAGCGCCGGGCGCGGCCTCTACAAGACGAAGGACGGAGGCAAGACCTGGCACCTGGCTCTCAAGGGCGCAAACCTCTCGACCGGATGCTCTTCCGCGACGATGGACCCGAAGAACCCGGACGTGCTCTTTGTCGGGATGTGGGACTTCCGCCGCAAGGGCTGGACGTTTCGCTCCGGCGGAGAGGGACCCGGCGCGGCGAGCGGCAGCGGGCTCTTCCAATCCCGGGACGGCGGCGAGAGCTGGACGGAGCTGACCGACAAGACGAGTGCGTCTCTGCCGGCGAAACCCTGGGGACGGGTCGAGGTAGCCCTGGCGCCCTCCGACTCGAAGGTCGTCTACGCCCTGGTCGAGTCGGGCAACTCCGCTCTTTATCGGTCGTCTGACGGCGGAAAGACCTGGGAGGCCCGCGACCGCAGCCAGGGAATGGTCTGGCGTCCTTTCTATTTCGGCAGGCTGGTCGTGGACCCGACAAACGCCGACCGGGTGTTCAAGCCCGGGGGCAACCTCGTCGTCAGCGATGACGGAGGCCGCAGCTTCACCAGCAGCGGCGGCGGCGCGCACGGCGACTGGCACGACGTCTGGATCGACCCGGACAACCCCAAGCACGTCATCGGAGGAGACGACGGGGGACTCTGGACCTCGTATGACGGCGGCAACCGCTGGTGGAAGTCCAACAACCTGCCGATTTCCCAGTTCTACCACGTGGCCGTGGACGGCCGGGACCCCTACCAGGTCTACGGAGGGCTGCAGGACAACAGCTCCTGGGCAGGCGCCTCGGCCTTTCCGGGCGGCATCGCGAGCTCGCAGTGGGAGAGCCTCTACGGCGGCGACGGATTCTGGACGATTCCCGATCCGACCGACGCGGACGCGGTCTATGCGGAATCGCAGGGGGGATACATCGGCCGCGTGGACCGCAAGACCCATGCGTCTCGCGACATCCAGCCCAAGGCCGGGTACAAGGAGAAGCTGCGCTTCAACTGGAACACGCCGATCCATGCCAGCCCGACGCAGAAGGGGACGATCACCATGGGAGCGCAGCTCCTCTTCCGCTCGCGCGACCGGGGCGACACTTGGGAGCGCATCTCGCCGGACCTGACGACCAACGACCCCGGGAAGCAGAAGCAGGAACAGTCGGGCGGAGTGACCGTTGACAACTCCTCGGCCGAGATGTACACGACGATCTACTCAATCTCGGAGTCGCCGCTGGACGCCAAGGTCCTCTGGGTCGGGACCGACGACGGCAATGTCCAGGTTACGCGCGACGGCGGCAAGACCTGGTCGAACGTCGCCGGCAACATCAAGGGCCTGCCGAAATCGGCGTGGGTGAGCTGGGTCGAGGCGAGCCGCTTCGACCCCGCGACGGCTTACGCGGCCTTCGACCGCCACACGTTCGGAGACATGACGCCCTGGGTCTATCGCACGGCGGACTTCGGCAGGACCTGGAAGCGGATCGTCTCGCCCGAACAGGGAGTCCGCGGATACGCGCACGTCATCAAGGAGGACACGGTCAAGTCAACGCTCCTCTTCGTCGGCACGGAATTCGGGCTCTGGATCACGCCCGACGGCGGAGCGACGTGGGCGCAGTTCAAGGGAGGCGATTTCCCGGGCGTGGCGGTCCGCGAGGTTCAGGTGCACCCGCGCGACCACGACCTCGTCCTCGCGACGCACGGGCGCGGCATCTGGATCGTTGATGACCTGACCCCCTTGCGGAACCTGACCCGCGAGACGCTCGCCCAGGAGGCGTCCTTCCTGCCCGGCCGCCCTGTCGAGCAGCGCATGCCGGCCCAGGGCGGGTGGGTGGAAGGGGACGCGAGCTTTGTCGGCCAGAATCCTCCCGGCGGCGCGGTGATCACGTACTACCAGCGCACGCGGCACCTCTTCGGCCCGATCAAGCTCGAGATCTTCGACACCGGCGGCAAGCTCGTGGACACGATCTCGGCGACCAAACGGCGAGGAATCAACCGGGCCGTCTGGTCCATGCGCGTTCAACCGCCGCGCGTGCCGCGCGCCGCGACGGTGGCGTTCAACGCGTCGCAGGGTCCGCGCGTCCCGCCGGGAACGTATACGGTGCGGCTGACCAAAGGCGGGCAGACGATCGAGACGAAACTCGAGATCGGCATCGACCGGCGCGCTCCCTACGGCGCGGCCGAGCGCAGGGAGCAGTTCGACGCGGTGATGAAGGCGCACTCGCTTTTCAACGAGATGAGCGCGCTGACGGACAAGATCGACGCCGCCCGGTCGGCGGCCGCAGGGCGAATGAAGGGACTTGCGGAGACCGATCCCGAGGGCAGGAAGCTCCGCGACGCGGTCGCCAGGCTCGACGCGGTCAAGAAGGAGATCGTCGCGACGAAGGAAGGCGGCGCGATCACCGGCGAGGAGCGGATCCGCGAGCACCTCGACACTGTCTACGGCGCGCTCATGGGCTGGGAAGGAAAGCCCGCTCCGTACCAGGTCGAGCGCATCGACAGTCTGCGGCGGGAGCTCGCCGACGTCGCGAAGGAGTTCGACTCCTTGGCCGCCGACCTCAGATAAAGGAGCGTCTCCGCCAGCCCCCGCGCAGATGCGCCCCGCGGTCGTCGGACCGTCCTGTGACGGGACCAAGAGGGCAGATCCTTCGTCGCTGCGCTCCTCAGGATGACAGACGCTCCCGAGGCGATAGGGTAATCATCCTGAAGCGCGGCTTGCCCAGCTCAGGTCGTGCCCTGCTCCGGTCGCGGCGCGAGGAGTCTCCTGAGGTAATCGAAGGAGGAGCCTCGCGCCGCGGGAGCGTAGCGCGGAGTGAACGGCGAGGCGGGCGGTCGAGGCCCTTTGGCCGAGCCGCCCGCCGGCGGCGTAGCCGTGCCGTTCACGGAGCGCGGAGCGACGGCTACAGTCCGAGGTAGGCCTTGCGGACGTGGTCGTTGGCGAGGAGCTCCGCGCCGCTGCCCTGCAGCACGACGCGGCCGTTTCCGAGCACGTAAGCGCGGTCAGCGATCTCGAGAGTCCGGAAGACGTTCTGCTCGACGAGGAGGACGGTGACCCCCTCGGCGTGGACTTCCTTGATGACCCGGAAGATGTCGCCGACCAGGATCGGGGAGAGACCCAGAGAAGGCTCGTCGAGCATCAGCAGCCGCGGCCTGGACATGAGACCTCGCCCGATAGCCGCCATCTGCTGCTCGCCGCCGGACAGGGTCCCGGCCTGCTGCTTCTCGCGTTCCTTCAATCTTGGAAAGATCGTGAAGACCTTCTCCAGCATCTCCGGCCGCGTCTTCTTCGCCTCGGGAGTCAGGGCGCCCAGCAGCAGGTTCTCCCGCACGGTCATCTCGGGGAAGAGCCGCCGCGCCTCCGGCACGTGGGCGATGCCGAGATCGACCATGTCGTGCGGCGCGCGGGTGTGGATGGGCTGTCCCTCGTAGGTGACCGACCCCTTACGAGGCTTCAGCAGGGAGGACACGGTCGAGAGCGTCGTCGTCTTGCCGGAGCCGTTGCCGCCGATCAGGGCGACGACCTCCCCCTTCTTGACCTCGAAGGACACGTCCCAGAGGACCTGGACGTCCCCGTAGAAGACGTCGATGCCCTCGACCTCAAGCATGGGCGCCGCTCCCGGGGGTTCGGGGGACCGCAAGGTCCCCCGCCACTCCTAAGTAGGCGTCGATCACTTGTTGGTTGTCGGCCACTTCCCTGGGCGTCCCCTCGGCGATCTTCTCGCCGTAGTTGATGCAGATGAGGCGCTGCGAGATGGCCATGATCACGCGCATGTTGTGCTCGATGATCAGGATCGTGATGCCGGTCGCGTGGATCTTCTTCACGATCTCGATCGTCTTCTCGACCTCGGAGGGGTTCAAACCCGCGAAGTTCTCGTCCAGGAGGAGAAGCTGCGGCTTCGTGGCCAGCGCGCGCGCCATCTCCAGGCGTTTTCTCATGCCGAGCGGCAGGCTCCCGGCCGTCCGATCGCGCCAGTCTTCCATCTCGGCAAACGCCGTGGCCTCAAGCGCCATTTTGCGAGCCTCTTCGCGGTGATCGGTCCGGCAGAAGGCGGAGGCCATCACGTTCTCGAGCACGGTCAGGCGGGCAAGCGGCTTGACGACCTGGAACGTCCGAGCCAGGCCGAGCTGGCAGACGACATGCGGCTTCATGCCGTCAATGCGTTTGCCGTTGAGGAAGATGGAGCCTGCCGTCAGAGGAAAGTACCCGTTGATGAGGTTGAAAATCGTGGTCTTGCCGGCGCCGTTGGGGCCGATGAGCCCCAGGATTTCCCCCTTCTCGAGCTTGAATGACATGTTTCCGACGGCCATCAGGCCGCCGAAACGCTTCGAGACGGCCTTCAGCTCGAGGAGGCTCATGCCGCCTCCTGCTTCGGGACAGCGGCGCGGCGCTGCCGGCGGCCCGCGCGCCATTCCTTGATGGTCCCGACGATTCCCTGTGGAAAGAAGATGATGATCACGATGATCAGGACGCCGAAGAAGATGAGGTGCCCGGACCTGACCCACACGCGGAAGAGCTCGGAGACCAGGATGTAGAGGACGGCCCCGACGGCCGGACCCCACATCGTCGCGACACCCCCGAGCATCGTGACGAGGATCATCATGACCGAGATGTTATGGACGGAGAAGACGATGCCGGGATCGATGAACCCCAGGTAGTTCATGTAGAAGCTTCCCGCCACTCCGGTGAAGAACGCGCTGATCAGGAGCGAGTAGAGCTTGTACTTCGTCGTGTCGATGCCGAGGGACTCGGCGCAGTCCTGGTCCTCGCGGATGGAGAGAAAGTAGAAGCCGAGTTTGCTGCGCATGACGCCGCGGATGACGCCGAAGCAGAGCGCCGCGAGCGCCAGAATGATCCAGAAGTAGTAGACCTTCGACGTGAAAGCCGGAATGTAGAGGATCCCCTCGGCGCCGTTGGTCAACTGCTTCCAGTTGACGGCGACGAGGCGCAGCACCTCGGAAAGCGCGAGGACCGCAAGCGCGAAGTACGGGCCGCGCAGGCGGAAGCAGATCCATCCGATGACCGAGGCGACAAGGGCCGCCATGATGCCGCCGAGGAGAAGTCCCGACCAGGCCACCGCGGTGGAAAACCCCAATTTGACGAGGATGGCCGACGTGTAGGCGCCGACGCCGAAGAACGCGGCGTGGCCGAAGGAGACCTGTCCCGTGTAACCCCCGAGCAGGTTCCAGCTCTGGCCGAGCAGGATCCACAGCAGCGACATGATGAGCAGGTGCAGGACATACGGGTTACTGACGGCGAGCGGAAAGAGAGCAAGCGCCGCGAGGCAGACGCCTCCGATCAGAGTCTTCTTCGTCATCACGCCCGTCCCTTTCCGAGCAGTCCTTTGGGCAGGAAGATCAGGACGAGGACGAAGATGACGAAGCCGAAGGCGTCCTTGTAGCCGAGGCTGACGTAGACGGAGCCGAGCGATTCGGCCAGACCGAGGACGAGGCCTCCGAGGACAGCGCCCGGGATGTTTCCCATCCCTCCCAGGACCGTGATGATGAAGGCCTTGGCAGTGAACGGGCCGCCAATCTCAGGATAGAGGTAATAAACAGGGTCCAGCAGCGCCCCCGCCGCTCCGACGAGACCGGCGCCGAGGCCGAAGGTGATGTAGGTGATCTTCCGGGTGTTGATTCCCATCAGCGCCGCGGCCCGCTTGTCCTGCGCGGTGGCGCGGATCATCCGCCCGATATCGGTTTTGCCGAGGAAGAGGAAGAGCGCCGCGCCGAGGAGGACCGCGATGCAGAATGCGGCGAGAAAGGGGTAACTCACCGAGAGCGCGATCGTCTGACCTCCCAGCTTCAGATCCCAGTACATCGTCTTCGAGGCGTAGGAAACCGGGACGGAGCGGTAGTTCGCCGTGAAGAGGAGGAGCGCGAGGTTGGAGAGGACCAGTCCGATGCCGACCGTCAGGAGGACCTGGTTTTCCGGCAGGATCGACTCGGCGTCCATGACGGGAGTGATCAGGAACTTCTGGATCACGACGCCGAAGAGAAACATGAGCGGGCAGACGATCAGCAGCGAGACGTACGGGTCCATGTGGATCAGCGTGAACGCCCAGTACGTCATGTACATCGCGACCATCATCAGCTCGCCGTGAGCCAGGTTGATGATCTTCATGACGCCCATGATGAGCGACATGCCGAGGCCGATGAGGGCGTAGAGCCCCCCGAGCAGGATCCCGGAGATCAGGACCTGCCCGAGGAGCTCGATCTGTCCGGCAACCTGGGGAGACACGGCGTCTATCAGGTTACCGGAAGCTAGAGGCGCCTACTTGCGGTCGCGCCAGCGCGGGACGGGGTAGACGTACTTGGCGGACGCGGCTTCCTTGGGCCACACCGTCTCATACTTCTTGTTGATGACCTGCAGGACCAGCGTCTCCATCCTGTTCTGGTTCGTGAACTTGTCCCACGAGATGAACTTCACGGGTCCGAAGGCCGTCATCATATTCGTTTCCGCCAGCGCAGCGCGGAGGTCTTCGGGGGACAGGCTCTTGGCGCGCTTCAGGGTGTCCGCCAGCACGTAGGCGGCGGCATAGGCCTCGGCGCCGTGGTAGTCCGTCTCCTTGTTGAACTTCTTCTTGAAGTTGTCGAAGAACTCCTTCGTGCCCGGGTACTTGACCTGCGGGGTCCAGAGGGTGGCCGAATAGCAGTACTCGGAGGCGTCCGCGGCGTTCTGCAGGAATTCGGGCAGCGTGTGTCCCGCGGCGCCGCCGATGAAGGCCTGCGGATTGATGTCGAGCTCCTTGGACTGCCGCATCAGAAGCGAGGCGTCCATCAGGTACGAGACCATGTAAACGATGTCGGGCCGGAGCGACTTGACCTTCTGCAGGATCGGCTTGAAGTCCACGCCGCCGGACTGGTATCCCTCGGAGAGCACGACGTTGACCCCGTGCGTGTCGCAGTAGTCCTTCATCGCCTTCGAGGTGCTGGTGCCGAAGTCGGTGTTCTCGTAGAGGATCGCGATGGACTTGGGCTTGGCGACCTGCTCGAAGAAGCTGAAGACGCCCATGTTGTAGAGGCTCGAGGGCGGGTTCATGCGGTAGACGTATTTCCACCCCTGCTGCGTGATCTTGTCCGCCGCGCCCGTCACAACGAGGTAGGGGACCTTGTACTTCTCGGCGATGCCGGCCACCGCGTAGCTGCACTGGCTGGTGTACTCGCCGACCACGATCGGATACTTGTCGATCGTGATGAACTTCTCGACGATCGCCGTGGCGGTCTCCGGCTTTCCGCCCGAGTCCTGGATGTCGAGGACGAGCTTGACGCCGTTGACGCCTCCCTTGGCGTTGATCTCCTCGACGGCCATTTCATAAGCCTGTTTCTCGATCTCGCCGAACTTCGCTTCGGCGCCGGTCAAAGGCAGCGGAATCCCCACCTTGAAGGTCTTGCCTTGCGCGGAGAGCGGCGAAGCGCCGAGACACAGGAACAGGACCGCCGCGACGGCAAGAAACGCGAATGTGCGCCGGGTTGTCATCGGGAACCTCCTCTAAAGTTCGTTTGTTGCGCGAGTATCTTTGGCGACCCGTTAGCGCGCGCGATGATCTATTTGAATCATTCCGGACGAAGGGACAGTCTTCCCCTCGAGAGCGCCCTGGCGCCCGCGAGCCGTCTAGTCTGTTTCGACCGAGACGTCGTCGAATTTATTCGCCAGCTCCGCGCGCAGGGCGTCGGGGGCAGGGCAATCCACGCGCATGACCAGCTCGCGTTTGCCGGCCGGCACCCTCGCGTAAGATCCCAGGATCGAGAAGATCGTTCCCCCCTTAGCCCGGCAGGTGTCCGCCGCCTCGCGGATGCTGCCCGCCTTGTCGGGAACCAGGAGGCTGATGCGGGTCTTCTTCTTGGCGACTCCGGTCAACTCCACGAGGGCGCGAAAGATGTCGCCCTCGGTCAGGATTCCGACAAGGACGCCCTTGGCGTCCAGCACGGGCAGCCCCTCGACTCTCTTCTCGAGCATCAGGAGGGCGGCCTTCTCGATCGGCATATCGGGCGTCACGGTCCACGGCTTCTTCGTCATGATGTCGCCCAGCTTCAGCTTGTCCAGCACGTAGTGCAGCTCCCAGATGTCCAGCGTCGTGGCGCGCGAGGGAGAGACGTCCTTCAAGTCGCGGTCCGAGACGATTCCGACGAGCTTGCCGGCGTCGGAAAGGATCGGGATCCGGCGAATCTTCTTTTCCTTCATCAGGTCGATCGCCCGGGCGAGCGAGTCGGTCGTCTTCAGGCTGACGGGGTTGGGTGTCATCCACCTTTCAACACGCACGGAGCACCTCCGGAACTCATTAGAAGGCGCGGCCCCGTCGCGGGCGATGATCCATTCACATCAAACGGTTTGACGACCCGCGCGAAATTGGAGAGTGTCCGCCCGGATGGAAGCGGTGCTCTTCATCGCCGTCCAGGGTCAGGCAAGACGACCTTCTAGAAGTTCGTTCGTCGTGCGGCCTTGGCCGAGAGAGGAAAAACCGCCCGGAGAGTGAGCCCGAGACGACCCATCTTCCGGATGTGAAACCTCCGTACTGGTTCTGGAATCAAATGTGCCGAGGCGGGGTTGTCTCGAAGCGAAGTAAGGAGGCCGGTCTTGAAGTTACGGGTCGCCGCCGGTGTTGCGCTCTGGCTCGCTCTGTCTCTGGCATCCAACGCCCTGCCGCCGGGGGAGCGCGCCACGGCGATCTTTGCGGGAGGGTGTTTCTGGTGCGAGGAGACGGCGTTCGAAGGCCTTCCAGGCGTCCTTTCCGTCATCTCCGGCTACACCGGTGGTCAGACGAAGAACCCGACCTACGAGCAGGTCTCCTCGGGAAGGACCGGGCACGCTGAGTCCGTCGAGGTCACGTATGACCCGGCCAAGACGAGTTACGAGAAGCTGCTCGAGGTCTTCTGGCACAACGTCGATCCCTTCCAGAAGAACGGACAGTTCTGCGACCACGGTACGCAGTACCGGTCGGCCATCTTCTACAAAGACGAGGCTCAGAAGAGGGCGGCCGAGGAATCCAAACGAAGGCTCGAAGAGCAGGAGAAGTTCAAGGGGAAGATCGCGACTCAGATCGTTGCCGCGTCCACGTTCTATCCGGCCGAGGAATACCACCAGGACTTCTACAAGAAGAACCCCATGCGGTATCACGAATACCGCGAGGGATGCGGCCGCGACGCCCGGTTGAAGCAGATCTGGGGCGAAACGGCAGGAGGGAAAAAATGACATACGCCACGATTGCCGCCGCTCTCGTCACTCTGGCGCTGGCCTTGCCGGTCAACGGCCAGGATGAGTCGAAATCGAGGGGTTGGAACGGCAACTTCCAGAAGCCTTCGGACTCCGAGCTGCGCAAGAAGCTGACGTCCCTCCAGTACGACGTCACGCAGAAGGAGGGGACGGAGCGCGCCTTCTCGAACGAATACTGGAACAACCACCGGCCGGGCATCTATGTGGACGTGGTCTCGGGCGAGCCGCTTTTCTCTTCACTCGACAAGTACGATTCCGGCACGGGTTGGCCGAGCTTCACGCGGCCGCTCGAGAAATCCAACATCAAGACCGGGAGGGACTTTCGCCTGGGGATTCCCCGCAACGAAGTCCGCTCCGTGCATGCGGATTCGCACCTGGGCCACGTCTTCGACGACGGCCCTCCGCCGACCGGGCAGCGCTACTGCATGAACTCGGCCTCTCTCCGTTTCATCCCGGCCGAGAAGCTCGAAGAAGAAGGCTACGGCCACTACAAGTCCCTCTTCGAGAAGAAGAAGTAAGTTCGGGACTCGCCAGGAATCGGCGTCCGCCGATTCCTAGTTCGGGTGGAGCTGCTGGTACCGCGCGAGCAGGATCTCCTGCGACTCGGTGTGGGCCGGATCGACCGTGATGCAGTCCCCGATCGGGCAGGATTCGACGCACTGAGGCTTGTCGAACGCGCCGACGCACTCGGTGCAGCGCTCCTGCGCGACGAGGTAGATGTTGTCGCCCGCGGAGATTGCCTGATTCGGGCAGGTCGGCTCGCAATTTCCGCAGTTGATGCAGGTTTCGTTGATGACCATCGACATTGGGAAGACTCCTTTCCGGACGACAGACTGCCATGACGCGTTTCCGGTGTGATGATGCAAAAGCATCAGAGGCTGTCGGCCCGAGGCATTCGCTTCGCGATTCCCCCTCACCCCAACCCTCTCCCGCCCCCCGGCGCTCGCAACGCCGCCTCACACTCTCTTTCAGCAACCTGCTAAGGTAGATATGTGCCCATCAGGCGTGGACGGCGTGGGCCACTGTACGCGGGCGAACTGCTGCAGTCGCCTCTGTACTCGCGCACCTGCAAGGACGCGTTTCGGATCATGGAGAGGCTGGCCGCCGCCGCCGTCCGGCGTCCGGGCTCGCTCCGCAACGAGAACGTTCTTGCCGGCGAGACGGGTCTCTCGCTGCCCGCGCTCGAGCAGGTCGTGCATTTCCTCCGACTCGCGGGGCTGGTGGAGACCTCCGGCGGCCGCGCGGCGGGCATTCGCCTCGCGCGTCCCGCCTCTCGGGTTTCCCTGCTCGAGGTCGTGCGGGCGATCGACGGCACGGGCCTGTGGGCGCGCTGCATCCTCGGGCTTGAGGAGTGCTCCGACGCCATGCCCTGTCCCGCGCACCCCGTCTGGAAGCAGGCGCGTTCCCTTCTCGAAGAGCATCTCGCCAGCCAGTCGCTCGTGGATTTGACGAGGGCCGTGACGCGAAGGCACGGCGCGCGAAAACCCGTCGAGACTCGATTGCGGAGGCCGACCGGCGAGTCAGACCTGGCACACGCGGCGGGAAGTCTTGATTCCATGGGGGACCGATGAAGACGGAGAAAGAGATCCGCGAAGAGAGCCGGCGGGTCCGGGAGAAGGCAAAGAGCCTTTCCGGTTTCTGGGTCGCCGAGCTCGCGTCCGCCGCCTACGCTTTGGAATGGGCACTGGGCAAACATGCCCGCTCTCCCTCGGAGGACATCGGCGGCACCGACAGCGCCCAGGGGAGGATCGCCGCGTCGCTCGTGAAGGCCGCGGAGAAAGAGGCCGCAGCGCCGAGGGCGTCCGCCCGCGCCCGAAAACCTCGTCGCGGGCTGCGCCGGATCAAGTAGATAGACTCTGGCAACGCGCCTGCATTGATGATCTGAGGGAGATCCCATGCGCATCCTCGACGCCCGTGTCCATGGCCTGCTCGACCTTGCCCTGGTGGTGATCTTCCTTCTCGCCCCGCTGGTCTACGGGCTGGGCGGTTCGCCGGCGGCGATCGCCTTCATCCTGGCGGCGGTGCATCTGATCCTGACGCTCCTGACCCGCTTCCCGATGGGGATCCGGAAAGTAATTCCGTTCGTCGCGCACGGGATCATCGAGCTCTTCGTCGGAGTCTTTCTCGTGATCCTCCCCTCGATCGCGGGCTACGCGCCGGGCTCGCCCGCGCGGCGCTTCTACACAATCATCGGCGCGGTCATCCTCATCATCTGGGCCCTGACCGATTACCGTCAAGCGGGAGAGCGAGTAGTGTCCTAGTTTCCTGTAGCGATTGAAGCGATCGTGGCGAAAAACCCGCTCCGGAGCCGTCGGCACCTCGTCGGCACGCGCCGGCAGGCCGCAATTGTGAGAACCGGCCGGCGCTGAGGGTTCCTCGCAGTCTCACCGAGGCGCCGATTGCGCTCATCCATGCTCGTCACCCATCACCTCCTGCGGCGCCGCCGGCTCCGGGGCTCTCACCTTCCCTTAAGCCGGGCTGCAAGCCCCGGCGTCGGGACCGCCTCCCGGAGGAGCGTGAGTGAAGGAGCAGGAACGGGACAACAATTGCCTCGCTGCAACTGCGACTGAACGACAAGCGACGGCCAGGGTCCGACTGTCGCGGCGGGCCGTCGCGTGCGACGAGGGAGGCGGGCCCGACGCCGGGGCGGGTAAGTCCGCGATGGATCTTCAAACTCTGACACTACCGGGCAGAGAGAGTAAGTCCTTCGTCCACTGCCAGGAGGATAAGCTCTCCGGAGGAAGAGTCGTGGACACGCCGGTCGAGCCCGCTCCGTTTGCGCTGGAGAAGGATTCTCTGCGGATCCTTCGCGACGCCCTGGAGAAGCTCGAGCGGGGATTCGCGAAACTGCCGGCTCTGGCCGCGAACGATCCGGAGCCGGCCGCGATGGAAAGGGTCCTGAGCGACGTGGCCGAACGTCTCCGTGACAACTACCCATACTTCCATCCTCTTTACGCCGGCCAGATGTTGAAGCCTCCTCATCCCGTGGCGCGCCTCGCCTATGCGCTCGCGATGTGGATCAATCCCAACAACCACGCGCTCGACGGCGGCCGCGCGAGCTCGCAGATGGAGAAGGAGGCGATCCTGGAGATCGCGCGGATGTTCGGCTGGGAGACGTGCCTCGGCCACCTCTGCGGCGGCGGCACGATGGCGAACCTCGAGGCGCTGTGGATCGCCGGAAGACTTCGCCCCGGTGCGGCGGTCGTCGCCTCGGAGCAGGCGCACTACACCCACCAGAGGATCGGCGGAGTACTCGGGCTTTCCTTCGAGACGGTCTCCTGCGACTGTCGCGGCCGCATGGACGCCGAAGCCCTGGAAGAACGCCTGCGGCGCGGCGGCGTCGGGACGGTCGTTGCCACCATGGGAACGACCGCGACCGGGTCGGTCGATCCACTGCCCGCGCTGCTCGAGCTGCGTGAACGCTACGGGTTCCGGCTGCACGCCGACGCGGCCTACGGCGGATACTTCATCCTCGCGGGCAACCTCGCTTCCGAGGCCCGGGCAGCGTACGATCGTCTCGGGGAGGCGGACTCCATCGTCGTGGATCCCCACAAACACGGACTCCAGCCCTACGGCTGCGGGGCGGTGCTCTTCCGGGATCCTTCCGTCGGCCGCTTCTACAAGCACGAGTCTCCGTACACGTATTTTTCCTCGGCGGAGCTGCACCTGGGGGAGATCAGCCTCGAGTGCTCCCGGCCAGGGGCCGCCGCGGTCGCACTCTGGGCTACGCAGAAACTGCTGCCGCTCGCGCGAGGCGGAGAGTTCGCGCGCGGACTCGAGGCCTGCCGGGATGCGGCTCTCGCCCTCTACGGGAGACTCGCGGCCGACCGCCGTTTTCTGACTGCTTTTGCCCCCGAGCTGGACATCCTCGTCTGGACGCCGCGGTCCTCCGGCGCAAGCGCGTCCTCCGACCTCGCGCGCCGCGTCTTCGAGGAGTCGGCCCGCAGGGATCTCCACTTGGCGCTGGCGGAGCTGCCGGTCGGGTTCTTCGATCTTCCCGGTGCCGGGATGGCGAAAGATCGCGGCCGTATCACGTGCCTCCGCTCCGTGTTGATGAAACCGGACCACCGCGAGTGGGTGGAACGAATCTGGGAGATCCTGGACCAGACCACCGGCGCCGTCCTGCCCCGCGTGCCGTAGGGGCGGGCCTTGCGCCCGCCCGCCTCTCTTCGACACGCCGAAGCGTGGAGACCGAGACGAACCGCCGAGGCGCCACGGCATCTCCTGATCTCTCCGTGCCGTAGGGGCGGGCCTTGTGCCCGCCCGCCTCTCTAAGAGACGCCGTGGCGTGCAGACCGAGACAAGCCTCCGACGCGCCACGGCGTTTCCCGATCGTGTTCTCCGTGCGGCGCGAAGAGCACGTCGAAAGAGACAGTGGCGTTGTGGGGAGTTTATCGGTCTCGGACGTGCGGCCTGTTTGAGAGGGGCGGGCGGCCGCAAGGGCCGCCCCTACGGAACGGGGGGGCGCCGTCATTCTCTCTTCAGCTGCAGTACTTGCCGACGGTCGAGAGGAGCTGCTCGGGTTTGACTGGCTTGCGGATGCAGCTGGTGGCTCCGAGTTCCCTGGCGCTTTCGTCCGGGCGGTTGTGGGCGGTCACGATCACCGTGGGAATCGCGGCGAGGACCCGATCCCGGAGTTGTTCCTGCCGGAATTCCCACCCGTTCATCACCGGCATCATCAGGTCGAGCAAAATGACGCAGGGTCGGTCTCCCCGGCGAAGCTCCTTCAAGGCCTCCAGGCCATTGGCGGCCAGGGAGACTTCGTACCCTTCGTCTTCGAGGACCTCCTTGAAGGCGTCGAGGACCGCATAGTCGTCGTCCACGATGAGGACCTTCATGGGAGCGCTTCCCCGGGAGGTTTGAGCGGCAGCTCGATCCGAAAGGTCGAACCACGGCCGGGCCTGCTCGTGACGTCGATCCGCCCGTGGTGAGCGTCCACGATCTGTCGCGTGATCCAGAGGCCCAGCCCCAGCCCGCCGTAGGAGCGTTTCGATACGGCCCGCTCGAAGCGCTCGAAGATCTTCGCCTGATCCTCCGGAGAGATTCCTATCCCGTGGTCCTCGACGGTCAACCGGGCGCAGGATGTGTCGAGATCGGCGCGAATCTCGATGGGCTTTCCGTTGCTGAACTTGACGGCATTGGAGAGCAGGTTCGTGACGACCTGGTCCAGTCGCGATCTGTCCCAGATTCCGGTGATTCCCACCGGCGCGAACACTGTGACCTGACAGCCGGTGCGGGAGGTGAAATCCTTGTGTCGATCCACGACCTCTTTGACGATCTGTCCGAGATCGGTCTCTTCCAGCTCGAGCTCCAGCCTCCCCGTCGTGATCCGGGTCACGTCCAGGAGCTCTTCGGTCAACCGCGCCAGGCGTTGCAGTTGCGCCGCCGCTCTGTCGAGGAGCTCCACGGCCCTGTTCTGCTCGCCCGACTTGATCCGGCGGCGCAGCGTGTGAAGCTGGAACTGCAGCGACGTCAGCGGCGTACGCAGCTCGTGACCCGCCACCGAGAGGAATTCTTCACGAACCCTGGCCGCCTCCTGCGCTTCCCTGTAGAGCCGTTCCCGTTCTGCCTGCTGCCTCTTCTGCTCGGTGATGTCGCGGGCGATCTTGGCCGCCCAGACGATGTTGCCGGATTCATCCTTGACGGGAGACACGGAAAGCGAAACGGGGACCAGACCGCCGTCCTTCGTGAGCCTCACCGTCTCGAAGTGCTCGACCCGCTCGCCGCGGCGGATCCTCTCGAGGATCTCCTGCATTTCGTTCTTTCGATCCCGCGGCATCAGCATGGAAATCGGCTGGCCGACAATCTCCTCGGCTCTGTAGCCGAAGAGACTCTGAGCGCCCGCGTTGCAGGAGGTGATGACTCCGTCCAGAGTCTCCGACAGGATCGCGTCTTCGGACGACTCCACGATGGCGGCCATCCGCCGGATCTCCTCCTGGGCCTGCTTTCGGTCGGTGATGTCGCGAAAGAGAACGACGACCCCGTCGGGCGAGGGATAGATATCGGTTGCGAGCCAGCGCTGGAGAACCGGGTTGAAGGCCTGAGCGTGACAGGTTTCCCCCTGGTCCATGGCCTTCCGGACGGCACCGATGCCGGCCTCGGACATCGGTGAGCCCTCGAGCGCGCTCTTTCCGAGCAGCTCCTCGCGGCGGCGTCCCAGAATCTCCTCCGCTTGACGGTTGACGTACTTGTACCTGTACGCGCGGTCGAGCGCGCAGAAGCCGTCGGTGATGCTCTCGAGGATCTGCTCGAGCTCGCCCGCCGCGGACTCCGCGGACGCGCCCGCTCTCTCCGCCTCCACGACCAGTTGCGCTCGATGGCGTTTGGCGGCCCACAACTGGTGAAACGCGAGGCTGCCGAGGCTTCCCACCACGAGAAACACGATCATTCGCAGGATGTCGTACTGGTCCTCGAGCCGGAGCGAAGAGGCCGGAGGGTAGAAGAAGTAGTCGAGACCCGCGGCGCTGAGAGCGACCGCCAGGAAGCTCGGGCCGCCTCCTCCGAACCAGCCGGCAAGGAAGATGGCGAGGAACGCGGGCATGAAGGGAATGTTCCGGAAGAGCGGCCAGAAGAGCCCCGTCAGCAGGAGGGAGGCGGCGCTTGCGACAACGGCAAACACGTAGCGGACCCACGCAGGACGGGAGAACTCGGAGAAGGTGCTCACAGGGAGCTTCGCGAGCGATCGCATAAACGCTAGTCTGGCGGGCAAGTCGCTCTATTCTGGTTTTTCAGATTCGGGCCTTGTCCGTGCAAGTCTCATTCCATGCGCCGGCGGCGCCTTCAGGCCGGCCGCATGTCACCCGGGGCCGTCGTCATCGCGCGTTTTGCCGAAAGTCCGGCCGACGGCCAGCGTCTCGCGCAGGTCCTTTTCGAGGTTTTTATACCGCTCCTCCGGCTCGGCTCCGACGGCGTCGAGCACTTTGGAGAAGAAGCTGCGAGCCCCGGCCGTCATGGCGATGTCGAGGACCTCGGAGTCGGTGAGACCCTGCCGGCGCAAGTCCTCGACATCTTGCCGGGTCACTTCGTGCGCGCGCAGCGTGATCTTCTCGGCAAAAGCCAGCATCGCGACCTCCGCGGGCAGAAGCCCGGCCGACTCATAGTCGCGTACGATCGCCTCGATCTGTGCCGCGGTGTAAAACTCAGAACGGAGCGCCGCCCCGTGGTGGAGCGTTCAATACGTGCAGCGCAGGCGCGCCGCGGCGATCAGCGTAACGAGCTCATAGCGCTTCGCGTCCATGTGAGAGCGGATCGCGGAAAGAAGCGTCCTCCAAGCCGCGAGCGTTTCCGGGCGCAGGCTCCACGCCTGGCTGTAGTTGGGAACGAAGCCATGCTTCTTGAGATCCGCCGCATACAGTTCCGCCAGGAGCCCCTCGGCCTCCTCCGGAGGAATGGTTTTGATGAATGCCATGAGCACACTCCTTCTGCGCCGTCAGTCTAGCCCGCGTCCAGGTAGTCCCAGCCCCGGTCGCGGAGCGACGTGCTTGCCCCGGTCGTGCCGCTCGCCGGTGCGCCGTCAGGCGCAGATTCCGCGCAAACGCGGAGCGACGGCTACCCAGGCAGCCAGCGCGGCGAGCTTCTGGTCCTGAGTCCAGGGCGCGCCGATCGAACGCCCGATGTCCTTGAGGCATCGAGCGATTTCCTCCTCGGGAATGTGCAGGCCTGCGGACGCGAGGGAGAAAATCTCCTTCTCCCGGACTCGAATCACGGGAAGACCGCGTTCCTGGGCCGCTGCGGCCAGGGCGTCGCGAAAGAGCTCGCCGTCGGCGGTGTGGACGAGCGCGTGCGAGGCGAGGATGGCCTCGAGCTCCGGGAGCGGTCGCCCCGAGGCGAGCAGCAGGCCGCAGGCGGCCACGGGGTGTTTGCTCCTCTTCAGCTCGACGAGAACTTCATCGAACGCTTTTCCGGCGAGACGGTGAGCGTCGCCGGCGCAGCGGCCGACGATCTTCGCCGCCGCCGGAAGGCTCTCGCCTTCGGCGGCGTGGTAGGGCTGCTTCGAGCCGGGAACCCGCGGGTCCGCCAGCTCGATGCGCCGGCGCAGGAGAATCTCCGGCGACCGGGGAGAGCCGGCGACCGCGACGAGCGCCGCCCATCCGGAGTGGGTTCGCAGGCCGACCGCGGTGGCAGGCTCGTTGTGGTTCATGAATCAAGTCTGCCACTGATGATTGGTGATTTGTACGCGAGCGGATCCTCGCGGAGCCTGTCCCGAGCGGACGCGGCGACTCGAAGCGACGGGAGCAGATCCCTCGTTACGCTCGGGATGACAAAGAGGGGCGAGGGGCTCGGGATGACAAAGAGGGCCGAGGCGCTCGGGATGACGGGAGGACTCCTTTCGACTGAAATCAGCCGGGTGCGTCGTCCGTTAACGGAGTAGCCGACGATCGGACGGGATCGCGGTTGCTCGGAGGGCGGGATGAAGACATCACGTCTCGGTCTGGCGCTGATTGCCGCCTGGGCACTCGGTTCCGGAGCGTGTACTTCGTCGCCGTCGGCGCGGCGGCAGCCGGAGGCGCCGATCGCCGATCCCGCGGCAGCGGCGGCCAGGATCTCCGGAGATTGGCAGGTCGCCATAGAACGGGGCGGCCATTCCACCGAGGGCTGGTTGCATTTCGCGTTGAGTGCCGGCGAGCTCGTCGGATCTCTGACCGGCCCTGACAACAACCCTCATGAGATCTCGAAGATCGTCTTGAAGGGCGACAAGATCTCGTGGCGGATCGAGAACGAATTCGCGAAGGAAACCTACGAAGGGAAGTTGAAAGGGTCCTCGATGGAGGGGACCATGAGGGTGAGCCGGAGCGGCGGGCGCCCGGGCGGAGGCCCCGAAGGAGAAGAGGGTTCGGGCGGTCGCTCCGGCGGTTATGGCGGCCGAAGAGGGGGCGGCGGCCGCGGCGGCGGCGGGCGGGGCAGCGGCGCGGCGAGCCAGATCACCTGGCGCGCGTTCCGGTCCGTCCAGCAGATAACTCCGGCGCCGGCGCCCGAGCCCACGAAACCCAGGACTCCTTAGTCCATGGTCCGTTGTCCTTGGTCCCGCGACTAAGGACTAAGGACCAAGGACCAAGGACTTCGCTTCACAGCGAGTCGGTGTCGGATTGGAGGCGCAGCCATCGGACGATGTCGCGCCGCCGGAGGATACCCAGCAGCCGGCCATTCTCCACGACGGGGAGTTGCCGCACGTCGCGCCGTGTCAACTCGTGGAGAGCCTCGCCGGCGTCCACCCGCGGGCCGACGACCGCGAGTTTATCGGCCGGCGTCATGATTCGGGCAACCGTGGTCCGCGGCCAGTCCTCGCGAGGGACTTTCCGAACGTCCTCGATCGAGACGAGCCCTGCCAGACGCCCGTCTTCGACCACCGGGAAGGCCCGCTCATCAGTTCCCAGCATCCAGTCGTAGACCAGATCGCTGACCGGCAGATCCGGCTTGACGGAGCGGACGTCGGAGTTCATCAGGCGTGAGACGGGCACGTCCTCAAGCAGGTCGTCGATGACGACCTGCTGATAGCTTGCCGCCGCGGCGCTCTTCAAGAACCAGCCGATGAGCGCGATCCAGAGGCCGCCACCGAACCCGGTCCCGAAGATTGGAACGTGTCCTCCGAAGATCATGGAGAGACCCGCGAGGATGAAGATCCAGCCCACGGCCTGCCCGACCTGGGAAGCCCAGCGCGTCGCGCGCCGCAGGTCCTTTGTCGCGGCCCAGAGGATCGAGCGCAGGATGCGTCCCCCGTCCAGCGGGAATCCTGGCACGAGGTTGAAGAGACCGAGCGTGAAGTTGATCGAGCCCAGCCACAGAAACATCGTTGCGAGAGGGCCCAAGGTCTTCATCGCCTCTGCCGGGTTCACGAAGAGCTGATGGCGGCTCGACGTGAACAGGGAGCCCACGGCGCCGAACGCGACTCCCAGGAGAATGCTCGAAAGGGGCCCCACGACCGCGATGGCGAACTCGCTGCCAGATGAGGAGGGCTCGCGCTCGATGTTGGAAACGCCCCCGAAGAGAAAAAGCGTGATCCGCCGCACGGGGATCCCCTTGGCCCGCGCCACCAGGGAGTGGGAAATCTCGTGGGCGAGAACCGAGCCGAAGAAGACGGCGGCCGCCACGAGCGCGAGGAGCAACTGAAGCCCACCCCCCCAGGAGGGGTGCATCTGCCCGAATCCCGCGGCGAGGTTCCATGTCACCAGGACGAAGATGAAGAACCAGCTCGGGTCGATGCGAATCTCGATTCCGAAGAGGCGGCCCAGCCGGACGCCGCCCCGGGCGGTCGTGCGGCGCGCCGGGAGCCAGCGTTGCGGCATGTCCCGATTCGCTTCTGCCAACCGCGTGTCTCTCCTTCGAGAAGCGCTGCGAGAAGAGTGCCAGATCCGGCCTCGCAGGATGGCTCCGGATCACCGGCGGCGCGGCCGGGTCCCGAGCAAGCAGGAGCGACGGCTCCCGCCACTTCAGCCGCGGTCGCCGTCGAGGAAGTCGAGGATCTCTCTGGCGTGTTCCGAGGGCTTGACCTTTGGCCACGCGGCGGCGACTTTCCCCTTCTCGTCGATCAGATACGTGACACGGTGGATCCCCGTGAACTTGAGGCCGTAGAGCGACTTCGGTCCCCACACTCCGTAGTCGTTGACGATCTTCTTTTCCGTGTCGGCGAGCAGCCGGAAAGGGAGGTCGTACTTACGGACGAATTTCTTGTGAGACTTCTCACTGTCCACCGACACGCCGAGGATCTCGACCTTCCTCTTGCGGAACTCGGCGAAGCCGTCGCGGAACGCGCAGGCCTCCTTCGTACAGCCGGGCGTGTCGTCCTTAGGATAGAAGTAGAGGACCACTTTCTTTCCCGCGAAGTCCTTCAGGGCAACACTCTTTCCGTCCTGGTCGGTGGTCTTGAAATCGGGCGCCTTGTCACCGGGCTCCAAGAGCTTCATCGCGTCCTCCTTGTATCTCTCATGCCGAGAATCCCCTCCACTCCTAAGTCATTCCGAGCGCAGGGAGCTGCGCTCCTCGTACTGCGGTGAGGAATCTGCATGCTCATGCTCACGACGGGGGCAGATCCTTCGCTCCGCTCAGGATGACAGGGAGGGTGCGAATAGATGACGAGGGCGCTTCGCTCCGGCTGAAAAGGGGCACTCATTTTGAAGTCGGGTCAACAGGCGGGAGCCTCGCCTTCTCCAGCTGCCGGTTCAACGCCGGCACATCGCGGGTCAGGATCTCCTTCCAACGCGCGATCAGGCCCGCGACCGTCTTCAAAGAGCCTTCGACGGCGGAGACGGCCGCCGGCGTCGTCCCGGCGTCCGCGCCCTCGACAACTTCCAGAAGGGACTCCAGCGATCCGTTGAGTCTCGAAAGGTCGGCTTCGGCGGCGGTGCGTGGGGGAGGGCCGAATCGGCGCGCGCTGCCCTCCAGTGCCGCAGCTTTTGCCTCGAGCGCGGTGACCGCGCCGGCGGCGGGGCCGCTCCCCGCACGCTCCTTCAGCGATTTCAGTTGTTTGCGGAGCGACTTGACTTCTTGAACTGCCGTGAAGTCCTCGTGCATCGCCGCGCAGATCTGTGTCGCGAGTTCGAACTGCCGCGCGAGGTCCGCAGCCGGTATCTTGACCCGTGGATCCATCGCCACAGTCAGGGGCTGCGTCGAAGTCATCGTCCCGGCGGTGAGCCTGACGGTGTATTGCCCCGGCAGGACCCACGGCCCGAGCGGGTGGCGCGGCGTGTCGTGGACGATCGCTGTCATCGGGTAATCACCGCGAAGTGCGTCAGGCGGCGGGGAGTGCAGGTCCCAGACGAACCGGTGGAAGCCCGCGCCGGCGGAGAGGCTCTGAGGCGGCCGTACCCAGTAGGTCGGGACGACCAGCTCCTTCTCGTTGACCGGATCCGGTTTGTCCGCGCTGGAGAAGCGGCGCACGAGCTTGCCCGAGCCGTCGAGGATTTCGAGCGTCACCGGTCCCGCCGGCGCGGCCTTCAAGACGTAGTTGAGGATCGCGCCGTCGGGCGGGTTCTTACCGGCCGGCTCCTCCGGTGGGAGCGGCGTGTCGGCGTTCATGTTCCAGCGGACGCGGCGGGCGAGCTGCGGGTGAAAGAGATGCGCCGGCGCCTGCGCGACGCTCGCGTCGAGCTGCCGCAGCGGCGTGATGTCATCCAGGATCCAGAAGGAGCGGCCGTGTGTCCCGACGACGACGTCGTCCTCGTGGATGACGAGGTCGCGGATCGAGGTCGCCGGCATGTTCAAGCGCAGCGATTGCCAGTGGTCCCCATCATCGAAGGAGACCCAGACCTGGCGCTCCGTGCCCGCGAAGAGAAGTCCCTTTCTCTGCGGGTCTTCCCTCACCGTGTTGACGGAGGCGTTCTCCGGCAATCCCGTGACGATCTTCTGCCAGGTCTTTCCGCCATCGCGCGTTCGATAGATGTAGGGCTTCAGATCGTCGAGCCGGAAACGCGACACGGACGCATAGACGGTCTCCGCGTCGAAACGAGAGGCATCCATCTGCGTCACCTTGCTCCAAGGCGTCATCTCCGGCGGCGTGACGTTCTTCCAGGACCTCCCGCCGTCCCGGGTGACGTGGATCAGGCCATCGTCGGTCCCGACCCAGATCGTGGCCGCGTCCCTGGGAGAAGGCGCGATCGAGTAGATGACGCCCCGGTGCTTCGCGGTGTCCTTGTCCGCGAGGTGTCCGAGGTTGGGCGGCTTTCCCGGGTCTTCGCGCGTCAAGTCCGGGCTGATCGTTTCCCAGGTCTCGCCGCCGTTGGACGTCTTCCACAGGACCTGGGAGGCGAAGAGGAGAACGCGGGGGTCCGCGGGAGAGAAGAGGACCGGCGCCGTGCGGTCGAAACGGTCCTTTGCGCCGCGCAGCGGGACGGGGCCCACGTTCTGTATCTGCCCGGTCGCCTCGTCGTAGCGCGTGAGCTTGCCTCCGTAAGTGACGCCGGGGTGCAAGGGATCGGGCGCGACATAGCCGTATTCCTCGACACCGACGGGATGAAACTCGCGGAACGTGATTGCGCCGTCGTTGCCGCGGCTGGCCACATTCGCCGACCCGCTCTCCTGCTGGCCGCCGTAGACGCGATAAGGAAAGCGATTGTCAGTCGAGACGTGAAAGAACTGGGCGGTCGGCTGGTTGTACCAGGAGCTCCACGTCTCTCCGCCGTTGACAGTGATCGTCGCGCCCTGGTCGGCCCCGAGGATCATGACCTGCGGGTTCTCGGGGTTGATCCAGATCCGGTGGTAATCGTCGCCGCCCGGCGCGCCCTTGATCGCGGTGAAGTTCCTGCCGCCGTCGGTCGAGCGGTAGGTCGAGGTGTTGCCCGAGTAGACGACATCCGGGTTTCTCGGGTCGATCTTCACCTCGGCGAAGTCGGAGCCGCGCCCGCAAACCCGGTTCTCGGAATTGACGCGCTTCCAGCTCTCACCCGCGTCCTCGGAGCGGAAGAGACCTCCCGCGCCCCCGCCCGCCTCGACTACCGCGTACATCCGTTTTCCGTCGCTCGGAGCGACGGCGATGCCAACCCTTCCGAGGCCTTCCTCGGGTGTCGGGAGCCCCTTCGACAGGTGCCGCCAGTTCGTCCCGCCGTCGGTGGACACGAAGAGTCCGCTCCCGGCGGCCTCGTACTCGTTGCCGTACTCCCAGGGTCCCTGCCGCGCCGACCAGAGGACGGCATAGATCCTCCGCGAATCACCGGGATCGAAGGCGAGATCCACCGCTCCGGTGTCCTCGTCCTTGAAGAGGACCTTCTGCCAGGTCTCTCCTCCATCTGCCGAGCGGAAGACGCCCCGCTCCGCGTTGGGACCATAAGGATGTCCGAGGACCGCCACGAACAGGCGCTTCGAGTCGCGCGGGTCCACGAGGATCGCGGCGATCTGCCGGCCGTCGGAGAGGCCCAGGTGGCGCCAGGTCTTTCCCGCGTCCGTGGACTTGTAGATGCCGTCGCCCACGGAGAGGTCGGGACGCTGCAGACCTTCGCCGCTTCCCACGTAGATCACGCCGGGGTCCGATGGCGCGACCGCGAGCGCTCCGATCGAACCGGTCGGCTGGTCGTCGAAGATCGGGGTCCAGACCCGCCCGTAGTCCGTGCTCTTCCAGACACCGCCGTTGTTCACGGCCATGTAGAAGACGTTCTGCTGTCCGGGAACTCCGCTGACGGCCACCGTGCGGCCTCCCCGGAACGGCCCGATCATGCGCCAGCGCATCTCGGAATAGAGACCGGCATCGAACGGCTGTCCTGAAGCGAGGGGCGGCAGAGCGGCGAGGAGAAGAGTGCACGCAGCAAACACGAAGCGTCGCGCCGTCATCACGTTTGGACCCTCCGAAGGCGAAGAATCGATCTCGCCGGAAGGAGATGTTAGACTGGGATCTCGCGCCAGGGAGCGCCCGCATGAGAAAGCCGCCGTTTGGCGCCTCGCTGCTTCTCCTCCTGATTCCGCTGGTCGGCTGCGCGCACCAGAGCGCCGATTACGCGTCGGCATATGCTGGCTACGACGACTGCCAGTTCGACTCCGACTGCTACGGCGGCTTCGACAGAACCGCTTACTCCTGCGTCTTTGTGGAGAGTCCCGCCGCGCCCGCCCGCCTGGCGGTCGTCGTCTCCGCGCAGCATCACATTCCGCGGGTCGTGATTCGCGGAGATTGGGTGCCAACGGACTCCTCGGGGAGCGCGAGTTCCTCCGCCGGTGCTCCGCCTCAGGCCAACGTCGCTCCCGCGCCTGTCCCCCGGGAACCCGTCATCCTCTCTTCTCCTGCCGCCGACGGAAGGACTCCCAGAGCGCCCAATTGATCATTCGACCCCGCAGTCGAGGCAGATCGTGATGCCAGGCCAGCGCATCCCTACGGCAGGGCGCGTTGTCGCGGCGCGCCTGATCGGGGTTGCCGCGGACGTCATACAGATCGTCTTGTTTCCGCTCTTCGCGGCGGGAGCCGCCTCTCCCTGGAACGACGCGCTCGACCTGCTCGTGGCCCTCGCGATGACATGGCTCGTCGGGTGGCATTGGGCCTTCTTGCCGTCGCTTTTCGCCGAACTCGTGCCGGGTCTCGACCTCGTTCCAACCTGGACGGCTGCAGTTTTTTTCGCGACCCGCGCAAAGGCTCGTCCTCCGGCGCCAGCCGGAAAGGCGCACGACTTCATCGAGGCCCAGGTCGTCTCCTGCGAAAAGTTGTAGTGGCTTCTGGCCCCGGTCGCGGCGCGAGGAGTCTCCTGAGGTAATCGAGGGAGGAGCCTCGCGCCGCGGGAGCGAGCGCGCAGCGCGGGATCAGGCAGCGATCGAGGCCGCATCCGGCCGAGTCGCTTGCCAGTGCGCCGTCAGGCGCAGATCCCGCGCAAGCGCGAGCGACGTGCTACCGGGCCGGGAACTTCTCTTCCAGGTCCTTCAGGCGCTTTTCGATCTCTTCGAGTCTGTCCTGAAGACGGTCGAGGTTCTCGGGATGGCCTCGGAAAACCCAGGCGTGGCGCCCGAGGTCGCGGCCGATGTCTCGTCCGATGTCACGGCCGAGATCTCGCCCCAGGTTGCGCCCCAGATCGCCGAGATCGATCTGGGCGCTGCGCCGCTCCTCGATTCTGACCGAGAGTTGTTTGACCGCGCGGTCGCGGGAGACCTCGACCTTCAGCGTGTCGCCGGACTTCATACCCCGCACGACATGGGTCAGGTCTCGACCGGTCTCGACGCGCTCTCCGTCGGCGCGGGTGACGATGTCGCCGACCTTGATCCCGGCTTTCGCCGCCGGGCTTTCGCTCTCGACTCCGGCGACGAGCACGCCGGCGTCCTTCGGAGCCCCGAAGTGCTCCCGGAGCTCCGGTGTCATCTCGAGAAGCCGAATCCCGAGGTACCCCTGCCGGGCGCGCCGCGGCAATCGCCAGACGAGCGGCTCGTCGCCGTCGGAGGAGAAGACTCCGCCGTCGTTGACGATGATTCTCTTCTCGATCTTTTCGGATTTCACCGCCGGCTCGTCGCCCGAGGCAACCGCCGCGGCGCAGGTCGCGATCAGAAGAAGGGCCAGCGGCATTGCCTTCATCGCGGTTGAGTTCATTCCAGATACTCCTTTCGGAGAGGGAGACGGTCCTCCGTCGGAAAGGTTTCTGGCTTTCGGCCGCAGGCATTCGCTTCGCGAACGGCGGCCGAGAGAGTTAAAGCCGGGGCCTGACTCTCGGGCCTTTAGAATCTCTCGGCTGCCGGTCGCAGCGCGGCGGCCGCAGGCGGAAGTGTCCACGCAGTAATACACTCGCGCGAGGAATCTGAGACCTGATCTCCGTGGCCGTCCTCCTGGTTTACGCGGGCCTCCTCATCGGATTCGTGGGGATTCTCTGCATCGTGAGGCCTCTGAGCTTTCCGGGCCTGCGGACGCGCCGCGGAGGCGCCGGGGTTCTCGCCCTTGGACTCGTCTTCGCGGCCGCGGGGATGATCCTGCCGGCCTCTCTCTCAGCCCCGGCGGGGGAGCGCTCGCGGCTGGATGATTTCGTCCCCGCCTGTCAGTTCCGCGAGCTCCATGAGATTCGCGTCCACGCGCCGGCGGACGCCGTGTTCCGGGCGGTCAAGTCGGTCACGGCGGGCGAAATCCGGTTCTTCGGCCTCCTGACCTGGATTCGATCGCCGCGACTGCCAGGCTCCGGCCGCGAGGACATCCTGGCCGCGCCGGCGCAAAGGCCTCTGATCGACGTGGCTCTGCGTTCGGGGTTTCTCTTACTGGCAGAGGACACGGGAAAAGAGATTGTTTTTGGAACGATCCTCTGCGGGCGGCCGCCGGAGCTTTCCGATCCCCGGCCCCGGAGCTTCGCGGTTCTCGACCGGCCGGGGCTCTGCAAAGTCGCGATGAATTTCCGCCTCCGCGAAGAATCCGGCGGCTGGGTGCGTCTCTCGACGGAGACGCGCGTTCTCGCGCTCGGTTCATCCGCCCGGAGGAGTTTCGCGATCTACTGGCGCCTCATCTACCCGGGTAGCGCGCTCATCCGGCGCATGTGGCTGGGAGCCATCCGCCGGCGTGCCGAGGGCGCGCGGATACCCTGCATCGAAGAGATCATAGCCGTCACCCGTGCCGTCAACCAGGCGCTCGACGGTTTCGAATCGGGCCGGGGCGGGGAGAAGTCCGGCACGCGGTCCGCGGAACGAGTTCTGGCCCAGGCGCGTCTTGCCCGCGAAAAGCTGGAGTTGACCGCCACGGAGCCATCGTGCCTCCGGTCGAAGCAGGAAGAGCTCATCTTTCTGAACCATCTCATCCTCGGTTTTCAGGCCTACCTCGGGACGGGTTCGAGAGATCCGAAGTCGTTTGACAGCCTCGAATCCATCATCCGGCGCGCCCGGGCCCATCAGGAGCGGGGGAGGACAGAGACTAAGCATTCCGACGCAGGCACCGGGAGATCTCGTCCCGGGTCAGGAATGGCGTGACGACGACCCAAGAAGGAGGGGAGTCGAGGGCGGCAAGCACGCGCTCGAGGATAACCTCGAGGGGCGTGCTCGGAAGAGAGGCGATCCGCAGCAGGCTGCCGAGCCCGTTGACCTCCATGTACCGCCGCGAGAGGATAGCGATCGGCTTCAAGGCCCAAAGGATGGCTTCGACATCGGCCGCGCTCCGCACGCGAGCTTCGACCGGCTCCTCCGCTTCGCAACCGTCGAAGACATTCGAGACACGTATCGCGATCGCGTCCTCGCGCTTCTGGATGTCCAAGAACCAGAGCCGCTTCACGTCTCAGACTGTTCGGGCGTCCCGGTCCCGGAGTCCGGGACGCCCGCTACAACCCCCGATCAGGTCGGAATCGGGCCGTAGACGTCGCGCAACATCACGGCTGACAGAGTCGTTCTCACGTGCGCCTCCTTTTGCCCGTCGCCGGGCGTTTCGTTGGAGGCGGTTCGCCATGACCCGCCTCCTGCACTTGAAGTGGCGGGAAGCGGGCGATTTTGGCGAGGGCGCGGAGATTTATTTTTGGGTCAGCGTCCAGGACCCTCGGTTCTCACACGACGAGGAAGCCGCCGACTTTGTGGTTCAGGAGGGTTACGTTGGCTGGCACCCGACAGCACTCGGGGGGTCGTGACCTAGTTTGAGTGCGAGAGTCCTGTTGGCGAAAAAGTCGGGCCGACGGGTCCTGTCGCCGTCGGCTTTCGACCGCGGCGTTCGCTGCGCGAACGGCGGTCGAGAGAGTTCAAGACGAGGGCCTGGAGTCCGGCCGCCCGCGCGCGAGGTCTCCGTCCGGCGCCACCCGTCGGCCCTGGGGCCTGGACTTAAGCCGGACTGCGAGTCCCTCTTTAGCCGAACTTCTTCTCGAAGCGCTCCCGCATCATCTGCCCCGCGGAGTCTCGCAGCCTGGCCACCTCTTCGAAGTCAGGATTATCGCCCGAGAGAGCCGCCTCCAGCTGGCGTACGATGACGGGATCGAGCGCGTCGTGGCGCGCGACCTCGGTTCGGAAGATCTCGAAGCGCTGGGCGGCGCGCGCAAGCTGTCCACACAATGCCCAGCTCTCGATTTCGTACAGAGAGGCCGTCAGGGAGTTGGCAATGTTCCCAAGGTCCCGGAAAAGGCGTGACACCTGGAGGAAGGCGAGAGCCGCCCCCCGATGGTTCCCGGCCTGAAGGAGAACCAGGGCGAGGCCGTTACGGATGTAACCGACCCAGGCGGCGTGCCGGTCGCGCGAAACCGATCGCAGGGCCCTCGCGTACTCCCGGCGCGCCTCGCTGAGCCGTCCCTGTCTCGCCAGGCACGCTCCGACGGCGTTGACGGCCCCCACATAGTTGCTCCACCGCTCGCTCTTCTGGAAAACCGGAACTGCGCTTTGGAACGCTTCGAGGGCCTCATTCTCCCTGCCGAGCTTGGATAGAGAGATGCCCTCGGCGACGCGAGCGCGAGCGACGTGGTCCTCGAGCTCCAGTTCCGCGAATGTCGCCCGGGCCCGTCGGGCCAGCGAAAGGCTCGCGACCGGGTCGCCCGCGAATGCGCGGCGTTGTGATTCACAGAGTTCCACGATGGCGAGACTCAGTTCGTCCCCCGTGGATTCGCCGAAGGCCCGGTAGGCCTGCTCGAGGTGCCCCCTGGCCTGCTCGAGCTCGCCCGTCCAGTTGCATCCCTGTCCCGCGAGCAGGTGCGCCTGCGCCGCGAGCGTTTTCAAGGGCAGGATCCGCTCGGCCGGCGTCGTGGGATCCCCCGCCACTTCCCCCTCCAGGCGGTCGAGCACGGCGAGGGCGAGTCCGAGCGCTCGCATGGGGCTCTCAGCGATCTCGAGTCCCGCTTCCTGCAGGACATAGAGGAGCGCGAATCGAAGTGTCAGGTCGGTGAGAGATGAGCCGGACAGGAAAGAATCCAACTCTTGCCTGGAGCCCCTCGCGGTCTCGAGGATGCGGCCTATCTCCGAGCGAGCCGCCTCCGAGGCCTCGAGGGCGAGGACCGTGAGGCTCTCGCCTTCCCGCGCGGGCGCCGCGGCGCGAGGACGGGGCGGCGCCTCCGGCCTCCGTGCGAAGGGATCGCCGGGATCGAGGTCGCTTGAAGAAACGGAGTCACCCGTGATCGCTCTCAGTTGCTCGTCGAGTTCCTCCATTGCGGACAGCGCCGCAACGCATCGCTCGCAGAGATGAAGATGATCGTTCGCGGTTTCTCTCTCCTGGCCGTCCAGGTCCGACGCGGCGTACCGGAGCAGCGTGAACTCGTCGAGATGTGGGCTCATGTTTCCAGACATGCTCGAAGCCTCCTCAGGCAGCCGTTGATCCTGCTCCAGACGCCGGAATACGGGAGAGGGATTGCCCGCGCCGTCTCTTGAAGGCTTCTTCCTTCGACGTAGTACGTGAGAAGAATCTTGCGGCAGGCGGAGGAGATCGTTTCCAGCAGCTCCCTGAGCTCGAGCCTTCTGTGCGCCGTCTCGAGCGCTGTCGTGTCGCAGGCTGTCTCCGGCGGTCCTTCCGCGGCGGCGAAGACTCTGCGCTGCGCCCGGCGGGCCTGGATGAAACGGCAGCACCGCAGATGAAAGACCTTGAAGGTGAAACCCCGCGGGCTTCGGACCGCGGTCCGCTGCCGCAGGAGCTCCAGCGCGGTTTCCTGAAGCAGGTCCTGCGCGTCATCGGACTCGATTCCGAACCGGGAGCGGGCATAGGCGACCAGCCGGGACCGCTGCTCGCTGTCGAGCAGTACGGCTTGGGCGATCTCGTGCGAACCTGGCGCGGAAACTCCCGATTCCATCGAGTTCTCTGCTTCTCGGTCTCTATCCTATTGTGCCAGGCGGTGTCTTGTCACTTAGTGGCAGGCGGCATCCGGAAGGTCGCCGTTCGTTGTCAGAATTCTCATTTCCCGACCAAGAACCAAGAACCTGCCGTTTCTTCCTCAGATGTTCCCGGATTGAGGCTAGCATTGCGTCATGAGAATTTCCTCTGTCAGACCGCTGCTGCTGGCTCTGGCCGCCGCTACCTTGCTCCCAGGGGCGGGCTCCGCGGAGCCGCGCCCGGCCCTCCCATTCATCGCGGACGACTATCCGGGAGCCCTGGCGCAGGCCCTCGCGAAGAAGGTGCCGATCTTCGTCGAAGCCTGGGCGCCCTGGTGACACACGTGCCGGTCGATGAGGGCCTTCGTCTTCACCGACAGGGCGCTCGCGCGGCATGCCGGACAGTTCGTCTGGCTCTCGATTGACACGGAAAAGCCCGGCAACGCTTCGTTCCTGACGAAGTTCCCCGTCGAAGCGTGGCCCTCCTTCTACGTTCTGGATTCGGTCTCCGAAAGAGCCGCGCTGCGATGGGTCGGGGGTGCCACAGTCGGCCAGCTCATGAAGATCCTGGACGACGGGCGCCGGGCCGTGCGGGGCCGGGAGAAGGGCGTCGAGGAGATCCTCGCGCGGGCCGACCGGTTCTACGGCGAGGGAAAAAACGCCGAGGCGGTCCGGGATTATCGCAAGGCGCTTTCGGCCGCCCCGAAAGACTGGCCGCGTTACGGCCGCGCGGTCGAGTCGCTCCTCTTCGCCCTGCAGAGAATTCACGACGACAAGGGATGCGCCGAGACGGCGCGCGAGGCGTTTCCGAAACTGCGCCGGACACCCTCGGCCGCAAACGTCGCCGCGAGCGGGCTCGACTGCGCCCTGAATCTCAAGCCCGAGGACCCGGCGCGGGCGGATCTCGTCTCGACGCTCGCGGCGGATTCCGGGGAAGTCCTCTCGAAACGACGGCCCGACATCGCGGCGGATGACATCTCATCCGTCTACGAGATGCTCGCCTCCGAGCGGGAGGCCGCGAAAGACGAAGAAGGAAGGAAGAAGGTGCTTTCGGAGCGGGCCGCGTTTCTCGAGGGGGAAGCGGCGCGAGCGAAGAGTCCCGAGGCACGCGCCGTCTTCGATTCGCACCGGGTCTCCACTTACCTGGCGCTCGGTCAGCCCGAGCGCGCCATCCCGATGCTCGAAGCTTCCGAGCGGGATCTTCCCGAGGATTACAACCCTCCGGCGCGCCTGGCGAGCGCATACAAGGCCATGAAGAGGTACGACGAGGCTCTGGCGGCATCCGACCGAGCGCTGGCCAGAGCCTACGGCCCCCGAAAGATCGGAATCCTGCAAACACGAGCCGATATCTACACGGCAAGAGGAGATTCTGGCGCCGCGCGCAAGACCATGGAAGAAACTCTCCGTTACGCCGAAGCCCTTCCCTCGGGACAGCGCTCGGACACGACGATCGCGGCGCTCAAGAAGAAGATCGAAACCATGCCATAGAGGGCGCGACCCACACAATCCTGTCATTCTGAGGAGCGAAGCGACGAAGGATCTGCTCCAATCGGCTTGTCATGACTGGAGCAGATCCTTCGCTGCGCTCAGAGCTTGCCCTGAGCAGGAATGCGACCGTCGAAGCGACTAGAGCAGATCCTTCGCTTCGCTCAGGATGACAAGGAGGGCGCGAAGGGATGACAGAGAGTGGCAGGCCGCGCGGCTCAATCTTTCGGTTTTGCGTCTTCGGGTTTGAGGGTGGCGAGCCAGCGCTCGAACGCCTCCCGGTCCTCACCCTTCAGGCGGCGCAGGGCGCCTTCCGAATGGGAGGCAAGGACGCGCGGGTTATCGAACGGAAGCCGTTCGTACATCTTTCCGCCGGGCTCGTGGCACGGCGCGCAATGGGACTTGAGAACCGGGCGGACGGTGGTGAGGAAAAGGTCGGGAACCTCCGTGGGCGCCAGCGTGGGGGGAGGGACCGCCGTCGGAACGGCGGTGGCCGTCGGTGAGGATGGAGCCTTTCTCTGCGAGGTTCCCGTGCAGTCCCGAGTCTGGACGATCACCGCCAGCGAAGAGGCCAGGACAGCCGCCAGGAGCCGCGTCATCAGGTCCCCTTACCGTCCAATCCAGGAGGAGACTTCACTTTTCAGATTCCGCTTGAGGAGAGGGGGCGGCCAACCGCCCCCCGACCACTGAGTGCCCCTCTACTTGATTCCGAGCAGTTCGACCTCGAACAACAGAGTCGCGTTGGGTGGAATGACCTTGCCGGCCCCGCGCGCGCCGTAGCCGAGCGCCGGCGGGATGAGCAGGCTGCGCTTTCCGCCGACCTTCATCGTCGCAACTCCTTCGTCCCATCCCTTGATGACCATGCCCTTGCCGAGCTGAAACTCGAAGGGCTGGCCCCGGTCCACCGAGCTGTCAAACTTGGCGCCCTTCGCGCCGTTCTCCCAGAGCCAGCCTGTGTAATGCATCACGCAAGTCTGGCCGGTCTTGGGCTGGGCCCCGGTGCCCACCTTGACGTCCTCGTACTGGAGACCGCTCGGTGATTTTTGCATCTTGGACTCGCTCTTCCTCTCTTTCTCGACGGTCTTCCCATTCTCATCGGCGGTCGCGGGAAGCGCCACAAGAGCGATCGCCGCCACCCCCGCCAGGAGAAACGATGCTTTCCTCTTCATCGGTTCGGTATCCTTTCACGCAAATCGGGCCTTACTATTAAGGCGCGCTAGCCGCATTATGACCGACGGGAATCTCCCTCTCCACCCGCGCAGCGGGGGGAGAGGGTCAGGGTGAGGGGGGAAGGGGGACGCCCCTCACCCCAACCCTTTCCCGTCGGGAGAGGGAGGAGGCGCCTGACGTGGGAGAAGGCGAGTATCTCGGGGAGGCGATCCGTCAGTTCCGCGGCTTGAAGAAAGTGGCGGACAGAGCCCTGGCCCAGACGGCCTCGCCGGATTTCTTCACGACGCTCGACGAGGAATCCAACAGCATCGCGCTCATCGTCAAGCATCTGGCGGGCAACATGCGGTCGCGCTGGACAGATTTTCTGACGAGCGACGGCGAGAAGAAGGACCGACATCGAGACTCCGAATTCGTGCTGGAGCCGGGCGACACGCGCGAGAGCCTCGAGCATCGCTGGCACGAGGGGTGGAGTCTTCTCTTCTCGGCGGTCGAGCCTCTCGCGGCGGAGGACCTGCGCAGGACCGTCAGGATCCGGGGCGAGTCTCTCCCGGTTCTCCGGGCGATCAATCTGCAGATGGGTCACTACGCCTACCATATTGGGCAGCTCGTGCTGCTGGCGAAACACTTCGCGGGGAGCCGGTGGCAATCCCTCTCCATCCCGCGCGGAAAATCCGAGGAGTTCAAAGCGCGGCGGCGGGAGGGGCGCGAACAGGCTGGACCATCGTCCAAGGGACTATCGTCCAAGAGACAACCGGGGACGCGGGGGGCAGAATAGAAGAACAGATTCGAAGAGTTCGCATCGATTCCCTCTGGAGGCGGAGGAGGCATGGCAAGACAGGAGAAGCAGGATCACCAACCGGAACCATGGATGCAGAACGGCCTTCACATCCTGGACGCCGGCGGTTGGACGCTGGCGAGGACGCGCTTCCCGGCCGATGCGCGCCGCATCGTCGCCGCGATCAACGCCGTCCAGGGAATACCGACCGACGCGCTGGAGTCGTGGTTCGTCAACGTGATCGGCGAGCCGGCGGGGGCGCTCGTGGCCGCGGGAGATCAGGAGCAATCTCCAGCCTCGGAAATTTTTCCGGATGATCGGCGTTCGAGCGATCGGCGCCGCGGGGACCGGCGCACAACGCGACCCCGACTCCACATTCTCGGCGGTCCGTCGCCTGGGGAGAACGGAGGCGAGGGAAGGCCCGTGAAATAACGCGGCGGGGAAGCCATCCTCGCTTTCTCCGGCGACGAAAAGCACTGGAGCAACGATGGAGCAGCCGGAGTTCCTCTTCGACGGTCCGGACGGCACCCCCATCACCCTCGTTCTGGCCCACGGGGCCGGGGCGCCGATGAATTCCGCGTTCATGAACGCGGTCGCGCGCGGGGTGGGCGGAGGGGGGATCCGCGTGGCGCGCTTCGAATTCCCTTACATGCGGGAGCGGCGGCGGGAGGGCTCGCGGCGCGCGCCCGATCCCGGGCCGGTCTTGAAACAGAGCTGGCTCGCGGCAATCGCTCAACTGTGCGGCCCGGAACGGCTCGTGATCGGAGGCAAGTCGCTCGGCGGCCGCATCGCGAGCACGGTGGCGGACGAAGCGGGAGTCCGTGGGCTCGTGTGCCTGGGCTACCCCTTCCATCCGCCGGGCAAGCCTGAGCGCCTCCGCACGAAACACCTGGAAACCCTTCGCACGCCCACGCTCATCGTGCAAGGGACGCGCGACGCGCTCGGGTCACGCGAAGACGTGGCGGGCTATCGACTCTCCGCGTCGATTCGAATCGCCTGGATCGAGGACGGAGACCACTCCTTCAAGCCGAGGAAGAGCTCGGGCCGGACGGAGGCCCAGAACCTCTCCGAGGCGATCGCCCGCGTCCAGGAATTTCTCTCGCGTCTATGACTGAGGACTGAGGACCGAGGACTGAGGACTGAATGGGCTGGCGTCCGGGTGATCGGGATTTAGGGGACAGCCGGTTGAGTTCTCAGTCCCCAGTCGCGCCGCCTCCAAGCTGGTGCAAGAGATCTTTCAGGAAGACTTCTTTCCTCTTCAGGTCGTCTCGGAATTCCATGCTGTCGGTATTGGCGACTTCCATCCGCAGATCCGAGACGTAGTCCTCAAGGACCTCTGCGAGGGTTTCCGCCTGCTCGGAGCTCAGGTTCAGTGTCGGCACGTCCGTACCTCCGGAAAGAGATCTTGCAAGAGCGAAGCCGTCCGTGCAAGCGGAGGTAACAGCCCGTGGAAAAAGGGTGTGAGGCGGCGTTGCGAGCGCCGCGGGGTTGGATGCCAGGAGCCGCGACGAAGACGATGCCGGGGCGCATCGGGGAGGAGCGGCGACGCCGCAGACGGCCCGGCGCCGCCGCAACCCCTTGGGGCGGACGGCCTTTTGCTCGCGGCGACGGAAACGGAAAACAGCGGGAAGTTGCGACAGAGTTGGTCGCCGCGAAATGCAAAAGGCCGGACGCGACGCCCGCATCCATTTTTTCACGGGCTGTTAAGCTCTTACCATGGCCAGGGGTTGGGGCCGAAGCGAAGAGGACCTGGGGGCCGAGAAAGAACAGGCTGTTGAAGACAAGGGCGCCGGATCGAGTGGGCGCCGGCCGGACGCCGATGCGAACTCTACCCGCCAGCGGCTGGAAATGGCGCTGGCGCGCATCGAGGAGCAACTCGCGAAGAATCCGAGCCCGGTGCGCCGGCAGGCCCTGGAGACCGCGAAGTCCGAAGTCCTTGCCCGATTGCCTTCCGGATGAAGATCGCCACCTGGAACGTCAACGGCATTCGCGCGCGCGAGGCACAGTTGCGCGAATGGATCGAGCGGGACCGCCCCGACATCGTCTGTCTTCAGGAGATCAAGGCGAACTCCGCCCAGGTCCCGGCCGCGCTCTGCGAGATGGAGGGCTACTGGTGCTACTGGCACGGCGAGCGGGCCTACTCGGGCGTGGGTCTGCACGTCCGCAAGGACGCCTTTGCGGATAGGCCCGAGTTTTCGCATCCCGCGTTCGATCACGAGAATCGGATCGTCGTGGCGAGAATGTCCGACCTGTCTGTCGCATCGATTTACGTGCCCAACGGAGGCAAGGACTTTCCCGCGAAGCTGCGGTTCCTCGAGGCCATGGCCGGGTATGTCGGCGAGGTCCGCGCGTCGGGCGGGCAGGTCGTTCTCTGCGGAGACTTGAACGTCGCGCGCGCCGACAGGGACGTTCACCCCAAGGAGCGCAAGCCGACGATCATCGGACAGCGGCCCGAGGAGCGCGAGATCTTCGAACGGATCCTCGCCGCGGGAGTCGTGGACCTGACGCGTGTTCTCGATCCCGACAACGATCAGCTCTTCACGTGGTGGGCGCCGTGGCGCAACATGCGCCAGCGCAATATCGGCTGGCGCATCGACTACATCCTCGCGAGCGAGCCGCTGGCCGGGCAGGCGACCCGTTGCGCGGTGCTCGCGGACATCGGGACGAGCGACCACGCGCCCGTCTTCGCCGAGTTCGACGGAATTCCAAGTTCCACATTCCAGATCCCAGGTGGCGGAGCCCCCGCCTGAAACTTGAAGCGTGGAACTGCTTCTTTTCCCTGAAATCTGGAATCTGGAGTCTGGAATCTTCAAGGCCGGGGATAGAATTTTGTTCAAGCGATGAGAACTTTGGTTGAGCAGGAGCAACATCTGTCGGGGCTCGACCGGCGACGGTTCCTCCTGTTGGCCGGGGCGGCGGCCCTGGTGCCCGCGGCGGCGTTGTCCCTGCCGGCCGGCGCGGTTCCGAACTCGCGGCGCCGGATGCTTCAGGTCAACGGCTACGCGACCGACGCCGAGACGCCGCTTGACGCCCTGACGACCTACATCACGCCCAACGATCTCTTCTTCGTGCGTCATCACTGGAACCCGACCTATCAGGACCGGCGATGGAACCTGACGATTGACGGCGAGGTCGAGCGTCCGACTCGTTTGACGATCGCCGAATTGAAGAAGATGCCGAGGGCGAGCGCGACCTGCGTGCTCCAGTGCGCAGGCAACGGGCGCGGCCTCTACAAGCCGTTTGTGCCGGGCGTGCAGTGGAAATACGGCGCAGTCGGAAACGCCCGATGGACGGGTGTGCGCGTCAAAGACCTGCTGGACCGCGCCGGCCTGAGGGCTTCCGCGCGTCACCTGCACACGTCCGGCGGCGACAAGTCTCCCGGCAAGGTCCCCTCGTTTGAGCGGAGCGTCGAGATCGAGAAGGCGCTCGAAGACGCTCTCGTCGCCTACGAGATGAACGGCGAGCCGCTCGCGCCTCTTCACGGAGCGCCGGCTCGGCTGGTCGTTCCCGGCTGGGCGGGAGACCACTGGATGAAGTGGCTCTCGCGTCTCTCGGCACAGCCGGAGCCGCAAAAGGGTTTCTACATGGAGACCGCCTACAAGTATCCGAAGGAGCCAGGGCCTCCTGGAGTTGCCTTCAAGCCCGACGAAATGCGAGTGGTGACCGAGCTCTTCGTCAAGTCGAACATCACGGAAGCGCCGTCACGCGCGAGAGCGGGAGAGGCGATCGCGCTCAAAGGCTTCGCCTTCTCCGGAGCGCCGGACATCGCGAAGGTCGATCTCTCCGACGACGGCGGAGAGTCCTGGCGGCCGGCCACTCTGGACCCGCAGCACGATCCCTATGCCTGGCGGTTCTGGTCCTTCCGTTACACGCCCTCGGCCGCCGGCCGGGTCACGCTCTTCGCGCGCGCGACCGACATCCGCGGCGGCGTGCAGCCCAGGGAAGCCGTGTGGAACCAGAGCGGCTACCTCTATAACGGATGGCACTCCGCACAGATCGAGGTGACCGCATGAGACGCGGACGCACCCGAGTCCTCCTCCCGCTTCTGCTCGCTCTGCTTGTGTGTCTGCCGGACGGGACGCAAGCCGCATCGAAGAAAAAGAAGAGACGCGCGAAGGCGAAGGAAACCCCCGTCAACTTCGACAAGAACCTGCCCGTTCTGAGCACGCGTCTGGCGCCGTTCCCTCCGGGCGCAGGAAAATCCCTGGCCGACCAGGCGTGCCTGAATTGCCATTCGGCCGACATGGCCCGCCAGCAGCGCCTGACCGAGAAGCAGTGGACCGCCAGCGTCACGAAGATGGTCGGATGGGGAGCGGAGGTGCCGGAATCCGGGAGAGACGCTCTCATCGCCTACCTCGTCGCGAATTTCGGGCCGGACAACGATCGCTTCCAGCCCGTGATCACGCGCCCGGTGGGCCGCTAGAAGTGTCGAGTTGAAAGTTCGCGGAACTTCATGTCATCCCGAGCGAAGCGAGGGATCTGCTCCCGTTCCTCCCGGTAATTGCCGGGCAGACCCCTCGTCGCTTCGCTCGCGCCGTCGCCATAGCGGCTTTCCGCCTTCGCTGGAGAGCCGTAGCCGCTTCGGCGGAGGCTCTGGCGCGTCGGCGACCTCGGGATGACAGGGAAGCTCCTCCGATGACAGGGAAGAAAGCGGCTCTCGTGAAGAAGACGTTGTCGGGGAAGCTCGCCGCGCTCCTGATCCTGAGCGGGAGTCTCGGCGCGGGACCCGCGCCGCCGCCCGAGATCCAGCAGGTCGAGCACGGCCTGAGGCCGGCGGTCCTTCTCAAGGGGGAGAAGACCTGGACGCTCGAGGAGCGGATGCGGCTCTATAGGGTGCCCGCCGTCTCGATCGCGGTCTTCGGCTCCGGCCGGATCCTCTGGGCGAAGGCCTACGGTCTGGCCGACGCCGAAGCGTTCTCCGCGGCCACCGACACGACGCTCTTCCAGGCCGCTTCGGTGAGCAAGCCGGTCTCGGCGATGGCGGCGCTTGTCGAGGTCGCCCGGGGCAAGCTCGCCCTCGACCGGAACATCAACGAGTTCCTGAAGTCCTGGAGGCTCCCGGAGAACGACTGGACGCGCAAGACACCCGTGACTCTCGCGATGCTGCTCTCGCACAGCGCCGGTCTCACGGTTCACAGCTTCCCCGGCTATGCCGCTGGCCGCGCGATTCCGCAGCTCTCGCAGGTCCTCGACGGAGTCGCCCCCGCCAACAACGCGCCGATCCGCGTGGACATCTCCCCGGGAACGGAGTACCGCTATTCGGGAGGCGACTACACCATCGTGCAGCAGGCCTTGATCGACATCGAAGGAGAGCCCTATCCGCAGGTTCTGGCCCAGACAGTGCTCGGCCCGCTGGGCATGACACAGAGCACCTACGAGCAGCCGTTGCCTCCCGAGCGGCTCAGGGCCGCCGCGGCCGGGCACGACGGACAGGGCCGGCCGATCCCGGGAAAGCGGCACACGTATCCCGAAATGGCGGCCGCGGGACTCTGGACGACGCCGTCGGACCTCGCGCGGTTCGCCCTGGGGCTCGAGCGCGCTCTCGAAGGAAAACCGGGAAGCGTGCTGTCGAAGGAGATGGCGGCCAGGATGGTCACGCCCCGCCTGGGCGATTATGGATTGGGCCTGGCGGTCGTGAAGCGTGACGGGGCATCCTACTTTTCGCACGGCGGCTCGAACGAAGGCTTCCGTTGCTTGCTGATCGCCCACAGGGAAAAGGGATACGGCGCCGCGGTCATGACCAATTCGGAGAGCGGCGACGAGATCCTGCCGGAAGTCATGCGCTCGATTGCCGCCGCCTACCGGTGGGAAGGCTACCGCAACGAGCCGATCGAGCCGGCGAAGCTCGATGCGGCGGCGCTCGCGTCGCGCGCCGGGCGCTACCAGCTCTCCACCGACGAGGTCCTGACGCTCACGCCCCATGGAGAGCGCATGGACGCGCGCGTCACGCTTCAGAAGAGCTTCGAGCTCATCCCGATCACGGCCGACACGTTCCTGCGAGCCGACGCAGAGGTCCAGTACAGGTTCGCGAAAGACCCTTCCGGCCGCGAGGAGATCGTCATCGCGCCGCAGCAGGGCGAGACGCGCACCGGCAAGCGCATCGCCGAGACCGTGCGCGTGCCGGCCGAGGAGCTGGAAGCGGGCAAGTTTAGCGTTGCGGCCGCGGGCTATCAGCGGCTGTTCGACGCGAATCGCTCCGACTCTTCGGTGGTCGAGGGGAGATTGAACGAGCTCGGCTACGCGCTTCTCTCCCGCAGCGAGTTCAAGGGCGCCATCGCGATTTTCCACGTGAACAGCCAGCTCTACCCTGATTCCGCAAACACCTACGACAGCCTCGCGGAAGCCCACATGAAGGCCGGAGACCGCAAGCAGGCGATCGCGCTTTACCGCAAGGCCCTCGAGACCCTGCCTCGCGACAAGTCCCCGGAGTCCGTCAAGGAAGGCGTCCGCGCCAGCGCCACATCGAAGCTCAAGGAACTGGAAACCCAGAAGCCGTGAAACGTGAAACGTTAAACGTTAGAGGTGGCACCGTTGGGCCGACCGGGCTCGGGTCGGCTTCGTTTCACGTCTCACGTTTTACGATTCACGACGTCTTCAGATCCGCGGTCGGCAGGAACCGCGGCGGGCGGCGGTGCTTCGTGGCCTGTTCGTAGGCGTAGGCGATCTTGATCAGCGTCGGCTCGGTCCAGGGGCGGCCGAAGAAGGAGATGCCGACCGGCAGGCCGAACTCGTCGCCGGCCGGAACCGTGATGTGCGGATATCCCGCGATGGCTGGCACGGTCGAGCTGCCGTTCACGCCGTAATCGCCGTTGACGAGGTCGATCAACGTGGGTGGTCCGCTCGTCGGCGCGACGAGAGCGTCGAGCCTGTGCTTGTCCATCGTCTTGTCGATTCCCTCCTTCTGCGAGAGCCGCAGGTCCTTCTCGAGCGCGTCGCGATAGGCCTTTTCGGTGAGAGGACCCTTCGCCTCGGCCTTCAAGAAAATCTCCTGACCAAAGTAGGGCATTTCCTTCTCGCGGTTCCTTTCGTTGAAATCGATCAAGTCCTTGAGCTTCCGCGCGCGCGCTCCGGGTAACGCCGCCAGGTATTGATTCAGGTCCGCCTTGAACTCATAGAGAAGGACCTCGAGCTCCGACTTCTCAAAGGCATCCGCGTTCTCAACGTCGGCGGGATCGACGATGACCGCGCCCAATCGCTTCATGTCCGCGATGGCCCTCTCGATAATGCGGTCCGCAGGCGCGCTGGACCCGAAGAAGACCTTCCGGGGAACGCCGATGCGCGCCCCCTCGAGCCCTTTCGGATCCAGCAGCTTTGCGAAATTCCGCGCTCCCTTCGCGGTGCTCTCCTTCGTCGCCGGATCGGCAGGATCCGTTCCCGAGATCGCGGTCAGGAGGATCGCAGCGTCGGCGACCGTGCGGCACATGGGGCCCGGCGTGTCCTGGCTGTGCGCGATGGGGATGATGCCCGAGCGGCTGGCGAGGCCGAGTGTCGGCTTGATGCCGACGAGCGAGCAGTTGTTCGACGGCGAGACGATCGAGCCGTCCGTCTCGGTTCCGATCGAGGCCGCGCAGAGGTTCGCCGAAGCGGCGGCTCCCGAACCGGAGCTCGAGCCCGACGGGTTGCGGTCGAGGGCATACGGGTTGCGGCACTGTCCGCCGCGCGCGCTCCACCCGGAGGAAGAATGCGTGGACCGGAAGTTCGCCCACTCCGAAAGGTTCGTCTTGCCCAGGATCACGGCTCCCGACTCGCGCAGCATCTTCGCGACAAAGGAGTCCGAGGAGGGGATGGATCCCTCCAGGGCGAGCGACCCGGCCGTCGTCGTCATGCGGTCCGCGGTGCCGATGTTGTCCTTGATCAGGATCGGGATGCCGTGGAGCGGCCCGCGCACACGTCCGGCCTTGCGTTCCTCGTCGCGCTTCTCGGCGATCTCGATCGCATCCGGGTTGATCTCGAGCACGGAGCGAAGCGCCGGCCCGCGCCTGTCCAGCGCTTCGATGCGGGCGGTGTACTTCTCCGCGAGCGACCGGGCTGACTCCTGGCCGGAGACCATCCGCTTCTGCAGGTCCAGGATCGTCGCCTCCTCGAGGTCGAAGGGCTCGGTTTTCGCCGCTTGCGCCGCGGAAGCCGGCGCGGACCGGCCGATCGCAGGAGAGAGGAGCGACAGGACGCCGCCCGCTCCGCCGTACCGAAACAGGGTCCGCCGGTCCAGGCCTCGTGTCTTCGTGCTCCGGGCGCGTCGCCTCATCGTTTCCTCCACTGAAGGTTGTTCAAGAGATATCACGCCGCGGTTAATGAAGGTCTAAGCGCCCTCAAGCCTCCGCGTGGAAAGACCTTACGCCGTCTCTAGATCTCAGATGAAGGGATGCGGGTTTCAATGGCAACCCGATTGCTCGCTTGTCTAACGCCAGAGAATTCGCGTTGCGCCGGAGCGCAGCATTTTGAAAGGAGTTTGGAATGAAAAAGCTCATCGCCCTCGTGATGTTCCTTCTGCTGGCTCTCGGGTTCGTGGCGTGCGGCGGCGGGTCCTCTTCCCCGACTGCGCCGCAGCAGCCCTCGAACATGACGCCCACGCCGGGTCCGCCGCCGACGCCGTACTGATCCGTCGCTCCGCGCTTGCGCGGAATCTGCGCCTGTGGGCGCACCGGCGAGCGACTCGGCCGGATGCGGCCTCGATCGCTGGCCTGATTCCGCGCAAGCGCTCCGCTCCCGCGGCGCGCGCCTCGACTTTCGGCGCAGGCGGTCGCTGCGCGACCGGCGCCGAGAGATTTCAGCTATGAGCGCCCGGAGACTACGCGCGCCGCGACCGAGGGCCAAGACGACGATGTGCCCTACTTCGACCGACGCTTCCAGAACGCCCGGATGAACTCATCCTTCTCGCGATCGGTCGTCTGGAGAAACGAGATCAGTTCCTCCTCGCGCAGAAGCGGAACCGCCAGGTCCAGCCACTCCCTGTATCTCAGGTCGAGCCGCAGGATCCTTTCCCGAACTTCCTCGAAGGAGAGATGGCGCCGCGGTGAGCGCGGCGCGTCGGGCGAATCCATCGCGGCCGCCGCTGGCCTCTCGATGGCGATCGGCCGCGCCTGCGGATTCCGGATCCCGGGAAAACGACCGGCGAGGGTCTCGAGGTCCTCCAGCGGGACATCCGGCGCTGCCAGGGTCGTCGCGGACTCGAATGTACCGCCGAGGCCGCTGCCTTGCCGGACCCGAATTTCTGCGTAGATCTGGTAGACCCGACAGGCCGCGGGACAGTTCAGACCGCAGGGATCGTTCTTCTGAGGGCTGCAATCGGAGATAAGCTCGGAGAAATGCTTCCGGCAGGACCCCGGCTGAAAAACATAACTGTCGGGATCGGCAACCGTCCACAGCTTGCGCGGCGCGGCCGGCGAGCGCCGGTACAAGAAGTACCGCAGGATACCGCTCCCGCCTGCGGACATTCTTTGATAGGTCCAGATCTCGAGATCCCGGAATATGTCGCGGCAGTCTTCAAGCTGCTCGATCGACGCCGGCTCGCCGTGCGCGAGGACCATGCGTCCGGCGTCCTCTCTCCGGCCGTCGTACTTTGTGTCCGCCGCGCGGAGCAACTCCTCGTACCGTTGTCGGTAGCCCGGGCCCAGCGGAAAGGCGAGCCCGTCTCTCTCACGGCGTTTCCAGAATTCTTCCTTGAAGATCTCGCGCCCGTGTGGTTGCGCCAGCTTCAGGAAGAAGTCTTCTTCGTCGGAAGGATGATCGGCGCCACGAGATCCTCGAGCCACCGGCGCTCCTCCTCCGTTAGCAACCGGAGTCGTTCGGCGCGCTCCTTCTTCGAGAGTTTCGGAAGGCCCAAGCCGGCCGCGCCGGCCGCCAGGGTGGCGACCGCCACGAGAACCGCGGCGAGAGTCCTTTTCACCATCCGAAAACGTAGCGCTCGCGGCGGACGTCGGCTCCGCCGCGTAGCGTGCCCGTCCGAGGGTTGACGCCAACGGCCACGACGCCTGTCGGCATGCCGTAGGGCGCGAGCACCTTGAGCTTGTGGCCGCGGCGTTTGAGCTCCTCGAGCGTCGCGGCGGGGAAGCGGCTCTCGATTTCGAGCACGCCGGGCTCGCTCTTGTGATCGTCGAAGGAGCTGAAGGGATGCAGAGAGTTGATCCGCGGAGCCTCGATCGCCTCCTGGAGTTCCATCCGGAAGACGATCAGGTTCAGCAGAACGTTGGCGATCTGCTGGTCCTGGCTGTCGCCGCCGGGCGTCGAGATCGCCAGGAACGGCTTGCCGTCTTTGACGAGGATCGTCGGCGTCAGCGTCGTGCGCGGGCGCTTGCCTCCGGCGAGCACGTTGGGGCTCGCAGGGTCCAGATCGAAGACCTGCATGCGGTTGGACAGCGGCACTCCCGTGTCGCTGGCGATGAAGGCGCCGCCCAGAAGCCAGCCGCTGCTCGGCGTGGCGGAGAAGAGATTCCCGTCCCTGTCGACCGCGTCCACGCAGGTCGTGTCGCCCTTCTCCGCGCGCGGCGCCTCTCCCTGGGAGTGTGGCATGTAGAGCACCGGCGGCGCCTTCACCTCCGGGTCGAACGCGAACGGGTCGCCGGGGCGGTGCTCGAGGAAGGCCTCGGAGCCGATGAGCCTACGCCGCGCGGCGGCGTAGTCGGAGGAGAGGAGGCCCTTCAAGGGCACTTTCACGAAGTCGGGATCGCCGTAGAACGCGTTGCGGTCGTCGTAGGCCAGCTTGATCGCCTCGTGCACCGCGTGGATGGAATCCGCCGATCCGGGGCCCATGGCCGAGAGGTCGATCCCCGCGAGGATGTTGAACGTCTGGAGGAGCACCGGCCCCTGGTCCCACGGTCCCGCCTTGAAGACGTCGTAGCCGTGGAAGCCGGTCTTCACAGGCTCCTCGATCCGGCCGCGAAAGCCCGCGAGGTCTTCATACGTGAGCACGCCGCCCGCCGCGCGGTCTGCCTCGGCGATGCGCCGCGCGATGGGTCCCTTGTAGAAGGCATCGCGGCCGGCCAGGATGGAGGCCTTCCTGTCGCGCGTCTTCTCGAACGCCGCGCGCTCGGCAGCGACGATCTCGCGCAGGGTCTTCGCGAGATTCGGCTGACGGAAGATCTCGCCCACCTCGGGAATGACTCCCTCGGGGTAGTAGGTCTTCTGAGACCACTCCCACTTTTCCGTGGCCTTGCGCTCGCGGACGAGATAGCCGCGCAGGAACGCGTACATCGGAAAGCCGTCGGCGTACGCGATCGCCGGCGCCATGACCTCCTCCAGGCGCATGGTTCCGTACTCGGCAAGCGCGATCGCGAGCGCGTCCATCACGGCGGGGACAGTCGCGGCGAGGGGACCGTTGGCGTCTACCTTCCCTTTCGCCTTGAAGAGATCCGGCGTCACCGCCTTGGGCGCCGGGCCCTGCCCGTTGACGACCACGACCTTCTTCGTCTTCGCGTCGTAGATCATCAGAGGGCACTCGCCGCCGAACCCGAAATGCGAGATCTCGACGACAGACGCGGCGAAGACCGCCGCGACTCCCGCGTCCACCGCGTTGCCGCCGTGCTCGAGCATCCGGAGTCCCGCCGCAACGGAGTAGTTGCGCCCTCCCGCGACGATCCCGCGAGACCCCGTGATCTCCGGTCGCATCGTCTCCGCGGAAGCCTTGACCTGCGTCGGCTCCTGCTGTGCCGGCGCCGGCGCGGCGAGCGCCGTTAGAAGGGCGACGGCCACCGGTGCTGCTGAGGGCGGGACTCTCATCATGGAATCCTCCTGTTGAGGTGCGCTCGAATTGTACGTACGACCACGCCGAACACTGAGCGCCGATATACTCCGCCGCGCCTTTCCTCTTTCCTCAGGGAGAGAGGTCGGGGTGAGGGGATAACGAGAGCCACGATGCAATACCTCAACCTGGGCCGCACGGGCCTCAAGGTCTCCCGCATCTGCCTCGGCATGATGACCTACGGCACGCCGAAGTGGCGTCCCTGGGTCCTCGACGAAGAGGCGAGCCGTCCGTTCGTGAAACGCGCGCTCGAACTCGGCATCAACTTTTTCGACACGGCCGACATGTACTCCGACGGCATGAGCGAGGAGGTTCTCGGCCGCGCGATCAAGGACTTCGCGCGGCGGGAAGACGTCGTCATCGCGACCAAGGTCTTCTATCCGATGGGCGAGGGCGTCAACGACCGCGGGCTCTCGCGCAAACACATCCTCCAAGCGATCGACGCGTCGCTCGCCCGTCTCGGCATGGACTACGTGGATCTCTACCAGATCCACCGTTACGATCCCGAGACTCCCATCGAGGAAACGCTCGAAGCCTTGAACGATGTCGTGCGCGCGGGCAAGGCGCGCTACATCGGCGCCTCCAGTATGTTCGCCTGGCAGTTCGCGCAGGCGCTCGCGATCTCCGACCGCCGCGGCTTCGCGCGTTTCGTCTCCATGCAGAACCACTACAACCTCGCCTACCGAGAAGAAGAACGGGAGATGCTGCCGCTTTGTCGCGCCGAGGGGATCGGGATCCTCCCGTGGAGCCCGCTCGCCCGCGGCCTGCTTGCCGGAAAGCGGCGCGCGGGACAGGCGGGCGACACCGCTCGCGCCAAAAGCGACGCCTACTCCAGCCAGCTCTACGAGGATGCGGACCTTATAGTCGCCGACCGCGTGGTCGAGACCGCGCGCCAGCAGAGCGTGCCGGCGGCCCGGATCGCCCTTGCCTGGCTCCTCGCCCGCCCCGGCGTCACCGCCCCGATCGTCGGCGCCACCCGGATCGAGCACCTGGAAGACGCCGTCGCCTCTTTGGAAATCTCCCTCTCGGACGAGGAGTCGCGCTTCCTCGAAGAGCCCTACCGCCCCCACCCGGTGCGCGGGCACGACTAACGGGTCACTCCCCGTCTCAGTGCACAAGAAAAGGACCCTCGTCACCGAGGGTCCATGCTGGATCAGAGGCTGTCAGGACTCAGCGATCGCGATCAGTCACCGTCGTCCTGATCGAGCGGTCGCAGAGCGTGCGTGAAAGCGAAGCCGCCGATCTTGTTCCCGAGCGCGATCCCGTCCTCGACGGCGGAGCGGAAGTGAATGCCCGCATAGATTCGGGACTCGCCGTTTTCCGCGGCTGCCTGGGAAAAGCCCGTAAACGACTGCGTCAGGCCGGCGAATGGAGCACCACTCGTCGTCGTAAACGGCACAGCGTCGTCATGGAAGAACCGACGCAACACCTCCGAAGCGGCGCCGCCGAGGATGCTGTGTGTCGAGGGATAGTCGGGAATCGCCGGCGTGTTCAGCAACGATGACCAGGTCGGGTCAGCGACCGTCGCATCGTTTCCGTCCGTGTCGCCGGCACGGATCGCTGTGACCGGCCGCCAGAAATTGAAATCGTACCTCGTCTCGAATCCCGCGATGAACCCATCGGCCATCGCGAGATTCACCAGTGCGAGCAGGCGCGCCGTGTCCCATGAATCGAGGCCCTGCGACTGCGCAACGATGCGGGCGATTCGGCTCCACCCTGCCGGTGAGCCTTCAAACCAGAACCGCGCTGTGGAGGTCTGTTCCGCTGTTCGGTTCGCGCTGTTCTTCTCACCAATCGCCTTCACTTCGTTGTAGTCATCTGCGTAGCGCTTGCTCGAGAGACTCGGAGGACCATTCGGCTCGAACTGGCTGCTTCGCCGTAGCGTGAATGGGGTGACTCGTCCCCAACCGGGAAGAACCGCGGGCAGGTAGTCGGCAGCCGCCGGCGGATCGAAGGGAACGGGGTTCGGCGTCGGCTGCCAGTCGCCGGGCTGCGTCCCGGGCGTGTAGGTCACCAACGTGGTGGCGTGATCGAGGGTTCGGAGCGCGAGGATCGCCGCGGCGGCGGATTGCCCGACCGCGATACCGTCGCTCTTCGGGAGGCCGTCGGGAACTCCAGCCAGCGCCGCCCCGTATGCCGCATCGATCTGCGCGACGGCATTCGCCTGAGCTGCCGGCGAACCGAAGCCGACAAACGGCAACGCTCCGACAGCGATCGCGCCGACGAGCGCATCCCGGGCGGCTGCCGCGATCGCCGCTTCGAAGGACGCCCCGGCTGGCGCGTAACCTGTAAACGCGTATCGCTCGTAACGAGAGTCGATCGCGTTCAATGCGTCGTGAACCGCAACTTGGGCGATCGCAAGCGTTCGCGACGAGACGGTGCCGTTCTCTCCCGCCGCCAGAGTGGCCTGAACAGCCACCGAGTTCCAGCTGCTCACCGGGTCCACGGCGGCGGCCGCGGACCCCGGCCATACAGTGATAACGCCCGCTATGACTGCGATCCCTACGCCTCGAAATGTGTGCTTTCGATCCATACCCTGCTCCTTTCCCATTTGATCCTGTTCTCCTGACTGTGGCGTCATTGTCGATGAGATTCGGGAGCCTGCTGCGCTAGTCTAGGGGGGCGTCGGCCAGGCATTCATTTCCTCCTCCTTCCTTCAGCACAATTCCGGGAGCACGCCTCAGACGCGACTTGCAGACCAGCGGAGAGTGGTCGTCACCACTTCTCCCGAATCGAGAGTGAGCAACGAGACTTCGGTCGCGGTCAGATGATTCCCATCCTCCGAGAAGCTTCCCGAGAGGCTGCTCATCTGACGGTAGTGAACGCACATCCCACTTCCCGATTCGACGGTCGGGGTCGTCGCGGTGAAGTTCGCGCCGTTCACCGTGGCCGTGTAAGACTCCCAAGCACTCTCATCCTCGAAGAGAAACGAGACTGAGTTTCCGCTCCTGCGGAGCTCGAACGTGGTGTGAAAGACCTCTCCCACGCTCGGCCTATACAGGCAGATGCCTGGCCCGGTGGCCGCGATCACCTGGACCGTGAGGTTCCAGGAGTTTCCGCCGGAAGGCGTCGGACTGGTCAGATCAAACGAGTCCTGAAAGACGCCCGCAGGGGACAGGAGCCAAAGAACGGCTCCGCCCAGGTCATCCGTAAAGAGGACTCGGCTCGATCCGTCCTGTCCGGCTGCCACGCGCCGCGCAGCCAGACCCGTGGGCGCGGAGTAGATGGGGCCGTACGTCGCGATCTTCCCTGCGTCGTCCGTGATCCAGAGAGACATTTGCCCGTCCGCGTGCGCCCGCAGAATTCGCGTCAACCCGTCGCCTCCGACCGCGACGTCCAAGGCCGTCCAACCGCCGACAGGTCCGTAACGGGCCGTCGTGAGGATCCCGTCGGAGGAAATGAGAGAGAGTCCTGCCCTTCCGTCACTGTTGTTCCAGAGAAGCCGGGTGAGGCTGTCCGGCCCATCGGCGATGGCAGTCGCGCTCCAGCCGGTGTAAGGTCCAAAAGAAAGACTGCTCGCGATGTCGCCGAAAGCGTTTATCGTCTGGAGAAGGGTGACTCCATCGGAACTCGTCCAAAGAATGTGTGTCGAGCCATCGGCGCCAGCGGCTACATCCAGCGCGGCCCATCCGGGGCGCGCAGGGTAGAGATACGAGCCCTGGACTCCTTCGGGGCGCGCCAGCCAGAGTGCCGCCGAGCCGTCGTCGTTGTTCCAGAGCACCCGAGTCACGCCATCCCGGCCGCCCGCGCCGGCTATAGGGGTCCAGCCGGCATAAGGACCGTAGGGGGAGCTGAGAACCTTTCGTCCCGAGGAGTCGACGCTGCCGAACAGGACACGTCCGCTGAGCGGGTCGAACGAGAAGAACCCCGTCGCTCCGTTGGAGTCGCCAAACAGGTCCAGCCTCTCGGTGGCCGGGTAGCTGAAGACGCCGCTTCGGGTTCCGGCGTACAGAGAACGGCCGGTCCTGTCAAACACGAGAGAGACCACTTGCAAATTCGAAAGGCCGGGGTTGAAGGGACTCCAATGCAGCCCGCCATCCGGGCTTCGGAGAACTCCCTCGCGGTCGGAGCCCGCGTAGACCACGGAGGGATTGCGCGGATCGAAGACGAGCGCCCGGATCAAGGAAGGCGATGTCGCGGACCAATTCCGGCCGGAGTCCAGACTCAGGAAGATCCCGCTGCTCGTGGCCGCGAGGACCCTTGTCGAGTCGTCCGGGTCGACGGCGAGCGCGTAGACGCTCGACCACGTTTCCAGCCCTCGATCGCTCACGTTCCAGGTCGAGGCCGAGTCCGTGCTCTTGAAGAGCTGGTCGGGGCCTGGATAGTCGTAGTCCGCGTCCACGCCCGCGTAAATCGTCGAGGGAGAAGCCGGATCCAGAGCGAGACTCGTGATAGCCGCCAAGCAGAGGTCGGAACAGTCGTACGGGATGTTGCTGGAGGACCATGTCGTGCCACCGTCGCGGCTGGCCGAAACGGCGCCGCCCTGTCCCGCGTAGACCAGTCCCTGTTTGCCGGGATCGACGATGACGGAGTAAACGGGGTATCGCGAGTCCGCCTGCGTCCAGGTGTTCCCTACGTCGGTGGTCCTGAAGAGCCGCGAGTTCCACCATTCTTTACCCGAGATCGCGTAAAGCGTGTCGGGCGCTTGCGCGTCGATGGCGACCTTCCCGACAACGCCTCCTATCCCGGTCAGCCCGATCCAGGTCTTTCCACCGTCGGCCGTCCGGAAGAGGCCGTCGATGCCCGTGGCGGCGTAGATTCGCGAGGGGTTACTCGGATCGACCGCCAGCGACTGAATTGCGAAGCCGTCCAGTCCGCGGTCGGTCCATCGGTTGATGCCCGCGCGGGCGGGCAGGGGAGAGAAGACTGCAAGAGTGAGAACGAGCGCGCCGAGATGGGCTCCTCTGCGAATGTTCGTGATCCAGTTCATGGCGCCCTCCTTTGCCGGAGCCGGTCCAACGTGACGGGTCGAAGGGGGTTCATTCATGGCCGAATCCTTTCCGGAGCCAGCTCTTGTCGGGGTTGGGCTCCGGCGATCAGCATGAAGAGAAAGTCCTAAGGGGCAGTTCCAGAATTTGTAGGCTTTTTCTAAGCTGAGTTGGCCTCTCGAGCGCGGGTGTGGGTAAGATTCCGGCAATGCGGATTCGTTTCGGGGAGTGCGTCTTCGACTCAGACACGCACGAGGTGTTGCGGGGAGGACACGCCCTTTCCGTTGGGCCCAAGGCCTTTCAGATGCTGGAAATTCTGATCAGGGAGCGGCCGAAGGCGGTGAGCAAGCGCCAGCTTCACACGGAACTGTGGCCCGGGATCTTCGTGACCGAGGCGAACCTTCCCAACCTCGTCGGCGAGCTGCGATCCGCATTGGGTGACCACGCGCGTCGCCCGCGCATCATCCGAACCGTGCGCGGTTTCGGATACGCGTTCAGCGCTCCCGCTCAGGCGGTCACTTCGTACGCGCCTCCTCCGGCCGAGGGACCCCTCTACCGGCTGATCTGGGGAAACCGCGAGATCGCGCTGGCGCCGGGCGAGAACCTGATCGGGCGCGCGGCTGACTCCGTTCTCTTTATCGACCACTCTTCCGTTTCCCGCCGGCACGCTCGGATCCTGGTCAATCCATCGGGTGCGGTCCTCGAGGATCTGGGAAGCAAGAACGGGACGTTGCTCCGTCGCAAACGGATCGCCCGCGCCGAGCGGCTTTCGGACAAAGATTCCATCGAGATCGGGCCGGCCTCTATGGTCTTTCGGATTTTCAAGCACACGGAGTCCACCGCCTCGACCAGCCGCTAACAGCACGCCCGAACGCCGCGGCCCCGCGTTGGGCGTAAGCTAGGTTCGGGTATCTCGATGCCATTGGCGGCCGGCTCGCGACTCGGCCCTTATGAAGTCCTCGTTCCGATCGGGGCGGGAGGGATGGGGGAGGTGTACCGGGCGCGCGATACACGTCTTTCGCGCGCGGTTGCGTTGAAGGTTCTGCCGGAGAGTCTCTCGGTCGAGAGGGAGCGCTTACAGCGTTTCGAGAAGGAAGCGCGGTCCGCCTCGGCGCTCAACCACCCCAACATCGTGACGATCTACGAGGTCGGAACCTCGGATGGCACCTACTACATCGCGATGGAGCTGGTGGAGGGTAGGACGCTGCGTGAGCTGATCCACGCGGGGCCGCTAAACCTGCGTCGGCTGCTGCCTCTGGCGGCGCAGTTGGCCGACGGTCTGGCAAAGGCGCACGAAGCGGGGATCGTGCATCGGGACCTGAAGCCCGAAAACGTGATGGTGACGAAGGACGGGCTGGTCAAGATTCTGGACTTCGGGCTGGCGAAGCTCACACAGGCGGGGGAGGAAACGGCCGCGGAAACCGACTTGCCGACGATGACGCGGGCTACGGAACCCGGGGCGATCCTGGGGACGGTCGGGTACATGTCGCCGGAGCAAGCGAGTGGCCGGATTCTCGACTCTCGATCGGATCAGTTCTCCTTCGGATCAATTCTGTACGAGATGGCGACCGGGAAGAGGGCGTTCGAGCATGGAACGAAGGTGCAGACGCTCTCGGCGATCATCGACGAGGAGCCGGAGGCGATCTGCAAGGTCAACCCGAAGTTGCCGGCGAACTTCTGCTGGATCGTGGAGAGGTGTCTCGCCAAGGAGCCGGAGGGGCGCTATGCGTCAACAAGGGATCTTGCGCGGGACCTCGCCACACTAAGAGATCATTCCTCGGAGATCTCGACGGCGGCTGATCTGAAGCCGCCGGTGAGGCGGAAGACAAAACCCATGCAAATCGCAGCGGGAGTCCTGGCAGCGGTGGCTGGCGGCGTGCTCTTTCTCGCGGGAGGCCGAGTCGGCGAAAGGAGAGGCCTCCTTGCACCCCTTCCCGTTTATCGCCAACTCTCCTTCCGCCTCGGCCACGTCACCGGCGCCCGCTTCGCGCCAGACGGTCAGACAGTCTTCTATTCGGCGGCCTGGGACGGCCAGCCGAGCGAAATCTTCACCACACGGCTCGATAGTCCCGAGTCCCGCTCTCTCGGGATCTCGCCGGCGGGCATTCTGGCCATTTCTTCGACTGGCGAGATGGCAATCTCGCTCGGATGCGAAAACATTTGGGACCCATGCTACGGAACTCTCGCAACGGTTCCCTTGGCCGGAGGCGCTCCGCGAGAAGTGCTGGAAAACGTCGGCTCAGCGGATTGGTCGCCGGACGGCAAGGAACTCGCCGTCATCCACGTCGTGGACGGTAAGTATCAGCTCGAGTGCCCAATCGGAAAGGTCATCTACAAGACGAACGGCTTCTTGAGCGCGCTGCGGGTTTCACCGGACGGCAAGTTTCTCGGTTTCGTCGAGCACCCCGCGCGGGATTCCGCGCGCGGAACGGTTTGCGTCATGGATCGGTCGGGTAACCGAAGGACCCTAAGCGGAGAGTGGAGCAACTTGAGGGGCGTGGCTTGGACGCCCCAAGGGGACGGCCTGGCGTTCGCGGGGGCGCTGAACAGCAGACGCAACTATCTCAGCCTTGTGAAGCTTGGCGGTGAGCAGCGAGATCTGGCCCGTTGGCCAGGGAGCTCGAACCTTTTCGACATCTCCCGCGAGGGACGAGTGCTCATGATGGACATGCACTCGCGTACCGAGATCGCCGCGGTTTCAGAGGCCAGCTCCAAGATCGGGAGACTAACCTGGTTCGACTGGTCGGTGGCTGCCGACCTCTCGAGGGACGGCCGGGAAGTCCTCTTCTATGAGTTTGGCGAAGGGGTCGGCGCTCGCTTCACGACCTTCCTGCGGCAGTTCAAAGGATCCGAGCCGGCACGCCTGGGGGAAGGAAAAGCCTTGGCCCTCTCTCCAGATCAGAAGTGGGCGCTCGTGTCGGTTGTCCAGCCGACTCCCCACCTGCGCCTCCTTCCCACGGGCGTCGGCCAGCCCCGCGATCTGCCGGGAGGTCGTATCAATATCTATCATTGGGCCTTCTTCCTTCCCGACGGGCGGCGGATCATTCTCGCGGCCGAAGAGAAGGATCGCCCGTGGCGGACTTATCTGCAGGACCTGGAAGGAGGAGAGCCGCGTCCCTTCGGCGACGAAGGCCTGCGGATCTCGGTCGCATCCCCGGACGGGAAACGGCTCGCCGGCACGACGCTCGACGGAAGACCGCTTCTCTTCTCGGCCGACGGCGGTGGAAAGGATCCCCGACCGATCCCGGGCGTCGAGCCAGGCGAATTCCTCGTCCAGTGGGGTGCCGACGGGGATACTGTCTACGTGCGCGGGACGGAGGAAAAACCCCTCACGCTCTACCGCGTCGATCTGCGGAATGGGAAGCGCGCTCTCTGGAAACAGCTCCGGCCATCCGATGAGGCTGCCTTCCTGGAGTTCGGAGCCGGGCCCAGGGGCGTTCGGATGACGGCGGACGCGCGCTCGCTCGTCTACACCTACTGGACCAACCAGTCCAACGTCTACCTCGTCGAGGGTCTTCAGACGCGCTGGCAGTGATCGAACGATGACACTGCGCCTCGGCGCGCGCGTGGGTCCTTACGAGGTGCAGTCTCCCTTGGGGGCGGGAGGGATGGGGGAGGTGTACCGGGCGCGCGATACACGACTTTCGCGCTCGGTTGCGTTGAAGGTCCTGCCCGAGAGTCTCTTGGTCGAGAAGGAGCGCTTGCAGCGTTTTGAGAAGGAAGCCCGCTCGGCCTCGGCTCTCAATCATCCCAACATCGTGACGATCTACGAGGTGGGGACCTCGGAGGGGGTCTCCTACATCGCGATGGAGCTGGTGGAGGGCAAGACGTTGCGCGAGCTGATCCACACGGGCCCGCTACTCCTGCGCCGGCTATTGCCCCTGGCGGCGCAGTTGGCGGATGGCCTGGCCAAGGCTCACGAAGCGGGGATCGTGCATCGGGACTTGAAGCCCGAGAACGTGATGGTGACGAAGGACGGACTGGTCAAGATCCTTGACTTCGGGCTGGCGAAGCTGACGCAGGCGGGGGAGGAAGCGGCGGAGGAGAGCCAGTTGCCGACGATGACAAGAGCGACAGAGCCCGGAACGATCCTGGGGACGGTCGGATACATGTCGCCGGAGCAAGCGAGTGGCCGCGTTCTGGACTCTCGGTCGGACCAGTTCTCCTTCGGATCGATTCTGTACGAGATGGCGACGGGCAAGAGGGCCTTCGAGCGCGGGACGAAGGTGCAAACGCTCTCAGCGATCATCGACGAGGAGCCGGAAGCGATCGGAAAGGTCAATGCGAAGCTGCCGACGAACTTCTGCTGGATCGTAGAGCGGTGTCTCGCCAAGGAGCCGGAGGGGCGCTACACCGCTACCCGGGATCTGGCTCGAGATCTTGCAACACTGCGCGACCACGCTTCGGAGATCTTCGCTCAGGGCCAGGTGGCTCTACCGGCTCGCCGCCGAGCGCACGTGCGGAGGCTCGCGATGACGGGAGTCGTGGCGCTCGGCGTCGCCATCGCTGCGTTCGTCGCGGGGGGGATGGTCGCCACTAGCAAGGCCGCCCGGGCGCCGAGACCCACATTCCGCGCGTTGACGTTCCGCCGTGGCCACATCACCGGGGCGAGGTTCGCGCCCGACCGCCAGACTGTCGTCTACTCGGCGGCCTGGGACGGAAAGCCGAGCGAGATCTTCACCACCCGAGTGGACAGTTCCGAGTCCAGACCCCTCGGGATCTTTCCGGCCGGAGTCCTTTCGATCTCTTCGACGGGGGAGATGGCGATCGCGCTCGGGTGCCAGGACCGCGCGGGCCCTTGCTTCGGAACGCTAGCCCGAGTTTCGCTCGCCGGTGGGTCACCAAGGGAGGTCCTGGAGAACGTCGGAAGTGCGGACTGGACCCCGGACGGCAAGGAGCTCGCCGTCGTGCACTCCGTCGAGGGGAAAGACCGGCTGGAGTATCCGATCGGAAAGATCGTCCACGAGAGCGATGGCCTTCTCGCCGATGTCCGTTTCTCGCCGCGCGGGGATTTGCTGGCTTTCATCGAGTATCCGTTTCGCGATAACCAGAGTGGAGCAATCTGGATGATCGGCCAGAACGGCCAGAAGAGAAAACTCACAGGCCTGTGGCAAATGATAGTGGGCCTCAGCTGGAACACCGCTGGGGACGAGATTCTTTTCACGGGGAATCCCACAGCGTTGCGCCTGGCACTTTACGCGACCGATCTCTCCGGAAAATTGAGGACCGTGTATCGGTGGCCAGGATCAGGTCGTATCTGGGATGTCTCGACGCAAAACCGGATTCTCATCGCCCAGGGATATGCCCGTGCCCAAATCGCGGCCCTGACTCCGGCGCTCGAGAAGGAGCGACCGCTCTCCTGGTTCGACTGGTCTGTGGTCGGCGACCTGTCCAACGATGGGAAAAAACTCCTCTTCTACGAGTTTGGAGAAGGAACTCGGGGAGTGTTCAATACCTATCTGCGCCCGACCGAGGGTTCAGATCCGGTGCGGTTGGGAGAGGGGAAAGCCCTGGCCCTGTCCCCGGATGGGAAGTGGAGTCTCACCCTGAAGTCAAGCCCAACGCCTCACCTCATCCTCCTGCCGACAGGGACCGGCGAGCCTAGAGATCTTCCGCCGGGAGGCAAGTTTACCTACCACTGGGCCGCCTGGTTTCCGGATAGCAGCAGGATCATCTTCGTGGCTGAGGAAGAGCCCAACCCCCCGCGTTCTTACATCCAGGACGTGTCGGGTGGCATGCCCCGTCCGTTCGGCGACGTTGGGATGCGTGCGACGCTGGTGTCGCAGAACGGGAAGGAGATTGCGCTTTCGAGCCTGGAGGGGCAGCACTATCTCTGCCCCGTCGACGGGGGAGGGACCGCCTCTTCCTGCCTGCCAATTCCGGGAATGGAACCGGGTGATTTTCCCGCCCAGTGGAGCACCGATGGAGGTTCCCTGTTCGTTCGGGGAGCTGAGGAGCAGCCTCTGACCCTCTATCGGGTGGACTTGAAGACCGGCCGCCGGGAGCGTTGGAAGGAGCTTTCTCCCGCCGAGAGCGCAGGCTTTCTCGAGTACGGGGCTGGCCCGAGAGGAGTTCGAGTAACCCCGGACGGCCGGTTCTATGCGTATACATATTGGACGAGGGTCAACGACCTCTACCTCGCCGAGGGCTTCAAATAGGCCGGCACACGGCCGGCCCGCTTACGAGTTTCTTAGGAAAAACTGATTTGACAGTCCTGCCCGATAGGCGTACGAGTGGGGCAGGAAGAAGGAGAACAGATCATGCGCAAGATGCCGTTCCTCCTGGCACTCGCGGTCGTTGTGTTTCTGGGTGGAGCTCCGGCGGTTCTCGGTTGCGGCGACAAGTTCGTGGTTCTGGGCCGCGGGATGCGCTTTGGACGAGCTTCCGCGGCGAAATTCCCAGGAGCGGTCCTGATCTACGCGAATCCGGCTTCGCACATGCCGGCCGCGATGAAGGAATTCCGGCTCGAGACGACGCTCAAGGCCGCTGGGCACAAGACTCGAGTCGTCGATAGCTCCGCCGACCTCGAGCAGGCGCTCGCCTCCAGCAAGTACGACATCGTCCTGGCGGACATCGCCGACAGCCCGGGCGTCCAAAAGGAGTCGGCGTCGGCGGCCTCGAAACCCTTGGTCGTCCCAGTTCTCTACAAGCCCACGCCGTCGGAGCTCGCGGCCGTCGAGAAGAAGTACGGCTGCCTGATCGCACCCGCGTCGAGCCGGAGCGCGGACCTCTTGCCGGTCCTGGACCAGGCAATGCAGAGCCGGGCGAAGGGCCTGGGCGTCCGCTGCCTGACGGGAACCTAGCGCCGCCGGCTGATGAGTGGAGGCGGCCGTGACTCGACGGGTTGTCTTCCGGGGCGCGGGAATTGGCCTGCTCGGTCTGCTCGCGACCGCCGGTCCTGCCCGGGCGCAGGCGTGGTTGCCGCCCGCGGGAGAGGCGTTCTTCTCGCTCGGTTACGGCAACAACTTCGTCACGAATCACTACACCTACTTGCGCGTGCCCGGGGCTCCGGCCAGTGACAACACTGAAGTTGACCTCGGACACATCCGCTCCCAGAGCGTCGGCGCGGAGATCGGGTACGCCATCACGGATCGCCTCGCAGTCCAGCTCGGGCTTCCCTTCGTCCAGGCCAAGTGGTATCGAACATGTTCCACCTGCGGCACGCCGCACACGCTTCTCGACGGGACCACGCTCGACGACGGGGACTACCACGGCACCTTTCAGGACTACCGCGTCGGGGCTCTCTATCAGGTTGTCCGAAATCCCGTCGGGTTGACCCCATTCGTCGCCGCGGTCATTCCGAGCCACCACTACCAATACTTCGCACACTCGGCTGTCGGACGGAATCTGCACGAGTACTTGCTGGGTGTGAATTTCGGCAGCCGCCTCGATCGGATCGTCCCCGGCGGCTACGTTCAGGCAATGTATTCCTACGCCTTCGTGGAAAAGGTGTTCGTCGAGACGTTGGGAGACATCCACCACGACCGCAGCAACGCCGCCCTGGAGCTGGGGTACTTCGTCACGCCCTCTCTCGGGGCGGCCGAGCGGACCTTCATTGTGCTTCCAACCCGTGTACTGCCGCCGATCCGATTTACCTGCACCACGACCAGATCGAGCACGCTTCGGGCATCAATCTCGGCGGCGGACTCTCCTACGCTCTCACCGGCTCCGTGGACGTTTACGCGAGCTATCTGCGAACAGTCCTCGGACACGCCGGACACAAGATCGACCACGGGATTTCCCTTGGCGCGAGTTGGGGCTTCTCGCCGCAGCAGGTGGTGCGGCGTCTGTTCGGCCCGCGGACCTCAGGCCTCGAGCCGCCCGTTCAGAAGTGAGCGCGCGGCCGTGAGGCGAGGGGGAAGACGTTCCGCCGCAGCTGCCGCCCTTCTCATCTTCGCTCTCGCCGCGCCGGCTGTCGCCCTCGATATCGGCGGCGTCGCCCCTGACGTTCGCGTTCGGACGCTGGACGGGAAGGAAGTCTCGCTTGTCGATGCCGAGAAGAGTCATCGAGCCGTAGTCGTTCTGTTTCTTTCGACGATCTGCCCCTATTCGAACTATTACAACGATCTCATTCGCGACATCTCGGCGGAATTTGGCAAGAAGGACGTGCTTTTCCTGGGTATCAATTCTGGCCGGCTCGAAACGGCTGGTGAAGCTCAGGCGCACGCTCGCGAGCACGGGCACACGTTCCCGATCGCGAAGGATCCGCAGGGCCGCGTCGCGGAGCTTCTGGGTGCGCGCCGCACACCGGAAGTTTTCGTGCTCGATCACGACGGTAGGCTCCGTTACCACGGAAGAGTCGCCTCCAAGATCTCCTCGCCCGACTTGAAGAACGCCCTGGACGCGCTGCTCCAGGGGCGCCCCATCAAGCCCGCCGAGACGAAAGCCTTCGGCTGCGCCATCCCGCGCGGCTGATTCGTCCGGTCCGGCCGGAACTTCCTTTGACCGGCTGCGTAACTGGAGGAAAGAGGAGGTCTTGCCATGAGAACTGCGTGGACAGGTGCCGGTCTCGCGGCCGTGTTGCTTTCGGCGGCGGTGACCGCGCAAGCCGCTGACACGAAGGAGGTTCACCGCACGCTCTCCCTCGACCGCGACGGGCGGGTCTCCATCGACACGTACAAGGGAACCGTCACCGTCACGACCTGGGACAGACCGGAAGTCCGCATGGACGCGCTCATCGAGCCGGACGGCGATTGCCGGGAGAGCCGCGAGAAGGTCCAGTGGACGGAGGTTCGTATCTCCGGGGGAGGGGCCTCCATCGAAATCAAGTCCGATTACGATGAAGTGAAACACCATGAGCGCAGGTTCCTCGGGATTCTCGACTTCGAGACCGGCTCGCTCCCGTTCGTGCGCTACACGATCCAGATACCGGCCACGGCGCGGCTGGAGATCCACGATTACAAGTCGGGGATCAACGTCTCTAACTTGAAGGCCGACTTGAAGCTCCACACGTACAAGGGGACCGTCAAGGTCGCGGGCCTCGACGGCGCCGCGCGCGTGGACACCTACAAGGGGGACGTGCGCGTCGAGTTCGCTCGGTTCTCGCGCGCGAGCCGGTTCGACACGCACAAGGGGGAGATCGACGTGCGGCTTCCCAAAGACAGCCACTTCGAGCTCGATGCCGACACGGGCCGCCGTGGCGACATCGAATCGGACTTCGCGATGACGACGCACGCCGGCCGCTCGCGCGCCGCCCGTGCGACGGGCGCGGTCAACGGCGGAGGCCCGGGGCTGCGCCTGACGACCTACAAGGGAATCCTGCGGGTAAAGTCCTCGTAACGAACAAGTTCGGCTCGGATTTTCGTCTCGAGGTCCTCCTCTGTCATCCCGAGCGCGCTCCTCTGTCATCCCGAGCGCAGCGAGGGATCTGCTCTCGGAAGCCCAGGGCTCCTTGTCGCTGCGCTCGCGCCGTCGCCGCTTCGGCGGAGGCGCTGGCGCGTCGGCGACCTCAGAATGACAGGGAGCCCTGTCAAGCCATCTCAAGAGGTAACCGGAGAGGGGATCGTCGAGACATCGGAAAAGGTAACCCTGCGCATTGAGGTTAAGCAATTCGGAGTTTTCGTTCTTTTTCGCTCGTGCTCAGAGGTCTCTTGCGTTTGGCTG
>WNGB01001125.1_pt1 | contig 74814 bp, 78 predicted proteins | sample 5400681 | NCBI WGS metagenome assembly WNGB01 (sample SAMN13153367, study PRJNA577476) | soil metagenome | isolation source: 115 cm soil or saprolite under grassland replicate 2 | place: USA:California | collected 2016-06-15 | reverse complement strand
CGACCGCAACCTGGTGGTGCCGCTGGTGCTGCTGGTGGTGATGGTGATCCTCGGCCTGGTGCTGCGCGCGGTGGTCTCGCCGCTGCTGCTGGCCGCCACGGTGGTGCTGTCGTTCGCGGCGGCGCTTGGCGTCAGCGCCTTGGCCTTCGACCACCTGTTCAAGTTCGCCGGCGCCGACCCGTCGCTGCCGCTGTGGACCTTCGTGTTCCTGGTCGCGCTTGGCACCGACTACAACATCTTCCTGATGACCAGGGTCCACGAGGAGGCCAAGCGCCACGGCACCCGGCGCGGCGCGCTGATCGGCCTTGCCGCCACCGGCGGGGTGATCACCTCCGCGGGGGTGGTGCTGGCGGGCACGTTCGCCGCCCTCGGCACCCTGCCGCTGGTGTTCATCACCGAGCTCGGCTTCGTGGTGGCGTTCGGCGTGCTGCTGGACACCTTCGTAGTCCGCTCGGTGCTGGTCACCGCGCTGAACCTCGACGTCGGCCGCTGGATCTGGTGGCCCAGCCGCCTGCACCGCAAGCCCGACGTCGCCCTCGACGAGCTCGAAGAGGAAAGGGCGGCGCTGACCCGCTGATATCGACGCCGACGGCGCGGGACGGTCAGGGCCCGGAAGACGGATCCAGCGGACGCGCAAGCGGCCCTGCGCCGCTTGGAGGAGTGGGAGGAGTCGTGCGGCGAGATCGACTCGGTGGGCTGCTCCATGAGTATGCGCAGGTCGCATGAGGTGACCGAATAACCGGCACCCACAGGCTCAGCACGCCCTCGGCCGGCCGAACGCAACAGCGCCATACGACCTTCTACGCCTCGTCGTGCGGAGACGCCGCAACAGCCCCGAACGAGGCAACCCAGGGCAGCCAACCGGTGCCGACCTCAGGCGATGTCCCTCGAGCGATCAGTACGTCCGAAGCGTTTCGACCGCGGCGATCGCAGCCCCTCGCGCACCGGCCATGTCCAGGTCGGGCACCAGTGCGAAGGTCGCCACCCGCGTCTGCTCCTCACGCAGCGCCGTGTGCTCACGGACCTCCCCCAAGAACCACTCACGGAACGGCGGCGCGGCCTCCACCACACCGCCACCCACGAAATGCAGCACTGGGGTCGGTGAAGTTGGCGGCGATCGTGAACAGCCGCCCCAGGGCCATCGCCTGCTGCTCGAAGATCTTGATCGCCAACGGGTCGCCTCGCTGGCCGTAGGCGCGGACCAGCTTGGCGGCCTCCCGCACGGGCTCGACGCTGCCGAGCGGGTGGCCGTCGAACCGGGTCAACCAATAGGGCAGCAGGTTCCTTGTGATCCCGCCCAGGGACGCGACGCTCTCGGCGTCGCCGACGAAGCCGCAGTTGCAGCCGGGCAGCGGCTGTCCCTCGCCGAGCAGTCCCTGCATCGGGATGCGGACGTGGCCTAACTCGCCGGCCATCCTGGCGGCCCCCCGCACGATCCGGCCGATCCGTACCTTATTACACAGTGGGCACGACTCCCACCCGTCAGCTCCGTTGTCCGGTCTGAGGAGCAGGTGTCGGCCGCTGTCACAGCATGGTCAGCATCCGGTGCTGAGCAGTAGCCCAGATGGGTATGGGGTGTACCGGCGGCTCGGCTTGGGGGGGTGGGCACTGGCGCCCGCTGGCTGCGACCGAGCGATGCGGCACCGGGCTGAGCTCGGGTCAGCCGGTGAACTTCGAGTCCCGGTCACCGATCAGGACCTTCGGTACGGCCTGTCGATCATCGAGATCCATGGCCAGATTCCAGCCCTGTTGGGTCAGCCAGGCGGAATCGGGACGGTTCGTGACTCCAGCGAGGTGGACCCTGCTGGTGCCGACCTCGATGCAGAACAGGACGTACAGCGTCTTCAGCTGGACCGTCTCCACGCCAAAGAAGTCACAGGCCATGATCCCCCAGGCCTGGGCCCGGAGGAGCCCGCTCCACGTCGGGCTGCTGCGCCTGGGTGCAAGACCAAGGCCGCCGGCCCGAAGCAGCTTCTGGATGGTGGTGGCTCCCACGCGGATGCCCAGCTTGCGGAGCTCCCCTTGCATCCTCAGGCAGCCCACCGAGGGTTCTCCCGGGCCATGCGCATGATGAGCCCGCTCACCTCCAGATCGACAGGTGATCGCCCGAGCTTCCCGTTCTCCGGTAGGTACCTGCGCCGTACGAGCTCCCAGTGCCAGCGCAGCAGCTGCGGCGTGACGAGGAACGTTGCCCAACTGCAAACTTACCGGCACGTCACCCTCCCTGGTGCATTCGGTCTCGGGCGGGCGGCCGGGACCCCGGGTCCACCCAGGCGCGACACAAGGGCTCGCCCGCCTTAACGCTGTGTCAGGGAGCGAAGCTCCAACGTGCTCGATAGGAGGCTGCCCGGGCGCGTTGTCAGCGCGTTGTCACGATGCTGTCAGCGAGCCCCGCCGAGACGCTGACAACGACCGCAACGCTCTTGACAGGACCCTCCAGCGGCCGCCGCGGCAAAGGGATATCTGCTGTCGTCGCTGCTCAAGTGGTGTCGGCGCTGCGAGGGCGGCCAAGTCAACGCCGCGAGGACGGCTTGGTCCGGCCAGGGCGGCGTGGCCGGTAACCGGTCGGCGCATGACCGCGAGTGCATGCCCGCGGTATGAGGATCTCGGCGTTCTTGGATGCTGTCCATGGGTCAGCTGCGAGGCAGGATCCCCTACGACCATAGGCGACAGCGTCTCGGCCGCGCCTACACCGCCCGGCGCAGCAGTGAAGCCTCCTGCCATACGACGACGCAAGGCGGCTCGCCAGGCAGCATGAGGTCTTGATTCGTATGGCGCCGGGAGGAAGTTCCGATGGATTGGCTACTGGCCACGATCTGGTATCTGATCGGGGTCTGGGCGTCGACCTGGCTCGCCCGGCGGCTGCTCGGCAAGCCGATCCCGCTCGCCCAAGCGCTGGGTGCCACGCTCCTCGGCCTGGTGACCGGCCTTGGCGGCGCAGCCCTCATGCGGGCCAGCAACCCCGGCCGAGGGTTGTACGCGGTCGATTTCGCGGTCATCTCGTGCCTGACCACACTGGTGCTGGTTGCGCTGCTGAGCCTGCTCGCCCGCCCGCGGCGCCCCAGTGCGGCGCGGCCGACGATCCGACCTCCGCACCCACTTCGCGCCATGCGCCGCCGCTGGTCGCGGATTCGCCGCTACGCCCAGGTCGTCCTCCTAGCGGCGCAGTGCGGGCTCGCCGCACACCCCAGGCGGCGCCAGCGCCGGCGTGGCCAGCCCGTCGGAGCTGCCGGCAACACCACAATGGACCTCGCTGCAGCGTTGCAGCAGGCAGGTGGGATGTTCGTCAAACTCGGCCAAGCCCTGTCGACCCGACCCGACATGGTCCCACCGCACCTGCTCGCCCGCCTGGCCATGCTGCAAGACCAGGTCGTCGAAGTCCCAGCCGACGAGGTGATCACCCTACTCACCGCCGAGCTCGGCGCACCGCCAGAACGGACGTTCGTCTGGTTCGACCCGACACCGGTCGCCGCGGCGTCGATGGCCCAGGTGCACCGTGCGCAGCTGCCGTCCGGCGCGCAGGTAGCGGTGAAGGCGCTACGCCCCGGCATCGAGGAACTCGTAAGCCGCGACCTCGACATCATGCGCAGGCTCGCCCGCAGCCTGCACGAGCAAACCCGATGGGGGCGCAAGGTCGGAATCCTCGACCTGGTCAGGGGGTTCGCGGACAACCTCATCCAGGAGCTGGACTTCCGCATCGAGGCTCGCAACACCATGACCATCGCCGACCAGCTCGGCCCGGCCTCCCCGGTGCGGATCCCCGCCGTCTACGCCGAGCTGACCACACCGAAGATGCTGGTCACCGAGTTCCTCGACGGTACCAGCCTGCAGCGGGCCGGGCCGCTGCTGGACAGCCTCGACGCCGACCGCAACGGGCTGGCCCGCACGCTGCTTGCCTGCATGCTCCAGCAGATCCTTGGCAACGGGGTCTTCCACGCCGACCCCCACCCCGGCAACGTGCTCATCCTTGGCGATGGCACCCTGGCGCTGCTGGACTTCGGCTCGGTCGGCCGCCTCGACCCCCTGCAGCAGTCCGCGCTGCAGGGCGTGCTGGTCGCCCTCGCCGGCCGCGACCCGCAGGCGCTGGCCGACGCGCTCGGCGGCGTCACCACCGCCCGCGAGCTCGCCGACCAGGAGCTGCTGGAGCGCGCGCTGGCGCGGTTCCTGGTCACCCGGTTCGGGCCGGGCATGGGCGTGTCGGCGGAGCTCCTCGACGATCTGTTCCGGCTGCTGCTGGACTTCGGACTCGCCTTCGACTCCGAAGTGGCCGGTGTCTTCCGAGCGATGATTACGCTCGAGGGCACGCTGCGGCTGCTCGACCCGGATTTCAATCTCCTCGACGAGGCGCAGCGGGTCGCCGGTGACCTGCTCACCGAGCGGGTCGTGCCGGACTCGCTGGAGGCGACCCTTGGTGGCGAACTGCTCGGCGCGCTACCGCTGCTGCGTCGCGTCCCCCGACACCTCGACCGGCTTGCCACCGGTCTCCAGCGCGGCACCCTGGCGGTCCACGCCCGCCCACTCGCCGATCGCCGAGACGTGCGGACGCTCGCCGACCTGGTCAACCGGATAGCGCTGTCGATCCTTGGGGCCGGGACGGCAATCAGTTCGGTGTTGTTGCTCGCAGTGTCCGGAGGGCCACGAATCGCAGGCAGGTTGGGAGCGTATGGGTTGCTTGGCACGATCGGTCTCGCCGCAGCGACCGGCCGCAGGACCGGCCGGGTGTACCGCCAGCCGGTGAGCTATGTGCCTGACGGCGACACCCTGCTCACCCCGGCGGGCGGGAGGTGGAAGCTGAACCTGCGTGAGGGGGAGCCCGTCCGCGTGCGGCTCCAGGGGCGTGATGTGCTCGCACGTCCCGAATTCATCCGGGACGTCGACGAGGTCGAACGGCTGCTCCGCATGATGACAGCCATCAACCCACGCGCCGCCTCGTTCGTCCCCGTGGAGGAGGAGGACTCCACTCCGACACCCGGGGGCTGGGCGCTGGACCGCCGGTTCTTCCGTGAGTTTGTCTGGAGAAGCCCTGACCGACCTCACTCGGTTACGACTCCGGGCGGACCGTCTGCAATCGTTGGCTAGCGAGGTCTTGGTCGAGGTAGGCGGCCGCCTGCAGGGTGAACAGGTCGGCGTACAGCCCGCCTGCGGCCATGAGCTGGTCGTGGCTGCCGTGCTCGACGACGCGGCCGTGCTGGAGGACATAGACGCGGTCGGCGGTGCGGACGCTGGAGAACCGGTGGGAGATGAGCAGGACCGAGCGGCCCTGGCACAGGGTGCGGATGGCCTGGAACAGGTCATGCTCGGCGCGGGCGTCCAGGGCGGCGGTGGGCTCGTCGAGGATGATGAAGGGCGCGTCGCGGAAGAACGCGCGGGCGAGCGCGACGCGCTGCCATTGGCCGATGGACAGGTCGTTGCCGCCGGAGAACTCGGGGCCAAGGACGGTGTCGTATCCAGCCGGGAGGGCGGCCAGGAACTCGTGGGCGCCGGCGTGGCGGGCGGCGGTGATGATGGCGTCCAGGTCGTCGATGCGCTGGTGGCGGCCGAGGCCGATGTTATCGCGGGCGGGCAGGGCGTAGTGCTGGAAGTCCTGGAAGATGACGGCCACGTGGCGGCGTAACTGGTCGGGGTCGACGCTGGCGGTGTCGGTGTGGTCCCAGAGGATGCGGCCGGCCTGTGGCAGGTACAGGCGGCACAGCAGCTTGGCGAGGGTGGTCTTGCCGGAGCCGTTGGCGCCGACCAGGGCGACGATCTCGCCAGCGCCGATCTCTAGCGACACGCCGTGTAGGGCGGGCTGGTTGGCGCTTGGGTAGGTGAAGCTGACGTCTTCGACCCGCAGCCGCGTGAAGCCTGCGGGTGCATTGCCGGAGGGTCGGCGGGCCGTGATGATGGGTTCGAGGGCGACGAAGCTGGTGAAGTCTTCCAGGAAGCGGGCGGACTCGTACAGCATGCCGGCGCTGCTGACGCTGGTCATCAGCCGCTCGCCGAGCACCAGCACCGCGCCGGCGGCGGTGCCGGCCTCGGCCAGGCTGAGCCGCCCGTCGAGGGCTAGCCACAGCAGTGTCCCGATGGTGGCGGCCAGTGCGGCGGCCATGCCGAGCGTTCCGCCGAGCAGCAGCCGTAGCCGCTGGTGGGCGGTGGCACGCAGATCGGTCAGATGCTGGTCGTGGAGGTGTTCGTAGCGGCCGCGGAGGAAGCCGGCGAGGCCGAACGCGCGGACCTCCTTGGCGGGGTCCTTGCCGGTGAGCAGGCCGTACAGGTAGCCGCGTTGGCGTTCGGCCGGGGTCATGCGCCGGTGGAAGCCGAACAGGACCTCGCCGGCCTTGGCCGCAGCGGCGAGCAGGGGGACGGCGGCGAGCAGGACCAGGGGGACCAGCCAGGGTTGCAGGGCGAGCAGCGCGCCGGTGACGCCGAGAATGCCGATGGTGGCGCCGAGCAGGCCGAGCAACCCGTCGACCAGCTGCCTTGGTCGGGCCTGGCCGCCGAGCGAGGCGCGCAGTAGCCGGTCGTGGAAGGCGGGGGTCTCGTAGGCTTCCAGTTCGACCGCGCAGGCGACGTCGATGATGCGGCCCTGGGCGTGGCGTTGGGTGTGGGCGCCGAGCAGGGTGCTGGTCTCGCGGCTGAGCGCGGCGACGAACCCGAGGGTGGCGATGACCAGGGTGAGGATGATCAGCCGGGGGAGGATGCCCGCGGTGGAGGCGGGGGTGCCGGCCTCTGTGGCGTCCAGGACTCCGGCCAGCATGCCACGGCCGAGCAGGAGCACGACCGCAAGCCCGAGGCCGCTGGTGAGCTTGAGCGCGACCGAGACGAGCAGCTCCCTGGCGCCTGCCGCCCAGACCAGCCGGAGCGCTTCGCCTGCCAGGTGGGGCAGGCGGCGCAGCAGCTTGGGGTCGTTGGTCGGGCCCTTGACGATGTCGAACAGGTCTTGGCAGCCGGGCTTGTCCTTGGGAGCGTCGCTCATAGCACCGTCCTTGACATACCAGCAATGGGATATACCATCTGCGGTATGGGATGGTCGCTGCTGCTGAGCGCGCAAGTCAAGGCCTGGCTCGACCGCCTCGACGACGAGGCGTTCGGACGGGTCGCCTGCTACCTGGACCTGCTGGGCGAGCGTGGCGACGGCCTGGCCGCGCCGCACAGCCGGCGGCTGGGGCGCGACTGCCGGCTGCGCCAGCTGGTGGTGCCCCACGGTCGCCGCGGCAGCACCCGCCTCACTTATTGGCTGAACGGCCACGACACGGTCGTGGTGCTCAGCGTATGGCGCTGGTGGCGTCCCCGCCCTTGGGAGGTCGCGCATGCCCGGGCGGTGCTGCGCCGCCACCGACAGCCAGGCCCCCGCCGGGCCGGCAGACGGCGCGGCGGAGCGTGTCGCCCGAGCGGAGAGGAGCAAGCATGAGCCGGCCCAAGCGCAAGGCCGAGCGGTGGGACCAGGCGCGCCAGCAGCGGCTGGCCTCGCCGGCCGCCGCGGCCGGCCTGCAGCGCGCACGCCGCGCGCTGGAGCTGGGCGAGCGGATCCGCGGGCTGCGGGAGGCCAGCGGGATCAGCCAGGCGGAGCTGGGCCGGCGGATCGGCTCGACCCAGCCAGCGATCGCGCGGATGGAGGCTGGCCGCGTGAGCCCGACGCTGGAGACGCTTGACCGGGTCGCGGCCGCGCTCGGGGTGGAGCTGGTGGTCGGCTTTGAGGATGTCCAGCGTCACCAGGCCCCGGTGGTGAGCTGAGGTCAACCACGGTTGCCTCCCGGACGGGGTCAATGTAGGTTGACTCCATGAGCGAGACCGTGCAGGGCGAGGTGACGGCGGTGGCGGCGGCGACCGGCAGCAAGGACCCGGAGGTGGCGCTGGCGGCGGTGGCGGCGCTGCGTGGCCTGGTCGAGGTGCTGGAGGCGTTGAACGTGGAGCATGCCCGCGCCGAGGGCTGGTCATGGGAGGCGATCGCGACCCGGCTGGGTGTCACCAAGCAGGCGGTGCACAAGAAGTACGCGGGCAGGCGCTTCCGGCTGGGGAGGAGGTCCGGGTGAGGGATCGGCGCACCGAGCGGGCCCGGCGGGTCCTGGAGCTGGCATGGCAGGAGGCGGACGGGCTGGGGCAGCGCTACCTGGGCCCCGAGCACGTGGTTCTGGGCGTGCTCTGCGATGGCGCCAGCGCCGCCGCGCAGGTCCTGCGGGCTCGAGGGCTGGAGTTGGAGGCGGCTCGGGCGGAACTGCGGCGCCTGGCGGAGCGCGGGGTGGTTGCCGGCCCGCGGCCGAGCGATGCGGAGCTGCTGGGCGCATTGGGGATCGACCTGGATGCGGTGCGCCAGCGTACCGAGGAGACCTTCGGGTCGCGGGCGTTGGCGCAGGCGACTCGTGAGGCCACCCGCGCCAGGCGGCGGGGGATTGCGCGGGTGCCGCGCACGCCCCTGGAGGGCCCGCCGCTGCTGATCGGGCGGACGCTGCATTTCGCCGCTGAGCGGGCGGACGCGCTGGGCCAGACGATGGTTGGGCCGGAGTTGCTGCTGATGGGGGTGCTGGATGACATCACCAGGCCTTGGCCGCGGTGCATGTCCAACCGGTGGCGGCGGCGTTTGCTCGCCCACGTCGGCCTGCCAACCGGCTATCGCGGCGCCGCCTGGCCGCTGCTGGAGGCGTTCGCGGTCGACCTTGAGGAGCTGCGGGACGCCTTGGTGGCGCACCTTTAGGGAGTCCCGCGGTGAGCCGGCGGGGCCGGATCTGGTTCTTGGCCGCGTGCCTGGCGGTCTTTGCGGCAGCGGCGCTGTGGGTGCGCTGGTTGGCACCGCCGCCAGGGCTCTCTGGAAAGACACCGTCGACGGTGACCTTGGCGCCGGGCGCGACCCAGCCTGCTGGCCTGACCGTGAGGGACCTGCATGCTGTGGCCGAACTGCAGCGCCAGTTCAACGCCGACCAGGGCCACCCGCGGCTGGTGCTGGCGTTGGCGCCCACCTGAGGCGAGTGCCTTGCGGGCGCCAGGTGGGTCGCCCAGAACGTCCTGGAGCGCTACCCGGACACTCGCCTTGGGTCTACGTGGTGTGGGTGCACCGCTGGGGAACCGACACCCGCGCCGAGATCGACGGTGCCGGCATGGTCGACCCGCGGGTCACCCACCTGTGAGACAGCGGCAATGTGATCGACGCGCCGTTCCTCGAGCGGTTCGGTGTGGACCTGGGCGGTCTGGACTACGACTTCTTCCTGCTGTTCGGTCCCGAGGCGGTCTGGGGTGCCAGCCCACCCCGGTCGGTCGGCTCCGGCGGCACGGTCGTCGGCGCCAGTGACCGGTTGGCCAGCGCCGCGGCGACGCTGCTTGGATGAGGTGAATCCACTATCTGCCGTCAGGGCGGGGGTTAGGCTTCGAGCACGCTGGCGCTGATGGTGGTGTTGAACTGGCGGCTGACGGTGCTGGCATTGCTGCTGATGTCGCTGGTCCTGCTTCCCAGCCGCCGGGCGGGCAGCATCACCTACCAGGCCCGCAAGCAGACCCAGGCGCATGCGGGCCGCATGACCGCCTATCCGCGTGCAGCCCGTGCCGTAACCGGGGGAGGGAGGGACCATGGTGACGTTCCAGAGCGGCGACTCGGTCGCCACTGCTCTGGTAGAGGCGATCCGCGGCGGGGATCTCCAAGCATTGGGGCGGCTGTTGGGCGAGCAGCCAGGACTTGCGTCGGCCCGGATCGCCGACGAGGGGGGCGGCTCGCGGACATTGTTGCACATCGCCACCGACTGGCCCGGGCACTTCCCCAACGCGTCGGCGGTCGTCCGCATGTTGCTCCAGGCCGGCGCCGATCCCAACCTCCCAGTCGATGGCTCCTGGCATTCGGAGACCCCGCTGCACTGGGCGGCCAGCAGTGACGACGTCGAGGTGCTGGACGCGCTGCTGGATGGCGGTGCCGATATCGAGGCCCAGGGCGCCTCGATCGGGGGCGGCTCGCCGTTGGACGACGCGGTGGGCTACGGGCAGTGGCGGGCGGCCCGCCGCCTGGTCGAACGTGGCGCCCGGACCAGGCTGTGGCACGCGGCCGCCCTTGGCCTGATGGATCGGGTCGAGGAGGCCTTCGCTAGTTCCCCGCCACCGACGCGGCAGGAGGTGACCGAGGCGTTCTGGCAGGCATGCCACGGCGGCCAACGCCAGGCCGCCGAGTACCTACTTGGCCGTGGCGCCGACCTGAACTGGGCCGCCGCATGGGACGGCCGCACGCCGCTGGACATCGCCCGCAACCAGGGCGCCGAGGAGCTGGTCGACTGGCTTGGCAGCCACGGGGCGAGATCCGCCGGCGAGCTGGGCTGATCGGCTACGCTGCGTCAGGGTGTGACGGTCAAGCCGCGTGGGTCAGCGGTCCGACCGGCGGCCATCGTCGGCGGGCGACAATCCGGCCTCTACGAACATGCGGCGATAGATCAGCCCGACCGTGGGTTCGGCGATGACACCAACCGCAACGCCTCGCCTAAGGCCAGCGCGCCGCCGACGATGCGGCCCTGGTCTTCGGCCAGCAGCATGAGCGAGTGGTCGGCGGGGAAGCGCCGGGCAAGTTCGGCCAGGCGCCGATCGTGGCGGGTCAGCGGTTGGGGCAGTTGCGCGCCGACGAGATCGAAGACTCGCGCCAGCTCCTGGAGGGAGGCGACCGGCCGGATCACGTCGCGCATCCTCGGTTCGTAGCACACGCCCGGACACCGTTCATGCCAATTACCGGACAGGCAGGCGGGGTCATTCGTCGGTGAACCGGTAGGCCAGGGAGGCAACAGCAGGGATGCGGCCAGCCACCCCACGCCGACCAGGACCTGGGTGGCGTTCTGGGTGATATTGGCGCCGGTGAGGGCGATGCCGCGGATGGCCTCGATCAGAGCGGTGTGCGGCACGGCGTCGGGGACGATGTGCGGCAGGGCGCCGGGGAGGGCCCGGACCGGTAGGAAGGTGCCGGGTGAAGGCGGTGAGCACCAGCGCTGCGGCGAGCAGGCCTACGCCCACGTAGGTGGCGACCTGGACCGCGATGACCAGCGGCGGCCAGACTAGGGTGACCGCCAGCCGCTTGAGGATGATCGCCGACTGCGACCCCGACCGCTGCTTCGAGGAGGGCCTGGAGCTGATGCTCGCCGGCCTCGCCACCGCCCCGGCCACATCGCGGAAGCGACGCCACCACCCGCGAGCCTGAGCCAGTCCCACCGTCCCGACCCATTCCGACGCGGCTTGGGCGCTGATGTCTCAGCAGGTCAGGCGGCGCAGCACGACAGCTTGGCGACGTCCCGAGTGAAGGCCTGCGCGGCCAATCTGAGACCCTCGCCCATGGTCAGATAGGGCGCCCAGGTGTCGGCCAGCTCAGCGACGGTCATGCCACACTTGACCGCGTAGACGGCGGCCAGGATCGCATCGCCAGCGCCGTCGGCCACCATGTGGACCCCCAGGACCCGTCCGGTCGCCTGTTCGGCGACGAGCTTGACCAGCCCGCGGGTGTCGCGGTCCACCAGCGCGCGTGGCACGTGCTCCAGCGGCAGGACCCGGCAGGCGCAGGCGATGCCCTGCCGGGCGGTCTGGGCGTCGGTCAGGCCGACCGCGGCCAGCTGTGGGCTGGTGAAGGTGACCCGGGGCAGGTGGCGGTAGTCAAGCGTCCGCCCCGCGCCGTCCAAGGCGTTGTCGGCGATCAGGGTGCCGTGCGCGGCGGCGAGGTAGACGTACTGCGGCGCTCCGGTGACGTCGCCGGCGGCCCAGATCCGCGGGTTGTGCGTGCAGAGCCGCTCGTCGACCACGACCTCGCCGCGCTCGCCCACCTTGACCCCGACCCCCGCCAGGTTCAGCCCCTCGGTGACCGGGCGGCGGCCGGTGGCGACCAGCACCTGCTCGGCCCGCAGCTCCCGGCTGCGACCATCGCGGTCGCGCACGGTGGCAACCACCCGACCGTTGGGGTCGTGGGCCACCCGGGTGAGCTGGGCGCCGGTGTGGACGCTGATGGCCTCGTCGGCGAACACCCCGGCGATGGCGGCACCGACCTCGGGTTCCTCTCCCGGCGCCAGCCGGTCCAGCAGTTCCACCACGGTCACGGTGGTCCCGAGCCGGGCGAACAACTGCGCCTGCTCTAGGCCAACGGCGCTGCCGCCGACCACTAGCAGCGATCGGGGGAGCTCGGTCAGTTCCATCGCCGTGGTGGAGGTGAGGGAGCCGACCTGGTCCAGGCCCGGGATGGGCGGCGCCCACGGTATGGAGCCGGTGGCCACCAGGTAGTGGTCTGCCTGGATCCGCTGAGTGCCGCCGCCGGCCAGGTCGACCCGCAGCGCCGGAGCACCGCTGTCGGCGGGGTCGGCGACGAAGCGGGCCTGCCCGTGCACGATGTCCCAGCCGTAGCTGGCGGCCAGCTCGACGTACTTGTCGGCCCGCAGTTCCTCGACCAGCGCCTGCTTGCCGGCCAGCAGCGTTCGGGTGTCGACCGGGCCGGCGCTGGTGGCGATGCCGGGGAAGCGCCCGCTGGACTCGATGGCGACCTGGCGGGCGTGGGCGGCGGCCAGCAGGGTCTTGGAGGGCACGCAGCCGGTGTTGACGCAGGTGCCGCCGATCCTGCCGCGTTCGATCATGACCACCCGCCGCTGCTTGCGGCGCGCGGCGATCGCGGCGGCAAACGCCGCGCCGCCCGAGCCGATGATCGCCAGGTCGTAGCGGTCGTCGCTGACCTGCTCCACGGAAGCCTCCATGTTCACGCAAGGCGTGCGGCGCACCGGGATGGATCGCCGCCCCGACGGTATCGATTCGCCTTGCCGAATGCATTCTCCAGCGCATAGTATTCGCCTAGCCGGATGTATCACAAGGGAGCCGCATCATGGCCCAGCCGCTCGCGGCACCAACCCCCGCTGCGGCACAGGGGCTGCTGCCCACCGAGGCGACCATGGTCGACACCGTCGCCAAGTTCTTCCGCGCGCTCGGCGACCCAACCCGGCTGCGGCTGCTGGAGTTCCTGCTGGACGCCGAGCACACCGTCAGCGAGTGCGTCGCCCACGTGGGCCTGTCGCAGGGCCGGGTGTCGGTGCACCTGGCCTGCCTTGCCGACTGCGGCTACGTCGCCTGCCGCCGCGCCGGCCGCAACGCCTTCTACCGCGTCGCCGACCCGCGCGTGGCCGACCTTGTCGTCCTCGCGCACGCGCTGGCCGCCGACAACGCCTGCGCGCTCACAGCCTGCCAGCGCATCGACCCATCTACCGGCACCCGAGCACGATGATGCGCCAGCCAGACCTCACGCCGGACCTTGGCAGCGGCCCAGCGTTCGAGCAGGCCCTGCTCGCCACCGCGTTCCGCCTGCTGCTCGCCGACGGCCGACCGGTCAGCCCGGCCCGGCTGGCCGAGGCGCTGGCAGGCGACCCCGCTCAGGTCGAGCGGACGCTCGCATGGCTGGACCAGCATGGCCGCCTGCGGCGGGACCCGACCGGGTCGGTCACCGGCAGCCACGGCCTATCGGTCACTCCCACCTCCCATGAACTGGTCCTCGAGCAGGAGCCGGGCGGGGAGCGGCGCTATTGGACGTGGTGTCCCTGGGACGCGGTCGGCATCCTCGCAGCGCTCGGCGCCAGCGGCCGGGTCCGCTCCACCAGCCCGTCCTCCGGCCAGCCGATCGCCGTCGACTTCGTCGACGGCATGCCCGCCAACGCCGACCCGGGGCTGGTGGTGTTCTTCGCCGACACCGACTGCTGCGACTCGGTCATCGACCAGTGGTGCCCGCTGGTCAACCTCTTCGAGCACGCCCAGGTCGCCCAGGCGTGGGCCGCCGAGCACGGCGTGCGAGGCACACCAGTCCCGCTGGCCGAGGCGACCCGCCGTGGGAAAGACGCCTGGACGCGATGGATCGCTGGGGGCGGTTAGGGCGTGTTTTGTCGGATCCCGATCACCGCGCTGGGCGCGCTGATCGGGCTGACCTTCGCCGCGCAGGCCGCCCAGGGCGCCACCACCCTGGCGTTTGTCGTGCTGTGGCTGGCCGGGGGCATCTTCACCCCGCCCGCCAGCATGCCCGACGCGCTGGCGGCCGTTGCCAGGGCGTTGCCCTCCTATGGCGTGGTGCAGGTCGGCGAGCACGTGACCGGCGCGAGCGCACTGGCGCCCTCGGCCCTGGCGGTGCTGGCCGCCTGGACCGTCGGCGCCGTGGCGCTGGCCGCCCTGGCCTGGCGTCGGGTCGTCGCCCGCTGAGCACCAGCAGGTATGAGGGATGGCGATTGAGAGCGTCGCTTCGATACGGGCCTCTGACGCCGAGCGGGACCGGGTCGTCCAGCTCCTCAAGGAGCACACCGCGCAAGGTCGTCTCACCCTGGAGGAGCTGGAGGAGCGCACGGCCGCAGCCTATGCGGCCACCACCCGCCTCCAGCTCCACCAGATCACCGCCGACCTGCCCGGAGCGGTCGACTTTGGCGGTGATGAGCCGGCAACGGTCGCGGCAGACCAGCGTTTCCCCGACCGCACGCCCGCCTGGCGCATCCTGCTCGCCTGCTGCTGCGTCCTACCACGCCGCTAACAGTCTCCGGGCCCCGGTGGCGGGCGCCAAACTCGATAGCTCCTGCGCCCGCCACGGCCCATACTCCAGACACGGCCCAAACCGTGATGCCTCGACCTTGGGGAGCCGTGATGCGAAGACCCGGCTTCGGCTGACGCTGAACCGCTCGATCTCCTCCATCGCCGGACGCGTGCTCGCCCGTCCGCGATAGGAGGAGATCATCGTGCTCAGCCAGCAACAGATCGCGCACTTCCAAGCGTTCGGATTCGTCGTCGTTCGGGGACTGCTCGATGAAGGCGAGACCGCCGCGCTCACCGGCGGGGTGACCGGTGTCCTGGGAGCGGGGGATCCCAGGTGAGCGCCCCGCACGGGTTCGACGACGACGAGGCCACCCACAGGCTGCTGCGCTCCCGCCCGCCGCGCGTCGCGCTGGACTGGGCGGGTGCGGCACTTGGTGGCACGGTCATCTCCGCCCGGCCGCTGCGGGGCGGGACCGCCTCAGCGGTGCATCTGCTGGCGGTGTCGCGGCCTGGTGGCGCGGTCGACCGGGCGGTGCTGCGCCGCTACGTCCGCCCTGAGCTCAACGCCGAGGAGCCGGACATGGCCGCGCGAGAGGCGCGCGCCCTGCGCCTGGTCGAGCGGCTGGAGGTGCCGACCCCGCGGCTGCTGGCCGTGGATGCGACCGGGGCGTGGGCGGGCGCGCCCGCGGTGCTGATGTCCCGCGTCGCGGGGCGGGTGGACTGGTCGCCAGCGAACCTGGACCGCTGGCTGGAGCGGTTGGCTGGCCTGCTGCCGCCGATCCACGCCGTCCCATCACCACCTCCAGGCGTGATCCGGCCGTTCGCACCCTACCGGCAGGACTCGTATGAGCCGCCGGGCTGGGCACGCCACCCAGCGGTATGGGCCCGCGCGGTCGAGTGGTTCCACCGGCCTGCCCCGGACAGCACCGGCCCCGGGGTGTTCATCCACCGCGACTTCCACCCCGGCAATGTGCTGTGGCGCCGCGGCAGGGTGAGCGGGGTGGTGGACTGGGCGTCCGCCAGCATCGGCCCGGCCAGCGTCGACGTCGGGCACTGCCGCGGCAACCTGTTCCCGTACGGCATGGAGGTGGCCGAGCGCTTCACCGCCATGTGGGAGCGGCTGGGCGGGACGCGCTTTGACCCGTGGGGCGACGTGGTGACGATCATCGGCTCCCTGGACGGCTTCCGCGGCGAGCCACCCGCCGACCCCGAACGGTCCGCCGTCGAGGTCGCCCTTGCCAGAGCTGTCGCCGAGCTCGGGAGCCCCTTGAGCTGATGGGGGACCGAGGTCAGAAGGAGGTTGCGATGGACGAGAAGGCACGGTTGCTGGAGTTGTACGAGGCCACCGGCGATGAGGACGCCTTCACCCGGGCCAAGCCGCTGTACGGGCGGGCCCTCGCCGGGCCGGAAGCATCCGACCCGAACGTGCACCTTGGCTACGGCTACCTGCTGGAGTGCCATGGCCGTCACTCGCTGCGGCAGGCCGTCGAGCAGTACCAGCGCGCGATCGAGCTGGACCCCGACGCTGACAAGCCCCACTACCAGCTGATCGGGGCCCAGGCCGCGCTCGGCGAGCCCGAGGAGGCGATCGCGCTGTACACCCGCCGCCTGGCCGACTCGCCGACCGACTTGCGCGAGCACCGGTTCCTGGCCCGGGCGTACCTGGCCGCGCGCGACTACGCCGAGGCGGGCAGGGTGATCGCCGCCGGTCTGGCGCTGCATCCTGACGACCGGCTGCTGCTGGAGGCCAGGGGTGACGCGCGGGCCGCGACCGGTGATCCGGAGGGCGCGCTGGCCGACTGGCGGCGCGCGGTCGACCCCGCGGGCAACCTCGGCCCGGTCTACTCCAGCGCGTTCCTGCTGGAGCGGCTGGGCAGGCTCCAGGAGGCCGCCGCGGCCTGGCAGTACATCATCGACTGGTGCGACGCGCACGGCGCCCCGCTGACGGCCGAGTGGCCCAGGCGGGAGCTGGCGCGGTTGCGCGCAAGGCTGTCCGATGACTGAGCGTGCGGTCGGTGGCAGGCCGGGATCGGTCGTTTCGGACAGGAGAGAGGTTATCGACGCTGCCGATGTTCCCGGGTCGTGGTCGCTGGTGCAGCGCCATCCTGGTGAGGTCGCCGTCTGGCGGCTCGACGGTCCCGCCGGGCGGACGCGCGATACGCGGTACCTGAAGGTGGCCGTGGCCTCCAGTGGTCACCAGCGCCTCGCCACGCGCCGTCGAGACGGCGATCGCGATGGGCCTCGCCACTGACGACACCGTCGACCTGCCTTCCGGCTATGTGCCCGGTGAGGTCGAGTTCCACCAGCAATGGACCTGGACGCAGCCATACCTCCGCTACGCCCACTCATCGCGCGTGGCGGGGGACTGGCCAGGGTTGCCGAAGCGCATCGGACCGCCTGGATCGGCGCGGTCGAGCAGGTGGACGAGGGCGAGGTCGCGCTGTTCGTAGGCCATGGCGGCGGGATCGAGTGGCGGGCGACGTCACAGGCGGCCTCGGCGATGCGGACCGCCTCGGCAGGCTGATCGGTGTGGGCGGCGTGGTAAGCGAGCATCCTCGGCGGCCACTCCTCGGGCTCGCATACCGCGGGCCAGAGGGTCCTCCCCGGAGCGGGCCTGACGCCTCCTGTGCGAGGGGTCCTCGGGTGAAAGGGTGAGGTGGCCTCCGGCACGGAGGCTGGTTTGGGGTGCCCGGGGGGAAGCGAGGAGGCGAGGAGGCGGGGCCATGGCCACCAGGACGGCCCACCAACAAGCGAACGTCGGTACGGAACGGGGCGGGGCGATTGGCGACATCGAGCTGAAGTCGAGGATCGACGGGATCCTGAACCGCCACCCGGCCGTCGGCCTGGCGGTGGGCGTGGTGCGCGACGGATCCCTCCAGTTCTACGGACACGGCGCCGCGGACATCGCCTCGAACACTCCGATCACCGAGGACACGATCTTTCGGATCGGCTCCATCACGAAGCCCTTCACGGCGATCGCCGTGATGCAGTTGCACGAGCGAGGTCTCATCGAACTCGACGCGCCCGCCAACGACTACCTGCGCGCCTACGAGCTGATCCCGGCGCGGGCCGGCTTCCGGCCGGCGACGGTGCGCCACCTTCTGACCCACACAGCCGGGATCCCCGAGGCGCGCCACGTCTCCGACCTGTTCCACCCGGAGGCGGGGCCCTTCGAGGGACGGCCTCTTCACCTCAGCGTGAAGTTCGGGGAACCCCTGCCGTCGCTGGCCGAGTACTACCGCGGCGGTCTCCGGGTGGTCGCCCAGCCAGGCACCGCCTTCGCGTATTCGAATCACGGCTTCGCCACGCTCGGCCAGATCGTCGAGGATGTGAGCGGGATGCCCCTGGAGCGGTACTTCCGCGAGCGGATCTTCGAGCCCCTCGGCATGGAGGACACCGACCTGCTCCGCTCCGAGCGGATCGCGTCGCGTCTGGCGACGGGCTACGCCCTCGGGCGTCGCGGCGCGAAGGCGGTGCCCGATCGAGACTGGACCGGCCCGGGAGGCGGGGGGATCTACTCCACCACTCGGGACATGACCCGCTTCGCCGCGGCGCTCATGGGTGGTGGCGCCAACGAGCACGGCTCGGTGCTGGAGCCCGCGACGCTGGTGACGATGTTCGAGCCTCACCACCGGCCGGATCCTCGCCTGCCGGGGTGGGGGCTTGGGTTCGCCCGCGCGGAGGCCGGCACGCACCGCGTGGTCGGGCACGACGGGATCCTGCCGGGCTTCAACTCCGAGCTCCTGGTGGGTTTCGACGACGGCGTCGGCGTCGTCGCCTTCACGAACGGCTCGAGAGGGGCGTTCATGTGGATGGAGACCGAGTTCAAGCGGCTGCTCCGCCAGCTGCTCGACGCACCCGACGAGGTGGTCCGTCCCGACATCCCTCATCACCCCGAGGTCTGGAAGGAGCTTTGCGGTCGCTACCGGCTGCCCCCGCGGATCTCGGACCTCCGCGGGCGTCTGGCGATCGCCGCCGGCCTGGAGGTGTCCGTGCGTGGTGGACGCCTGATGATCCGAGCGCTTGCTCCCATCCCCGCGCTCTACCGGGGCTTCCCGCTGCACCCCGACGACGAGAACGATCCCTACGTGTTTCGGCTCGACCTCTCGGGGTTGGGGATGGGGACCGTTCGCGTCGTGTTCGGCCGCGACGTTGCGAGCGGCACGGCGGCTGTCCACACAAGTCTCGGGGGGCAGCCGTTGTCGCTGATCAGGCGACCGACTGAAGGGAGGGCGCGTGCTCCGCTCGCCGCTGCGCTGGGCGTGCTGGTCGCCACCGCCACGCGATCCGTCAAGCGGAGTCGTCAGCGATCCAAGGGGGTAGGGGCATGAGCCTCGCAACCGCCGCCGAGCTTTGGAGGATGAGCGCAACGGAGCTGGCCCAGGCGATCAGGAGTAAGCAGGCGTCCAGCGTGGAGGTCGTGGAGGCCCACCTCCGGCGGATCGAGGCGGTCAACCCGTCGATCAACGCCGTCGTCGTCCTCGGCGAGCAGGCGTTGGAAGCGGCCAAGGCGACCGACCGGGCGGTCGCCGCCGGTCGCGACCTACTCCCGTTCCACGGCGTGCCGTTCACCATCAAGGAGGATCTCGACCTCATCGGGACGCCGACCACGCTCGGAGCTAACGCGCTGGCCGACTCGTACCCGACCCGGGATGCCCCGGTCGTGGAGCGGATGAAGGGTGCGGGGGCGATCCCGCTTGGTCGGACCAACCTCTCCACGCTCGGCATGCGGTTGCACACCGACAGCGAACTCCGGGGAGCGACCCTGAACCCTTGGGACTCGTCTCGAACCCCCGGCGGCTCCAGCGGCGGCGACGCGGCAGCGCTCGCCACCGGGGTGAGTCCGCTGAGCCTCGGCAACGACACGGGCGGGTCGCTTCGCTGGCCGGCGCAATGCTGCGGCGTCAGCACGCTGAAGCCCACGCTGGGCCGGATCCCGCGTGCATCCAGCATCGAGCCGGCGGACCCGCCAATCGGGGCTCAGCTGATGGGTGCCGACGGCCCGATTGCGCGCCGAGTGGCCGACGTCCGAGCCGCCTACGAGGTGCTCGCCGGGCCCACCTGGCGCGACCCGTGGGCGGTTCCGGTGCCTCTCCGCGGCCCCGAACCCGTCAAGCCCGTCCGGATCGCACTCGTGGTCGACCCGGCCGGCCAGGGCGTCGAGGAACAGGTGCGAGAAGGGGTTCGCAAGGCGGCCACGGCTCTGGAAGACGCCGGCTATGCCGTCGACGAGGTCGAACCGCCATCGATCGGCGACGCGGCGAAGGCCGCGTTGGACATGCTCAATCCCGACTGGCACCTGTGGTGGCAGCTCATGTCGCCGTCTGCGGAAGCCGAGACGAGGCGGTTCATGTCGGCGCTCCTCGAGGCGGTCGGCGAGCCGGATCCCCTCACGACCGCCATGAGCTTCATGACCCGAGAGGCGATCCTCCGCGCGTGGGGCGAGTTCCAAGAGGAGCACCCGCTGATCGTCGCCCCCATCTGCACCGACGTCCCCTTCGAGGTGGGCAAGGACCTGACCGCGGCCGGGGTCGCCGACATCCACCGGGGCATGCGGATGGCCCTCGCCGTGAACACGCTTGGACTGCCGGCCGTCGCGATCCCCGTAGGGATCGGCGATGGTCTGCCGCAGGTCGTGCAGGTGATCGGTCCTCGGTACCGGGAGGACCTGTGCCTTGACGCCGCAGAGGCGATCGAGGACCGGCTCGGCACCCTCACGCCGATCGATCCGAGGTGAGGACGATGAGCGCATCGATCCACAGGCTCACCTCACTCGATCAGCTGATGTTGGGCGCGAGCAAGCGTTGGCCGCAGGACATCGGCGCCCTCGCGATCCTCGACGGAACGGGCCTTCTCGATCCGACCGGCGAACTGCGGATCGACGCCATGCGTGAGGCGATCGCGTCGAGGCTGCATCTCGTTCCCCGGTTCCGGCAGGTCATCCACGTTCCGCGACGAGGGCTTGGCGGACCGCTGTGGGTGGACGCTCCGCGCTTCGACGTCCGCGACCACGTCGTGGTCCGTCCGCTTCCATCCGAGACCGACGAGCCTGGCCTCCTAGCGGTGACCGAGGAGCTGCGAAGCGAGCGGTTCGACCGGTCGCGTCCGCTCTGGCGGATGTGGTTCATGCCCGGACTGCCGGACGGGCGGGTAGCCATGTTCGTGAAGCTGCACCATTCGATCGCGGACGGCATGGCTGCGATGACGACGGTCGCGGCCTTCCTCGACGCCGACCCGTGCGCGCCCGTCACGCCGGTATCGCCGTGGACGCCCGCGCCTGGTCCGTCGGATCGTGAACTGTTCATCGACAACCTCCGGCGGCACCTCCAGTCGGTGGGACGCGCCGGATCGATGCTCGTTCGGCCGGGCACGACGCTGCGGCACGCTCGCGAGGCCTGGCCCGCGATCCGTGAGCTCCTCGCGGAAGAGCCGGCGACCCGGACGAGCCTCGACCGGATGGTCGGTCCCAACCGGAGCTTCGCGGTGATCCGAACCACCCTCGATGACATCAAGGCAGTCGCGCATGCGCACGGCGCGACCGTGAACGACGTCCTCCTCGCCCTCACAGCGGGCGGGCTGCGCACCGTCCTCGGCAGCCGTGGAGAACCGATCCAGGACACCGCGGTGCGGACCTACGTTCCCGTCTCATTGCGACTGCGCGTCGGCGGGCCGCAGCAGGGCAACCTGATCGCACAGATGGCTGTCCCGCTCCCGATGCGGGAGTCGGACGCCGGGGATGAGCTCCGCCGCATTGCCGCGGAGACGGCGAGGAGGAAGGCGAGGGCCCGCACGTCCCTCGGAGCGCTTATCCGCGGCCGATTCGCGAGGAGGCTCATGCTGTTCGCGGTACTGCGCCAACGCGTCAACGTGACGACCGCCAGCATCCCTGGTCCGACGGTGCCGCTCTACCTTGCAGGCGCGCGGGTGCTCGAGGTGTTCCCGGTGCTGCCCCTCATCGCCAACGAACCCCTGGGCGTGGGCGCCCTGTCGTACGTGGGAGCACTCAACATCGGTGTCGTCGCCGACCGGGACGCGTATCCGGATCTCGACGTGTTCGTGGCCGGAGCGCGCAACGAGCTGGACATGCTCGGCGTGTCAACCCATCCCACGCCGACGCTGAAGGAGGTACGCAGATGACAACGATCCCGGTACGAGACGTTCGCCTGTTCGTCGACGTGGTTGGACGCGGCTACCCGCTCGTACTGATGCACGGCGGCCCGGGAGCAGATCACTGGACGATGCTGCCGTTCCGGCAGCTGGCGGATCGCTTCACCCTGGTCTTCTACGACCATCGCTGCAACGGACGGTCGGTCGGCGCTCCCGTCACGTCGATGACCTGGGAGAACCTGACGGCCGATCCCGATGCGCTGCGCCAGAGGCTCGGGTTCGAGAAGTGGGCGGTGCTCGGCCATTCGTTCGGGGGCAAGGTAGCCCTCGAGTACGCGCTGCGATATCCCGAGAGCCTGTCGCACCTCGTCCTGCTCGACGCGGGCGGCGACAGTTGGTGGGAGCAGGACAACGCGCCGGACCTGTTGGCCAAGCGCGGGTTCTCCCGCAGGAAGGTGGAGCTTGCCCGGCGCTGGTTCAACGGTCAGACCGCGCCCTGGGAGTTCTACCCGACGCTGATGCGACTCGGGGGCGCATACGACCCCCATACGAGCTTCTTTTCTGCGATGCGACTGATGTTCGCGGAGCGTCGCTCGAAGGGGCGGCCGCAGGCGGAGATCTTTGGCTTCGGCCAGCTGATGAAGGGCTGGACGGTCATGGACCGTCTCGGCGAGATCAGGGTGCCGACGCTGGTGATGGCCGGGCGGGACGACTTCGTGTTCCCACCCGAGCACCAGGGTCAGCTGGCGGCCGGGATCCCCAACGCGCAACTCGAGGTCATCGAGCGCGCCGGACACAACCCCCACGATGAGCGGACCGCCGAGGTCATGGAGGCAGTCAGGAACTTCATCCCAACAGACGTCGGCGTCCCTGCTGATGCCGCCGTCACGGCTGCGTGAAGGCATGCCGACCATCGGCCTGCTGAGCGGTCACGCCTCGTGCGAGATCCCGTCCTCTCACCTCGACCTGGTCGAGTGCCCCCCGGTGGCGGCCCTCACCACGGTCATGCCTGACGGATATCCGCAGACCTCCGTCGTGTGGTGCGACTTCGACGGCGAGTACGTGCGGGTCAACACGATGCGCGGCTTCGCCAAGGAGCGGAACATGTGCCGCGACCCGCGGGTCACGCTCCTCTGCTACGACCCACGCGAGCCTCTCCGCTATCTCGAGGTCCGCGGAACGGTCGTCGAGATGACCGAGGCGGGCGCGTTCGAGCACTTGGACGATCTCGCCTCGAGGTATGCCGGCCGGCAGATCCGCTTCTTCGGCGACGCTATCCCGGCGCGCTTCGCCGAGACCGAGATCCCGGTCCTGTGCCGGATCAGGCCAACCCACGTCGTCGCGATCGATGCGACGGGGAAGGGACGAGCACATGACGATGGTCGTCGCGCCTGAGACGCTTCCGGTCCCCGCCTCGCACCTCGATCTTCTGACCAGGCCGATCCACGGGGTGCTCACGACGATGGGCGCCGACGGCCAGCCCCAGTCGAGCATCGTGTGGGTCGACGTCGACGACGGGTGCGCCGTGGTCAACACGACGCTGGAACGGCAGAAGGGCCGCAACATGCTCGCCAACCCGAAGGTCGGCCTGCTCGTGGTCGACCCCGAGAACACCTCCCGCTACGTCCAGATCCGCGGCCACGCCGAGCTCGACACCGAGGGCGCGCTCAACCACATCGACAGGACGACCCGCAGGTACACCCGCCATCCGGCCTTCTACGGGTACGTCTACCCGGTCGAACAGCGTGCGCGGGAGACGCGGGTCATCTGCCGGATCCACGCTCGACGGATCACGGTCGACGCGATCCACGCCTGAGTCCTCGCCCGACGAGACGGACTCAAACGCTTGGGCGACCTCCGTATCGGGGCCTGCGACCGGTCGCAGCGCCCGTGGTCTGTATCGCGGCCCGCGGTCGCGGGTGGTGGACAGCCGCGGGTGTCAGTCGGAGAACACCAGGCCCTCAACCTTGGTTGTGATCTCGTCTGGCGGGTAAGGGCGGGTGAGCATCCCGGCGATCGTCTCGGCGGATGGGTCGCCGACCGTGTTGCCGCGCGCCAGTGACTCGGCCACCGGGTAGGTGGTTCGCCGCAGTGTCACGTCGGGGCCGAGGGTCGCCCAGTATGCGGTTCCCGGCGCGCCGGTGTGGTACGGCAGCCCCACGCTGCCCGGGTTGACGCTGCGCCGCCCCGCGACCGGGCGGTCGAACTGCATGTGCGTATGGCCGGTGACCAGGACGTCCTCGTCGACACCGGACATCAGCGCGGTGAACCGGTCCTGCGGTGTGGCGGGGGTGACGACTTCGTGGTCGCTGCGCGGAGAGCCGTGGCAGAACCGGACAGCGCCCAGCCCGTCGATGTCGACGACCGCCGAGAACGCGAAGGTGGCAACGAACGCCACCACCTCGCCCGGATGCTGCGACAGCATCCAGCTGTCCCGTGGGGTCTCGGGCGCCCGCTCGCCCGCCGCCATCTGCAGCACCGCCCGCTCCGCGTTGCCGCGGAGAAACACTGCGCGATCGCCGAGCGCCCGCACCAGCTCCACGGTACGCGCCGGCTCCGGGCCCCAAGTCAGGTCGCCGCAAAACACCACCAGGTCGGGCTCGTCGGTGCTCGCTTCTCCCAGCACCGCCTCGAGCGCGGGTGTGTTGGCGTGCACGTCGGAGAGCACCGCGACGCGCCTTGCGGGCCCATACCGGCGTGCCGGCCCTTCCCCGGGCGCCGGCCCGAACATTTCCACCATCGACAGCAGCCTCCCTTTCCACTAGTTCTCGCCGCGAGCGTGCCGGTCGCGGGGATGTGCTAGGCGCCCGCCTCCTCGACCACGGGTTCGGCATCCGGCGCACCGGCGGGGGAGGCGGGTCGCAACGCGACGTGCCAGATCCGCGCGGCGCAGGCGGTCGCGAGCAGCAGCATCCCGGACACGAGGGCGAACGCCCAGGAGACACCGGTGGCCGACCGGGTGTGAGCCGACCTGGTCGACGTCGCTCATCTGCAGCCCGGTTGACCCAGGCACTGCGGTCAGGTGATAGGACACCCACGGTGGTGCCAGCCGAGTTCGTGCACTCGATGAAGTTATCCATGGCGACGATGGCCGTGGTGCTACTGGTCGCCTCCATGCGGGTCTTCACATGCCGAGATTCTCCGGCGGACATGGTCACGGTCCGCGCGACGATCGCCGTCTTGGTCGGTGGGTAGAAGCTTGTGTTGTTGGCGAGGGTGACCGTTGTTACGGTGCCGCCTGGTCCGCCCGGGCAATGCCGCTGGTGGCCGCCAGGACTATGAGCACCGACGCCAACAGGCCCAACGCCTTACGCATGCGTCCTCCCGTGAAACGGCCCGGCGCGACGCGCCGGGCGACTTGGGCGCACACGCTACACCCGTCGACCAACTGTCGCCGTTGACATTCACGGCGCTTCGGGCCACACCACGCGAAGGAGCCTCATGAGGACGTGGTGAAAGCGTGCGTATACCGCGCCTATACCGCGCCTATGCCGCGTCTATGCCGCTTCCCGGCAGGCTGGCGTCGTTGAGCTTCCAATACGGGGAGGGCGTCCATGAGGCGCATGAAGCGGGTACGCCTGCTCGCGCGGGGTTGCGCGGTGCTGCTTGCCGCAACGATCGGTGTGGTGGTGCCACCGCTGGCGGCGCACGCCGCCCCGGTCTCGGCCGATGCGACCTCGCGGGACAGGTCCACGCCGGTGTCGGCGGCGGTATCCGCGAAACCGTCGCCCAGCCCGCAACCGGCGGCGTGGCGGGCCGCGCCGGTGGTGTGGCCGGCGCCTTCTACGGCCGACGTCGACCTGACATCAGCCCAGTCGACGGTGCGGTCGGGTGGGTTGTCGGTGCGTGTTCAGGCGGGCGTGGATGCCGGTGACTCGGCTGACCGGGTGACCGGTCGCCGGGCTGGCGTGCCGACTCGGGTCCGGTTGCAGATCCTCGATCACGCGTCCGCGAGCCGTGCCGGCGTCCCGGTGGCATTGCGTGTGACGCGGGCAGATGGTTCGGCCGCCGAGGGACTGGTACGGATGGAATTCGCCTATGGCGGGTTCGCTGACGCGTTCGGGGCGGACTGGTCCAAGCGGCTGCGGCTGGTCAGCCTGCCGAGTTGCGCGTTGACGACGCCCGAGGTGGCCCTCTGCCGCACTGCGACGCCGCTCAATTCGCGCAACGTCACCGAGGCCAAGACGGTGGCGGCCGATGTCGGGCTGCCGGGTGGATCGGGCTCGGAGGCGGTCGTCGCTCTGACCGCCGGCACCGGGTCGGAGACCGGCGACTTCTCCCGTACCCAGCTGTCGCAGTCGGCGTCGTGGACAGCGGGCGGCTCATCGGGCGGCTTCACCTGGTCGTACCCGATCGCGGTGCCACCGGTACCCGGTGACCTCAAGCCGGCGGTCGGCCTGGACTACTCCAGCGCGGCCGTGGACGGCCAGACCGCCAACAACAACACCCAACCCGGATGGATCGGCGAGGGCTTCTCCTACGAGCCCGGCTATATCGAACGGACCTACCGCCCGTGCAACCAGGACACCGCACCGGTGGCACCGTACTGGCCGACCACGGCAAGCATGACCGACCTGTGCTGGCGGTTGCCCAACGCGCACCTGGTGTGGAACGGCAAGGCGACCGAGCTGATCCCGGAGCACGGCAGCCTGGCCAGCCCGAACACCTACACCCCGCCGGTGTGGCATCTGGCCGATGACGACGGCACCAAGGTGGAGTACGTTGCCGAGAACGGAACCGGGCGCACCGGTTACTGGCGTAACGAGCGGTGGAAGCTGACCACCAAGGACGGTACCCAGTACTGGTTCGGACTGTCCTATCTTCCGAGCCCGAACAGCACACCGGTGGCGACCAACTCGGTGCTGGGCGAGGCCATCATGGGCAACCACTCCCGCGAACCGTGCTTCTCGTCGGCCGCCGTCACCTCCTCGTGGTGCCGGATCGCCTACCGGTGGAACCTGGACTATGTCGTGGATCCACACGGCAACGCGATGGCGTACTTCTACAACCGCGAGTCCAACGGCCAGATGATTTTCAGCTCGTCGGCGTCGTATGTGAACTACTACCGGGCCTCCTCCCTGGCCCGAATCGACTACGGGCTGCGGGCCGGATCCACCACGCCGGCCGCGGCCCGGGTACTGTTCACCACGGCCGACCGTTGCTGGACCACAACCTGCGGTACCCACGATGCCAGCAACTGGCCCGATGTCCCGTGGGACCTTTCCTGCACCACCCAACCGTGCGGCCCGCCGTCGTACTGGACCACGCGGCGACTGGTGAAGATAGAGAGCCAGGTGTCTACGGGGGGGTCCAGCTACCGGACGGTGGACGCATACGACCTGAGCTCGACCGTTCCCGGCACCAGTCACGCCGGGCAAGGCGGCGTCCTGCGACTTTCCAGCATCACCCGCACCGGCTCCGACTCGGGGGCCGGAGTGACCGGCGGTGCGGCGGCCCTGCCTGCGGTGGTCCTGGGCTATGGCGCGTCCATGCAGAACCGGGCCCTGTTCGCCCCCGACTCCGGCGCGGCCGAGTCGTGGAAGTTCCGGCTGCAGCAGATCACCACCGACACCGGGGAACGGATCACCGTCAACTACCTCCAAGACCCGGACTGTGTCTACCCGGCCACTGCGCCGAACCCCGACATGAACCACGAGGCCTGTTTCCCGCAGGAGTACCAGGGCGACTGGACCTGGTGGCACAAGTATGTGGTGGGCTCCGTGGTGGAGCACGACAACACCGGGGCCAGCCCCGCCGACATCGCCCACACCTACAGCTACGACATCACGCTGCCCGGGCTGCGGACGTCCGGCGGTAGCATCGGCTCGAACACCGGGGTGCTGTGGCACCACGACATGAACGCGTTCGGCTCGGTGATGTCCCACCGCGGATGGTCACAGTGGGCCGGCTTCCCGCTGGTCACCGAGGTCTCCGGGACATCAAAGACCATCAAGCTCTATTTTCGTGGGCTCAACGGCGACCGCACCGATGCCGGCGACGGAACGCGGTCGGTGACCACCACCGACACCGATCACGGCGCCGCCAGCGATGAACCGTTCCGTGCCGGCCAGCTGAAGGAAACGCTGACCTTCGACGGGGCCACCCTGGTCCGCAAGGACTTCATCGACCCGACCCAGTTCCAGACCGGCAGCCGTACGCTGGATTCCACGTGGGCGCTGTCGGCACCGCTGCAGGCCTGGTGGACCAGCACCGGCTGGACGAAGCGGATGGACTGGCTCGTCGGTACCGGCGCCTGGCGCACCTCGCAGACCGTGAACAGCTTCGACGTCGACGCCTCCGACGGCAGCTACGGCAACCTGTTGAGCGAGTCGCGGTTGGGCGACACCGCGTTGACATCCGACGACGCGTGCACCACCTACAGCTACAACCTGAACACGCGCACGAACCTGGTGCGCTTCGACGGTGGATCGGCCACGACGGTGGGGGTACCCATCGCCGACTGGACCGGCTTTGACCGCACCTTCGCGGCCGGCGACTTCACCGGCGACGGCAAGCCGGACCTGGGTGCGGTGAAGCGGTCCGACGGTACACTGTGGATATTCAGAGGCAACGGCGCCGGCGGATACGACAGTGGTACGCAGATCGCCACCGGTTGGAATATCTACAGCGTCGTGCTGTCGCCGGGTGACTTCACCAACGACGGCAAGCCCGACGTGCTGGCCCGTCGCAGCTCCGATGGCACGCTGTGGCTATTCCGTGGCAACGGCACCGGTGGCTTCACCGGATCCGCGACCCAGGCCGGCCTCGGTACCGGCTGGAACGCCTACGACCACCTGTTCTCCGTCGGCGACTTCGCCTCCAACGGGGTCGGTGACGTCATCGGCCGGCTGCCCGACGGCACGCTGCACCTCTACTCCGGCAACGGATCGGGCGGCTGGACCAACAACAACGCCATCGTGCTGAGCGTCAACCTGGCCGACTACGCGCCCTTCGGCTACGGCGACTACTCCGGCGACACCGTGCCGGACATCCTCGCCGCCGGGCCGGGTGGGCTGTGGGTGTATCCCGGCGTGGGCAACGGTACCGTCGGCACCCGGTTCCCATTGCCCGGGTATGGCACGGTCGGCAGCAACACCGGTGGTTGGGTGGCGGTCGGCGACATCAACGGCGACGGCGCCAAGGACATCCTGATGCGTACCGACGGCTACCGGGCCGGTACCGTCCAGCAGCAAGCGACCTACGGGCAGGCATGCACGGTCACGCCGACCTACCCGGCCGATGCCATCTCCGCCGTGCGGTACTACTACGACCAGCCGGGTGCGGCGACACCGTCGCTGACGGCGCCGCCCTGGACCGGCGACATCACCCGGACCGACGCCGCCGACAAATACACCGATACGACACCCAACTGGATCAAGCAGGCCGAGGCCGTGTTCGACGTCTGGGGCCGGCCGACCACCGCCAAGGACGCCCTCGGCAAGGCAACCACCACGGCGTACACGCAAACCAATGGCCTGACCACGCAACAGCAGGTGACCAACCCGCTCGGCCATCGGCAGATCAGAAGCCTGGCCGCCGGCCGCGGGCTGCCGGTCACCGTGACCGACGCCAACGGCAAGGTGACCACCGGCGGCTACGACGCACTCGGCCGGCTGGTGAAGGTCTGGCTGCCCGGACACTCGACCGGCGGGGTGGCCGACAGCGAGTACTCCTACACCTTCACCCTCAACGCCGGTTTGGTCACCGGCGTCTTCCTGACCTCCAAGATGCTGGGTCCAAACGGAAATCAGATCACCTCGTATGAGTTCCTCGACGGCTTCCTGAACTCGAGGCAGACCCAGACCCCGACAGCTGCCGGTGGCAGGGCCATCACCGACATCCAATACGACTCGCGCGGGTTGGCCGTCAAGAAATCGCAGTACGCGAACGCTTCACCGCCGTCGGCCACGCTGGTGACGGCCGCCGACAGCGCGATCGACAGTCAGCACCGGTTCACCTTCGACGGCCTCGGCCGGCAGCTGACCGACGAGCTGTGGTCGCTCGGCGCGAAGAAGTGGAACGTGTCGGTGTCGTCCTACGACGGTGACCGGACCACTATCGACCTGCCGACCGGAGGCACCGACACCACGACCGTTGTGGACGCTTTGGGCCGCACCACCGCGCTGTGGCAGTACCAGGGCACCTCTCCGACCGGGGCCCACGACACGACGTCGTACCAGTACGATCACGCCGGCCAGCTCACCAAGGTGATCGGCCCGGACAGCCAGCAGTGGACGTACAGCTACGACCTATTGGGGCGCAAGACGTCCGCCGCCGACCCGGACGCCGGATCGTCCAGCTTCGGCTACGACGAGGCTGGCCACCCCACGACAACCACCGACGGCCGGGGCCAGATCCTCGTATTCAGCTACGACGACCTGGGCCGCAAGACCGGCGCCTACAACACCTCGGTGTCACCGGCCAACCAGCTCGCTGGCTGGGTCTACGACACGCTGGCCAAGGGCCAGCTCACGTCCAGTACCCGATACGCCGGCGGATCCGCCTACACCCGCAAGGTCATCGCCTACGACGACGGCTACCGGCCACTGCACACCGACCTGACGGTACCCGCCGCCGAGGGCGCCCTCGCCGGAATCTACGGCACCGACTTCACGTACAAGGCCACCGGCGCGCCGGCCACGCAAACCGCCACCACCAAGGCGGGTGCGGCCGTCGGGGGCCTGCCCACGGAAACCCTGTCCTACGCCTACAACTCGGTCGGTCAGCCGATCGGCCTCGCCGGGGCGCAGACCTACCTGGCCGACACCGCGTTCACCTTCGACGGCCTGCCCACACAGCAGATCCTGGGCGTGGCCGGCAAACAGGTCCGGCGTACCCTCGGCTATGAAGCCTTCACCCGGCGACCGGTGTCGGCACAGCTCGACACCGAAAGCCCGACCACCCCGGGCACCTGGATGGACCGGACCACCGACGAGTCCAGCTACGACCAGGTCGGCAACCTGCAGTACCTGGCCGGCAAGACCGGTGGCGTGCAGGACGTGGTGGAGTGCTTCGACTACGACAACCTGCGCCGGCTCTCATCCGCCTGGACCGAGGCGAGTGTGGTGTGCGACAGCACGGCCAAGCAGCGCGCCGGCGTCGACCCGTACCACCTGGAGTGGACGTTCAACGCGGCCGGCAACCGAGCGTCGGAGACCTCCTACCAGCCCGACAACACCGTCGAGTACTCGAGTACCTATGCCTACGGGGGCACCGGCCTGGGTCCGCATGCCCTGGCTTCGGTGACCACCACCGGCCTGGGTGCTGGCACGAAGACCTACACCTACGACGCGGCCGGTAACACCACCGGCTGGCCCGGCCAGACCCTCACCTGGGATGCCGAGGGTCACCTGGCCACGGTGGCCGACGGCGAAACCACCGCGTTCGTCTACGACACGGACGGCGCCCGCCTGATCCGGCGCGACCCCGGCGGGTTCGCGACGCTGACCCTGCCGGACGGTACCGAGCTACGGGCCAACGGCTCCGGCTCGGTGGCAGGCACGCGCTACTACAACGGCGTCGCGGTCCGCTCGGCCAATGTCGACGAGGCCGGCGACCTCACCGGCGGCACGACGCTGACCTGGACGATCGCCGACCATCACGGTACCGGCACGGCGGCGGTGAACGCGGCCACGATGCAGACCGACCACCGGCGCAGCCTGCCGTACGGCGGGCCGCGCGGGGCGCAGCCCGCCGGCTTCGGTACCAAGGGCTTCGTCGGCGGTACCGTCGACCCGACCGGCCTGACGCATCTAGGGGCGCGGGAGTACGACCCGTCGACCGGGCGCTTCATCAGCGTGGACCCGCTCTTCGACCTCGGCGATCCGCAGAGCTGGAACGGCTACGCCTACGCCAACAACGCTCCCACGATCGGCAGCGACCCGTCCGGCACCATCAACAAGGATCCGGTCGACCACGGTATCGAGCAGTGCAAGGGCTCCGAGCACGCCAACGCCTGCGGCAGCGGCGGTGGTGGAGGCGGAGGTGGTGGCGGCGGTGGCGGAGGCGGCGGCGGAGGCGGTGGTGGTGGCGGCCTCTTGCACTGCGCGCTATGGAGCTGCGTGGAAAAGTCCTCGCCGAAGCCGCCGGCGACCGGTCCCGACCTGAGCATCATGCAGTACTACTGGGCGCCGTTCGGAATCCATTGCTACACCCCGGGAACCCTAAGCGGCTGCTATGTCGGCCAAACGATAGACTTCATCTGTTCGGACCGCGACTGCTCCAACTTCGTCGACTCCACATGGGACGGTCAGTGCTCGAAGTCTGCGCTCTGCGTCGGCACGATGTTCCTGCACATCATGGACTTGGGCAGCCTGATTGCCTTCCCCGCCGCCGGCGAGGAGCTGGTCGTGCACCTGATCGAGATGTTCACCACCGGTGCCATCGGCGAGGGAATGGGGCACATGCCCGGCGGGGAGTTCGAAAATCCGGAGCTTCCGGAGACCCCGGAGGAGCTCGGCGAGAGCTTCCATCCGGTCGTGCTCGGCTTCGACACGGCTCTGTACCAGGCCACCGGCAAGGGAGAGGCGCGAGACTCGTCGAACCCGTTCTTCAGTCCCGTGCCGCCGGACCGCACGGCCACCCAAACCACCGGCTACGAGGTCGTCTTCCCCAAGGGCACCGTGGTCTGGGACGGCACTGTGGGCGGGGTTCACCAGATCGCGGTGCCCCAGCCCGATCGCGGATGGTACGTGGCGGTCACCTGGTCGCTGAAGTGAGCCAGGTGCCTCGACGCGGGATACCTAGAGATCGGTAGCTGGCGTACCCTTCCCCCGTCGGTCCCCTCCAGGACGGGGGAAGGGTACCGGTCCCCTCCAGGACGGGGGAAGGGTACGCGATGCGGCTGGGGATACTCGGCCCGCTGCAGGTCATTGACGGCGACCGGGTAATCACTGTTGGTGCGCGCAACATCCGGGTGTTGCTCGCGGTGCTGGCCTGCCAGGCCAACCAGGCGGTGTCCACCGGAATTCTGGTCGACGCGATCTGGGGCGACACCCCACCCCGGACCGCGGTCAAGAACCTTCAGCTCTACATCTACCGGCTTCGGCGGGCCATCGGCGCCGAACGAGTGCAGACATTCCCCCATGGTTACGGCATCACGCTGGCGGCGGACGAGCTGGACGCGGACATCTTCCAACGCCTTGTCGAGGACGCGCCCGCGGCAGGCGCCGACGGCGACCCGCAACGGGCGCGGACTCTGCTCGACCGAGCCCTGGCGCTCTGGCGAGGGCCGGCCCTGGCCGATCTGGCCGATGTCACCGCCCTTCGCGATACGGTCGCGCGGGTCACCGAGCAACGGCTCAACGCGCTCGAAGACCTGATGGAGATCGACCTCGCGCTCGGCGCGCATAAGCCGGTGGCCGGTTCGCTCCGAGGTCTGGTGGTTCAGCACCCGCTGCGCGAACGGATGCGGGGCCAGTTGATGATCGCGCTGTACCGCTGTGGACGGCAGGCCGAGGCGTTGTCGGTCTACCAGCAGGGGCGCGCGGCGCTGGTGCGGGAGCTGGGAGTGGAGCCCGGCGCCTGGCTCCAGGACATACACCTGGCCATCCTGCGCGGCACCGACCCAGGCCTCCGGCCGGTGGTGGCCACGTCCGTCGCCGAGAATTCATCACCCGACGGCCGCTCCGTCACGCCCCACCTGCCTGCCGCGGTGGCAGGCTTCGTCGGCCGTTCCGAGCACCTGGCCCGGCTCGACGCGCTGGTGGACAAGGATGCCGCCACGGTGGTCATTTCCGGGGCGGCCGGCATTGGCAAAACCGCGCTCGCCCTGCACTGGGGCGGCACGGCCTCGGGGCGCTTTCCGGATGGCCAGTTGTTCCTCGACCTGCGCGGGTACTCCACCGGACCGCCACTTGGACCGCTCGAGGCTGTGACCCGGGCCCTGCGGATGCTGGGCGTGAGCCCGGACCGGAATCCGAGGCACATCGATGAGGCCGTTTCCGCCTACCGATTGCTCACGGCGCAGCGCCGCATGCTGGTGGTGCTCGACAACGCCAGCGACGCCGAGGCGGTGCGCCCTCTGATCCCCAACGGCGTCGGCAGTGTGTGCCTGATCACCAGTCGCAGCCCACTGACCGGGCTGATCGCGGTCGACGACGCCGACATTGTGGTACTCGACCTGCTGTCCCTGGGTGAGGCGATCGCTTTGCTGTCGTTGGTGGTTGGCGACGCCCGGATCAATGCCGAGCCGCTGGCCGTAGCGCAGCTGGTGCAGATCTGTGGCCGGCTGCCGCTGGCACTGCGAATTGCCGCCGCCCGCTTGGTGGTGGAGCCGCGGTTGCCAATTGCCGAGCTCGTCGAGGCGTTGGGCAATGACCGGCTGACAGCGCTGGATATTCCCGGCGATCCCCGCGCCTCACTCACGGTTGCCCTTGACCATTCGTACCGGATGCTCGATCCGGAGGAACGGCGGACACTGCGCCTGATCGGATCCACCCCCGGAACGGACATCGGGCTGGCGGCGGTTGCGACGCTGACCGGCAAGTCGACCGAGCGGGCCGTCGATCTCGTGCGGGCGCTCGCCGACCGGCACCTCGTCGACCCGGCGGTCACTGACCGCGTGCGGATGCACGACCTGGTTCGTGACTACGCCCGCGCCAAGGCGCTGGCCGAGGAGGACGCCGCTGAGCTGGAGGCCGCGCTAGGGCGGCTCTTCGACTGGTACCTGGCCAGCACCATCGCCGCCGCCGACATGGTTTCCCCGAACCCGGTTCGGCTGCCAACGCCGCATCCGCTGCCACCCGCTGCCACATTCACCGACGCGGCCCAGGCCCAAGCCTGGTTGGATGCAGAACACGGCAACCTCCTGGCCACGATCGACCGGACGGCGACAACGCATCCGCCGACCGCCTGGCTGCTCGTTGACGCCTTGCGTGGTTACCTTGTGCGGACCATGCGCGTACCCGAGTGGCTGTCGGCCCTGGACGCCGCCGAACGGGCGGCGGCGAGCGCGCCGGAGGACAGCCGCGGCATGGTACAGGCGGCGTTGGCGTTCAGCCGGTCGTCCCTGCACCTGCTGCGTGGGCGACTGGACCGCGCCGACGAAGCGTTGCGGCAGGCGACCGACCACGCTCGGTCGGCTGGCTGGCGTGAGCTGGAGGCGGCCACCACCGCCAACCGCGGTATCCTCGCCTGGCGCCGCGGCGACCTCACGGCGGCCGCCGCACATTGCGAAGCAGCGGTATCGATCGCCCGGGCGCTTGGCCTGACCACCGTCGAAGCCAACGCGCTGGGTAACCTGGCCACCGTATGGTTGTCGCTCGGCCGGCTGCGCGACGCTGCCGACCGGTACGGCGAACTGATCGGGCTGTTTGCTCGGGTCGGCTCGACCGACGGCCGGGGCCACGTCCATCAGAACCTGTCTGGGGCCTGCCGCCTGCTCGGCGAATTCGATGAGGCGAAGCGGCATGCGCGGGAGGCTGAGCGGCTGTACGAGGCGGCCGGCGAGATTCATGTCGAGAACGCCCGGACCGCGTTGGCCAACATCCATCTCGACCTTGGTGAGTATGCGCCGGCACGCGACATTGCCCGAGCCGCGCTGGACCGCGCCCGCCGGCATGGCAATCCATACATCGAGGCCGACGCCCTCGACCTGCTCGCCAGCGCGCAGCGTGGGCTCGGCGACCTGCACACTGCCCGGGAATTGGGCGAGGAGTTGCTGGGCCGAGCCCGGGAGCTGGACAACGGACCGATCGAACTTCAGGCTCGACTGAACCTCGCTGCGACCGAGCTGAAGCGGGGAGCGTTGGTAACCTCCATCGAACACGCACGGCGGGCGCTTGAACTGTGTCGTAGCCACCACAAGGTGATCGAGCGGGCGACGGCGACGGTGCTGTTGGCTACCGCGACCATCGCTACGGGCGACCTTGTGGAGGCCCGGCGGCTCGTGGTCGAGGCCGAGCGACTGCAGCGACGGACCGGCGCTCGCCTGCAGCTCGACGAGGTCCGGAGCCTGTTGGCGGCCCCGCGCTCACGGCTGTTGCCGTTGCGTTAGGCCGGTCGTGCGATCGAGCGGCGGTTGTGAGTATGGGGAGGTCGGTTATTCGTCGGAGTTGTTGCGCGGGCTGTGTCCATTACCGCTGTGATGGTTCGGCGGCTATTACGAGCCTCTCGGACAATTGGCGTGTCGGCATCGTTGCGACCGTGGGCTCGGGTGCGTCTGATGAGCTACCGGGGGAACCTCACGACGAGCATGGGTCGCGCAGGAGTTCCAGCGGGTCTGGACCGCCTCCCAGCGCACGATCACCACGGGCGCGGCGCAGTTTGCCTTCACCAAGGCCGACCAGCGGCTGAGCTGCTACTACTTCTACCTGTGGGACGACGACTTCGGCCCGGCGTTCATCAAGGTCTGCGCCTACTTCCCCTACCCGATCAAGCTCTGGGTCAACGGCCACGAGTGGGGTGGGAGTGCTCGATGCGTCAGGTCGAAGTCTCCCGCACCATCCAGCGACCAAGGATCGCTAGAGGACGAAGTCGAGGTGGACGCCTTCGGCCTCGAACACTTCGAGCGTTTGCTCGCCGCGGAGCAGGCCCGTGCTCTCAAGACGCTCAACGGTGGCACGGTAGGATGCCGACACGGAGAGGTGCTCCACGTGCTGGCGGCTTTCCCAGAAGCTCAGCGCCGCGGCGCCTTCGTCCGTGCGCAAGAACAGTACGCCCAGGAAGCCGGCCTGCTGTCGGAACATCGGCAGCGAATGCTCCTGCTCGAAGTCGGCGTACTCGTCCCTCCGGTTTGGGTCGATCGCGGTTCTCCACATGCGGACGATCACGGCACTTCTCCTCTCTGCAGGCAGCACTCGTCGATCAGGCAGCAGTCGACCACAAAGGAGCGGTTCAGCAGGGCTCCCTGCTCGACCCAAGCCATAGGCGCTGACGATCTCGGCGAGCTGGGCCTGCTGGGCGCGGCGGACGCCAGGGGCCCGGCCGCCGGGCGCCACCCCAGCCCAGCTCGCGGGCGGCCTCCACCGGTGTGTGCGGCTCATCGGCCGGCGCCCAGGTGCCCTTGCGGGGCTTGAGCGCCAGCACGAACGCCACGCCAGCGCGACCCAGCGCCTCGACAAACCCGGTGTTGTCGCCGTAGAAGCAGTCGGCACCACCGCCCGAAACGGAACCCGCCAGACCGAGGCCCAGCACGACCTCGCCCTGGTGCAGGTCGGCGACGGCGGTCGGGTTACCGCAGCCGAGGCGTGCCAGCAGCGCCGTGGAGAGCGCTCGCCGTGCCCGCTGGCGGCATCCAGGCCGGCGCCGGAGCTGGCGCAGCCGCAGTCGGCGAGCTGGCCACAGCGCAGTCGCTTGCCTGGATGCCGGTGGCGGCCTGGCGGGCGGCGGCCGCGTAGCGGTCGCGGACCTGCTCGCGCAGCGTCTCGGGCGTGGAGGGGCTGGTGGTCTGCTCGGTCCTCGGCCGGCTCCTTGCGGGCTGAGTGAGGGAGCGCAGGTCGGTGATGCCGGCCGGGGCCAGGGCACCGGGTCCGGGGCGTAGTAAGCCCCACGGGCCGCGCTGGGTGCGGGTGAGTAGCCCGGTCAGGATCACCCTCCAAGCCGTCCGGTCAGTGTCGTTTGAGGTCGCTGACGAACGCGGCGATGGCGCCCGCCAGGGCCTGCGGCTGATCGATGGGAATCAATGTGCGGCTGTCTGCGATCTCCACGAAGCGGGAGTGGGGAAACGACGCGGCCAGTTGCCGGCCGGCCTGGATCGGCATCACCCTGTCCTCAGCAGCCCACACAACCAACACCGGCTTGCCAAAGCCTGCCAGGCGCGAGTTGGCACTGACCAGCTGCCGCCTGCCCTCCCGGGTATCGCCAGCGTACTTGCGCAGGTCGCCTCGGATCGCGGGCTGGGTCAGGGCCGGCTCCAGCCACCGATCGAACATCTCGTCAGGAATCGGGCGCTTGGACATCAAGCCGAAGGTCATCGGCAGCCGGCGCAGCGCCTTGAAGCGCAGCGGCTTCAGCACGGCGACCAGACCGCCGGGCAGGCGGGCAGCCAGCGCGGCCACGCGGCCGGGAAGGCCGGGAGGATAGTTGTCGTAGGTCTCGCACGAGGCGAAGACCAACCGTCCGACACGTGCATCCCAGCCCTCCGCTATGAGCAGCTGCGCCCCGCACCAGTCGTTGAAGACCAGCGTCACCTCGTCCAGCCCCAGCCGCTCCAGGAACTCCACCAGCAGGCGGACCTGGCCGCGCAGCGACAGGTCGGCCTGCGGGCGCATGGGTCGTCGGTGCGCGCCCATCGGCATCGTCGGCCGAACGCAGCGGAAGCCCGGCCCCAGCTCCTTCACAACCTCATCCCACAGCGAGGCCGTCATCAGCAACCCGTGGAGCAGGACGATCGGCGGACCCTCCCCGCCGGTGTCCTCATACAGGACTGGTCCCGCCGACAGTTCGATCTCAGCCATCACGTCTCCCATGGCCATGCATCGGGTGCACCTGGCCTCCATGGAATCAGCGTAGTAGAGGATATATTCTAGAAGGGAGTTCATCTACTGGCAACGCCCGGCCAGCTACCAAGCGCAGGCCCTCGCCCCAGCAGGACGCTGACTGGCGGCGATGCTGGGGCGGGTTGCTTATGCGGGGAGCGTGGGATGGCTCGGCTGGCCAAGTTCAACAGCAGCGGCGTCCTCGACGCGGCGGCCCGGCTGATCGCCCAGGGTGGTGGCTGGCGTGCTCGGCCGCAGCCGCGGCCCCCAGGCCAACTATCGATCACCGTCTCAGCAGCCTCCGAGCCACAGCTGTCTGACTCGACGTCGGGAACTTGACTCAGCTCAAAGGACTGAAACGCCTCGTGGTGGTCGGCCACCCGCGCGCCCGTCGGGCTGGACGATCCGCTGGTCAGCCAGCGTGCTGGCCGCGGCGGTGCTGGCCGGCGCTTGGTCGGTAAGTGCGATCAGCGAGTGGGCGGCTGATGCGCCCCAACCGGTCCTGGCCGCGCTCGGGGTGCGCCACGACCCGCTGATCGGGATCCGACGTGGCCCTGACGAGGCGACGATCCGCCCAGCGTCGCGGAGGCTCTACCGACTGTCAGGAGGCTGGCTGCAGGGGGGTGGGGTGGCGTGGCTCGTACAGGCCGAGCGTGCCGCCGCCTGGCAGCTTGATCCAGGTGAGCAGCCCCCAGCCCTGGTCGCTGATCGGGTCGGAGAACTCCACGCCCTTGCCCTTCAGCTCCTCCACCGTGGCGTTGATGTCGGTGCACATCAGGTACAGCTCGACCTGCGTGTCCCCCTCGGTGGGGTGAGCGGCCAGTTCGGCTGGCGGCAGGGCGAAGATCGACCAGCCGCCCCCCGCGTCGACCGAGGAGAACCCGAGGACGTTGTGGAAGAACCCGCGCGCCGCCTCCGCGTCCTTGCTGTAGATGATCGCGTGGACACCGTTGATCATGACCGCACCTCCGTAGGTGTTGGAGGATCTGCCGCCGGTTGAGGATGCTCTTCTGGCTTGTCAAGTGGCCTGGCGGGATACCAGCACCAGCGCAGACGGTAGTTCTCTGCGTCGACCCTCATAGCCCGCGCGCGCCCACGCGCCGACCCCTCGCCACCACACCCCGAGGCACCACGCCGGTCGACGGACTACCGTAACGCCGACGCTGACTATCAAGACAAATCATCACTATGCCGAGGCCCTGCATGCACCACCGGCATGTTCACTACCACATTTCAGGTCGTTACGGTGGAGGGTTCCTGGCAGGCGGCTGCGGGTGGTCGGGCACGTCCGGGAGTCTGGTGGGGGCGGCGTTGTGTACCTGCTGGAAGATCACTGAGGTGCGGAAGCCTGCGATTTCCCGCCGCTTGCTGAGCCCGTCGAGAAGGAAGGCGTGCAGGTGGTCGAGATCCTGGACGGCGACGTGGAGAAGGAAGTCATCGCCGCCGCCCAGTACGAAGACGCTGAGCACTTCGGGCATGGCGCTCGCGGAGTTCTGGAAGGTATCGATGACGGTGCGGCTGAGGGGGCGTACCTGTACCGAGACCATGGCCTGGACGCCGCGGTTGAGCGCGGCCGGGTTGATCTCGGCGTGGTAGCCGCGGATGACGCCACGGCGGGTGAGCGCCCTGACGCGTTCCAGGCAGGTGGAGGCCGCGACGCCGAGTCTGCGTGCTAGTTCGCGGTTGGACTGCCGCGCATCTGTCTGGAGAAGCCGGATGATCTCCGAATCAAGTTCGTCCATGTACGGTAGTTTGCCAGCGATTCCGATCGTTCGTACGGTTAGACTTCCATCACGCGGCCCGATGCCCAATGCTTGCGGGACAACACCGCTCGTATGATACGGAGGTTCGATGGCATGTCCACCCTCGACCACGAACAGGTCCTGATCCGTACGGGACCGCGCTCGGGCCTGCCGGTCATCGTCGCCGTGCATTCATCCACGCTCGGCCAGGCGGTCGGCGGGTGCCGGCTCTGGCGTTACGCCAACTGGCAAGACGGCCTCACCGACGCGTTGCGCCTGTCGGCCGGCATGACCGTCAAATGCGCCGTGGCCGGGCTGGCGAACGGCGGCGGCAAGACCGTCGTCGCCGTGCCCCAGGGCGCCGAGCTGGACGCAGCCATGCGTCGTGCGGTGCTAGACGACGTGGCCGACACTATCGCGTCACTGGACGGGGCGTATGCGACCGGTCCAGACGTCGGAACGACTCCACAAGACATGGTGGTCATCGGTGAGCGCACCCCTCATGTCTTCTGCAAGCCGGCACAGCACGGTGGCAGCGGCGACTCCTCCCCGGCCACCGCGCTCGGCACGGTGGCGGCACTGCGCGCGGTACGCCAACGCCTCCATGGCACGCGGGCGCTCGCAGGCGTGCGCCTGTCGCTGGTGGGGCTGGGCAGCGTCGGCATGCGGCTGGCGCGCCTGCTCGCCGATGAGGGAGCCGACCTCCTGGTCAGCGACATCGACCCCTCTAAACGGGCAGGAAGCGAGGAACTTGGCGCCACCTGGGCCTCGCCCGAGCAAGCCCTCACCGCGGACGTGGACATCCTCGTCCCGGCTGCGCTCGGCGGCATCCTCACTGAGGACGTCGTGCCGCATCTGCGCTGCGCCGCCGTCGCGGGGCCGGCCAACAACCAACTGGCCACCGCAGCCGTCGGCGACCTCCTGCACCGGCGCGGCATCGTCTGGGTGCCCGACTACGTTGTCAGCGCGGGCGGAGTCATCAACGCGCTCACCATGGAGCTGCACCACGAAACCCCCGACGAGGCACGCGAACGCGTCGAGGCCATCGAGCACACCGTCACCGACCTCCTCGACACGGCGGAACACCGACAGATGACACCCGCCCAGGCCGCGACGAAACTGGCACGGCTCCGTCTCGACACCCCTTCCTCCACCCCGCGACCTGCGTCCACGTGAGCAAGAACGGAAGATCCACCATGCCCTTGGCCACGAGCCCGGGCTCGCGGTGAACGCGGCGGCAGTGGTCGGGCTCAGCCTGGGCGCACGCCTGGGCCACCCGCTCGGCGGCGACGGCGTCGACGCATCTGGCCGATCCACTACGACCTGCCTCCCCAGCCACCGCCGTCGACCTCGGCTGCGGGCCGGGCCCTCAGGCACTCGCCCTGGCCGAGCTCGGCTTTCCCCAGTGCTCGCCGTCGACACCAGCAAGGAATTGCTTGACGAAGTCGCCGCCGCAGCCGACGGCCGACCCGCGCGGAATGCGATTCCTCACCGCCGTCAACCAGGAAAGGTTCATTGATCTTGAGCAACTCCGGCCACGGCAGAAGAGCCGAATTCTTGCCCGGCGAGCATGAGCGTCGCTTCGGTTATCCCGCCACCGGCGACGAGCGGAGCATGCTCCTCAACGTCCTCAGCTCGCACCGTGCGACGCTGGAGCTGAAGTGCACGGGCTTGAACGCCGAACTGGCCCGGCGGTCCGTGAAGCCCTCCACGCTCTCGCTGCTCGGACTGATCCGCCACCTCGCCGACGTGGAGCGCCGCTGGTTCCGGCGGGTGATGGCCGGGCACGACGCGCCTGCCCGCTTCTCCTCCGACCAGAACCCCGACGGGGACTTCGACGGCGCCGTAGCCAACCCCGCCGTCATCACCGCCGCCTGGCAGGCCTGGCGGGAGGAGGTGGCCTTCGCCGACAGCTACGTCGCCGCCGCTTCCGACCTCGACATCACCGGCAAGGACGCATGGCGCGGAACGGTGTCGCTGCGCTGGGTGCTCATTCACATGATCGAGGAGTACGCCCGGCACAATGGCCACGCCGACCTGCTCCGCGAACGCATCGATGGAGCAACGGGCATGTGAGGGCTCACGCGTGAAGGCACGCCGATTTCGCGCCACGGAGCCCAAATTTCTAAAGGGACTTGGGTGCCGGCTTGACGGCGGCCCCTTGCCGCAGGGCTGTGCTGGGACGGAAGACGAGGCCGTCACGGTTCCCTACCCTCGACCTGCCAGCATCGGACCGGCAGCATTCCTTGATGTCCCCTTGCGCATGGGGAACGCCGGAGGTGGCCATGAGTGAGGTCGACGATTTCCTGGCCACGACCCTCGACCGCCTGATTCAGGCAGAGCAGGCGCTGCTCAACGGCGACCTGGCCCCGTGGCTGGCGATGTGGTCAACCCAGGAGCCGGTGATTCTGTTTGGGGCGGATGCGACCAAACAGGGAGCAGATGCGGTGCGCCGAACCTTCCAGTGGGCAGCGCCGTGGTTCTCTAACTGCACCGCCGGGGGCGAACCTGCGACAGGAACGTCCCAGGGCACATCCGGTGGCTGGGCTCGCGGCTCGGCCACCCTAAGCGTCTCGGTGGTTGATCAGGACGAATCCAGCCGCGAGCGCGATTGCCGCGTAGAGGCAGAACACGCCGAACCCGGACCAGGCGCCAAGGGAGCCCGAGTCACGTTGCACGCCGTAGATCGCGGTGCCGGCTTGCATCGGGAGGTAGGGGACGATGGTGGTCTGCCAGGAGCGCGGTAGGAGCGTCATGATCAGCTGCGGCACGAACAGCACGCCGAACAGCGCCGCGATGGCGCCGGCGCTGGAGCGGATGATCGCGCCAAGGCCCAGGCCGAACAGTCCCAGCACCGTCAGGTACAGACCGCCCCCGACCACCGCCCGAAGCACGCCGGGATCGCCGATCGCCGACCGCAGGCCGTCGCCGGCCAGGGACGCCTGAAAGGCGAAGTAGGCGGCGAAGCTGGCGGCGATCCCGACGACCAGGGCAGTCACGGCGAACACGATCGTCTTGGCCCCCAGCATCAGGCGTCGCTGTGGCACCGCGCTGAGGGTGGCGCGGATCATGCCCGTGCCGTATTCGCTGGTGATGACGAGCACACCCAGCACGCCGAGGGCGATCTGTGACAGGTGCAGGCCCCCCAAGCTGAGCCGTGTCGAATCGATGGTCGCCTGCTCGTGGGCGCTGAGCCGGCTGGGGAGGACGACGGCCAGCAGCGCCGCCAGCCCGACGTTGAACACCACGGCCGCCACCAGCGTCCAGAAGGTGGAGCGGACCGAGCGGAGCTTGCAGAACTCCGACTGGAGGATGTCGGCGAAGTGCGGCAGCGGGCGGTCGGAGGGTCGCGGGGTTGCGATGGCTTCCATGGTCTGGCCTCAGTTGGAGTTGGGGGCCGGGGCGAGCGTGCCCTGGGCGCGGTAGTCGGCAGAGGCCCTGGTGAGCTCCAGGTACCTGTCCTCCAGGGACGCCTGGTGCGTCGAGAGTTCCTGCAGCGTGAACCCGTTCGCACTGGCGAGCTCGCCGACGGCTTCGGTGGTGGTGCCGGTGAGGCGCAGCGTGTCGTCGGCCTGGCGGACGACCGCGGCGCCCCGGGCCTCCAGCAGCGTGGCGAGCGCATCGCTGTGGGGTGAGCGGACCCGCACGAAGTTGCCCGAGCCGTTGTTGAGGAAGTCCTCGATGGTCGTCTGGGCGATCAGGCGGCCGCGCCCGATGATGAGCAGCCGGTCGGCGGTGATCGCCATCTCGCTCATCAGGTGGCTGGAGAGGAAGACGGTGCGGCCCTGGGCGGCCAGCGTCTTCAGCAGGTTGCGGATCCAGGCGACGCCCTCGGGGTCCAGGCCGTTGACCGGCTCATCGAGCAACAGCACCGGTGGGTCGCCGAGCAGCGCGGCGGCGATCCCCAGGCGCTGTGCCATGCCCAGCGAGAAGCCGCCCGCCCGCTTGCGGGCGACGCTGCGCAGCCCGACCAGCTCCAGCACCTGGTCGACCCGGCGTCGGCCGATCCCATTGCTGAGCGCCAGGCACAGCAGATGGTGGTAGGCGCTGCGCCCACCGTGGAACGCCTTGGCCTCCAGCAGAGCCCCGACCTCAAACAGCGGATGGCGGTAGGTGGCATAAGGGCGACCGTTGACCCTCACCGATCCCGAGGTTGGCGCGTCCAGACCAAGAATCAAGCGCATCGTCGTCGACTTCCCGGCCCCGTTGGGGCCGAGGAATCCGGTCACCTGACCCGGCGGCACGACGAACGACAGATCGTCGACGGCCAAGGTGGCGCCGTAGCGCTTGCTGAGGCCGGTTGCCTCGATCATCCGTGGACTCCCATGCTCGATTGCCGGGTTCCAAAGCGAATCGGTGCCGCCTAATGGGCACCAGTGCCGAGGACGCCGGTCAGGTGCAAGATCCCGACCAGCACGACCACGACAATGGCGAGGATGATGCCAACCGCGGACTTCCAGCGTGGCGTCCCGGTGCTCGATCCGCAGTCTGGCCCCATGCCAGCGTTGTCGGTGTTGGGGTGGGATGGCAGGTCAGCCATGTGCCGCTCCTGTGTCGCAGGTAATCGCCAAGGCGCTCATGACGGCAGCAGTTTACCAGACACTATGTCGATATCAAACCATAGTGACATGCCTTGGTCGTCGCGTATACTGACGGCATGCCGAAGCTGTGGACCGAGACGATCCAGGCGCACCGCCACCAGGTGCGCGACGCGATCCTGGACACCACGTGGGAGTTGGTGGCCGCCCACGGGCTGTTGTCGGTGACGATGTCGCAGATCGCCACCGAGACCGGCATCGGACGTGCGACGCTGTACAAGTACTTCCCAGACGTCGAAGCGATCCTGGTCGCCTGGCACGAACGTCACGTCGCCGGCCACCTTGCGCATCTCGTCGAACTCCGTGACCAGGCCGGCGACGCCGGCGAGCGGCTCCAAGCCGTGCTGAGGGCCTACGCGCTCATCTGCCACCACCGCGAGTACCACGGCACCGAAGAACTCGCGGCACTCCTGCATCGAGGTGAGCAGGTCGCCCGAGCGCGGCAGCAGCTCCTCGACCTGATCCGAGACCTACTGGCCGAGGCCGCAGCCACCGGCAACCTCCGCGACGACGCCGCGCCTTCAGAGCTTGCCAGCTACTGCCTCCACGCCCTCGGCGCAGCCAGCAGCCTGCCCTCCGAGGCCGCGGTCCACCGGCTCGTCCAGGTCACGCTCAGCGGGCTGCGGCGGGACCCGCTGCCTTGCGAGCGGCGGCGATGAACAGGCTGCCACCGTTGAACTCGTCCACGGCCACCTCATCGAAGGCTCGCTCCAGGTCTGGAACGAGATCCTTCTCGACGTCCGCGTTGTAGACGTACCTGAACAATGGCTTGAGCGCCGGGTTGAGCATCCGGCCTCGGCCGCGAAGCGGCCCAGGCCGGCCGTCGAGAACCACGAAGCGGCCGCCGCCCTTCAGCGCGGCCAGAACCCGGGCGATCGCTGCCTGATGATCCGGGATCACGCTGAGGCCAAGGATGCACAGGGCCGCGTCGAACGACTCCGCGGGTAGCTCGGTGCGCGCGGCGTCGCCTTGGACGAGCTCGACGTTCTGCCAGCCCTCAGCCTGAGCGCGCTCGCGGGCCGCTGCGAGCATCTCCTGGCTGTAGTCGAGCGCGGTGAGCTTCCCCGAAGTGCCGATCGCCCGCTCCAGCAGCGGGAAGTTGACCCCGGGACCGCAGGCCAGCTCGAGCACTGCCTCCCTGCCCTTCAGCCCAAGAGCGTCAACCGCCCTGCGTCGGATCTGCGTTCGGTGGCCGAAGAAGATGGGCCAGTCGCCGGCCCAGTACAGGCGGGGGTGTCGGCCCCAAAAGCCGTAGATGTGCCGGCCGTATGCAAGGTCAAACGGCATGACCAGGCTCCTCCATACCCTGCTGGGTCAGGACCGCTGTCACGTCGTCCTCGCTCGGAACGCGGCAACCGCTGCCGGGACGAGGATGAGTGCGGCCACACCCAAGGCGATCAGTGTCCTCAGGTCCTGACCCCAGTCGTTGCCGATGCCCATCAGCCGCTGGCCGGTCTCGATCACGTAGGCGGCCGGGTTGCCCATGGCGACCGTTTGCAGCCAGCCCGGCAGGAGCGGCTTGGGAAAGAAGGCCGGGGTGAGGAACAGAGCCGACAGCGTCAGGAACTGACCCACAACCATGGTCAGCTCCGAGCTCCGGAGGCGAAGCGCGAGGAGGTTGGCAAGGCCGGCCCAGACAACTCCGAGCGCCGTGGCGTAGCCGAGCAGGGAGATCGCGCCGAGCCAGCCGGTCTGCGGCCGCGCTCCCATCAACACCGCGATGACCAGCATGACGGCGCCCTGCGACAGCATCGTGACCGCGTCGGCGATCACTCTCCCCAGCAGGATGCTGGAGCGTTCGATCGGGCTGGTCAGTAGCTTGTCCAGCATCCCGGTGTCGATGTCGGTGACGGTGGCCATCCCCGACTGCAGCGCCGTGAACAGCATCGACAGCACCACCATGCCAGGAACGAAGAACGCCAGATAGGACGTGTAGCCCAGGCGCTGGAACGCTGGGGTGTCCGCGAGTCCCCGAAAGATCTGCGAGAAGATCACCAGCAAGATCACCGGCTGGAGCAGTGAGGCGGTGACGAGCATAGGAGTGCGGAGGTTCCGGGTGACGTTGCGCGCTCCAAGCGCGGCGGGCACGGGCAACCTCATGTCAGGACCCATGACGTCTCCTTCCGTGTGCGGCGCCGAACATGCTGCTCACAGCGCCCTCCACCCTGGCCTCGGTGCGTGGGCGCTCGCCCGTGTAGCGCAGGAACACGTCGTCCAGGGACGCCTGCGCCTGCTCGATCGATGCCACCTGGATCCCGTCGGCCTCCAGCAGCCGAAGCACGGGCGGCACGCTGGCGCGCGCGTCGTCGACGTAGACGACCAACGCATCGCCAGAGGGTCCGGACTGCACACGGGTGACGCCCGGGCAAAAGGCCAGCGCTCGCGCTACCAGGTCCACGCTCGCCCCGTCGACGAAGGTGAGCGTCAGGCGGCCCCCGCCCACCTCCTGCTTGAGGGCCTGTGGAGTTCCCACGGTGACCAGCCGGCCGTCGTCGAGGATGGCGACCCGGTCGCAGGCGCGGTCGGCCTCCTCCAGGTACTGGGTCGTCAGGAACACCGTGGTCCCTTGCCGACCGAGCTCCCGCAGCTGCGCCCACAAGGCGTTGCGGGACTGCGGATCCAGCCCGGTCGTCGGCTCGTCCAGGAACAGCACCGACGGACGGGACACCAGCGCCTGAGCCAGATCCAGACGGCGCCGAAGTCCCCCCGACAGCCGGCCCGCCCGAACCTTCGCCACGTCGCCAAGCGAGAAGGCCTCAAGCAGCTCGGCGGACCGGCGCCATGACCGGTCGTATCGAAGACCGTGGACGAACCCGCTCATCGCCAGGTTCTCCGACGCGGTCAAATCATCGTCCACGCCGACGGACTGGCCCGCGTAGCCGATCACCTGCCGCACCCGATGCGGTTCTCGATCCGTGTCGAAACCGCCGACCCGGGCCGCGCCTCGCGTCTTGCGAAGCAGCGTGACCAGGATCCGGACCGTGGTCGTCTTGCCCGAGCCATTCGGCCCCAGGAAGCCGAAGATCTCCCCCTGGGCGACGGCGAAGGAGACCCCCGCCAGCGCGGTCTTGCCGCCGCGGTAGACCTTGCCCAGGTCCTCGACCTCGATTGCCAGACCGTCTCGGCTCGCAGCGGTTATGGTCGGATCCTCGGCCCGGCGGCGCGCAACGCGATCCGGCCGGCGCGGGTGTTCGCCTGGGACCATGTCAGCTGCTGCGTCTGCGAGGTGATCGCCGCTGCCTGGCGCACCGTAGGCTACTGGTGCTGCTTGCGCCGTCCGTCGCAGGTCGTGCCCTGCGGCTTGTCCATCGACGGCCATGGCTTGTCCTCCTCTGTCGCGCGTAGTGGTAGAAACGCTTATGAGGGCAGTTTACAAGACATAGTGTCTCGCTCCAAGGCTATGTGTCTCGCATGCTACCATCACGCATGGTTCAGGGAGGTCCCGAAGCTGTGGACCGAGACGATCCAGGCGCACCGCCACAGGCGCGCGACGCGATCCTGGGCATCGGACCCTTGACGCTGTACAAGTACTTCCCAGACGTCGAAGCGATCCTGCTCGCCTGGGTACGAACGCCAGGGCCAACTCCACCAGCTTGCCGAGGTCGGGACCGGGGCGGCGACGCTGGCGAGCGGCTCGAAGCGGTGCTGAAGGCCTCCGCGCTCATCCGCCACCGCTACGTGGCGGAGCGGTCGTTGGCGTGGCTGGTGGGCTACGGCGGCCGCAGGTCCGCTACGAGCGGCGCGCCGACATCCTGACGGCGTTCCTGCAGCTGGCCTGCGCGCTGATCAGCCTCAACTCGTTGAAACAGGTGAAGGCATAACCCTAGGCGATCAGAAGACGATTCGGGCCTGGCGGATGGGGGTGAGCGCGGACGCCTGCCCGGAGACGAGCTCCAGCGCCACCTGGTCGTCGCGGCCGGACAGGGCGCGCATGTAGGCGACCGCCTCGGCTCGGACCAGCTCCAGCGCCACCGGCGCCGCCGACCACCCACGCGCCAGGTCGCGGACGACCTGGGCGACGATCTGGCGGTCGTGATCACCAACGACGAACGGCCGCCCGGTGGCCCGGGCCAGGTCAACCCGATGCAACCACAGGTCGCGGTTGTAGATGACGTCCAGCACGTAGTCCAGGCGCCAGCGGGGCTCGCCGGGGATGCCCGGGTCGGTCGTGCGGCGGCGCAGCACTGCTGGCCGGCGGCGGCGGGCGCGGGCGGCGCGTGGCCACAGCCGCGCGAAGCGCTCGACCAGCTGGGGTCCGCTGGCGGCGCGGTGGTCGTCCACCCCGACCGCCATGTAGGCATCCACGTGGCTCTTGTCGGGGTAGCGGCGCCGGCTCAGCAGCTCCCGGCGCGCCATCCAGGCCAGGTGGATGCCGTCTTCGCACTGGGCGACCAGGTGGGCGACCAGGGCGCGCACGTCCCACTCGGTGCAGTCGGTCGGCCGCGCCCAATCGTCGCCGCCGAGGGTTCGCAGCAGCTCCAGGGTTGCCCGGCCTTCGGCGTGGGCGACGGCTTCGGCCTGGTCGGGGTCAGTCTGGGGTAGGCGCGCGGCCGGGGTGAGGGAGTCGATCATCGGGCTCGCCCTCCTTGGGGACGCCGGGTGCGGGGGCGTAGTAGCGGACGAACATCTCCAAGACGGTGGGCGTGAGCCGGGTGAAGCGTCCCGTGGCGGCTGGGGCGGCCGGCTCGTTGGCCAGCTGCTGGCTGATGACTCCGGCCATCAGGATCGTGTAGAGGGCATCAGCCTCCTCGCTGGCGGCTGCCGGGGCCAGCTGCCCGGCGTCCACGGCCGCCTGCAGGGCTGCCCGCTCCAGGTCCTGCAGCTGGAGGGCCGGCTGGTAGGCCTTGGGGGAGGGCTCGAATCCGGGCACCGGGCGCCAGTACAGCAGCTGGGCGAGGACCGGGTTGGCCATCACCCAGTCATTCCAGGCCGCCTGGGCGGCGGCGATCCCTTCCAGTGGGTTCTCGGTGATACGGGACTGGTAGGACTCCAGAATCGCGAGGGTCTGGCGCGTGCCTCGCTCGAACAGGGCGTCGTAGACGGCCAGCTTGGAGGGGAAGTACTGGTACAGCGAGGGGGGGCGCATGCCCATGCGTCGGGCGACCTCGGCCAGGCTGAGCGCGGCCACGCCGTCTTCGGCCATGACCTGGATGGCGACGTCGAGGATCTCCTCGATCGTCTGGTTGTGCCGCTGGAGCCGCCGATCTACTCTCATACCATGAGGATAACCTACTTTCTATAGGTAAGACAACGAGTGTTAGGTTAGACTTCGAGGTCCGATGGAGCGAGGCTGGATCGCCCACTGCAACTAGCAGTCAAGGAAGCCCCTGAATGCGGCTGATAGGAGAGGACCGCGAGCTGTGGGGATTCACCTCGGCCAACGGCGGGCAGTACCGGACAGGCTCGTCGGCGCCTTCGCCCCCGACGACCTCGCCGTGATCCACATCGACGCGACAGGGCTGCACCCGACTGCGTTCGCCTCCCTTCAACGACGCCGTGCACCGGGGACGCTGGTAGTAGAGATTGCAGCCAGCCGAAAGTCCCGAGGGGCGCTGGGCACAACGACACCGGGCCGCGGTGACGCGATCCTGGGCGCATGCAACGCCAAGAGACCGGACGGCCGCCCACCCGCCCCGGGGCCGCGGAACCGGAGTACGTGCTGTGGACCCACATCGGCGCGGTCGGCGACCTGGAACGCTCGGCGCTGCTGGACGTGCTGGCCGACTCGCCGATCGGCAGCATCGTCAGGGCCAAGCGCGCCAATGTCGAGTCGGGCCGCTACCCGCCCACCTTCAAGGTGAGCCTGGCGCTCAAGGACCTTCGCCTGGTCAACGAGGTCGCGGAGCGGGCAGGCCGGCATTTGGGGGTGGCTGCGGCGTCGCGTGCCTGGTTCGAGCGAGCAGCCGTGGCGGGCGCGGGCGACCTCGACTTCTCAGCGATGATCGCCACGATCACCGGCGATGGGGGAGCAGGGGCGCCATGACGGCCATGAAGCTGAGCGCACCGCTGACGGAGGCGTGGCGGACGCTGGTGCCCGCCGCCGACGACCCCCACCGCCCCCTCCCGCCTCTGCTGCTGGGCTTGACCGTGGTGACCGGGCTGGTGGATGCGTTCAGTTACCTGGTGCTGGGGCACGTGTTTGTGGCCAACATGACGGCAACGTCGTCTTCCTCGGGTTTGCCCTGGCCGGCGCCAGCGGCTTCTCCCTTGCCGCCTCACTGGTTGCCCTGACAGCCTTCGGCCTTGGGGCCCTGGGCGGGGGCCGGTTGAACAAGGCGCTGGGCGGGCATCGGGGTCACCTGCTCGCGGTCGCCGCCGCGGTCGAGGCGTGCCTGGTGGTGGCGTCGGTGGGGATCGCCGCGACCGCAAGTCATCCGGGATCGGGGACGATCCGCTACCTGCTGATCGTGCTGCTGGGGGTTGCCACCGGCACGCAGAACGCGGCGGCGCGCAAGCTGGCGGTTCCTACCTGACCACCACGGTGCTGACCTTGACGATCACCGGCATCTTCGCCGACGGTCGCCTGGCCGGCGGGGCCGCGTCCAAGATCGGCCGGCGACTCGTGTCGATCGCTTCCATGTTCCTGGGCGGGCTGGTCGGCGCCCTGCTGGTCCTGCGCGCCGATGCCTGGCTGGCGGTCGCCGTGGCGGCGATCGTCCTGGTTGTCGGTGCGGTCGCCGCCGCGACCCAGTCCCGCACCGACCGGCCCTGGATCCGCACGAGCACGGCGGCCTGATCAGGGGAGCTCAGCGGCGGCCCAGGCGCCAGCAGAAGGGTTGCGGCAGGACTGAGGCTCTACCTTTGTGGCCGGCCGCCGACGTGTGGGTGCCAGAAAGTCAGTCGTGGGCGCTGAGCTGCGGATCGTCGGGCAAGCCATCGGGCACGATGATCGGTCCATGACCTCCGACTGCTGTATCTACTGTTCCGCCAGGTGATGGGGTGGCTTGCGCTCCTGGGCGCGGAGTTCGGCCGCCAAGGACGCCGAGTTGCTGATGCTGCGCCACGAGGTCGCCGTGCTGCGGCGTCGGGTGACCCGCCCGCGGGTGAACTGGGCCGAACTGGCGGTGATGGCCGGGCTCGCGCGGTTGCTGCCCCGTCCGCGCTGGCACGGGCTGTTTGTCCGGCCAGAAACGCTGCTGGGCTGGCATCGAGACCTGATCCGACCCCGCTGGAGCTACCCGCACCGGCGTGGCCGTCCGGCTGTGGCGGCCGAGCTTCGGGCGTTGGTGCGGCTGGCCAGGGAGAACCCGACCTGGGGCTACCGACGCATCCACGGTGAGCTGTGCCGGCTTGGCTACAGAGGCAGGATCGGATCCAGCACCGTCTGGGCCATCCTCCACCGGGTGGGTGTCGAACCGGCACCCAAGCGGTCGGCGCTGACCTGGCGGCGGTTCCTCCGCGCCCAGGTCAACGGTGTGCTGGCGGTGGATTTCTTCACCGTGGACACCGTGTTGCTGCGACGGCTGTAGCTGCTGTTCGTTCTGGGGGTGGCCAGTCGCCGTGTCTATGTGCTTGGGTGAGGGTGCATCCAGTCGCAGCGTGGGTCACTCAGCAGGCCCGCAACCTGCTCATGGGCCGGGAGGACCGCGTCGGCCAGTTCCGGTTTCTCGTCCGGGATCGGGATGCGAAGTTAACCGCCGCGTTGGAGGCGGTCTTCGCGGCTGCGGAGATCAGGGTGCTGCGCACGCCGGTACGGGCGCCGCGGGCCAAGGCGTTGTAGATATCGGCGAGGGCCTTCTTCGCACCCGGTTGGGCAGACTTCGGCAGAGCGTTCGTGACATTGGCCGTTTTATGCTGCTTATGCCGACCTCGGCATAAGGTCCACCTGCCTACGAATTCCTCCCCGTATGCCAGCCGGCGGGACTGGGCCGCCATCGCCAAGGATCTCCGGCCGGTCTACACCGCCGCCAGCGAGGCCGAGGCGCTGGAGTGCTTCGCGGACTTCAGCGGCACCTGGGAGGCTCGCTACCCGGCCATCATCCGGCTGTGGGAGCACGCCTGGGCCGAGTTCGTCCCGTTCGTGGTCTTCGACCGGGAGATCCGCGCACCAGTTACACCGTTCGCTTGACAGACCCTGCCCTGGCCGGTGGGGCGGCTGGCGGGTTCACCAGCCGCGGGTGGCCGTGTGCCTGGAGGAAGCTGTGCTGCGGCCGATGATTCTTCGCCCGTCGCTGGATCTGTAGTAGTGAGGGATCTGCGCGACATCCAAGGGAGGGGCGATGTCGGCCACGGTAGGCAGTGGTCTGGGCGGCTTGGAGCTGGGCGTCGGCGGCCGGGCCGAGCTCAGCGTCTGATGCGGTTCGGCGGTGGTGCACTCGGCTGAGGCTGGCCGTGCACGGGGGTGATCCTCGACCGGCGCGACGATGCCCGACCGGTGCCGAGACAACCCGGCCGCACCTGGTCGGCGTTCCTGCCGGTGCCGTCCGCTCAGCGGTGCACCCATGGCCGTTGGGAGCGGCGAGGGTTCGTCGCGGCACGGCCGGCTTCACCGTCGGTGGGGTAGGGTAGCGGCGATGGCAGATATCGAGGAATTCGCGCGTCTGGCGGATCCGTTCCGGCCTGAGTTGCTGGCGCACTGCTACCGGATGCTCGGTTCGGTGGAGGATGCCGAGGATGCGGTCCAGGAGACGTATCTGCGGGCGTGGCGTTCCTATGGAAAGTTCGAGGGCCGGTCGTCGCTGCGGCAATGGCTGTACCGGATCGCGACCAACGCGTGCCTGCGTGCGCTCGAACAAGGCAGCCGCCGCCCCTTGCCGTCCGGCCTTGGGGGCCCGGGCGACGACCCAGCGGCGCCGTTGACCACCGCCGGGTCCGAGGTGCGGTGGCTGCAGCCGATCCCGGGGCCTCTGCTGGAAACGCAGCCGGCTGATCCGGCCACGGTCGTGGCCTCGCGGGGCAGCGTGCGGTTGGCGCTGGTGGCCGCGTTGCAGCACCTGCCGGCGCGGCAGCGTGCGGCGCTGATTTTGCGGGATGTGCTGGGATGGCGGGCGGCTGCTGTCGCCGAACTGCTGGACATGACGACCTCGGCGGTCAACAGCGCGCTGCAGCGCGCCCGGGCGCAGCTGGCCCAGGTGGCGCCCGCAGAAGACGATCTCGGTGAGCCGGCCGAGCCGGATCGCCGCGCGCTGCTGGACCGGTACGTCGCGGCTTTCGAGACCGCTGACGGAACCGCCCTCGAGCAGTTGTTGCGGGAGGACGTCGAGCTGGAGATGCCGCCGTTTGTGACCTGGTTCGCCGGTCGGCAGGCGGTTTTGCGGTTCTTCTCCTCCCAGGTCTTGGCCGGGCTGGGCCAGTTCCGGATGGTCCCGACCACGGCGAACGGGCAGCCCGCGGCCGCGGCCTACTCGCGCGGCCGCGACGGCGTTTACCGCCCGCACGCCGTCCATGTGCTCTCCCTCACCTCCACCGGGGTTACGCGGATCGTGGCGTTCCTGGACCCGGGCCGGTTCGCCGCCTTTGGGCTGCCGCCGTCCTACGGCGGCACGGTGGCGGCGCCGGCCGTGGGGCCGTGACCGACACCGAGGCCGTGGCGGCGCCGACCGACGCGCTGGGGTTGCTCGAAGGCGCGATCGGCTACGCCCTGGGCGCCGTCCGGGCCGTCACCCCACAGCGGCTTCCCGGTCCGACGCCGTGCGCGGACTGGGACCTGCGGACGCTGCTACACCACCTCAACGACGCCCTCGACGTACTTGGCGAGGGCATCGACCCCGGGCGGATCGGCCCCCACCCGGCCGGTGGCGGCGCGAGCGGCCAGTGTGATCTGGTGGCCCACCCGGCCGCGATCTTCCGCGGCCGCGCCGGCAGGCTGCTTGGCGCATGGAGCCCTGGCGGTCGCCACGGGCGGGTGGTCGCCGTCGCCGGCCACCGGTTGACCGCCAGCGCGGTGGCCGCGACCGGGGCCATCGAGATTGCCGTCCACGGCTGGGATGTCTCCCAGGCGTGCGGGCAAGCCCGGCCGATCCCGGCGGCGCTGGCCACCGCCCTGCTCGCGATCTGACCGCTGGTGGTCACCGACGCCACCCGCCACCGGCTGTTCGCGGCTCCGGTCGCCGTCTCGCCGCTGGCAAGCCCCAGCGACCTACTCGTCGCCTTCCTCGGCCGCAGCCCTCAGGCGTAGACGCACGCAGCCGGCGGCGTTGGGGCGGGCTCCGGTGCGGCCGGGATCATCCACCGGTCACCAGCGGCCTGCGGCAATCGCCGAATGGCCAGTGGCCAATGGCACGGGCGAGCAGGCTGTCGTCGGCTCAGCGATGAGTTCTGCCCGTCACCCGGATCTTCATTTCGAGACCGACCGCGCGGTCATTACGAAGCTTACAGTCGGAGGACGGACATGCTGCTTGAGGGCAAGAACGCCGTGATCTACGGGGCGGGTGGGGCGATCGGCGCCGCGGTCGCCCGCGCCTTCGCCCACCAGGGCGCCAACGTGTTCCTCACCGGCCGCAATCTCGCGGCGCTCGACCCGGTCGCCAAGGAGATAACCGCCGCCGGCGGGGTCGCCGAGACGGCTGTGGTCGACGCGCTCGACGAGCAGGCCGTGGAGCGCCACGCCGACGCCTTGGTGGCCAAGGCGGGTAGTCTCGACATCTCCTTCAACGCCATCGGGATCCCGCAGCAAGGCATCCAGGGCGCCCCGCTGGTTGACCTGCCGGCCGCCAGCTTCGGCCTTCCGGTCGCCATCTACACCAACTCACACTTCCTGACCGCGCGGGGGGCAGCGCGGCGCATGCTCACGCAGGGCTCGGGGGTGATCCTGACGCTCACCGCCACCCCGGCCCGGCTGGCCGCCCCTCTCGTGGGCGGCATGGCGCCGGCGTGGGCGGGAATAGAGGCGCTGACCCGCATCCTGTCGGCCGAGTTGGGGCCGCACGGCATCCGCGCCGTGTGCCTGCGTCCGGATGCCATCCCGGAGACCGCCACCATCGACGTTGTCTACGGCCTGCACGCCAAGACGCTGGGTCTCCCCGCCGCGGAGTTCCAGGCCGTGGCGGAAGGCATGACTCACCGCAGGCGGCTCCCCACGCTGGCAGAGGTGGCCAACGCGGCGGCCTTCATCGCCTCAGATCAGGCCAGCGCGATCACCGGCACCGTCGTCAACCTGAGCGGCGGCACCCTCGTCGACTGACAGCCAGGCGTCACAGCACATCTCGGAGGTTGTGGTCCGGCAGGTCACGAGCCACACCTCCCAGATGTCGTGTCGACCGGGCGGCTGCAAGCCCACGCAGGACAGTTGCTGGCGTGGGGGCGGCGGTCCCACCGCCGACGGCACCATGAGCGAACTGCACGCTCAGCTTGTGATTGAGAAGTTCACCCGTGCCTTCGAGGGCGTCTTGGCCTGCGGTGGTATCCAGATCATCAAGACGCCGATGCAGGCGCCAATGCCAACGCGGTCGCTGAGCGGTGGGTGCAACCGTGCGGCAGGACAACGACGAGCGACCGCGCCGAAGCCTTGCGCTTGTGCCGCCGCGGGCGGTCAACGGGGATCGGTACGCGGCGCGCGGGCCGTGGCCGCCATTGGAGGGTGGCCGCTGCGGGGGGGATCTGGCGTTGGGTCGGTCGCGGCAGCAGTGCCTGGGCGGGCCTGTGGTGGGCGGTCCCGGCCCGGCCAGTGGCCGATGCTGACCACCAGCTCCTGTTCGGCTCCACAGGAGAGCCAATTATGTCTTATTGGTCCTTTAAGCGAATGGGCCCATCTACTAGGAGTAATAGCGGTATTGCCCTGCCCGTAGGAGCCGTTTGTTGAACAAGAAGAAGGCTTGGCCTGGGATGGCCCAAGGGGACCTGTCGGCAGCGTCGAGGCTGATCGGCGTGGGCGCGGAACCCAGCCTGCGTGCCGGGCGATCTTGCCGCTGGTGCCTGCGTGCCGGGCGATCTTGCCGCTGGTGCCCACCAGCATCTTCGTCTGTTGGGCCGGCCCACAGCCGCCTTGCGCTTTGGGGTGGCACGGCAACCCGACCTGGCAGGCGCTGGGAGCGGTCGAGCAGGCCGTGGCGGTGGCCTTCGCGTCCGGGTAGGGGCGCCACTGGCGCTGCTGCTGGTCCTGGCACGGGCCGGCGGCAGCTGCTCCTGCCGCGCGAGGGTTCCCCCGGCACGCGCACGCTGGTCGTGCGGCCGTCCAGCGCTTGGCGGGCCGCGGGCCGGCCGTGGTCTGGGCGCAGACGCCGACCAACTCACTGCTGGGGGTGGCCGAGCTGATTGCCGACATCCAGGCAAGCCTGGAGGCGGCGTGGTGACCAGCGGCCTTGGCACATTCCTCGGCCTCGCAGCGGTGATCATCGTCACACCTGGCCCCGATACCGCGCTGACGATCCGTAACTCGCTGCTCGGGGGCTGGCGCGCTGGTCTGTACACCGGCGGGGGAGTGGTCACCGGCCAGGCGGTTTGGGCGCTCGCGGCCAGTACCGGCGTGGCCGTGCTGCTCCAGGCGTCGCAACCGGCCTTCCTTGTCGTCAGGATCACTGGAGCCGCCTACCTCGTCTTTCTCGGTGTGCACTCCCTCCGTGAAGCCGTCCGCCCGCGCGGGGAGGGCGAGGGCGAGAGCGGCCGGTCTCGACGACTCCGACCTCGCGCCGCCTACCGGCAGGGCGTCCTCAGCAATCTGAGCAACCCGAAGATGGGCGTTTTCTTCATCGGTCTGCTGCCCCGGTTCGCGAACTCGAGCGGCAATCCGTTCGCGGCGATGCTCGCCGTCGGCCTAGCCCTCTGCTCGATGACCTTCGTCTGGTTGGCCGCGTACGCCGCCACGGTCGCCAGGGTCGGCGACCTGCTTCGCCGACAGCCGGCACGCCGGCTCCTCGACGGGTGCAGCGGTGCGGTGCTCGTCGCCCTCGGCCTGCGGCTGGCAACCGAACGAGGGTAGGTGTAGGAGATGATCGGCTGATGAACCGTGATCTGGGCGGCGGCTTCGAGCTTGACGACGCGAAGCAGCGGATCGACCTCGTGGAGGTCCACCGGTTCCTCTCGGAGGTGAGCTACTGGGCCAAGGGGCGCCCACGTGACGTGCAGGACCGGCTCGTCCGGGAGGCCGCTCGGGTCGTTGGGCTCTACCACCAGGGACGCCAGGTCGGCTTCTGCCGCGCCGCAAGCGACGGCGTCTCGGTGGCGTACCTCGCGGACGTCTACGTCTTGCCGGAGTACCGCGGCCGCGGGCTGGGTGAGCGGCTGGTGCGCGAGATCGTGGAGGGCGGTCCGCTCGGCGACCTCCGGTGGCTGCTGCACACCAGCGACATGCACCCGCTGTACCGCAAGCTCGGGTTCGACGCTCCGGACCACAAGGTGATGGAGCGACCGTCAAGGCGGCGGGAGGGCGCGGAACCGGGCGCCTGGGGTGACCGCTCATGACGACGGTTGGCGTGGTAGGCCTCGGTCGCATGGGAAGTCGCGTGGCCCGCCGGCTCCTGGGCGCCGGCCACGACGTCGTGGTCTGGAACCGCTCGCCCGAGCGAATGGCCCCGCTGGTCGAGCATGGCGCACAGCCGGCCGCAACCCCCGCCGACGCGGCGGCCCGAGCCGCAGTGCTGATCACCTTCCTGTCCGATTCAGCGGCCCTGCGCTCGGTGACGGAGGGCCGCGGCGGCATCGCCGCAGGGACGGATGCGTCCTCGACGGTGATCGAGATGTCGACGGTGGGACCTGCTGGGATCGACTTCCTGGCCTCGACCCTTCCCGCCGACGTCGGTCTTCTCGACGCGCCGGTCCTCGGCAGCATCGGCGAGGCGGAATCGGGATCCCTCACAATCCTCGTCGGCGGCCCAGCCGCCCTCCTGGAGCGGGTTCGGCCGGTCCTCTCAACGCTCGGGACACCCCTCCACGTCGGCCCCCTGGGGGCCGGGGCAGCGGCGAAGCTGGTAGCCAACGCCACGCTCTTTGGGACGCTCGCCATGCTCGGGGAAGCGGTCGCGCTGGCTCGCTCCCTCGGTCTCTCCGACGCCGCCATGCATCAAGTCCTGGCGGCCACGCCGATAGCGGCACAGGCTCGACGACGCCGGCCGACGATGGAGTCCGGCGAGTACCCGCCGCGCTTCGCGCTCTCGCTTGCCCGCAAGGACGCCGATCTGATCGCTTGCGCCGCGGCCGCAGGAGGCGTGGACGTGCGAGTCGCGGACGCGACCAGGGCCTGGCTGGCGGATGCGGAGAGCACCGGTCTCGGTGACCGTGACTACACCGCCGTCTTGGAGGCCATCCTGTGGAGTGGTGGCGACGGCAATCGGCAGCGGGCGACGGCCCGTGAGACGCCCCTCCGGCGGTTCGACTACGACGGGCTGATCGTCGACTTGGACGGCGTCGTCTGGCTCGGTGGCGAGCCGATCAAGGGCGCGGCCCGCGCGATCACCACCCTGCGCGCGCGCGGCATACGAGTGCTGTTCGTGACGAACGACCCCCAGAGCTCCAGGGACGAGCATGCGGGCCAACTCGTGGCGCTCGGCATCCCGGCGACCGCAGCGGACGTGATAACGGCTGCGGCGGCCACGGCCCGCCACCTTCGCGCACAGCGGCATCTCGCGGGGTGCGGTGTCCTCGTCGTGGGCTCTCGCGCCCTCCGCGACGAGATCGCGCAGGCGGGATTCCGCCTGGTCCCCGCCGCCGAGGCATGTCGCGCCGAGGTGGTAGTGGTCGGCGGCCACGACGGGTTCGACTTCGAGGAGTTGCGAGCGGCCACGACGGCCCTCCACAACGGGGCAGCGCTGTACGCAACGGGCCGCGACGCCGTGTACCCCACCCGTGACGGGCCACGCCCGGCGACCGGGGCGATCCTGGCCGCTGTCGAGGTCGCGGCGGGTGTCACGGCCACCGTGATCGGCAAGCCCGAGCCGTTCATGTTCGAGGTCGCTCGCGGCGCGCTCACCGGATGCCGGCACGTGGCCGTGATCGGCGACCATCTGATCTCCGACGTCGTCGGCGCAAAGCGCGCCGGGCTCGACGCCATCCTGGTCCTCACTGGCACCGCGACCCGAGACGACCTCGAGCAAGCGGCGATCCAGCCCGACCTCGTGCTCCCGAGCCTAGCGGCGCTCCCCGGCGCGGTCCCCGAACCAGGGGATCCGTGAGATGGGAGACCGGCTGGTGCGAGCAATGCGGACGCTCTCTCTCTCTCTCTCTCTCTCTCTCTCTCTCCTCTGGGAGGATCGGGTCGGGTCGGAGCGTCCCGGCTGGCCCATCTCAGTCGAGGGCCGTCAAGCGGCCAGCGGCGTTGCGTGGGCCTTGCCGGGCGGAAGGGACCTGGTCGGTGAGCATGTGCCAGATGGCCTCGGCCAGCTTGCGGGCGATCTCGACACGAGACCGCGGGCCCGCCCTGCCGGCCGAGCCGCTCAGGGAGCAAGAGCCTCCGGGTGGCGGAGCCCAGGTCTCCCGGAGGGTGGCGATCCCGCGCGCCGGATCGACGAGCATCGGCCGTTACGGCTCGACCAGGTGGCCGGCGGGAGGGGAGACCCGACTGTCGAAGCGCCATGACAAAGTCGCCGTTGGGCGGCGAGCAAGTGATCGGTCCGTGCGAGAGGAATCCTGTAACCGCGTCGTCAAACAGGCCCCGAGCAATCGGGGAGCAATACGGGAGCCGAGCCCCGAGTGCATGGGTGAAGGCCATGGACGGTGTGAAGAGCTTGGACGTGCAGCACCTATGGACCCGTCGGCGTATTGGCAGCGGAACGATCACACAGCCCACCGTGGAACAGGAGAGATCCGTCTCGACGCCGGCTGTCGTGGCCCGGGGTGCCGCCCTGGGTGCTCCGGTAGCGGCGAAGCTATGAGCGTGCCCCGTGAAGTGGTGGAGCGCCGAGCGGAAGCCGGAGGAGGGCATAGTAGCCAGGATCGGGGTGGACAACACAACCCTCCGGAGCGAAGGCCCTCTATAATTTAAATGCTTCCTGGGAGTTCATGCCGCGTGGTTGAGTTTCTCCCTGGCGGCCGGTCATGGGGTTCGCCCAGGTCTATCGCTCGCCAGACAGCCTGGGGCTGATCTCCCTCAACGGAACCGTCATCGCCCCCGAGCCCAACCGGTCCTGGCGGGCTCCGGCCGAACACCGCCGGTGAAGGACATCGGTGAGCCGTGTGCGGGAGAACCGCATGCACGGTTCGACGGGAGGGGCTGGAAACGGAGCAGCCGCTACCACGCCAGCCCCTCACCCAACCGACCTCACCATGTTCCGTACCCCTGGCCAGGTCATGAGTGTTGGCCCGATGATCGACGGCCTCTCGAAGTGCGTGCTGTCGACCACGCTGAAGGAACAGCTCCCATGGGAGAACTCTTCCGCGACGGGAACCCAAAGCCGTTTCAATGGGCCCGAGCACAGGTGCATGCCTTGCCTGGCAAGGGTGATCGAAGGCAAGGTGAAGGCGGTATGCAGGTCTTCTTGATCGCGGCTGCGTGCCTTCACTTCTGTTCTGCCCTTGGCGGGTCGGAGTCGAGAACGACGAGGATGTGACCAGCGCACGGACGACGACTCGGATGATCCACCTCGAACCGGGAGCGCCTCATGTCGATATTTGTCGAGCAGTTCGGGCACGTCACCCAGGTCACGCTGGATCGGCAGAACGCCGCCAATGCCATCAGCGTCGAGATGGCCCTTGACCTCGCCGATGCCATTGAGGCGTTTGTGGTGGATGACAACGCCCGCGTGCTCGTCGTCACGGGAGCGGGGGATCGCTCGTTCTGCGCGGGCGGTGACCTGACGAGGTTGCCTGAGATCACCGACCACGCTCAGGCCGACCGTGCGGGACCGCTGGGGTTCGCGCGTCTGGACCCTGGCAAGCCGACAATCGCCGCGGTCAACGGCCACTGCTTTGGCGGCGGGATGGAGCTGGCGTTGTGGTGCGACTTCCGGATCGCGGCAGAGAACGCGCAGTTCGGGGCGCTCAACCGTCAGTGGGGCGTCACGCTCATCGATGGCGGCACGCAGCGCCTGCCAAGGATCGTCGGCTACGGCAACGCCATGTGGATGGTCAGCACCGGCTGCCGGGTCGGTGCCGAGCGGGCGCTGCAGATGGGGCTGGTGCAGGAGCTCGTCCCTGTTGGTCAGGCCCGGTCGCGGGCGCGGGAGATCGCACAGCAACTCGCTGAGCTGCCGCAGGCGGCGCTGGTGGCTGACCGGCGCGGCGTGGTCGCGAGCACGGACCGGTCGCTGCAGGCCGGCATGGATTTCGAGGCCGTCGTGGGGCGACGAGTGATGAGCGACCCAGATGTCGTCAAGCGCCTGAACGAGTAGAAGGAGCGTCGCGGGTAGAACTGTGTCCTGAACAGCTCGCCCAGCGTTGCGCGCAGGTTGGGGAAGCGCTCCGCCGGTAGCGGCTCCTAAGCAGGCAGCCAGAACTCCTGCTCGTAATCCTGGGTAGGCGATCGCCCTGATCGCTCCCGAAGGAGCCTCGCCGGGCGTTGGAGGGTGCGACCACAACGACCCGACGCCGAGCTTCACGCAGGCTGCTCGGTGCGATCAGCACCAGGCGCTTCCCGATCGTCTGGCGAACATATTGTGGTACGCGGTCACGGGGTCCGTGCGAGAATGCTGGCATGAGCACCATCGCCCGCCGGTTGTTGGACGCCGACCAAGCGTTGGTCGTGCCCGGTGCGAGAGGTTAGGCTGCCCGACGCTTCGGCGTCGGAGGCTGCGACGTTTGCCGCTTGCCTGGCGGCGATCCTGGAGCTGCCGCTCGAGGAGGTGCCAGAGCCGCTCGCTGATGAGAAGGCCGCCGGCTGGCGGATGGTGCGCTGGCTTGGCGGGCTGGGTTTGGGCCTGGTGCCGGTTGCTGACGCGGCGTCGTTTTCGTGGGCTGGGCCGTGGATCGGTTGGGCGCGCCCGTCGACCGGTGGCGTGCGGCGGGCCGTGGTGATGTACGGGGTCCCGTCCGGGGTCGCTTGGGACCCCTCCGACGTGACCAAGGCCGGAGGCTGGCAACTGGAGGGCGGCTTGGTGGTTGCTGCCCTCGATATCGCCCTTGCGCGTCCGGCCCGGGCCCAGGCTCCCGTCTCCGCCGGAAAGGTCGAGGCGATCTTCATTGCGTCCCAGGCGGGCGCGCCGGCACGGGCGGTCGAGGAGGTGCGTGCACTGGCTGGTCGCGGTCTGGACGGCGATCGTCACGTAGCCGGCACGGGGACGTTTCCTTCCGGCCTGCCGGGCAGCGCCCTGACGCTAATCCAGGCCGAGGTCTGCGAGTCGTTCACGCCGGGCTTGGATGCCGACGAGCACCGCCGCAACATCGTGACCCGTGGCATCGACCTCAACGGTCTGGTCGGCCACCAGTTCCTGCTCGGCACGGCCCGGTGCCGTGGCATGCGACTGTGCGAGCCCTGCATGGTCATCGAGCGCTACGCATCTCGGCCGGTTCTGCGCCAGCTCGTGCACCGCGGCGGCCTGCGCGCCGACATCGTGCAGGACGGCGTGGTCCGTGTTGGCGACACCCTGCACGTCGCCTGAACACAAGACCCGTTCCCCTCCACCTCCCACCGGAGCATCCTCCCGCTTCGCGTTTCGTGCAGAACTTCTGGCCCGGTGGGCGACGCCGGGTCGCTTCCCACGTTCACTGAGGACCGTTCTTGGACGGGATAGGCGCCCAGCTACACCCCGGCGGTATCGCCACAGGCCGCCCATCGCAGTCTTGGCCTGGGCCTTCGACCATCCACCGGTACCAGATGGCCAAAGCGGAGGGACTATCGGCTGCGGTCCCTCCAGCACCGCGGCGCGACCCATCCACCAGGGTTGGCAGGTCGCTGACGACTCACGGGGCTTTACGCGCTGGTTCAGTTGCCTTACGCCGCTCCGTCCTCGCTAGCGGGCACGGGCCGTCTGGTGGTGCCAGCCCGCCCCTACGTTGTCGAGGCTGCTCCCGGACTTGCCCTCAACCCAGGGTTCGGCCTGCCTCCAGCGTCAACCGGCCACTGCGATGACCGGTGGTGGGTCTCTCAACTCCACACGCTCCTCAGCGCCTCGTGGCGCACCCCGGTCTCGTCCAGCACCAGCACGCCCTGGTCGTGGGGCGCTGTGGCCGGGTCGGCCACCAGCAGCTCGACCCGGCGCTGGTTGACCCGCTCGTGATCCCAGCTGGACTCGGTGAGGAACCACTGCAGGCCCTGCACGGCCGCGTGCTGGGCGCCAACGATCGGCTCGGCGCCGGCCAGCGCGGTCATGGTCTTGTTGCGGTCGCGGGGCAGCAGCAGCCCTTGCAGGTAGGCGCGCAGGCCGCGGCGCTGCGCGGCGAACAGGGCGTCGAACCGCTGGGCGTAGTCCTCCAGCGGGCCGGGGGCGGGTGAGCAGGGCAGGCGCTTGGTCACTGTGCGCACCTCCGGGCACACGCGGCGGAGACCCTCCGGTACACCCCAGCCATTACTCAAGTCAACAAAGCATCCAAGGGCCTTGGGAGTTGGGCTGACGGGCGCTGTTGCATTGCGCTGGCCCAGGGCAAGCTGAAGCCGCGACCTCTGCGCGTTATCAGATCTGGTAGGTGCGATGCCATGCCGCAGGCAGCAGCTCCTCCAGCACGCCCGGGTACACCGGCGCGTGTTCGGTGACGACCTCGACCGGGGTGACCTTGGCTGTGCCAATGGCTTGCTGGAAGAACCGGCGGGCGGCGCTTGCGTCGCGCCGCCGGGAGACGAACACGTCGACGACCTGGCCGAACTGGTCGATGGCGCGGTACGCGTACCGCCACCGGCCGGCGACCTTCACGTAGTTCTCGTCGACCCACCAGCGGGCGCCGAGTGCATGCCGGCACGGAGGTGCGGCGTCGGGATCGTCTTGGGGGCTTGGTTCACGAGTACTACCAGGCCGCGGCATGACCTCTGAGTTTCTGAACCCCACGGGGCCGCTTAGCAAGCGTGCCGGACGATCCGCGCGGCGTTGCAGATCCCCACCGAGGCGATCCGCGCTCGGCAGGACGCCACCTGTCCAGGCCCCGACTCGACCAGTGAATACACCTGGCCCGCTGTCCCCGCCTTGGCGTTCGAGGTCGAACCGCTTCCAAGCCGCTCATGGCCTGCGGCCGCCACGACGGATGAGAATGCTGGCGCCCGGCAAAGCTCGGCATCTCTTGGTGCAGAGAGCCCGTTTCCAAGCCTGACGCTGGGACCTTCCCGGCACCACGAACTGTTGCTTGCCAGCACGCCTTTCAGCGTCGTCATCTCGGTCGGTCCCGCCGGGCAGCACAACGGTGCGAGCAGGAGGTATCGACGGTGCAGGTGGTGGTGGAACGATGCGCGGCCCTGGACGTGGCCAAGGCCGAGGTGGTGGCCTGCGTGCGGGTGCCCGACCCCCAGGGTGGGCGGCGGCAGCAGGTGCGCACCTTCCCCGGGTTCACCTCGGGGCTGGAGGAGTTGGCCGACTGGCTGGCCGACCAGGGCGTGACCCAGGTGGTGATGGAGGCCACCGGGCAGTACTGGAAGCCGTGCTGGTGGGTGCTGGAGGAACGAGGATTCCAGCTCATGGTCGTCAACGCCCGCCACGTCAAGGTCCTGCCCGGCCGCAAGACCGACGTGGGCGACGCCGCCTGGCTTGCTGAGCTGCTGGAGTGCGGGCTGCTGCGGGGCAGCTTCGTGCCGCCCGCAGCCATCCGCCAGCTGCGCGACCTGACCCGCTACCGCAAGCGGCTGATCCAAACCCACACCGCCGAGACCCAACGCATCGACAAGACCCTCCACGACGCCGGCATCAAGCTGGACTCGGTCGCCTCCGACCTGCTGGGCGCCTCCGGCCGGGCCATGCTCACCGCGCTGGTGGCCGGCGAGCGCGACCCCAAGGTCTCGCCGAGCTCGCCCGCGGCCGCTTGCGCCAGAAGCTCCCAGCCCTGCGCGAAGCCCTGCGCGGCCGCTTCAGCGACCACCACGCCCTGCTACTGCGGATCACCCTGGAGCACCTGGAGCACCTGGAGGACGCGATCGCCCAGCTCGACGCGGAGGTCGACCGCGTGATCGCCCCTTTTGCTGAGACCCGGGACCGCCTGGACACCATCATCGGCGTCGGCAAGCGCGCCGCCGAGTGCATCATCGCCGAGATCGGCGTCGACATGGGCGTGTTCCCGACCGCCGGGCACCTGGCCTCCTGGGCTGGCCTGTGCCCTGGCAACAACGTCAGCGGCGGCAAGCGCCACTCGGGCCGACCCACCAAAGGCACCAAAGGCAACCGCTGGCTCCGCGAGATCCTCGTGGAGTGCGCCTGGGCCCCCAGCCACACCCGAGACACCTACCTGGCGGCCCAGTTCTGGCGGCTGGCCCGCCGCCTGGGCAAAAAGCGCGCCGCAGTCGCCGTCGGCCACTCAATCCTGGTCATCGCCTGGCACCTGCTCACCGACCAATGCGACTACCAGGACCTGGGCGGCGACTACTTCGCCCAACGCGACAGCGACCGCCAACGCCAGCGCCTCGTCAGCCAACTCCAAGCGCTCGGCTTCCGCGTCACCCTCGACCCCATCGCCGCATAAGGGCACCCCACCCAAGGGCATTCTCCTTTCAGCGGTGGCTAGGGTGGCATCCGCACGTCGGGCGTGTGACCCTGCAACCTGCCGGCCAGTTCGCCCGCCTCGGGAACGTCCAGCTGCTGGAAGCCCACCAGGGCACGTGACCAGGCCGCGACCGCCGCGTGGCGGTTGCCGCTGGCCTCGTGGAGGTCGCCGAGGCTGGCCATTGCTCGCGCGCTCCATAACGGAAGGCCCAAGTCGTCCCAGATCTGGTGCGCCTGAGTGATGTGAACCCTGGCCATGCCGTGGTCGCCGGCCGCGATGTGGAGGCTGCCGAGCCCGCGCAACGCCAGCGCCTCACCGAAGCGGTCCCCGAGCCGCTGAAACCGCCCGAGAGCCGCGTCCAGATGCGGGCCGGCCTCTCGGTGCCTGCCGGTGTGGACGTACAGGTCGCCGAGGTAGCACCGCGCGTATGCCTCGCCCTGCGGGAACCCGGACTTGTTGGCGAGGGCCAGGCTCTGCTCCAGGTACTGCTCCGCCCGCTCCAGCCGCCCGAGGTGCTGGTGGAGGCCGCCCAGGTTGCAGGTGGCGAGCACCTGGTTCATCTGGTCGCCGAGATCCTCGAACAGCCGCAGCGCCCGCCGGAAGCACGCCAGCGCCTCGGTCGCCCTGCCCTGCTCCCTGCGGACCGCCCCGAGGCTGTGCAGCGCCTGTGCCAGGCCGGCGCGATCGCCCGTCTCGCCGAAGATCTCCAGTGCCTCCTGACAGCACGAAGCGGCCCGCTCGAACCGTCCCTGGAGGCGGTGGATCAGGCCGGCGGTGACCAGGACCAGGGCGCGGGCCTGGGCGTCGCCGGTGCCCTCCAGTAGAGCGGCGGCCCGGCCGCAGTGCGCCAGCGCCCGGTCGTAGCTATCGAGGATCAGCTCCAGCTCGCCGAGCCGCCAGAGGATGTACGGCTCTCCTCCCCGCGCTCGGCCGCGGGCGGCAGCGCGCAGCGCCGCCTCGTGCGTTGCCTGCCAGTCGTCCAGGTAGCTGCGCGTCTCGAAGAATCGGTCGACCGAAGCGGCCAGCTCCCATGCGGGATCGTCCAGGCCCTCGGCGCAGGCTTGGCGGGTCTGCGCCACCAGGGCGCCGCGCTCGCTCTCCAGCCATGCGCGCGGGTCATGGAGCAGCCCGTCCGCCCATCCGGGATCGACCGGCCAGCGCTCGGTGCCGCCGGGCGCCGGCCGATGGTGGCTGCCGAACGCCAATTGGTCCGCCCGTTCGGCCAGGGTGAGCCAGGCCGCGGTCATCCGGGCCAGGGCGGCTCGGCGCTCGGTCCGGTCCTCATCGTGCGCGCAGCGCTCGCGCGCGTAGAGGCGGACCAGGTCGTGGTAGCGGTAGCGGGTCTGCCCGGCGGGGTCGGTGCCGGCGACCTCGAGCAGATGGCAGTCCGCGATGGCCTCGACCATCGCCTCGGCCGTCGCCGGGTCGGTGCCGGTGGCGGCCGCGCAGGCCCACGCGGGGAAGCTCGGGGAGTCCAGCAGCGCCAGCAGGCGGAATGCGCGCCGCTGCTCGGGTGACAGCATTTCGTACGACAGCGCCAGGCTCGCCCGCACGTCGAGGCCGCCGGCGCTGAGCTGGTTGAGCCGATCCTCAGCCGCCATGCGGGCCGCGAGCTTGGCGAGGCTCCAGTGTCGGTGCACGCCGAGCCGGACGGCCGAGATCCGCACGGCCAGCGGCAGATAGCCGCACGCTCGCGCCAGCTCCGCCGCGGCGCGTCGGTTGCTGTCGACGCGGCCGCGGCCGCTGACCGCGGCGATCAGCTCGATCGCCTCCGGCTCGTCGAAGACTCCGAGGCCCAGGTGGTAGGCGCCGTCGAGGTCGGCGAGCGGGCGCCGGCTGGTCACGATCACCGCCGCGCCCACCCCGGGCAGCAGCGGCCGGACCTGGTCGGCGTCGGCGGCGTTGTCCAGCACGACCAGGCAGGCCCGATCGGCGAGCAGTGCCCGGTACAGCTCGGCCCGCTCGTCGAGATCGCGCGGGATCGCCGCGCCGTCCACCCTGACCGCGCGCAGGAAGCGGCCGAGCACCGTGGCCGGCCGCAGTGGCAGGTCGAACCCACGGAGATTGGCGTAGAGCTGCCCGCCGGGAAAGCGCGGGCGCAGCAGGTGCGCGGCGTGGACGGCAAGCACGGACTTGCCGATCCCGGCGGCGCCCGACAGGGCGACGATGGCCACCGCCGGTGTGCCGGGGCTCGAGGCGGCAAGCTCGACGATCCGCTCGACCAGCCCGCGGCGGCCAGTGAAGTCGGGGATGTCGGCCGGCAGCGTGCACGGCGCCAGCACTGTCGCCGACGAGGACCGCTCCTGGAGCATCGACGACCACGACCGCGGCTGGTCGAGCTCGGGCAGCCCCATCAGGATCGCCTGCTCGAGGCGCTGGAGTTGGCGGCTCGGCTCGATGCCCAGCTCTGCCACCAGCTGCCGCCGCGCCTGCCGGTAGGCCGCCAGCGCCTCGGCCTGCCGTCCCGAGCGGTGCAGGGCGAGCATCAGCTGCGCGTGGAACCACTCCCGCAAGGGATGCTCGGTGGCAAGGGCCGACAGCTCGGGCACCAGCCCGGCGTGGCGCCCGCCGGCGAGGTCGGCGTCGATGCGCGCCTCCAGCGCGGCCAGGCGCAGCTCCTCCAGCCGCGACGCCCGCTCGCGGAGCATCGGCACGCCATCGAGCCCCGCGAACGCTGGGCCCCGCCACAGCGCGAGCGCCTGTCGCAGGGCGAGGACGCAATCGCCGCCGGCAGCCTGGTCCGCCCGCCCCTGCTCGACCAGGCGCTCGAACCGGTGGCTGTCCAGCTCCTCCGGCTGGAGCGCGACCGCGTAGCCGGCCCGCTCGTGGATGATCCGGTCACTCCCCACCGCGCGGCGAAGGCGGTGCACGTAAACGCGGAGGTTCTCGTCGGCACTCCGCGGTGGTTGCCCTTCCCAGAGCGCGTCGACCAGTCGCCAGGCCGGGACCTCCCGGTTGGGCTCGCACAGCAGGACGGCCATCAGGACCCGCTGCTTGAGCGAGCGCAACGAGATCGGCCGGTCGCCGTCGGCGATCTCCAGGGGACCCAACACGTCGAATCGCATGATCCAGCTCCTGTGCCCAGGTTCGCGAGCAGTGTAGGCGGCCGGCGTATACGCGGGCGCAACAGGCGCTCGCCATGCTTGACAGGCAAGCGCCGCTGGCGGTTCCAGCTCCGGTGGGCAGGTCTCCTCGCCTCCGCCCCCCGGGTGCCGTCCGCCAGCGGCTGCCATTCCGAGCCACGGAGAGGTCCAGATGCAGGCAATCGCGCCGCGGAACGGTCCCGCTGACCGCCATGCTGCTCGTGGCGGCGCTCGCTGCGGCGGCGCTTGCGGCCGATCGCCCGCCGGGTCCTGTCGCCGCCATGCGGGACGGGTCGCGGGCCCGGCGGCGGCGAGCGCCGAGCGCGCCACGGTGGCGCTTGCGGAGGCCTGCGGCGCGCGTGTCGAGGTGACCTCGCGACGCTCGGAGCGGTCGCGCCTGTTCGCAGAGCCCTCCGGGGCGATGACGCTGGACACCTCGCTGGAGCCGAGGTGGCTCGACGTGGCGACGGTTCGTGGGCGGACGTCGACACCAGCCTGCGCCGGCTGGTCGGCGGCGTGGTGGCGCCGTGGCGACCCTGGCCGGCGTGCGGTTCTCGGGCGGTGGCAGCGGGCCGCTTGTAACGCTCCGTGGGGGCGGGCACCGGCTCTCGCTGTCGTGGCCCCGGTCCGCTGCCGGCTCCGGTGGTGGCGGGTGGGACTGCGACCTACGCCGGTGTGCTGCCCGGAGTGGACCTCGTGCTCCGGGCGACCCCGCCGGGGTTATCCCTCCCATGTGCTGATCATCCGGGATGCCAAGGCCGCGGCCAATCCGGCGGTCCGGCGCGTGCGGCTGAAGCTGGGCGAGGACGGCGTCGATGTGGGACTCCGAACGGCCGGTCGGGCGACCTCGGCGGCGCACAGGTCTGGCTGGGGCGGAACCCGACCGGGGTCCGGTCAGGACGGGTCAGCAACCAATGCCGATCTGGACCACCGCCAACTGGACCCCGTGTGTTGACCGTGTTGGGCTGGCGTGGTCCTTGTCAAGGACCACATTGCGGATGCCATCGCTGTGGTGGGCCGGCGGCTCACGGTCGCTGTGCGGTGGCTGCTGGCGTGAGCTGGCCAGGATCATATGACTACCCGGTCGGCGCCTGTGAGTTCGTCTCCTGGTGGTCGGCGTGGTGGCCGGCGGCGTCCAGGCGTTTGCGGACGTCCTGGCTCAGGTGCAGGTCGACGGCGCCGAGCAGTTCGTCGAGTTGCGCGACGGTGCTGGTGCCGATGACGGGGATTATTGGGGGGTGGCCTTGCATGAGCCAGGCCAGTACCAGCTGGTTGGGGGTCGCGTCCAGCTCGGCTGCCACTTCGCGCAGGACTGTCAGCCGTGACTGGTTGCTGGGATGGTCATAGCCTGCCGGTGGAGTCCTTTCTGGATGGGTGTAGATGCCCTTGAGCAGCGGCGAATATGCCAGCAGGGTCAGGTCTTCGGCGGTGGTGTAGTCGATCAGTTCCTCGGTGACCAGGTTGAGTTGTCCGGGGTCGGGCTGTGGTAGCAGGTAGCTGTGCTGTTGCTGGATGCATTGGTAGGCGGGGCGGCCGTTGGCATGGGCGATCGTGCGTGCCCGCTCGATCCGCCAGGTGGCGTGGTTGCTGGCGCCCAGCAGGCCGACGGTGCCGCGCTCGGCGAGTTCGGCCAACGCGGCCACGGTGTCTTCCAGTGGCGTGGAGCGGTCGTCGATGTGGGCGTAGTAGAGATCCAACCGTTGGACGCCGAGCTGGCGCAAGCTGGTCTGGGCGTCTTGGCGGATTGTCTCGGCGCCCAGGCCCTGCCAGTGGGTGGGGCTGGGGTCGCCGGGGACCAGCGTCCTTGCGCCTACCTTGGTCGCCACGACGAGCTGGTCGGTGATGCCTCGGGACCGCCGCCAGCGGCCGATGACCCGCTCGCTTTCGCCGGCGTCGCCGTGCCACTGGCCGTAGTTGTTGGCTGTGTCGAGGAAGTTGCCGCCGGCCTCCAGGAAGCGGTCGAGGATGGCGAAGGAGGTGCGCTGGGGGGTCCGGTACCCGAAGTACATCGTGCCCAGGCAGAGCTGGCTGACCTGAAGGCTGACCCTGCCGTCGCTGATTTGCCGCTGGTGCACGGTGGTTGCTCCTTTCAGCAGTGCGCGGCTGGTGGCGTCATCAGGCTAGTCCGGCGATTGGTGTGGGTGTACGGTCCGATCAGATGTCAAGATTGCAGACCAATCTTGCGTGGGACACGCTCCTGGAGGTGGGCGAGGGGCGCTCCGGGGCGCTGCACGCCCGCCTGTCGAGTGTCCTGCGCGAGGCGATCCGCGGTGGCCGCCTTCCCCCTGGCAGCGCGCTGCCGCCCAGCCGCGCGCTGGCCGAGACCCTCGGCTGCTCACGTTGGGTCGTCACCGAGGCGTACGCGCAGCTCGCCGCCGAGGGCTACGTCGACGCCCGGGTTGGGTCCGGCACCCGCGTGCGGACCCTTGGCCAGGCGGCGCTTGGTCGCCCGGCACCCCAGGCCCCACCGGCGGTCATGCCACCGATCGACCTGGCGCCTGGTCTGCCGGACCTGCGCGCCTTTCCACTGGGACGCTGGGTCTCGGCGCTCCGCTCGGTGGCTGGCACGCTGCCCTACACCGAGCTGGGCTACCCCGACCCCACCGGGCATCCTCGGCTGCACCAGGTTCTGGCCGAGTACCTGACGCGAGTGCGGGGCGCCCTGCTCGACCCGGCCGATGTGACGGTGTGTCGCGGCGTCGCCGACGCGACCGGCCGTGTCTGCCAGGCCTTACGAGCGGCCGGCATCAGCGCGGTCGCGGTCGAGGACCCCGGCTGGCATCGGCTACGCCAGGCCGCCGCCACCGCCGGGCTGCGGGTCGTGCCCACACGCGTCGACGGGCACGGGCTGCGGGTCGGCGACCTCGACGACGACCCCGACGTCCGTGCGGTCATCGTGAGCCCGACACACCAGTTCCCAACCGGGGTGGTGCTCTCGGCGGAGCGCCGCAACGCCCTGCTCCACTGGGCCCGCCGCGTCGATGGGGTGATTCTCGAGGACGACTACGACGCGGAATTCCGCTACGACCGCCGGCCGGTGGGGACCATGCAAGGCACCGACCAGTCACGGGTGGTGTTGCTCGGGTCGCTGAGCAAAACCCTCTCGCCGGCGCTGGGCATCGGCTGGGCCGTGACACCACCAGCCTGGACCGAGCCGCTGCGCGCCACAACGAGCTCTCCAGCCTGGCCGTCAACCCTCGACCAGCTCGCGTTCGCCGCCTTCCTGCAAGCCGGCTCCTACGACCGCCACCTGCGCACCGCCCGCAAGCGCTACCACCTGCGCCGCGACCGGCTGGTCCGGGCGCTCACCGAGCAGCTGCCCGATGCCCACCTCCTCGGCGTGGCCGCCGGGATACACCTGCTGGTCCACCTCCCCGACACGGTCGACTGCGCCGCAGTCGTCAGCCAGGCCGCGGCCAGCGGCATGCGGGTCGCCAACCTGGACACCTACCGGTGCCGCGACGACACCATCGGCCCAGGCCTGGTACTGGGCTACGGCAACCTCGCCGACAGCCAACTCGACCAAGCCGTGGCACTACTCGCCACAACCATCGCCGCGAGCCGCCGCTGAGCTCGGCCGCTGTGCCCAGAGGACTCCGGGATCCGCGGCTCCACCGAAGGCCAAATCATCAGATGGCGCATAGATACGTGCAGCACGGCCAAGACCCGGGCGATTGCGGTCGGCGGCAGGCCAAGTTTGTCCACCTCAGGGCCAAAATGGCTTGACCGGGCAGCTGCCGTCTTGCCTATGGTTGGCGGTATGCCAGAACCGCAGCAGCGGCGGCCCGTGGCCGCCTTGGCGACCGCCGGGTGCGCTACGAACCGTACGTGCAGATCGCGGGTCGGCTCAGGGGCACGACCCTGGCGATATTGCGCGGCCAGCAGCACCCGGCAGAGCTTTGTGAGCACGTCGGCCACTGAGGGGGCATGCTTGGCAGGCCAGCAGGCGCTGGCGCGTGCGGGCGGGACGTGACCTTCCCCTTGGGCCCACATTGGCGCCTATCGCTCTACGGGGATTGCGCCTGCGCTGGGGCGAGTTTAGTGTGCTAGGAAAGAGGGGTCACGAACGCTGAGACGTGGCGCGGCGGGCAACCACCAGGCCAGAGTCGCCTCGTTAACACGAAGATCCAGTGCGTGACGGTGGCGGTCGCCGAGATCACCGCATCGCCGAATCAGGCCAGCACCGAGCAAATCACCGGGCTGCCGCCCACCTATCTGCGCGTCGATGAGGCCGATGTGCTGCGCGACGAGGGAGAAGCCAACGCCGCCAAGCTCCGCTCAGCAGGCGTCCCCGTGACAACCGTCCGCGACAACGGCACCATCCACGACTTCATGCTGCTCGATGCACTCAGCGAGGCCCGCGCCACGCGAGCCGCCATCGACCTGGCCACCGCTTTCCTACGCGCCGGGCTCGGAACCACCTAGCACGGCAACGTCCCCGATCGGCCAGGCATTCAGGAGGGATGCATCATGACCGATGCAGGGTCGAGCGCCCCGTCGGACGGCAAGACGATCACCGAGTACGAGCTGGAGCAGTGCCAGCGCGCCAACCAGACCGGGCGCACGCCGGTGGTGTTCGTGCACGGCCTGTGGCTGCTGCCCAACAGCTGGGACCGCTGGGCCGAGCTGTTCGAGCAGCAGGGCTTCGCGCCGTTGACGCCGGGGTGGCCCGACGACCCCGAGACGGTCGAGGAGGCCGCCGAGCACCCCGAGGTGTTCGCCGGCAAGTCGATCGGCCAGGTGGCCGACCACTTCGAGACGATCATCCGCGGGCTGGACCGCAAGCCGGCGATCATCGGCCACTCCACTGGCGGGCTGCTGACCCAGATCCTGGCCGGGCGGGGCCTGGCCGCGGTGTCGGTGGCGATCGACCCGGCCCCCTTCCGGGGGGTGCTGCCGCTCCCGATCTCGACCCTCAAGTCCAGCTCACCGGTGCTGCGCAACCCGGCCAACCGCAACCGGGCGGTGCCGCTGACCTACGAGCAGTTCCGCTACGGCTTCGCCAACGCCGTCAGCGAGGAGGAGGCCAAGCAGCTGTACGAGGACTTCGCGGTGCCGGCCTCCGGCAAGTCGCTGTTCCAGGCCGCGGCGGCCAACCTGAATCCCTGGACCGAGGACAAGGTCGACACCAAGAACCCCGACCGTGGGCCGCTGCTGCTCATCTCCGGCGAGCGGGATCACACCGTCCCGTGGGCGATCGTCAACGCCTCCTTCAAGCAGCAGCAGGACAACCAGGGCGTGACCGAGATCGAGAAGTTCCCCGGCCGGGGACACGCTCTGACCATCGACAGCGGCTGGCGTGATGTCGCCGACAAGGCGCTCGCGTTCGTCCGGCGCTTCACCTAGTGTTTTGTGGTGTGGATCCAGCGTCGTAGCTGAGCTGAACGCCGTCGTAGGGGTCGCCCTTGAAGCGGCCGACGACGATGACGCCATCTCCCTCACTGTCCTCGGGACGCCGGTCTGTCAGCACGGTGCCAAGCTGCGTGTAGCCCTCTTCCATGTGCTGTACCTCTGGTGATCGTCGCGACCCTGGCTTTGTGCTGGGTCGCGCTGCGTTCGGGGTCGAGCACTCGGGTGCGCCTCGTGCGGCCAGCCCCCATCATGCCAACCACCTGGCGCCGTCGCCTGCGTCCCCGGGGCGGTCTGACGGCGCTCCACTCGACCTTTCAGGCAGCGCAAGTCCCTACCGCCACCCTCGGCCCGGCGGGCACGTGCCGCGGACTCGACGCGGCCGGACGGCCACCACGATCCATCCAGCTTCGACCAGGACGGCACAGGTCACGACTCCCGGGGCACAGCCGGGGCACGTGACCCCAGGCCAAGAACGGTCACAAGTGGTTCACGAACGCCATCTGCCGGCCCCACTCCATCTGCGGGTGCGCCGCATGCTGGTGGCCTTTGGCCTTCACGAGCGCCACACCGACGCCCGCTCCTGCGCGATCCCGACCAGCACCACCCGCCATCCCCACCCTGCCGGGCGGCA